>Ga0224553_1000136_pt1 | contig 37255 bp, 49 predicted proteins | sample 714S21014metaG_FD_179897 | JGI IMG/M metagenome (GOLD analysis project Ga0224553, IMG submission 179897) | Peat soil microbial communities from Stordalen Mire, Sweden - 717 S2 10-14 | ecosystem: Environmental > Terrestrial > Soil > Wetlands > Peat | place: Sweden: Norrbotten County, Stordalen... | reverse complement strand
ACACGCTGCTCCAAGGAAACATAGCTAAACATCCCGTCTTGAACACGCTGATCTCCACGCATGACTGTTAGACGAATTACCTTATGCCCGCGATGCAGAACAGTGTCTTTTTCAACAAGTTCTTAGAACCGATTGCAGGCCAGAATAGTCCGCTGTGCCCATCGGAGTTTCCGAGTAAATGGTTGAAGTAAATGGATACAGGGCTCTTCCCGCAGTTCCGGTACCCGGTGCGGCAGGGTTTATATTCAGCCCAATCACCTCTCGTATAGAGAGACTTCCAACATAGGTCGCCTGCAGAGTGAATCCTTTTCCAATTTCACGCTGAACCGCCAGATTATACGACTCGATATATCCGCGCCGGTAGTTTGCCGGCACGGTCCACGTACTAAACGCCTTCGGAAGCGCCATGACACCTGCGATGGCAACGGGGGGTACAAAGGATGGAATCCCAGCCCCTGCTGCACATTGTCCTGTTGTGAACAGGTTATTGTACGCCGCGATATAGGTGCTGGTCGTCCCTGCAGCGTTGTTGTACCCTGTACATCCTCCTGCCAGATAGGCGTTGCTCCCCGCGTAAGTCTGCGATACAACCGCCGGGTAGGCGGTATCGAGATTCCTGTAATTGTCAGGGTTGACCGTGATACCGTATCCACCACGCAATACTGTCTTGTTATTTAAGCGATAGGCAGCTCCAAGACGCGGCACAAAATTTCCCCTGCCAGTATTAACTCCTGCATCTTCTGGAATTCCGCTTACGCCACCAATAGAGACCAAGCCAGTAGCTGGATTGAAAATATCTGAACCTGAATGATCGCGCGTGGCGAATGGGTATACCTCATAGCGCACACCGTAGGTCAAGGTTATTTTTGGGGAGAGTTGCCATTGATCCCGAGCGTAGAGGGCCCAGACAGATTCGCGGACAGTCGCCGGATTGAGGTATGCAGTATCCTTGCCGATCGTTTGCGGAAGACCAAGAAGGAAGTCTGCCCAGGAGTTATAGCCGTTTGGCGATACACCGCCCTGAAGTGCAGTTAAGCCGCCAGTGTACTGGAAGCCGCCCCGTGGGCCAAACGCGGTCTCCGGTTGAAAGTGGTTGATCGCGTAGTGTTGGAATTCCGCTCCGTAGCGCATGGAATGTTTGCCCCGGTTCCAAGTTAGATTGGCAGCTGCGGTAAAGGTATTGTCACGAAATTGAAATGGGTTCGATATACTTGCGTTTCCCAAGGACGTCAAGCCCGTTAATTGCATGACCGGGAAGCCTCCCTGCAGACTCGATGTCCCATTCGTGCCAGGGATGTCAAGAAAGGTAAGGCCGTAATTCGTACCGATATCGACATTCTTTGCGGCGAGCCCTTGACGCAAGAATCCAAAATTGGCATCCAGCAGCAACGTCGGGGTGAAAGCATAGGTTCCGCCTATACCAACTGCCTGAATCATGCTGGGTGCGGTTCCAGGTTGACCGCCGTCTATTGCCCCGCCGCCGGCTTCTCCCAGCGGCTCGGGGTCAAATAGAGTTGTGCGCTGGATACCATAGCGACCGAAGAGTGTGCTCTTGCTTGACAGATTGAAGTCGACTCTCGAGTCGATGTTATCTCGCGTGTATTCGCCACCCGCGGCAGCAAAGTAGTTATTAGAAAGCTTAGAAAGATTCGCAGCCGGTATTGCGTTCGAGTAAGACTGCAACAGCGTGATCATCTGTCCTGCCGCGTATGAGATGTCAGCTGCAGGGATCGTATCGCCTGAAAAAGCTGTACGAAGAGCAGGGTTGACATTCGACGTTGGATCGTAAATTGTTGTCCCTGTGCCCGAAAAATCTCCCAGTAGCATATTGGGTGTCGGAATGGTCTCATAAGCAGTATAAGCTTGGGCACGGCGCGACCTTTCCCAGTTGCCGAAGAAGAATGCCTTGTTTCGCAGAATAGGTCCGCCGTAGTTGGCGCCAAACTCATTTAGGACGTACTTCGGAACGTTTTTCGTTGTTGTTGGAAGGAAGTAGTTTTTAGCCTCCAAACCACTGATGGTGTTGTATTCCCACGCTGTTCCGTGAAAGCGGTTCGAACCAGACTTCGTTGTGACGTTAATCGCAGCTCCTGCAGCAATGCCTTGCTCGGCATCGAAATTATTGGTCACGATGTTCACAGATTCTATGGCCTCGATGGATGGCGCATAGGCCGCAATCTCGGGCAACCACGGATAAATATCGCTCACACCGTCTATGCGCGTGTTGTTATTACTCATGGAAGCGCCATTCACGTTGGACGCCAGAGTATCTCCAGGGTTGCCAGCTTCTGAATGGTCTGCCGCTGGCGGACTGAACCCAGGGACAAGTGTGTATGCGCTTTGGAAGTTCCTCATGCCTGCGTTCATCGCAGCGGGAAGTTCTTGCAGTTGCTGGGATGGCAACTCCGTGGCAACGCTGGCCGAATCGGCTTGCAATACCGGCGGAGCGGTGGTCACAGTGATCGTTTCTCCGGCGGTGGCAATTTGAAGCTGCGTATCGAGGCGGACCTCGACGTTTGCCTGAACGACGACACCCTCCGTTACTGCATTTTTAAAGGTCTTGGCATGGACGGTTAGTACATATATACCCTGCAGTAGATCGTTCAGGCGGAAGTTGCCAGAGCCATCCGTGATTGTGGTTTTGACAGTGTTGGCTGCCGTGTTCCTGGCTTCCACCCCAGCGCCTGGCAGAGCGGCACCGCTTGAATCGGAAACGGTGCCAATAATCGTGCCATACAGTACCTGCGCATGAGCCGAAGCCAACGCGAATGTTAACAAGATCATCATCAGGCATGTCGCCTTGAAAAGCGCCGTGCACATTCTTCTAAAAGCATGCGTTACTCGTGATCCCTTCATGATTCCCTCCAGAACAAGAAATGGTTTTGTGAAATTGCTTTGTGTTTGCGCACTGAATGCATACGCGTATAACCATTAGCGGATGCCTTCGTTTGCCTGCATCTCCGCTGACAATTTCGTTGGCGGCTAGAGATCCGTTCTTGCGTAATAGTTGTGCTCTCAAACCAATGATGTATGTCTCACCCGTTCAGAGCTATGCAGTTCTTCATATTGCAATGCTCCGATCGGATTGTGGCATTTCCGGTTTGGGAACTTGAATAAGTTGTTCTCTCGAACAAAATAGGATAACCATATCCCGGGTTTGGCAAGGTTGTCAAGGGTATTTTTTCTATACGGCGAATTTTGAGCGAAACCCGCCCCGCCGGCCCCTTAGAGTCTTTTCAATAATGATGTAGAGTATTGGTAGGCGATGATCCGCTGCATGAGCTCACATGGCGCGACCCTACGATGATGATTTGCGGCAGAAGTACCTTGAGGCCTACGACCGAGGCGAGGGGTCGATAGGAGAACTGGCCTTACGTTTTGGCGTGAGTGAAGGCTGGGGCTGGAAGATCTCTGCGGCGCGCAACCACACCGGCCAGATGCAGCGTGTGATAGGCCGCAGGGGGCGTCCTCCTCGGGTAACGGCAGAAGTTTTGCTCCAACTTCGTGAGTGTGTCGAGGCCAAGCCGGATCACACCCTGGAAGAGTTGCAGCGCAAGCTTCTGGATGAGGCCAATTTCAAACTGAGCATCGGGCGGCTGTGGCAGCTGCTGCGAAAGCTGGGACTGCGACTCAAAAAAAGTCGCTTCACGCCTCCGAGCGGGACGCCGTAGCCAACCAAGAGCACCGCCAGAAGTTCGTTGGAACCATCCGCTCGGTCTCGCCGGAACGCCTGATTTACTTGGACGAAAGCGGTGTGACGACGCAGAAGACCAGGCGCTATGCGCGTGCTTGTGGTGGTGCGCGCATTCACGAAGCCGTGTCCGAAAGCAACTGGAGAATACTCACCATTCTGGGTGCCATGAGTACACGCGGGATGATCGCTACCATGACTATCGAAGAGGCTACGGATGCCGATATTTTCCTCGCGTACCTGGACCACTGCCTATGCCCCGCACTGCGGCTCGGAGACGTGGTGGTAATGGATAACTTGAGTTCGCACAAGGTCAAAGGAGTGCGCGAACGGATCGAAGCGGCAGGAGCGGAACTGCTCTACCTGCCGCCTTACTCACCCGGCCTGAATCCCACCGAAAAGGCGTGGTCCAAGCTCAAACAACTGCTCCGCTCAGCCAGGGCTCGCACCTAAAGAAGCACTCGATCAGGCCATCACAGAATTGCTGCCGCAAATCACCCCAGACAATGCCATAGCATGGTTCCGCCTCGGTGTCGTGACTCTATAGCGTTTGTGAAAATGCTCTAGCGCATTTGCCTTGACTTGCGTTCGCCGCCATCTGGCCGTAAACTGAAAAATATGATTGATTCGCACTCGAAAGAAATTCTCAAGGAATTGCTTCCTGCGAAGAAGGATGCTGCGCCGGTTGCGGCGGCTGCGCAAAAAACGCCCGCAGGGAGTTTGGATCACTGGTCCTCGGCCGTGCTGCTGGAGCGGGCGGCGTATCTGCGCAAGTTGGCCAAGAGCGGCGATGGCTCGGCCAGCGAGACGCTGAAGGAGTTTCCGCGGCATTGCGCGATGCTCTTGTTTCGCAGCCGCGACGGCGCGGCCGAGGTGCATGAGAACTTCGCCGATGTTTTCTACGTGCTCGACGGCCGCGCAACACTGGTGACCGGCGGCACGGTGGCGGGCGCACACTTGATCAAGCCGGAAGAGACGCGCGGCACCTCGGTGGAGGGTGGCGCGCGGCAGGAGCTTAGGGCGGGCGATGTGGCGCACGTCCCGGCGGGCGTGCCGCATCAGATGCTGGTTGCCATCGAGACGACGGTCACCTGCCTGGCGATGAAGGTCCAGGAGAATCCATAAGCCCCGATCCGGGGTTTCTGCTTTATTGGTCCGGATCCTGACGAACCGCGCGGCGCGCGATCCAGCCGTGCCAGTCTTGGTCGCTGAGCCGGCCTTAATGAATTCCCTTGGCGTTGAGATAGAGCCCGTGGAGCTTGTCGAAATCTTGAATATGGTGGATGAGCCAGCGGCCAAGGCGTAGTGACAGTGCTCTTGACATCTGTCGTATAAATCAAATAAAGTTCGGGTCGTGTATAAAATGCTTATGTCCTGGTTTGACTGTCGATGAGTAGACCATCTGTTCTCATGACCGGAATCGGTGGCCTTGTCTCCGGCGTGATATGCAATGAAGAGATGTCTCAGCTCATCAACACCTCTGCTGCTATCTCAAGGCTGAATCTCTCAGCATGCATCGCGGCCGTCAGGCCCAACTCCGCGTCGCTCACGGCTGCCAGAGGCAACTACAACGCCGCAGTTGGAAGCCAATGTGCTTTCCGTCGACGGAATCACCACCGGATTCAAAGATGTAGCAATCCTTTGCCCGCTCGGCGCATTTTGCGCGAAAAATGTGGCGTTGCCGGTATTCCTGGCTGACTGGGACGATGGGGCATGGCGCAGGCAGACGCCTGAGGAGGCTGCCCGGAGCTGCAAGAGTTTCAAGAGATGCGAGAGGCGCGGTGGCCATGGAAGAACGCTCGCGCAATTCGCCGGGCAGCCGCAGTATACACACGCGCGGGAGCATGGACAATAAACGATGCGGAACAGTGAAAGGGGACTACAGTGGCTTTGCTCAACGAAGACAGGCTCTTCCCGGCCGAAGAGAGAACCAGAACAATTGCCAAGCGGCTCTACGCGGGGATTCGTTACCTACCCATTGTGAGTCCGCATGGTCACACGCAGGCGGGGTGGTTTGTGCACAACCAGCCTTTTCCTGACCCGGTGGCGCTGTTCGTGCAGCCTGACCACTACGCCTTCCGCATGCTGTACAGCCAAGGGATATCGCTCGATGAACTGGAGATAGGCCGGGCGCAGATTGCCGAGCCGCGCAAAGTGTGGAAGTTATTTGCGAGCCACTATCACCTGTTTCGCGGCACACCCACGCGACTCTGGCTGGATTTCGCTTTTCAGGAGCTTTTCGGACTCACCGAGAGGCTGTCCGCGGCCACCGCAGATTGCTACTACAATGTGATCGAGGCCAAACTGGCCACGCCGGAGTTCTTGCCGCGCGCTTTGTATGCCCGGTTCGGGATCGAGGTGTTGGCGACCACCGATTCACCATTGGATTCGTTGGCGGACCACGCGGCGGTTCGCGATTCAAGCTGGCCAGGCAGGATTGTACCGACATTTCGTCCTGATCTAGTAGTCGATCCAAGTCTCCCGGACTTTCAGAAGAATATTCAGGCTCTTGGAGAGATCACCGGCGAAGACACTGCCACCTGGCGCGGCTACCTGCGCGCTCTGGCCGCGCGCAGGCAGTTCTTCAAGACGTTGGGCGCGACGGCCACTGACCATGGCCACCCCACTGCCCAAACGGCAGACCTGAGCGAACCGGAGGCGGTACGGCTCTTCGAGCTGGTGCTGGCTGGAACCGCAGATGCCGCGCAGCAGGAGCTTTTCCGCGCCCAGATGCTCACCGAGATGGCACGCATGAGCCTGGACGACGGCTTGGTGATGCAGATTCATCCCGGCTCGATGCGCAACCACAACCGCCAACTGTTCGCACGCTACGGCAGCAATATGGGCGCTGACATTCCCACACCCACTGACTACGTGGAGGCGCTGCGTCCGCTGTTGGGGCGATTTGGGAACGAGACCGGACTGACCATCATTCTCTTCACGCTCGATGAGACCACGTACAGCCGGGAATTGGCGCCGCTGGCTGGCCACTATCCTTGCCTGCGGCTGGGGCCTCCGTGGTGGTTCCACGACAGCCCGGAGGGGATGAATCGCTTCCACGAACAGGCGATCGAGACAGCCGGCTTCTATAACACCGCGGGCTTCAACGACGATACGCGGGCGTTTCTGTCAATCCCGGCGCGGCACGACGTGGCTCGGCGCATGGATGCAGGATTCCTGGCACGCCTAGTGGCCGAGCATCGCATAGATGAGGATGAAGCGGTGGAATTGGCGTGGGAGCTGACTTATGGGCTGGTGAAGAAAGCGTACCGGCTATAGTCTATCCCGGGTCTCCGGATATTCCACGCGCAGTTGCCCTGTCGATGAACCGAAGGGCGTTGTCAAGGGCAGAGGAGTGCGCACAAGTGCGCTGAGCAGTTCGACCGGGACTCGTGTTTGGAGAGCAAAGCATTGCGCATGTCTCGCGCGAATCATGGCTGGGTTGAATCGGGGTTCCGCGAACCGAGGGCGCCTTCTGGTGCTGGATGCGGGGTGAGTTGCCCGTGTTTCACGCCCTGGTGGTGGTCATCTACGGCAAAACCTGCCGGTGATTGGGAGAGGTAAACGCTAGGACACCGCACCTCATCTCGGCCTCTCCGATGGGCGCGGGGTAGTGCTGGGGCACAGCGCGACGGAAGGGAGCCCAACGGAATCACGACGATTCCGGAACTGCAGACCGCCATTGCGGGCACCATCCGCGGCCCCTGCGCCGACTACGTAATGGCAGTCAAGGACAACCAGTTGGCGGCTTGCCGGCGGCAAGACCATCGTAGAGCAATGCTTCTGCACCAGCATTAGCAACCTGGCCGCCGATGCGGCCTTTCCGGCGGGCAGCGCGCGCTCGCTCCGGCTTTGCCGCGCACAACCGCGCCTTGCTCAAACACATCACCTTCGACTTCATCCGGCTGGACCCGGTCAGCCAAAAAGGCGGCTTCCGCCCTCAACTCCTCGGCCTCGCATGGCGCTCGTGCGTAGCCCTGCTTTCGACGCTCAATTTCGGAAACATATTGTTCAATTTTAGTTATAATTGTAAAAGTTAAAAATCTTGTAGTAGGCGGCAGTTCATCGACGTATCACCTGTGTTCTGTCGAGGCGTATATCGGGGCTAGGATCAACGGCCCGATCGCTCCTTGCACGATGAATGCCTTGCCAGCGGGGTTTGCCAGTTAGTATGAAGTCAACCTCACGTTCGAGACCCGTGACTCGCGGAATGAAGCGGATCGACCTAGCCTATGTTGATCTGGGTTCCAGCGAGAATGCGCGTGACATCAATCGCGATATTGTGTTGGAGATTGTTCGTTCCCGGCAGCCGGTGTCTCGCGCTGACCTTGCCCGAGCCTCGGGCTTGCAACCAAGCACGATATCCTTGATTGTTGAGCAACTTATTGGCGAAAGATGGGTAAAGGAAGGTGCGATTGCACGCAGGCCCAGGGGCCGTCGTCCCACTCTTCTTTCTCTCAACGATGAATTGGTGATTCTGGCCGCCGATGTGAGGCCCAATCAAGCGATTGTTGCGCTCCTGGACTTGAATGGAAGATTTCTCGCCCGGGAGGTGGTGCCTTTAGTTTCGGACCCGGAACAGTCGATCGCCAAGATTGCTCTCTGCATGAAATCAATGCGCGCCGATCAATCTAACCGCTCTTGTGAAGGAATCGGCATCAGTTTGCCTGGCCGCGTCGACCCGGAATCGCAACGTCTCATCCTTGCCCCGAATCTCAAATGGGGCAACTACGACATTAAGAGGTCTATCGAAAAAAAGATGCAGCTTCAGGTCGAGCTGGCCAATGCTGCCAACGCCTGCCTGCTTTCCGAGCTATGGTCGGGTAAGTTAGATGGCATTCGTAATGCCGTGTTGATTACGGTGTCGGAGGGAATCGGTGCTGGGATTCTCGCCAATGGTCAGATTATTACCAGCCGAAGCGGTCTAGCGGGTGAATTCGGTCACAGCCCTATTGACCCGGCAGGACCCTTATGCGGATGCGGACAGCGCGGATGTTGGGAAGTTTTTGCCTCATCAAAAGCCGCTCTGCGTTACTATGCGGAGATCTGCCCCAAAGGCAAAGCAGCCGGTATTCATGACTTGCTCCGCATGTCAGAAGAAGGAGATGCCTCGGCGATCGAAGCTATGTCCCGTCAGGCAGCCTGCCTTGGCCGCGGTCTTAGGCTCGTCACGGCAGCGCTCGCTCCTGAAGTTATTCTCATTGCGGGCGACATTACGACCTCATGGTCTCGCTTTGGCCCCATCATTCAGGCTGAAGTTGAAAACTCTATGCTGGCTGGCCCCGCACCGCGTTTGGAGATCACCAACGATGGCGAACTCTCGCGGCTACGTGGCGCAGCCGCGATTGTCCTCCAACGCCATTCGGGCTACCACCGGTCAAAGTCGGCGGCTGGCACGCGGGCGCGTCGTGCGGTTAGCCTCATTTAATACTAGAAGCTATCTGGCTCTGTTGACATCCTCGGTACGGGAAGTTGCAACGTTCCAGAACCGGGATAAGCTGAAGTTGCTCTGGGGTTTTCGCAATTGGCTATGGCTGAAATCGGACTGGTACGATTCGCACGGCTGGGGTTGGATGTCAGCCAAGCGGTACTACCTGCTCAGTGCACCAAGTTCAGCAAGCGTCAGTTCACCCAGCCGCAGTTGCTGACGGTGTTGTGCCTGATGCGCTATGAGGACTGGACCTTTCGCGAAGCTGAGGTCCGGTTGAGCGAGCACTCTGAGTTGCGTTCCGCCTTGCAACTGAACTCGGTGCCTGATTACACAAGGCTCTATCGCTTCCTGACGCGACTCGAAGAAGACGATGTGGCGCCGGTGATGAGTAAAGCCGTGCAACGCATGCCTGGGAAGTGCGAAGTCCTGCCATGGTAGCCGTCGATGCAACCGGGCTGGCGCAGACCGCGGTCAGCAGCTACTTTATCCGTCGGGTAGAACATTTCGGCCAAAAACCGCGCACCTGGAAACACTGGCTGAAGTGGCTTGCTGTAGTCGATGTGGAGCGGAAGATCATTGTGGCTCAATCGGCTCGCCACGCTCCGTGGAATGACTGCGCTACTTTGCCCACTCTGGTGGGGCAAGCACATCAACTCGCACCTGTCGGCTGCGTGCTGGCCGATGCCGAGTTCGATTCCGAGCAACCATACTTTCTGCCGCGTGCAACTGAAGGCCGACAGCATCATCCCCGCCAAACGCTTCACAAGCCGCAGAGCAACAGGCGTCCGCCAGCAGATGCGCGAGAACTTCCCACATCAGAAATACTGCCGCCGCTCCTTGATCGAGAGTGTCTTCTCGGCTGTCAAGCGCAAGCTCTCCTGCCGCGCTGCCGGCAGAACCATCGCCACGCAGTCCCGCCAAGCTCTCCTGCTCGGCCTCGCCTTCAACCTCTATCGCCTCTGGCTGGCCCGCCGTTCAGGCGTTTCAGGTGAGGATGTCAACGGCGCCAGATGGGTTCTAGGCAACTCTGCGGCCCGCTCACCAACAGCCTCTTTCACCATCAACCCGCTGCCGCCCACGGCCCAACAGTAAGCTCGAAACTACCTTCCACAAAACCGACCATTCCCTGCAAAACATCATCTAATTGCTCGAAGCTGCTTGAATTTGTTGAAGTATTCTTGTTTACAAATGAAGCGGTAAGAATCTATTGTCTTATAGACGCCGAACTCCGCAGAAACAGCAGTAATAGAGCTACGCGAGTAGGGCTCGGTCCAGGAAGATACACGGGTCGGCATTGGAGTATGAATTATGCCGCCCCGGACGGATGCAAGCCGCGGGGCCGATAGACTGAGATCCACGGCTTTGGCCCGGTGGGAACAGCCGTAAGAAGCCAACGACGGCAATCGGAGCTGGTATGATAATGGAAACCGCGCCAGCCGTCTCCCTCAAAGTGACCAGACCCAGTTCCTGTTACCGGATCACCGCATCGTTAATTTTCAAATCTCCGATGCCGGATCAATCGGAAAAACTATTTTCAGAAAACTACGAGTTATCGCATGGTTACTTCACGGGCCGCAACTCCTCGCGGACCGTGGTCAGGATTTCTAGGTAAGCGCGGGCGGCTTCGGAGATCGTTTCGGGGGTCCCGGCGTCGACGGCGGCAAGGTTGACGAGGTCGCTGCCTACGCCGAGGACGGGGGCTCCGGCGCGGAGGAAGCTTTCTGCGGTTTGAAGGGTGACGCCCCCGGTGGGAATGAGCTTGAGATGCGGAAATGGGGCGAGAAGCGATTTGAGGTAGCTGGGCCCGCCCATGGCGGAACAGGGAAAGACCTTGACGTAGTCGGCACCGGCGTTCCAAGCGGTGATGACCTCAGTGGGAGTGAGTGCGCCGGGGATCGAGAGCTTGCCGAGGGCGCGGGTTCTGGCGATGACGTCGAGGTGGAGGCTAGGGCTGACGACGAACTCGACGCCGGCTTCAATGGTGGCTGCGGCTTGATCGCCGGTGGTGATAGTTCCGGAGCCGAGCAGGAGCTTCGCTCCGTACTCTTTCTTGAGTTCTTTCAGCACATCCAGTGCGCCAGTTGCCGAAAGACAACTGGCGTATTCCGCTCGGAATATGTCATTATTGTTTACGATGCAAGCTATGTACTTTTTAGTGGTAGCGGGAATTTGAGGAAAAATCATTTGCGCGTACCGGTAGTGAAACTTGATATAGCCGCCGAAATTCGATATAGTATGACATCCAAACAAATGCGGCGGAACCATGGCCGCTAAAGGATCGAAACCTTTATGAAAAATGCTTTTGAAGTCAGGAATCCCGATTTGAATCTGAGCCCTCTGACCGGGATGAGCAGGAAACACTATATCGAATGCGCCAAGTATGTGCTGCAACGGGCATTCCGGCACGTGAAGTCGTTCGACTCGCCCATCGTGTTTCCAAAGGTGCCGGGCAAGTCGTATCCCCAGCCAAATGGCCCGGAATGGCGCCATCGCTCCGACGAATTCGAGGCGCTGGAGAGGACCTTCAATCTCGCGGCCCCGCTGATCCACGTCGATCCGGAGATCAGCATCGGCAATATCAGACTGCGCGACTACTATTGCCATCACTTCTACAACGCGCTGACGCCGGGACATGCCAACAGCTTGCCCATGCCCGAGGATCTGCCGGACGCCACCTATCAGTTCACATGCGAGTTCGGCGGGCTGACCAAGACGCTACTGCTGATGCCCGATGTGCTGTGGCCCTACCTAACCGAAACACAGCGGGATGAAATGGCAGTCACAATTTCCAAGTGGGCGCATCACCGGACGACGCAGAACAACTGGCGGGTGTTCAACATTTGCGCGCTCTCGTTCCTCAAGAAAAACGGATATGCCATCGACGAGGATCTACTGAAGAGTCACCTGCTGTGGATCACATCGTATCACGCAGGCGACGGCTGGTATCTGGAGCAAAGCTACAACTACTACACGATCAGCCTTTTCGTCGTCTACGGCACGATCTGGAGCCAAGCGTTCGGCCGGGAGTACTATCCGGAAATCGCCAGTGTGCTCGAAAAGAGTTTTCAGGAGCTGTTCAAAACCTATACCAACTTCTTCGGCCGGAACGGCTTTATCAACATGTGGGCCAGAAGCATCTGCTACCGCCTCTGGATTTCGGGCGGCTTCCCGGTGTCGTTCCTGCTCGCCTCGGAACCGCCGATCGATCCCGGTTGGGCGAGGCGGCTCTGTTCCGGATCGCTCCTGCAATTCACGGCTCGGGAAGACTTTTACGAGAATGACATTCCCAGCCTCGGCTTTTATCCCCACCGGGAATTCGCGATACAAAACTACAGTTGTTCCGCGAGCCCATTCCTTATGTTTCTGCCGTTCATCAGCCTTGCGTTGCCGGAAGACTCCCCGTTCTGGACCGCAAAGGAGAACGATGGGATGTGGGAGGAGTTGGGAGGGCGTTCGGAAAGGACCGTGCTCGAAAAGCCAGGGATCGTCCTGGTCAACCACGGCAGCAGTGGAAGCTCCGAGATCATCTCCGGGAAGGTCTACGACGACGATCACAACTACTCCAAGCTGGTCTTCAATACGCATTTCCCCTGGGAGAACCACAATGTCGAGGGCGGCACATCGCAGGAGTACAGTTTCAGGAGCCTGGACCCTCGCGACCTGAGAGGCGTGGACATCAATTTCTACCTCACAGGACGCGCGGTCGATAACGCCGCATCGAAGAGCGCCGCCTACGTAACCTCGCAAAGCATTCTCTTCAACGGTGTGCGGGACGGGGTGCTCTACAGACAATTGATCATGCGGAAGCCACCGAACAACGGAGTCGGATATATCATCGACCTCGCGGAGATCACCGTGCCCGGAGGCGTCATACGGATCGACCGCTGCCGGCTCGCCTTCGAGCATGAACTCACGCTCGGCCATTTCGGCCTGCCGCATTTCGGTGGAAAGAAGGCCGTGTTGCATACTTTCGAGGACGAGATGAAGCAGGGGATCACGGCCTCCATTCCGGGCAGATCGGTAGCGCTGATCGCTTACCGCGGCTGGGACACGGTTCAGAGCCAAGTCCACTGCGGTTTCAATGCGGAAGCGGAGGAGAGCACGGTCTTGTTCGTCCATCGCAAGCGCACAGCCAAGAACCCGCCGATGGAGTTGATGATCACGGCGATGCTGCACAAGACCAATGACACGGCATGGACGCCAGAAGAACTGGATCCGGTGAAGGCCATCCGGATAATGACGGTGACTCCGTCTGGTTCCGTCCTCGGAGCGGAGATCACACTGGCAGATAACACGACTCACCAGGTCGACTATAAGAATATCGACGGACTTAAGAACTGCTGACACAGTGGGGGGAAGTCTGTCGCGCGTTGTTTTTTGGACTGACCCCAAAGAACTGAGACACAAAGTTATGGGGGACACATCCACTCGTTGTGCGGCAAACCTCACTAAATGGTTGAAGCTGGCCGCACAACGAGTGGAGAACTGGACCGCATTGGATGAACACTATAGCGTCGGTGAGTTCCGCCTCAATACGGGTGGAGTGCAGGACGGCGCTTTGCGGCGGTTCGCGAACAAGTCCGCGAGACTTGCGCCAGTGTGGGACGCAAGCGGATTGACGGTATCCGTCAGGGCAAACACACCTGTTCATCGGGTTTAGAGCTTATCCGTCAGCATACGACCACACCGATTGCGGTGGGCGAGGTCTTCAATTCGATCTGGGATGCGCACGATCTGATCCGCAACCAGTGGATCGATTATCTCCGCATGACGCTGGTGCATGGAGGAGGCTTCACGCACTTGAAGAAGGTTGCGGATTTTGCCGAGCTATATCACGTGCGCACCGGGTTCCACGGAGCCACAGACCTGTCGCCTGTGACGATGGCTGCGGCGCTGCACTTCGACACGGCGATCCATAACTTTGGCATTCAAGAACGGATGCCGTACACCGACGAAACCGATCAAGTTTTTCCACACCACTATACGTTCAAGGACGGGCTGATGTTTCCGGGGGATGCGCCGGGACTGGGTGTGGACCTAGACGAGGCGATGGCGGCAAAATATCCGTATCAACGCGCCTATCTGCCCATCAACCGCAAGCTTGACGGCACGCTGTGCGACTGGTAACCGGATGGGTGCAGCGCAGCAAGCGTCCGAGCAGCGCAACTGTTGTTGACCGAGGATTTGTGATGGACTCAGGTAATGAGCCGGGAGTCAGGAGAGTTGATCCGGCGTCGGAATAGAGCGGAGATTGAGCGCCTGAGCGCTTTGTGCCAGTCAAGTGGTATGAGGCAGAGTGATTTCTGCCGTCGCCATGAGATGGCGTTGAGTACACTGAGTTGCTATTTGCTGAGGCAGAAGAAGAGCCACTCTGGAAGCGATTATTCTCGCGCCGCAGTGCCTTGCTGCCCTCTAACCACGCTTCCCGCCTTAGAAAAGGTCAGGCAACTAGCGAACTCATCCTGAAAGCCCGGATCGGCGGCAAGGCTCACATGCTTGATCGTGGGCAGCGCGGGTTTTTCTGGCGCAAGAAGCAGAATCTTGGCCCCTCGCAGAGCCGTATTACCCGCCGCGTGAATAAGGCTTTGGGGCGCCTCGATCAAGCCGATGCCGATGGCGCTCTCAATCTGGACATAGTTGCCGAACGCACCAGCAAGATAAATGCTCTGCAGGTTGCCGGCGCTCGTGCCCAGGCGCTGCAGCAGCAGCCTAAAGCCGGAGGCGATGGCCGCCTTTGCCAACTGCAGTTCACGAATGTCGGCTTGGAACAGAACGACCGGCTCCTTTACCGGGAAGATTCTTGTGCGATCGGCGATGCGCCCGGAAGGCAGAATTCCTCCGCTCTCGAGGCCCACTGCAACCGCATCCACAAGGCCACTGCCACAAATGCCGCGGGCTTCCATGTTTCCGATCACCGTGGCGCGCATCTCGCCACGTTCGAGTGAAACGCGGGAGATAGCCCCCGTGGCCGCGCGCATTCCCATGCGGATAGAGCCGGCTTCAAAGGCCGGTCCCGCCGCCGTTGAGGCACAGACAATTCGGTGACGGTTACCAATAGCAATTTCACCATTTGTGCCCAGGTCCACCAATGCGTGCATTTCCTCAGTGCGGTACATACCAACGGCCAGAATCCCTGCGAGGATGTCCGATCCCACAAAGCCGCCAAGGCAACGCTCAAAGCGGATGCGGCAGTTCGGAAACAACGGCCAACCCAGATTCTCAGGCCGAAAATGCTGTACGCCTAGATGAGGAGACTGAAACGGCAGATGGGAAAGCGGCTCAATATCCAGCCCGGAAAACAGGTGATGCATCACCGTGTTTCCGACCAAGACAACTTCGACAACTTCCTGTTCACGGCCTCCGGCAAGCTTCGCGATGATCTGCCTTAGAGCAAAACGAATCATCGTAGTCAGATCGGCTCCAGACAAGGCTGCCTGAATTCTGTTCATCACGTCCGCGCCGAACGATGCCTGCGGATTTAGATCGGTCTCGACCCCGAGAACGTCGCCTGTAGCCATGTCGATCATCTGCGCGGCAATGGTCGTCGTACCCAGATCGATGGCAATCCCCAGGCCGGACTTCCCTGCTCCGGACAGACCGGAGTTGTCCGTCAAAACATCCATATGCCATTGGCCACACTCAAGGACAAGCGGTATCTCCGCACACGCCTGGCAGGCGAGTCGCCAACCGTTGGCAAGTTCCTCCGGCGAGAAGATCGAGAGGTCTGGGCCGGTGACCGGAAGCGATCCACCGATCACGCGTACACGGCAACCTCCGCACTGTGCCGTTCCTCCGCAGGGGAACTCAAGGCCATATTGCGAAAGGCAGGAAGACAACAAGGCGCCGTGAGGCACCTCAACCTCTACAGATAAGGGTTCTAGTCGAATTCGCACTCTGTCGCCGCTCATGTAGCTTCCACGATGGTTTCGCCCATGGTGCCCCGCACTGTCGCGCCTGGCGGTACAATCAGAAAGTCGGTTGGATCCCACTCGCCGTTGACAAGGCGCTCAAGCAGCGCGAGTGAACCTTTGACTTCCTCAAAAGCCCATCCTTCTTTCTCCGCCTCTGCGCGTGCTCGATCGCGGCAGGCATCGTCGGATTCAACGCCGGTGGAGATATAGGTGAGTCCGGAGTAGTGCCTGCGAAAGGCATTGAATTGCTCGAAGAGATAGTTTCCGTTCTCCTCGCCATATTGAGCGATGAGTTCCTCGCGGCTGCGCCGTTCCCCAATTTTGTTTTTCGCGGAGGAATCGGCCAGCTGGAGAGTCCGGTTCGAAGTCTGATTCTCAACCCAACCTGGTGAACGGAAATAAACGCTGGGATGCGCGTCGAAGTAAGCCTGATATAGATGACGGCTGCCCATCAACAGGCTGATACAGTCATGTGCACGGGGAAGGACAATCTGCGTCTTTCCCGCACGCAGACCTTCGGTTCCTCTGCCGCAGAGCGCGTATCCGAGAAGGATCGCATCGTATCCGGCCTCGTCTGCCGCGTCGATCCGTTCCTGCAGACGCGGGCGCATCGACGCGCCCAAATCATGCAGGCCCATGGTCAACATCTCCACCTCGATCGAGTGGGACGACCCGGGGAGGACGTGGTCCATTTCCCGGGTGAGAACCTGACAACTGATTAGTTTAAAGCGCATGGCGTCACTCGATGAAATGTTTCCTTCTTCCCACAATACCTCTACTGAAACTCCTAGTTGCCGAGAAGCAATCCAGCATTTGCTTCGACCTGTGAACGCTGCAGTGAGAGTACCCCTGGCAGAGCCGGGGGTACTCCCGTTTGATTAGGCCAACATACCCCCAGGGCAATTCCTCAGACACGCCAACATAGCGCGAACATTCTCCGAAGGAGTATCGGCTGGAAGCGCGCAACCGCTATTGAGCACAAATCGCGGACTATCCGCAAACGCACCTAAAAGTTCTTCCGTTCTGAGCTTAACCAATTCAGGAGTCCCTCGGGCTAGAAGTTCGGAAGGGTCGATGTTGCCAACGAAGGTAACCTTATCTTTGAAAACGTCGTGCGCCAGCTGCAGGTTGGTCTTGAAGTCGATCTCCAAAGCGTCTGCTCCGATATCTATCATTTGCTTAAGAATCCGGTCGGTTTTCCCGCAGATGTGCAGGAGATAGGGCAGCCCTTCTTCATGAGAACACTCGGCAACCCGCCGTTCATACGGTAAGGCATAGATGCTATAGAGGCGTGGCGATAACATATCCGGTCCGGCTGGACTATCGCCATTGGAAAGCATGTGGGCGCCGGTTTTTGCCATAAGCTTGAGGAATTGACAAGTTATTCCCGTGCAGTACTCGAGTAGGCAGTGGACGAGTTCATCGTCCTCCTGGGACGCGACATCCATGAGCCACTGATCCAGGCCTCGCATGGACCCCGCCAGCGAGAAGGGAGATTGATCGCAGTTACCGTGTATGAAGATTGCGTGCCCATAATCGTGCGCCAAGATCGCAACCGCTTCCGTCCATATTTGTATTCTTGGATCGCGAGATATGTCGATATGCTCTAAGTCCCGCACAGCTTCTAGTGTAGGCAAGCACGAGCCGTGACAACGGGCCGGTTTGTCTTCCGGAAAATCGATCGGAACGCCGGCAGCACCGGCGAGAGTTGCGGTATCGATATCGACGAGGATTCCGTCGAGCTGATAGCGTTCAGCCGCCTCTCCGAAGCATCGGGCAATCTGCCTTGGGTCTTCACGAAACTGACGCATCGTGATGCCGGCCTCTCGCGCCGCCATCATGAAATTATGCAGCATGACCGGTGTGCGGTCGGGCCAATTGCCATTCAGCGCTGCATCGATTCTTTGCCATCCATTCAATTCTTTGCCCTCCGTTCACGGGCGAAAACCGGGAACAAATCGCTTTAGGACGATTGGCTTCGCTTCACTCGGAAACAGTTTGGACACCGGCACTGTGTAGCTATAAGGTCGCTGACCGACGTTGTGAAGAGAATAGCCCTACTCCGCTATAGGCCATAGCTCGCCTTATCGTAAAGGCTTCCGTATTGCGGCTCCAGATCGCGCATCAGTACCTCTTCGTTCACTGGAAAAGCATCCAAGGCATCGTCAATGCGTGTCAGCCATTGCTGCTCCTTGCGCGAAAGATGCAGCCGCTTTTCAGCGATACCCTGCTTGAGAATCTCGACTACGGCGCGGCCCGCAGCAAGGGTCCGATGATAGAGAGTATCCTCAGCTACGATCATGGCCGCGATCTTCATCGTGGCGTTCGGCGACAGCACTGCGGCTTGCGGGCTCAGCCACTCATCGGATACGGTCATCCAGTCCCTCATCTGCAAAGCTCCGCCAACGCTGGCGGCTGCGGTATTCATCAACCGGCAGTCATAGACTAGCAGTTCGGTAAAGACCTCCGGCGCGTTCCCTGAGAGCAGACGCACATTCTGCACCGACTCATTGCTCCACAGGTCGCACATTGCGGCCGCAATGTTGCCCAGCGGACTGAAATGCGCGCAACTGGCGGATTTTCCTTCCATCGCAATCGGGTAGCCGGTAATCGCCTTCATCACCGGTCCCTCGTAGGCACAATCTTTCGATGGGCCAACCGCGCCCTGCTCGAACGCGGCCAGGCTGCGCACGGCGCTCATAGCCCTGACCACCGCCGCCAGGACTTCGGGGAGCATCTTCTGGTGGGCAAGTTGCATGGCGGTGTTGGCAAATCCGCAGGCCGAGTCGCCGCCCGGCACCACGCCGGGATGCCTGGCGCAGATTTCGCCAATCTCGCCCCACAGCCAGGACATATCTCTCGGAGCAAGCACGCCCAGGGCAAAAACAATACCGGAGAAGTCTCCATACATCAGTGCCTGATCGTGAACTTCCTTGCCGCCGATGGACTCAATCGAAAGGATGTCGGCGCCGGCTTCCGCACACAGTTCAAACGATCGTTTCAGGCACTCCCACCCAGGCCCGGTTCTCATTTGGGGTGGCTTTTGCTGATCGCGCATATCAGTGGGCGTGACGCGCAGGGCGCAGGGCAAATGATGCTTGTCATGATAACTCTGCATGTGGCGCTTCAGCAGCGCAGTCAGTTCGGCGCCCCACTCCGGCCGCATGGTCATGGGCGGAAGAAGTTCAAACTCCAATACCAGTCCCGGTGTCCCCAGCGAAGCCGCCCGGCGCAGAATCTGCTCCGCCATCTGCTCATAGTGAGCTACGACTTCCGGCCAGGTTTCGTCGGTCATGTTCATCGGCGGCAGGGTAAAGTTGACTTCTGGAAACACTTGGCCTCCGCCGATGGTCAACCCAAGTCCGCACTCAAGTGGGTACGGGCAGGTCCCGTACAGCAATTGATTCTGGCTTGGAATCGCAAGTGTGGAATACTTCCGGACTTTCTGCTCAATCATCGTTTTACGCTCCTCGATGGTGGTTCCTCGCCATCCCTGCGGGGCCACCTGCATTCTTACCTTGTCCATCGGCGCTTGGTTTTTCTACATACTGCGCAATAACTTGCGCGCCGGCAACAAGCACCTTTGCGCTGCTAGCTTCTTTCGCTTCCCGGTTCGCAAGGTCCCATACAGGATTAGTTGACAGCCGCTCCTGCCATCATCGCGTCCACCTTTGCTCTAATTGTGTCTTGCGCGCCGGGCACAAACAAAACGTCGCACTCCGAGCCCACGATATAGGGATGGCCGCAGGCTTTCATCTTCGCAACCAACTCCTCGGTGCGGCGAACTACTTCTTCAACCGGCATGGCGCCATCGGAGTAGAAAGACTTCGAGGGAAGGTTGCCGTAGAGAACCACATCCTTGGGCACGAGAGAAGCATCTTCCCAGAGCTTGCGCGAACAACCCAGGCTGAGGATCATAGGATGAAGCCGATGCCCAAAAGCCTCCACCATAGGATCAGTCAGCTCGCCACAGTTGTGGAAGATCAGGTTGCAGCCAGCCTCCTCAAGCGCGGCCTTCAACCTAAGGTTCGGCTCCATCACTAGACGCTCAAACAGATTCGAGCCGGCCTTGAGCTGGCGGGGCGAAATGAACGCCGTGCATGCCGCCGGCTCACAGATCATGATGGCCTTGGCGCCGTGCCGGATCTGGCTGCGCACGGAACGAAGAACAGCGGCTTCGGAGACTCGCAGGCATTGCCAAAGCAGCCGTACGTCGTCCGAGTCTTCTGCCTTGACCCCCGATCCAGCCATTGCCCCCGCCGTGATGGGGTCTTTTAGGAGCCGCGTCGTCAACGAGAACGGCCCAATCGCCATGCCCACCGGAACCATATCCTGCCGCGCGGCGATGATGGCAAGCGCTTCGTCGCGGGCAAGGCTTCCGGCGCAGATCGGCTCAGTCTGCTCTCCGCACATTCTCTTGAGCGCCGCTTCATCCAGCGGCAAGATAAAGTGATAGGTTTCCGCCTCAGTCTCGGCAATTCCAGCCAGCGCCAGCAGGTCGGTCTTTTCCAGGCGCAGGTCCATCAGCGGGACCGCAAGCGGTGTGCCCCAACGGCGTGCCGCCCGTTCAATCACCTGGGCCAGCGCGGGGCCAGCGTTGCGAACCTTCTCCGGCTCGCTCTCTTCATGCATCACCAGGTCGGTCCCAATGGGCATACGCAGCCCGCGGGCTGCAAGATCAAGATAAAACTCGCGATTCATCAGACGCCTTTCTCCGTTTGGCGGACGAGCAGGGCACCGCCGTTCCTTGCGGGCGGAATTCGGGCACACCGATCTCGCCGCTTCGTCAGGGGCGGAAGGGTCTCAGTTTCAAGCACGATTCCAAGCGTGGCTAACGATGCTGCACACTGCGGGACTTGCTCCGCCACCTGCCCGTAGTACGCCTACAACAGCCGCTCCTGGCTTGAAACGGCCAGTGTGGAACGCTCCCGGAGAGTCCGCCCCATCATCGGCTTACGCCTCTTGAAGAAGGTTTCTCACCAAGCCGACGGCGCCGTTGGCGTTCTCGCTGTATCCATCCGCGCCAATCTCTTTGGCGTACTGCATCGTGACCGGAGCGCCGCCAATCAGCACCTTCACCTTGGTTCGCAAACCCGCGGCCGTTAGCGCGTCGATGGTTGTCTTCATGGCCGGCATGGTTACCGTCAGCAGCGCCGACATGCAGACAAACTGGGGCTTTTGCTCCTCGACGGCCACCACAAACTTCTCCGGCGAGACATCGGTGCCGAGATCGATAACCTCAAATCCGCTGCCTTCCAGCATGGATCCAACAATGTTCTTGCCGATGTCGTGCAGGTCGCCCTTGACCGTGCCGATGACTACTCGCGTAGATAGCTTTTCTCCCGAAGCCACCATGAGCGGCCGAAGCAGCTCCAGTGCGCTCCTCATGGCACGGCCTGCCAGCAGCAGCTCGGGGACGAAGTACTCTTCCTCCTCAAACAGGCGGCCAACTTCGTCCATTGCCGGGACCATGGACTCGGCGATCAGGACCATCGGCTTCATGCCGGCTTCGATCGCGGCTTGCGTAGCGGTGTGCGCCTTCTTTGCATCCCCGTTGAGAATTGCGTCATAAAGTTCGCCCGATTGCGCCATGTTTCTTCACCTCAAATCGTCATTGAAATCAAGAGCGAGCATCCTGCATGCACCTAGCCGGCATGAATGCTTCGCTATATCTGCTGATGCCAAAGATCAGCAGACTGAATGTTGTCTCTGAGACCAGGCTGTTGCGGAAGAAGGGCAGCGCGGCGGCATAGCAGATTCCGAGGCCGCTGAAAGTCTTTGGATACATGCCCCATTCAGCCCATACTGTGAAGTTGCTCACGAGGAAGAACGACACCGATGCCAACAGCGAAGCTCCAATCACACGCGGGGTCGATATAGAGTTCCGCAACATTCCGGCGCCCAGGATCAACACCGCTAGATACCACATCCAGGTCACGGCATGACCGCTGGTGAGCTGGTAACCATACTGATGTATGGTAAGGAAAATATCCACTCCGATCAGAGCAAAGAGCGGGATAGCCAACTCCCGCTTCGGCCGGTTCGCTCCAAAAAAGAGAAGGCACGAAAAGATGGGCACGAAGTTATAAGGATGACTCACCGTGAGGCGCAGGAGCGCGGCGCCAAAGATGAGAAGATACGGCAATAAAATCGAGTTTCTGTTTTCGATCCGCTTCATGAGCACTCCTCCTGATTTATCCCTTCGAAAATGCAACTCCAGCCGGCCCTTCCAGCAGCGCTTCTCGAACCCCTGACGTGACGCCAGCGTCTACCGCCGCATCGCGTTTTACGTCCGCCGCCTGCTTCATCCAGGCCGCGCGATGAAACGCAAACAACTGAAACATCACGCATCTCACTGTTATCCGCCTTATGGATAAATTCGCTTTGAAACCCAAGCCAGACCATTCCAGATGCATGACATCCTTCGATTATTCGATAGTCAAATTATATACACTCGTGGAATACGCTTGTCAACACCTGGATTATGCATAGCTTGAGCACACGCCGGAGCGACTGATCTGTTGAGCTGACGTGTTGTGCCAGTTGCTTGTGCTTCCGTATTCCCTCCTGTTTTCTGTTTCCAAGACCAGTGCGGTAAGTGTTTGAAACGATTGACCTTAATGTGCATAAAAATCTATGCGCGATTCTTGATGTCGCATCAGGCACGGAGCGGTGTGAGTATGACAGGCGCAAATCCATTCGGGCCGCGGGCTACCTTGCGCAGGCACTCCATGAGTTGCTGAAACGCGCCTTTCTCCTGGTAATGGTCGCTGTAGCTGACACCCACCCTCCTGGCATGCCGCCAGATTCTGGCGGCCACGAACAGGAAACGCAGGTGTGCCGTCGCCAGCGTGGTGTGCCGCATGGCCTCAAGCGAGGCGCCCTGCTCACGGTTGAACAGTTGTAGCTAGCAGTTCAGGTTGTAGGCCAGCATCACAATTTGGAACCAGTTGGCATTCATCATCCAGCGGTTGGAGGGATGCGCCGTCAGTCCGGCATCGTTGTTGGCCTCTTTAATGAGGTTCGGCTCCGGCGCGCTGGTTGTAGAACCACACCAGCGCATCTAGCGGCCTGTCCATATTGGTCGCGAAGACCCGATACGTGTACTCGGACGTGTCGAACAATTGGTACTGCTCAGGCTGCTCGGACTGTTTAGCCTCCGGCGCCTTTTCATAACGCAGAGCTAGGAACAGGCAGGCTTTGCCGCATCCCTCCGGCTGATAGAAAACTCGCATTGGCCGTCGGCGTCTGTGGGCGGCGAGCGCTTCCACTTCGGCGCCTGCAACTAGTCCACAACAAGGCGTGCGATCTTGCGCGCCACCAAAATAAACCGCCAGCTCTTCTTCCCGTAAGCTTCGACCGCTTGCCAGCAGTAGAAGTCCGAGTCGGCCCGTGCATAAACGATCTTCGCCTGCCTGGGCAGCCCTTTTCACACGTTATCTAGATGGTCGACGATCTCCTGGCCGCTGGGCCGGTCGCCGGTGCGCAACGCGCCCGCCGCGTATTCCCGCGTCTCGGCGATAAAGCTCAGGATGGGCTGGTAGCTCTTCTTTCCCTTGTTCTTCGGGTTATAGCCATTGCGTCCACCCATCTGGTTGCCGAAAAGCGTATGCACCGTCGTGTCGGTGTCCACGGTAACCGAATTGAGTTGCACGTTCGCCGCTGCCCAGACCCGCTCCGGCATGTGCCACTGTACGTTCAGCAGTTGTCGTGCCACGCCCAGATGCAGCGAAGCCAGAAAACGCCAGAAGGTGCACTGCGGAGGAAGTTGCGCCACCCGCAGGATGCCGGTCAACATCGACTCGCACTTCAGAAATCGCAGATGATTCAGGCGCGAGAACCCCACGTAGCAAGCCAGCACCATCCCCAGAATGAACCCGAAGATTGGCATTGAGCGTGTCTGCCGCTTCACCGTCAGGGTTTCCTCGACCACCTGCTGGAATCCGAGTTTTTCCAACATCGTGGCCACCCGAAGCCGTCCTCCGTAGGCCGTCAGATTCCTGGCATCGAAGACATTGGGCGTGGAAGCCCTGATTTTATTTAGTTCCGGAATATCTGCGCGAGCCCTTTGATTAACAGGCCTGCGAATCGTAGTCTGGTTTCCATTGCTCACCATTTGGGTGACTCCTGAGAATCGGTCCGCGAAGCTGCGAACTTCGCGCACCTACTGTTTTAACTCAGGATTCTCAAGGGTTCCCAAATGGCCTCGTTCCTTTGTCCCCACACACACCTCGGCCGCGTGCTGGTTCAGGTTGTACAAGGGCTTTCTCTACAAGGTCGCCAGTTGGAAGGCGGCCCGGCGAGTAGTGGCGAAGGTCGAACATCATGCCCGGGAATTGTTCCCGCGCATTGGGTTCATCGTGACCAATCTGAGCTTACCGAGCCGAGTGGTAGTACGGTTCTATAACAAGCGGGGCACAGCTGAGCAGTGGATCAAAGAGGGGAAGCAAGCGATGAAGATGACGCGGCTGTGTTGCCACCGGTTCCGGTCGAACGAGGTGCGGCTGTGGCTGAGCGTGATCGCATACAATTTGGGCAACCTGTGGCCGCGGCTGATGCTGCCGAAGGGAATCGGAACATGGTCGTTGACCAGCCCGCAGCAACGGTTGGTGAAGACTGGCGAGCATGCCGTTACTACTGGCATTGCTGGCGGAGAACCATCTCACGTGGCGCTTGTTCAGAAGCATGCTGCGGCGGATGGAGGCTTTACCGCTGCCAGCCGGGTACGCTCCGGGCTCTGACCTTGGAACGAATGCACAATAGTTTTGGACGGAAACAATTGTGGTATATTCATTAGTAGCCAAGAGGCAAAATGAAAATTCCCGCTTCCACGAAGTAAACGGCACTGAAATCGCGATCAACATGGAACACCAGAGTTCCTAAGCGTCTGAAAGGGGACAAACTCAAGATGGCAAGAATTCTTTTCGCCGACATGCAGGATGTAATCGCAGCAGCCTTCGTAAACGCTGGCATGAACGAGGATGACGCTCGACTTTGTGCGCGCATCCATACTGAATCGAGTTGTGACGGTGTTAACTCGCACGGTGTGAACCGAGTCGCCAGATTTGTGGACTACGTTGCTAAGCAGTGGGTTAACCTGCTGGGTAAGCCCGAGCTTGTACGACAGCTCGGGGGGATCGAGATCTACGATGGTCATCGCGGCCCAGGAATCCTAAATGCGCTATTCGCCACGGATCGTGCGATGCAGCTTGCGGCTGAGCAGGGCGTTGGCATTGTGGCCCTGCGGAACACAACCCACTGGATGCGGGGAGGGACGTATGGCTGGCATGCTGCGGATTGCGGGTATGTTGCGATCAGCTGGACAAACACGGAATCCTGCATGCCTGCATGGGGCGGCAAGGATACCCGCCTCGGGAACAACCCCTTTGTAATCGCGGTACCCCGGAAGAAAGGAAACCTCGTTCTGGATATGGCAATGTCCCAGTATTCCTATGGGAAGCTGCAGGTCACGCGATTGAAAGGCAATAGCATGCTCTTTCCTGCAGGGTTTGATAAGCAGGGCACACTTACCAGCGAGCCGGGCCCCGTCGAAGAATCCATGCGCATCCTACCAATGGGCTACTGGAAGGGCTCTGGCTTTGCCATCATGCTTGATCTGCTGGCCGCCGTGCTTTCGGAAGGTTCACCGACTAACGCGATCGACAAAATCCAGCAGGGCAGCTGCACTGGATGTTCTCAGGTGTTCATTTTGATCGATCCGAGCAAGCTGGGAGGGGTGACGTTCACCGACCAAGTCGCCGACAGCGTGGTGGATTATATGCATGGTTCGACACTTGCAGAGAGCAGCACCGAAGTTCTCTATCCCGGAGAAAGCGCTCTGAGAAACAGAAACGAACAACTTGAAAAAGGAATAACCGTCGACGATAGCGTATGGAAGCAAGTACTCGCGCTCGCTGAAAAGAAGAGTTGATTGGAAGAGGCGGCCATGCTGACAGAAACGGTGCAAGACATTTATCCAGGCCAAAGCGCCAACGAGGAAGACTTCTTGTACAGAAAGGTCATTCTTCGGACGGTGTCGCATCGCCGACGTCTGAACGGTCATCGCTTCAAATCATGACTGAGGTTTACAAATCGGAGGCCTGTCCCTACGGGTCTCTCAAAGCGCAAAAGGAATGATCATGATTGCAGCTGTATTCCACGAGCCAAAGAATCTTGTCATTGAGGAGCAGGATATACCTGAGCTCATGCGTGGCCAGGTACTTATCCGTGTTCGCGCAGGTGGTATCTGCGGGTCAGACCTGTCGTACTACTTCAGGGGCCAGAACGGAGGTTTTGTGATTCGCGAACCGTTCGTGCTTGGGCATGAGGCGGCGGGTGAAGTTACCGCTCTTGGTGAAGGCGTTAGCGGGTTGCATGCCGGTCAGAGAGTGGCCGTGAACCCCGGCGTGAACTGTGGAGCGTGCCGGTTTTGTATTAAAGGCATGACCAACCTTTGTCTAAATATGAAGTACATGGGAAGCGCGTCAACGTTTCCTCATATGCAGGGTATGTTTCGTCAATTCATTGCGGTCTCGGCAAGCCAATGCATCCCTGTGCCGGATTCACTTGATTTCGCACAGGCTTCAATGGCCGAACCGCTCGCCGTTGCACTGCACGCTCTACGTCAGGTTGGATCACTTGTTGGCGCTCGTGTGCTCATGGTCGGTTGCGGACCGATTGGTTGTATCCTGCTTGCATCCGCAAGGCGCGCAGGCGCGCACCACCTCACAGCAGTCGATCTTGCACAGAAGGCATTGGATATGGCTGTACAACTCGGTGCCGACGAGGCTGTACTCGCCGATAACCAAAACGTGATCGATCAATGGTCGCACAGCCGTGGCACGTTTGATGTGGTCATTGAAGCATCCGGGAGCCCTGCAGGGCTCAACACCGCTTTGCGAACGGTCGTTGCCGGTGGCAGGGTACTGCAGGTTGGCAATCTTGATGCGGGCCAATCTCTCGTTGCGGCGAACCTCATCATGGCAAAAGAACTGCGGTATCAGGGATCGTTCCGTTTCAACAATGATGAGTACGCCATTGCTACAGAAGAAATCGTTACGCAGAAGATCGATCTGCGGCTATTGATGACGCACAGCTTCCCAGTTAAAGATGTGAATCATGCCTTCGACGTGGCACTCGACCGTAGCCAATCGATGAAGGTGCATCTTCTGTTCGACTAAGAGCTTATCCGTAAATATACATGGCGACATTAATAATTGCGCATGTTGAAATTGTGTTTTTCATGGTGGAGATGAAAGCACTGCGCGCGTGGCTCACTTCGCGACTGTGTCTCTCGGTCTACAGGACGAGCTTCAACGTCCCGAGGAATCCCGTTACGATCACCGCCTGCATGGTGTGCTCTTGGTGGCGCAAGGCATGACCTCTCCAGATGTCGCTGGCCTGCCGGGCGATGCACTCCGATCAGAGCAAAGAGCGGGATAGCCAACTCCCGCCTCGGCCGGTTCGCTCCAAAATGAGAAGACACGAAGTTATAAGGATGACTCACCGTGAGACGCAGGAGCGCCGCGCCAAAGATGAAAAGATATGGCAATTAAATCGAGTTTCTGCTTTCGATCCGCTTCATGAGTGCTCATCCTGATTTACCCTTTGAAAAATGCAACTCCAGCCGGCCCTTCCAGCAGCGCTTCTCGAACCCCTGACCTGACGTCAGCGTCTACCGCCGCAGCGCGTCTTACGTCCACCGCCGGCTTCATCCAGGCCGCGCGATGAAACGCAAACAACTGAAACATCGCGCATCTCACTGTTATCCACCTTATGGATAAATTCGCCTTGAGACCCAAGCCAGACCATTCCAGGTGCATGACATCCTTTAATTGTTCGATAGACATATTATATACACTCGTGAAATAGTGCTTGTGAACACGCAACCTCGGTTTGCCTGCCAGGGAGAAAAACTGGTGGAGCGCGGCACCGCAGTGCGGGGTCTCTGTTGACGGTGTATTGCGGAGGCGTTAACTAAGAAGACCACCCTTGGCAAAGCAAAGACGCGTTCAAAACCCCAAGAGCAAAGCACGCCGATTCAGCGCGTTACCTAGAATTTAGTGACACTCCGTTCCGGTAAATGGTTTTTCAGATCACAACGCTGGACTATGAGTTGCCAAACGCCGTCAAATGGGTTTAGAGTGTTTAAAGTCTGTGAGTATTGACTTGAAGTGGCTAGAAACTACGAGACACGAACAAAATATTCAAGACACAGGTAAGTGGAGGACTAGCAATGGCCGGCTACCGGCGGTAGTGGTTGATGCTGGGGTCCTCGACGAGCATGATTGACGCGATATTTGAAAAGGATATACCGAGCCTTGAGGGATAAGGGCACACGGCAAAACGGAAATTTGAGCGGCTAAGCGAAGAGCAGAGGCTCTCCGGTAGCCACACGATCTGAACGACTACGCGGGCATAGAAACGCTGAAGTCTCTAGCCACGCGGGCTTTGCCCGGAGAGAAGTAGACATGCTTGACCGTACGAGTAAGGCAAACCTGCGATGGGTATTGTGCGGCCTTCTTTTTCTGGCCACGACCATTAACTACATGTGTTCGTCGGCGCTGGGCCTCGTTGAGCCCATCTTGAAGCACATGTTGGGCAGTGATCAAGATCTGGCTCTGTATAACAGGCACTACAGCGACATCGTGATCTGTTTCCTCGTCGCGTACGGTCTTGGGTCCCTGATTGCCGGGCTGGTGATCGACCGCATTGGAGCAAATAAGGGATACGCCGTATCCGCTGTTGTGTGGGCATTCGCCTCGATCAGCCACGCATTTGTGCGAACGGTTACCGGTTTCGGGATTGCCCGTTTTGCGCTTGGACTGGGATCGGCGGGCAATTTTCCCGCAGCGCTCAAAGCCACTGCCGACTGGTTTCCGGTCGAAGAAAGAGCGCTTGCCACCGGGATATTTTCCTCTGGATCCAGTACGGCTTTGGTGATTGCTCCGTTGCTCATTCCTTGGGTCGCTCTCCGATTTGGCTGGCAGGCTGTCTTCCTTGCCACTGGCGGTCTCAGCCTGATCTGGCTTGCCGCGTGGCTGCTATTCCCTTATCGCCGCATGCCGCAGCCGCTCCGCACTGCGGAAAATCTGCCATCTACGTTGGAAAAAGCCCCACGAGCCTCGTTCAAGTCCCTGCTACGCAACCGGGGAACATGGAACTTCGCCTTCTCCAAGGCCATCACCGATCCGGTCTGGTGGATTTATATCTTCTGGTTGCCGAAATACTTTAACGAGAACTTTCAAATGAACATGGCGCAGATAGGTTTACCACTCACCATCGTATATGTCGGGGCGACGGTCGGCAGCATCGCTGGCGGCTGGCTCGCTGGCCATTTTATTCGCCGCGGGCGCTCGGTTCGGTCTGGCAGGCGGCTTGCGATGTTGATCTGCGCGCTTTGCACCGTGCCTGTCATGCTGGTTCCGTTTGTTCATCCTCTTTGGCAGGCAACCGGGATCTTGTGCCTGGCTACGGCCGCGCACCAAGGCTGGTCCGCAAACCTGCTTTCCACACCATCGGACATGTTCCCCTCAAGTTCTGTGGGCACGGTTGTCGGTATCGGCGGAGCGGTTAGCTCCGCTAGCAGCGCGGTCTTCGCTAGTGTGATTGGGATCTTGTGGACCAATCACTCGCTGCTTGTCTTTCTTGCGGCGGGTTTGGTGTATCTGCTTGCGGTGGCGGCCTTTCAATGGAGGGATCCAGCGCCCGTTCCGTAAGATCGGCATTTGGCTATCTCCTGTGAGTGGTGAAAGGACGCGCGACCGGCGAACTCGGCCAACGAATTGCCGCCGTTCGACCGCTGCCTGAATGCCCTACAAGAAGCACCATACGGTTGTAAATGTCGGCAATTCCAGAGAGCCGCTCTCGAATTTGATCTACTGCGCTCTGCGTCTGCATTGGCTATTTGTCCCGCCCGCTAGCGGCACCGCTCCTCACCCACCCGTCAATTTCTTCTTTCCTAAATTTCCAAAGACGTCCTACCTTGTGAGCGGGCATATTGCGGCGCGCAATCCACTTGTAGACGGTATCGCGCTTGATCCCAAGGCAACTAGCCAGTTCTTCAACCGACAACCATCGGTCTTGCACCGGAGGGTGTCAAGCGCCGGAGCAAAAATAGACCACAGAACGCCGCAGAAGCGGTGTTTTGCGGCGGAGTAAAAGTAGTCCACCGCCGGATCTTGGTTTCGTGAGCCATTGCCTTGAGGGGATGGTTTATGGGACACCGGAGGGATGTTCCAGGTGGAGATATACGGGCGTGTGCGGCGTGCTGTGCTGGTGGAAGGACGGAGCCGGCGAGCGGTAGCGCGGGAGTTTGGCATCTCGCGCAAGACGATTGAGAAGATGCTGCGGTATTCGGTGCCGCCGGGTTATCAGCGGCAGCAACCGGCGCGGCGGCCCAAGCTGGGGCCTTGGCTGGGCGTGATCGACGCGATTCTCGAAGAAGACAAGCAGCGGCCCAAGAAGCAGCATCACACGGCCAAGCGGATCTTCGAGCGGCTAAAAGAAGAACATGGTTTCATGGGCGGCTACACCATCGTCAAGGACTACGTGCGCGGCGAGCAACTGCGTGGCCGCGAGATGTTTGTGCCGCTCGTGCATCCGGCGGGCGAGGCGCAAGCCGACTTCGGCGAGGCCGTGGTGGTGATCGGCGGCGTGGAGCGGAAGGCGCACTTCATGGCTTTCGATCTACCGCACTCCGACGACTGTTTTGTCATAGCGTTTCCAGCCGAGACGACGGAGGCTTTCCTCGAAGCGGCTGCGCGGGCACGCGGAGACGATCAGCGAGCGCTTCGAGCGTGACCGAGCGACGATGCTGCCGCTGCCCGCAGCGCCGCATGAAGCCTGCGAAAAGGTTACGGTTCGAGTTAGTTCGATGTCGCTGGTGCGCTATCGCGCCAACGACTACTCGGTGCCCACCGCGTACGGACACCGCCAGGTGCTGGTGAAGGGATATGTGCATGAAGTTGTGATCGCCTGCGGCAGTGAGGTGATCGCGCGGCACTCCCGCAGTTATGAGCGCGAGACGGTGGTCTTCGACCCGTTGCACTCCCTAGCGCTTCTGGAGCAGAAGACACGCGCTCTCGATCAGGCCGCTCCGCTTGTGGGATGGCAGCTTCCCGATTGCTTCGTCACGCTGCGGCGCTTGCTGGAGGCAAGGCTCTTGAAGCATGGCAGCCGCGAGTACATTCAGGTGCTGCGTCTGATGGAGACCTTCGCCCTGGAAGTGGTAGCTCATGCCGTCGAAGACGCTCTGCGGCTGAGCACGATCAGCTTCGATGCGGTACGTCATCTGCTGCTATGCCGTGTCGAGCGACGGCCGCCGCGGCTGGATATGGATAATTGGCCGCACCTGCCGCTGGCGCGGGTGCGCGCCACGCAGGCCGCCGATTACATGGTGCTGTTGCCGTGCCTGCCGGAAGTTATGTCGCACCTGGACGCGGAGGCGGCGCTATGAGCAACCAGCCAGAGACCGGGGTCCCCACGGACAGGTCTTCGTCCGTGGGGTGGGAGATGCCCACTCCAGATACGCCGCAGTTGCTGCTGGAGCATCATCTGAAGACGCTGCGCCTGCCGACCATCCTGCGCGAGTACGACAAGGTGGCCCGGCAGTGCGCCGCCGAGCAGGTGGATTTCACTCGCTATCTGCTGCGCCTGACTGAACTGGAGTTAGTGGACCGTGACCGCCGCGCCATTGAGCGCCGCATCCGGCAGGCGAAGTTCCCGGTGGTCAAGAGTCTGGATAGCTTCGACTTCCTGTCCATCCCGTCGGCCAACAAGACGCTGGTGCTGGACCTGGCGCGCGGCGAGTTTATCGCACGCAAGGAGAACGTGCTCTTGCTGGGCAACAGTGGTACTGGCAAGACTCATCTGGCGTTAGCCCTGGGCCTGGCCGCTTGCCAGCGTGGCCACCGCGTACGCTTTACCACTGCCTCGGCGCTGGTCAGCGAACTGATCGAAGCCCGCGACGAAAAGCATCTGCTGCGCTTCCAGAAACTTCTGGCTGGCTACGAGCTGCTCATCGTCGATGAACTGGGCTTCGTGCCGCTATCCAAGACCGGGGCCGAACTGCTTTTCGAGACCTTCAGCCAGCGCTACGAACGGGCTTCGACACTGATCACCAGCAATCTTCCCTTCGAAGAGTGGACCGAAATCTTCGGTTCCCAACGGCTCACCGGCGCGCTGCTCGACAGAATCACTCACCATGTCCACATCCTGGAGATGAACGGCGACAGCTACCGCCTCAAGCACAGCCGCCGCAAACGGACCCCACCCTCAGAACGCTGAACTCCCCACCCCGCTAGACGCGCCGCGGGGGAGAAGGGCCTCTTCCGCTACGCTCCAGAGGCCCTTCTCCCCCGCAAATCCAACAACTTCGCACCTACGGACTGGTCTACTTTTACTCCGCCGCAGTGGTCTACTTTTGCTCCGCCCTTGACAGCGATGCTGAACAGTATGCACAGGAACAATCGAGGGCATACGGCCATGAGACCACGAGCGCCATTCTCGTAGCCGCTGGGGTTGATGTGAGAGTGAAGGCCAGCCGAGATTTGATGCACTTGAAGAGCTATGCGGTGGACAGTAGCTTTATCCGTACCGGCTCGGCCAATTGGTCGCGGGCAGGGCTGGAAGATCAGGACAACGACGTATTCTACATTCAGTCGCCCGATGCGGTAACGGCGTTCTCCGCCGATTTTGAGGCTCTATGGAATCGGTCGGATAATCTGGTTCTTGCGCGGCCCTAGCGCAGCATTGGGCCTGGGCTTGGATTCTCCACCTCGGCCAGGAGTGTTTCGATTCGCTCGATTTCAAGCCGCCGGAGTTTCGCTGTACTGGCCCACTGCTCCATCCGTTCGCCGTCGTCAGAGATTTCTGGGGACATTTCCATCCATCTTGCCTCGTTCTCGCGGGCAGCTCGGAGCGCGATCTGAAGTGCGTCGGCGCTTCTTTCTTTTGGGAGCGTCATCATGCTCAAGTGTACTGCTGCCAGGGGCTCGGTTGAAAACCAAAGAGACCGTGGAAATGCCGGTCTGTGGAAAGCATGGGAAAGCGATGAAACGGTTTCCCACCCTTCCCACCGTCCTTGGAAATCGCTGCGGCTATTTCACACATTCCCACCGCCGCGACTACGACGGAATATATTTTCAAGTCCCGCCGGTTAAGAGATACGAGGGCAGAGGGCACGGTCAAACACCTTCCTGGGCCGCTCGTTAAGTGGTATGGCGATTATGCGCTCGTTGGGAAGCACACAATTCCGCTCAACATTGGGCGGCGCGCGCCAATAAACAGGAACGTCCCCGCTCCCGATAAGCACAGCCTACTCAGCCACGCCATCTTCGCCGTAAACATCGCGGAGCGCCTGAATATGTTCTGGCGTAAGGTCCGCGCGCAGTGAGCGCAGATATTCTAGGAACTCAGCACGGCAGTTCAGTGAGTAAACCCGTGACGCTTCCGGCGGACGCAAAGCCAATGGAACATTCAGCAGCAGGGACCGGCACTCATTATCCATGAACATAGCGTCGCAATATGGCAGAAGATGCGCCACCGTCTCAATGTCTGTCGTCATTCCTTCGTTCGGCGGCTCCTTCTTGCCGCCGGCTGCCAACATCGCAATAGCGGCAAACATCATTGCCTGAAACTTTACAAAAGGTGCCTCGGCAATGCGGTTCGCCTCACCGAAACTCTTTTCCAGAGCAGCGACTTCCTCTGGTGTCCGCTCGCCGCCCGTCCGTGGGAACAGCATGATGCGGCGCAATCCCTCGCAAAGAGCCTCTTCCGGTGAACCAAGGAATTTGCCTAGCACCTCTAGGGACGGCTCCACGCCGGGGCGAAACGCAAGCATTGCCTCCGCCCGTTCACGTCGCGCCTTTACTACTGCCTGCCCCAAATGCCCCTGAAAACCTTTGCGCTCCAGATCATACCAGTCTTGGAAACTACGCTTTTCTTGGGACCACACGTCATGAAATAGGTGGGCGACGTGAGCGTGCATCATGGCACGCGCCGCTTTTATGTTGGTTGGAATCACGAAGGGATTGTCATGAAAGGTTATGTAGAACCGGTCATTCCACTTGTTCGGATCATCAGATAGAACTCCGCATGGATCGAAATTGAAGATTGGCTCACGTTGCTCAGACCATGCGCGAGCAAGTTCGCCGATTTGGCTGTTACTGATATCGCTAAAGGAATTAAAAGTGATGCCGCCCGACAGATGCTCATACGTCTTCTTCAGTTCCGCATTGAATGGCGATATGCGCGACTCGGAGACGTGCGAAGTTGAGTCCGGGCAGACAATTAATTGCAGATCGCGCAGCTCCGTGAGCAAATCCCTCAGTTCCTGCCAGAACGGGTTGGCGGCCAGTTTGTCGGTACGCTGTAGGGTAGGATTGTCCAGCTTCATTAGGTTGCTGACAACGTACTGGTCGAGGTAGATGATCTTCTTCCGCACTGGAGGCAGAGGGATGCGCTTTACCATGTGCCAGCAGTCCCGGCATCGGCGGGAGTAGCTGCCCTTACTGATTGTCAGGACACCGAAGGTTTCGTGTCCGCACCTCGGGCAGGTTTTGAATGGTGGCGAGATAAAGTCTCGCGGGTCGAATGCTTTTTCGGTCATGGTTTTGGGCCCTTTGGAGAAATCATACATCCGTGCTGTCACGCCTCCTTTTCATTCCCACCCGCACCCTCACTGCGCCGAAGCTCTGAGGGCAGATAATATCGTCAAAGCGGTTCAACTGGTGACTTCAGCCCATTGCGCTCGGAGAGGACTCCATGCCCCTTCTTTGCGCTTCTCCAAGCTGGGGCTGGACGATGACTGGGTGGAGCTTGGCGGCTGTTAGCAACTGGTACTGCCTATGAACTACTCGATCTCGACGTTATGCGTTCGTAACCAGTTGCGCCGCAATTCGTCCAACAAATCGCTGAGAGTGCTTGAGGCCCGCTTGCGCGAACGCTTTTGCCTCTTCAGTTCCCTTTCGACTGCATCGTAGACTCCTGGATCGATACGTGTGGTGCGCTTCTCACGCATTGTTTATCCGCTCATTGGTGCGCAGGCGGTCGGCAGCGCCGACAAAGAGGTCGCGGCGCTCTTCGTCGCTCGCCGCCAGTACGATTTGAAAACCCTCTGTCATCGGCTGCTCGAACCCCTCGCCTTCTTGATGATTGGGGCCGATGCCGGTGCGCGTCTGGAGGGCTTCGCTTTCTCTGCCGACGGCGGCGCATCAGCGTTCGCCTGCTGGAGTATGTCGCGCACGATCACCCGCATCCACTCCGGCAGCGCCGACACGCCGCTGCGCAAGTCATCCTGAATGGCCTGTCCATGATCGGGGTCTCTGAGGATGGAGACGAGGCGCTTGCGGAGGCTTCCGTCATCGGACGGAAGCATGTCGCGCAGCCAATAGAGCGCCTGCACAAAGCGCATGGGGGGACGGCCCGCCCAGTAGAGGCGGCTGGGCGCGGCGGCTTTGAAGTCGAGGGTGAGGTTGCCGAGGGTAATGGGCCGCAGGCGGCCATCTGTGAGCACGCCGATGCGCGCCGGAACAGCGTCGGTGAGTCCGAGGTCATTGGCGGCGGTGAGGCCATCGACCACCACCCGGACCTTGCCCTTGCGGGCCAGCGCATCTATCACGTCGCGTGGGTTGGGATAGGTGGGCTTTCCGGTGAGCGGGTTGTCCTGGGGGGTGTCGTAGAAGCCGCGCGCGATCCGCCGCAGCTTGCTGGAAGCAACCAGCCGGTGGAGGGCCTGATCGACTGCTGTGCGCGGTCCAAGGTCGGCGAATTCTTCCGGGGTCCAGACGCGCGGCTGCGCCGGGGTGGAGGTACGGTCCCGGATGGCGGCTGGAATGCTGGATGCCGGAGTGGACATGGGTAACCTCATGTCAGATAAATGCAACAAACTTCTGACTACAGTTATTGTCAGCCACTCCCAGTCGCAGGGTTCCGGGAGTGGTGTCGGCACGATCCCAAGTATGAGCGGTGAGGCCCGAGGAGCGCTGCATACGTTCGTATACAAGCGCCTTACGGTGCCAGCCCGGTGCCGGGCCAAAGCGGGCCGGTTCCGGCCCCAAAACACGCCAGGATGGTTCCATCCTGGCCCGCTTGGAAAGCGGGTGTGGTGCGGGCGGAGGGAATTGAACCCACACGGCCTTGCGGCCTGCGGATTTTCATACCACTTCGGCTTTCGCCGCCCCGCAAGTGCGGGTTTGTGGTCTGGACTATACCTTCACCATTCCCCATACGAGGTTTAGGTGCTGCCCGTCTAGTCTCTACACCTTCCCGGAATTGCTTCCGGGCTTGGCTCGGGATTGCCATTTCAGGTTTCCCCGACTTTGAGCAGTTCTACGCCGCCGGTTTCCCGATGGGCACTCAAGTGCTTAAGTCCGCTGCGTCTGCCATTTCGCCACGCCCGCGTGAAATTGGCCACAGTCCCATCATAAAGCAAGTAGCGATGATCTACGCTTCGTCAGCCAAGCGGATGGCTTCCACTCGGCTAGGGCCTTTCTTGGCAATCGTCTTTTTCTTCGGACGTGGCTTCATGATGTTGATAGCGGCGGCATCGAGCCGTGTCTTCAAATGGGCTGCGTAGTATTTCTCAATCATCTCCACGCTTGTCCGACAGTTCTTGGCGATCTGATAGATGTCGGCGCCTTCGAGCAGGCGCAGGCAAATGTACGTGTGGCGCAGGCTATAGGCAGTTCGCGGCCTACCGTCGCGGTCGGTGCGGAGCTTTTCTTCCTCAAGAATTGCGTTGAATAAATCTCGGGGCCATTTCGGAAACAGGAGATCGGTAGGTCCCGGCTCGTGCCACTCTCCGTTCGCCATGGATGCCGTGCGACTGCCTGATCTCCCCGGCTCCCCATCTGGTCTTGTGCGGGCTTTCAGCCGTTCAAATGGATGCACCGCTCCCGCCGTGCTCTTGCAAGAGCCAACACCGCGTTTTCCACGTACTTCGATCTCAAGGATGGTTTGGCCGCTGCCTTCGTCTTCGACTACCGCGACGTCGCGAAACTGAAGACGCATCGCCTCGTCGGGACGGAGGCCAGTATTGGCGGAGAACAGAACATAGTCGTGAAGTTGTTCCGCTTCCCAACGAAAACGGGGCTGCTTAGCAGCCCGTGGTGCAAGTAGCTGAATTCCAGGCCATCCGGCATCGGATTCTGGTTTCGCGATAGGTTCCGGAAGAGGCGAGAAGCAGTCCCGTTTGGGGTTCTACCGCTCTTCTGATCCGAT
>Ga0224553_1000130_pt1 | contig 37894 bp, 32 predicted proteins | sample 714S21014metaG_FD_179897 | JGI IMG/M metagenome (GOLD analysis project Ga0224553, IMG submission 179897) | Peat soil microbial communities from Stordalen Mire, Sweden - 717 S2 10-14 | ecosystem: Environmental > Terrestrial > Soil > Wetlands > Peat | place: Sweden: Norrbotten County, Stordalen... | reverse complement strand
GTCCGACTGGTTCAAGAGTGCGCGTCCAGTCAGCGGGCTGCAAGTGCATATCGTCAAGGTCGCGCGAGAAGTTCCCGCGTTGACCGGCCCCGTTCGCACGGGGCTTCGCAACGGCTTGAGCCGGATGTGCCATAGGCGTAGATGTGAATCACCCATGTTTCAAGGGAGCCGGAGCCCGCCTCAACGATGATGTCATTTATGTGGGGGAACGGCCCAGATATTTTTGGGATCTTGAGGTTCTTGACAAGGAGAAGCACCTTGCCCAATTGCGCGAGATTTCCAAAACGAAGTCGGATGCTTGGGCATACGAATGGGAATCCCGCCTAGTTTTTCTACTCGAAGAATTGGAACAACATGGTGGTCATTATTTTGTCCCGATTCATCCCCAAGCAGTGCGTTGCGTCATCTACGGCGAACTAATAGATGGTGTATTTAAGGATCAGATCGAACGCATTCTCCGTCACCCTGATTTTTCCCATGTTGACCTTTTTCGAGTTCAACGCGATCCACATAGTTATTCATTAGTTCGCGCACGGTGAATCTTGGCGGCACGGTGGCGACCATCGGTTTTCCTGACATCGGTTTGCAGCGGTTCGCGCCCAAGCTGGCCAAAGGGGAAATCGCGTCGTTCTCCGGCGCGGCGGATGACCCGCGCTAGGGTTTGGCGCGTTGCACCGAACCAGACGCCGTAGCGCAGCATCCCTTCCACTGTTCGGCGAGCCAGGACCGCGCGACATGGCAGGCGCTGGGGATGGGGGCAAACGAACGGCCTCGCGCTATTCATTTTTGGGGGACGACATGGGCACTGAAAATTTGCTTTCCCTTGGAAATTTCGCTCTTAAAGTCAGCGTATGGCCATCGTCGGAATTGACCTCGGCACGACTTCGAGTGCTATTGCAATCTCGGATGGACGCTCGACACGTCTAATCCCAGACTCTTTTGGACGAACAATACTCCCTTCATTGGCTGTGATTCAAGACGACGGCCAATTTTTCGTTGGCCACGAAGCCGTCACCGAAGCGCGTAAATATTCAGGGAGGAATCTCACGATTGGTTCTTTGAAGCGAACTATGGAAAGGCAAAAGGAGTTTCGTTGTGGAAATGCCCGCACGTCACCACAGCTGTTGAGCGCACTGATTCTTGCTGAATTAAAACTTCAAGCTGAGATGTATCTGGGCGAGGAAGTAACAAAGGCTGTAATCGCAGTGCCCGCTAATTTCGGGTTCTATCAGAGGCAATTCACGAAGGAAGCGGCCTTGATCGCCGGCATGACGCCAGTAAGAATTCTCAATGAAGCCACAGCAGCCGTTTGTGCATTGACCAGTAAATCAGATCAGCGTGTCATCGCAGCCGATCTCGGAGGCGGCACGTTTGATGTTTCTGCAATCGAGTATGGAGACGGCGTTTTTGAAGTGAAAGCTGCTGGCGGCGATGACAGACTGGGTGGTGAAGATTTCACCGATGTTCTAACCAAAATTATTCTTAAGAAAGCGGCGAATGATTTTAACATCACTGCCGCTCAGAATGATCCCCTAACAATGCGGAGAATCAAAGATGTGGCCGAGGAGTCCAAGTTATTGCTCTCCGGTTCTGAATCGGTGGAAGTGAGAGTGCCCTACATAAAAACCTATCGAGACAAGCTGGAGAATATTCTCTGCACAGTCAGCCGAGCCGAATTTGAAGCCGAATGTGCCCCATTCCCACGCCGGATGGAAAAAATTATTGATCAAGTGTTGCATGAGGCAGGCCTTGCGCCTACTCAAGCAACCATTTGGCTCTTGGGCAATGCCAGTCGTATGCCCGCCATTAGCCGACATCTCCAAAGAAAATTCTCAGTTAAGCCTCCTAGCCTGTCAGATTTGAAAACCTCGGTCGCTTTGGGCGCGGCCAAGGTGGGTGCGTGGTTGGCGGGAATGGAAAAGAATCTTCTGCTGCTTGACGTGACGCCGCATTCACTTGGTATTCCAACCCGTGATGGTGATTTTGAATCGCTGATCGAAAAGAACACAACGATTCCAACAAAAACAACGAAGACATTTGTTACCGCGTCCGATAATCAAACCTCAATCAGTATCCCTATTCTTGAGGAAGCAGAGAGAGAGTCAGAATCACATCGAGTTATCGGCACGTTGAAGATGGAAAACATTCCTGCTCGCCGAGCCGGGGTTCAAAACATCGAGGTCGATTTCGACGTTGATTTCAACAACATCTTGCATGTTTCAGCCAAGGCCGAGGGTTTTGATGCTAAACGCAAAAGTGCGTGGAATATTTTCAGCAAGAAAAAAACAGAAATACCCAGATGGGAGGGCAAAACAGTTCAGGTAACGTGCAATGGCTTAGAATTATCGAACGAAACCCTCAATAAATATCATTTCTTTGTTCAGCGATGGATTCAGCAACGACGGAAACGCTGGCCAGATTGACCGAGTTAATTTGACTCCGGTTCATGGGGTTGCCGCTCCGCTGGAGTGAATATGACTAAAGCTTAAAACTTTTAAATGTGCTATGTTATCATTCAGCGGTGAATTAGCTATGAAAGAAGAATGGCCAAGACATCATAGAACGGCAGTTGATGACCGGGGGAAGCTACCGTGACACAGCAACATCAAGCCGTGCTAATTCCTTTAGAAGCATTTCCTGTGAAATCGGCATCGTGTATTTCCATTCGATAAGTGTCACACCATTTGCTGCACAAAGTTCCCGTTTACGTTGATCCTGTCGCTGCCCTTTCACAAGTCCCTCTGCCCCTCCATATACGGCTATAGGTTGGTAGTGCTGTTCGCCTTGATACTCGAATGCAATGCGTTTGGAAGGAACGTAGATGTCGAGCCTTTGTCCACGCAACCACGACGGAGATAATTCTCGAATAGCATCTGGATATAACATTTTTACCAGATCGGCCAAACGAGTTTCGTGCTGCCATATTGTATTTGCTTGCAGCAGTTCGCGCACGGGCGGGTTGATCAAGATAGCGACATCCACATACGCGAAACCACTATTGTATACGGCTTTGCACTGTAATTGAAAAGAATTCAACCGCTGTTTTACGATGGCATCAACGGCCTTGTTATTCTCTTGCTCGAACTGTTTACAAATTGAGAATGCAAATTTATCATTTCGTATTCTGGAAAAAACTCTGAACGATGCTAGTGCCCAACTTGGCACATTGTATGGATGCGGGACCCATGCTTGAGGGGCGATTTGAAATCTTATCAAAAACATATCTCCTAACGGAATTGTGCCGGATGCTATTCCTAAAAGTTCCAATAGACGGCTCATTCTCCTTGAAGATCTGAAACCTATCCCTCCACCCCAAACTCTTTTAGGGAGCATATATGGTTTGCTGAAAATCAAGCGGTCGGCAACATCTCCAGTGATGAGCATCGTTTCTGGAGTAAGTCCAGCAATTCGGCGTTCAAGCTTAACATCCATCCCTTGGCCTGTGCCGTACGAACTTTTTAGAAAATCAGCCAGCGCTGAAAGCGCAGCATCATCTTTGGCCAGTTTGCTTTCATTTAAGACATCGCTCATCTTTTTTCTAATCAGTCAAGCGGCTTTCGTGAACAAAATTATTTTCGCCGAAAATCTGGGCGAGCATGACTTTGACATAGTGGCTGGGCGCGTCGCTCCGTGCGCGCCGTCATCGGTTTGTGAGCCGGCGGCGGGCAGAGGACTGCCCGCCCTATCTTTCGCAGCGGCCTTTTTTGCCATGCGGCGAGAATAGTTGTTTTCAATCGGCTTGCAAGTTCGCGTCGTTATCCGGCAGGCAGGATGACCAGCGCTATTTTCAAATCAGCGTGCCGGTGCAGCCGGGCAATTCGGGCGGCGCGCTGGTGGATGATGCCGCGCTTTTCCTTGAACTTGATGGCGGGCCAGCGTCTCTTGGGCAGCACCGGCCACGGCAGCCAGTTCATGTCGAGGGCGAAGTTGTGAACCCGGCGCAGATAAATGTTGGTGGACACCGAGCCAGCCTCCAGGACTTGTAGAAAATGCTCGGCCTGGGTTTCCAGCACGACCAGATTGCGGATGGAATCGAACGCCGTGTCCTTGATGGCGGTCAGCCAGCGATGATGCGTTTCGCCGGTTTTGAGTTTGGGGATTTCGTCCATGACGTGCTGCCATGTCCGGGTGGCGCCGGTGGGGTCGCCCGCCTTCCAATAGACGCGCGCCAGATGCAGGCTGAACGCCGGGGCGTCTTCGTTTTCGTTTTTGGCCGCGACGAGGCGAAAGGCTTCGTCCTTGTCGCGGGTCTTGAGGGTTGCCTGTTTGCCGGTCTGGTGGTCTTCGTAGTAGAAGACGCCCCAAGGGCGGAGGAATACGCTGTAACGTTGTTTCATGTTCTCTTTCATGGTTATGAACATGAACCAACTCGAACTGACTCCGTTAGCGAGTAGTGGCCCGGTTCGTTTCGGATTGTAGCCGGGTTGTCCGGCTACTGAAACTTTCACTGAAACTCGGCCTTTATTTCGCCATTTTCCTCACAAATCCCAACAAAAGGGATGGAGGCGAGGGTCGGAATCGGACGCGTCTCGCCTTCCACAAGCCACTCGAAATCAACTGCCTATGGCATCGCTGATGCCCTGAATATAAGGCTCTTACGTTTTATGTCAAGCTTAACCCCAGCCGACTTTTTTTAACTCCATTTAACCCTCACCAGATGAGGTTTGCTGGCACTTCTGCTGGCACTTTTTCAGACGGTTTCCGTCATGTCATTGCGATTATTTTCCCAACAACCGGCTGACTTCCGATGAAATGATTGGGGAAAGCAGTCGAACGGTGGTATTGCTTGTTCCGAAATCAGCGACCGCTTCCAATTTGGCAAAAGGCGTAGCAAATTTGCAAGGCACATCGTTTGTCGGCACTTCCCCGAACACGCCTTCGCCATAATACGGCGTGATTTTGGTGACGGTGAGTTTTTTTGCGCTCGCCAAGTTTTTGAGCCGTGCAAAATAATCGTCTTCGTCAGGGTCTGGCAGCACAAATGTTTTGTGCGCACGAATGCAATGGATGATTTCTTGTGTGCTGGCAATTTGCCGACTTTCGTAACGCTTGACCATTGACCAACGCAAAGAAAAAAACCGGATTTGCCCGCGACTGCCGAACTCGATGGAAAACCCCTCCGCGCCCGAACCTTCATTATCGGCAGAGAAGAAAGTAATCCCGTCCAATTGACGTGACAAAAAAACGCCACGGCCACAGACATGATTGGTTGCTTGCCCGTTCTGATCTGTATCGCATGAATGCGTGTAGATTCTTTCCTGAACCAAATATGCGGGATCAAGGCTGAGTTGAGAGGCGTATTTCCATGCCCGCGCAGTAATCGTTTTATCGTCGGGAAGTTGTTCGCCCGAACCCGCGCTGTAATTCGGCAGCGAATAATACATATTCGCGTCGCCGGGTCTGATACCGAAAATTGTAGCAAGGGTGCCGGGATAATCAGGGCCTTTATCTTCCGGCATGAAAAAATCATTCGTGGAGGGCTTGGGAAAGCCCTTGCCTTGAAGCGAGCCGAGAACAACGGCATTGGAAATCACCGTCGCGGAAAAAACGTGCGGCAGTTCCCTTTGATAAATCCAAAAACTTTTCGGCAGTTTATTGGTCGGCGCTTGCCAGACGATAGCCGTATTAGTGAACAGCCGCGATGAAAGCTCTTGCCAAGTGGGCGAGTCGGCTGGCGCAGAAAAAGCCGTTATTAAAATCACCGCGATAAATGCAACGGGTTTCACGGTTACGGATTGACTATTTTCATGCGGTAAAATTCCATCTGATTTGTCCCAAAGAAATCCGTGTAACTGCCGAAATTAAGTGGTGACGGAACACTGGTCCAAACATTGATCCACATTACATTTGTCCCAGCCAAAGCGGGGGTGCGCTGCAAATAAAGCAAAGCATTTGAGCCACCTTGCCAGTTAAACACAATGCCAGCGGGGAGCGAAGCAATGCTCGTAAAATTAAACGGTGTATTGGTCGGGACGATAGATACACCGGTGTTGATTTGGAAAGAAACCGGCGGCGACCAACCGCCCATTGAGGTCACGTCCATTGCACTAGACTGAACATGAATATTTGTGTTGATCAAGCCCAAGTCTGAAAGGGCGTTCCAATAAATTGTGTGACTTGAGCCAGTGGGCAGCGCGGCGACGCGCAGGCTTGAACTGTAAGCAGTGCCATCCACACTCCAGATGGTCGCATTTTGCCAGTTCGTGTTCTGGCCAATTTGATATTGCAAAAAGGGTAGAGAGGCATCTCCAACCGCGTTTGAAATCGTGATGGGAATAACAGCCACAGGTCCCAAAACATTTGTCGTCGGCAAAACCGTCACCACGGACGCCACTACGGGAACGTTCACAGGCGTCCACAAGCTCGTTTGTGGTGGCCAGAAAATGACATTACAGGTTTTTGGGGTGGTCGAATTGACATTGAGGCCCGCCAGCCCTTGTCCCGGCTCCAAGGTCGGCACCCGTGCCAGCGCGTGCCAAGCTGTGCCCGCGTATTGACTGCTGAACAACTGGCTCTGCAATGGCCCGGTGCCGTTAGTGGCAACCCACGAGTAAACCTGTCCGTCAGGTTCGGCGGTGAACAACACTTCATTGGTCGTGTTGAGGTAATTCACCGATGCCAATCCATAGCTCTGAGCGGGCTGCGCAACAGTGATCGGCTCAATGAAGACGTTCGTTGCGACCACATTTGTTCCGCTTAATTCATATTCCGCCAACACAAAATTATCTCCTGAACCAATAAAACCATCATTATTCACGTCGTCCACGAGCGGATAAAAAATCGAGATTGTGTTACTCTGGTTCCCACGCGGGAATCCTGAATCCAGGTCGTCTCCTTTCCAGATCAGCGTGCTGGTTGTCGCCGGTTCACCCATCAACAAACCCGATGAATTTGTTGCTGCGCCCGACCCGACCTGGACGCCTTGCGTATCCAGCAGCCGCAAGCTGCTTGGGCCAAAGGCGCTTCCCACAATTGTTTTCCCTAACCCACGGTGGGAAGTGTTCGTGTCAAACAAACCGGTGTTCCATCCGTTCGTTGAAAAAACCAGCCGATACAATGCGCCGTCAGCAGCATTGGTGGCTGCCAAGCTGACCAGCACATCGTTTGTCGGGCGAACTCCAAGGACAAATGCCGCGCTGTTTGTCGAGTAGGCAATGGGATTTATTGTCCAGCCTCCTCCGGTCGAGGTGATTTCCGCGACTTCCCCAGTTCCTCCGGGTTGCCGCAAACCAACGTAAATTGCGGGTGAAGGCCTGTTCGTCGGGTGGCCAACAGCAATGGAAGTGACACCGAACGAGCCGATGCTCACTTGTTGCGTGCTCCAGCCGTTAAATGTTTCTGACAACAGCAACAGGAAATTCGTGCTTGTGCCCGGATTGCCATCTGCTCCGACCACTATTGTTGGCCCGCCATAGCTGTCCAGTGTGCCGACGCCAGCAACAAAGTTTGACGGCGTGAACGGCCAGGACATGGAGGCCAGATTCGTGCCCGGCAATCCGTAAATGTTCGGCACGCTGTTTGAATTGAGCGGATTTAAGCCTGCCAACCATTTTTGATAATTAGACCAGCCGTTGCCGTCGGCATCACCATAAAGTGCGTTTGTGCCGGAATTGTTCGTGGGGGAAAGTCCATTGAGAAACCGCCAGAGCACTGGCAAGCCGTTGCTTTCGTAAGACCTGTCCAGATACACCTGTTGCAGCAAATTCCCGTTTCCGTCATAAACGTAGGCGATTGAAACGCCGTATCCATATTGCGCCCCAATTAAACGGTCGTTGTGGTCGTAAAAAAAGGAGTTCGTGTATTGAACCGTTGCAGGGATAGTGTATTCAACAAGTAGCTGAACTGGGATTGTGGTATTTGTGCCGAGAGTGTTCCAAAAGGCCATGTTATACATGCCGTCTTGAGCGTATTGCACATTGGTAAGCACAAGAGTCGTATTTGTCTGCGCTGGAAGGTTTGTGCCGTTGAACTGCCATTGGTAAAACAAGGGCGACTCACCGACAACAGTGGCTTGGAAAGTCACGGTAGAGCCTGCCACATTCGTTTGGCCAAGAGACTGAGTAACAACAAAAGGCGGTTGAAAAACAGCAGTTGACTCGCCGAACAAGTGGCCACTGGTCATGTTCGTTGTAAAGCCCGCCGTTGGACTGCTGGATGCCTGTGAGCCAGGGAGTAAGTCGAAACGAATGCGACCGGTCCCTCCTGCTCCGCCGCTCCCGTATGCTATGGTTCCACCACCTCCGCCGAAAGCGGCTATCGAGATGCCACTCCCAATTTGTCCTCCAATATATACGCTGCCTCCAGCGCCACCTCCGCTGGGTGCTGAAAAGGAATTTGGATAATATCCACCATGCGCCCCGCTTGCGCCAATGTTGCCGGAGCCTGTCAATTGAGCAGCGGCTAATAAAATAATGCCTCCTCCACTTCCGCCAACGGGACAATAATTCTCATCATAGAAGTTGCCCCCCGCGCCTCCAGATCCCATGTATAATTGGCTCAACGTAACGGAGCCGTATGTGCCTCCACCCGTGCCACCAGAATTGACACCTGATGAACCGTAGCCTCCTCCTCCGCCCGTAACACCGCCGCCGCCTTGGGGGTTTCCATTGCCACTCCCATTGCCTACCCCTGTCGTGGACTCGCCCTGTTGACTACAGCCTCCAGCCCGATAACCATTACCACTCATCGTTATTGTTGCACCCGAATTCATCAGTAGATTACTTTGACACAGAAACGCCAATACCCCGCCGGTCGTTCCGTTCCATGCGGGAGCAGTCAAAGTTCCATTCACAGTTGCGGAAGTGTATTCTGGAACATTGATCACTTGAATTTTCACACCAGCCTGATAAATGCTATAGCTGTTGCTCAATGGCGCATAAAATATGAGTGAATTGTTGGTTATTCCACTGATGCGTTGGAATTCATAGATGCCTGCAACGTTCTGTGTGAAATTCAAGTTGGGATCCTGAATGGCGATAATGAGAACCAAATCGAAAGGCGCGAAACCGCTGGTTGATGTGACGTTCAACACATTTGTTCCGGCCGGATTCGTCCCGACGACGCTGGTGGATGCTTGATTAAAGGTGCCGCTCAATACCACCGCGCCGTCTTTCCCTGTTCCAATGACATAATTCGTGCTGGACTGTGCGAACAATTCATGACTCAAAAAGCCCATGAACAGTGCCAGAATAATGGCCGCAATTCGTTTGATATGTTGACCGGGCCTCATCAGTGATGTCCTCCGCCGAAAAGACTGCCAATGAAATTGCTGATGGTCTGGACAGCATGTTGAACAGCGGTGTTGGCGGTATTGGCAATTTGCTGAACCGCATGGGTGGTCTGATTACCGTTGTTCGCGGTGGCTTGCACTGTCGTCGTGGTTTTTGTAGGAGCACCGCTACTGCTGCTTTGTGAGGTTGTTGTCGTTGTAGTGGTTGTTCCAGAGGTCGTTGTAGGGAGAATCGGAATAGTTGATTGGATGAAGTTAAACAGGTTCCCGGTTGTAATGGCTGTAGTTGCGCCAGCTATAAGTGATCCACTAGAGACAGAAGTAATTGTGTGCGACGGCATTGATGGATTCGCGGCTTGGACATTTCCACTATTTTGTGTGGTCTGATTATTGACCCAAGTAATTATCGCATTATTTACTTGGTTAAAACCTGCATTTTCAATGCCGGAGGTTACAATATCTTGATCCGGCAGCAGTGCCGTTCCAGCCCCTTCTGTTGCCGCTAAACCGGTTTTTAATAAAGTCTGTCCTACATTAACCGATTTAGTCGGAGATGGGTTTGTCAAATAATCAAGCCCTTCCGTTGTCAATTCATCGGTGGCAGCAGCAGCTGCACCAGCAGCTGCAACACCTAGAGGACCAGTCGTGGGAATAGCATAAAGTGCTGTCTCCCCACCGACTGCCCCGCCTGCTGCTGCACCTACGTATGTTTGCCAAGAACTCCAATGACCTGAAGTTAAGTCACCACTGGCCAGATCAGAGACAAACTGCGCACCAAGGCCAACAAGCGCGCCACCACCAGCAAAGAGGGCATCATCTATGCCAAACCACTGCCCACTTGGGTCCATGCGGGAAATTGGATTGCCTCCAGCATACAAATAGCCAGATGGCATCCATCCCGGCCCAATATGCTTGACTGGGTCTGTGGATAAGAAAGCGCTGGCGTCGGCAGAGTAATAGCGCGCACGCGTAAAATAAAGGTCAGGCAAGTCCTCCATTACGCCCTGCGAGCCAACGAACAGGTATGGATTTGAAATTTGTGATTGGGAATTCGTCGAACTCAAAGTGCGCCCGTAAGGGGTATAGGCATATTCGGCAATAAGATTCGTATTTCCACCCGTGAGGGCAATTATGTTACCCATCGCATCGGCGTGATAGCAGGTCAGGCCGTTCGTTGCGTCCACTTTGTAGCAAAGATCGGGACCATAGACATACCATTCTGTAATCACCGATGAATTCATGTCGCAAAGAACCCGCTCCATGCCGCCGCCCAGGTCAAGCGCATAGCGCGTCTCAATGCCCGCCGCCGTCTTTGAAACCCTTCGGCCAAAAACATCGTAACGGTTTGAGATGGTCTCATCCATCAGCGCGCCCAAAGTCCATTCGATGCTCATCGTGCGATTATCCTCGTCATAGGTCAGCGCATAACTTTCGCCGGCGCTGACAGCGTTGGTCATGTTGCCACTGGAGTCATACTGATAGGTAAAATTATTGGTGGCGGACAGCGCGTCATTGCGAGTAATGAGTTTTCCGGCGGGAGTGTAGGTTGATGACTCGTTGTGAAGGGATGGCATCGGCCAAGCCAGCGTGCCCTGCTCCGTGGAGCCGGTTTTGTTGCCGTTGAGGTCATAGGCATAGGTCAACGCTATGGAAACGGTTATTGGTAGCGGATTTGGGACCGGGGTTCGAGTATAGTTGAGGCCAATAATCCGACCCGCGTTATCAAAAGCGTTGCTCTGGACAATGTTGTTTGGATATGTGCGCGTGAGGAGCCGCCCGGCCTTGTCGTAGGCATAGTTCATTTGCCGCCCGGCCCAGTCCACTTGATTCGTGAGGCGGTTCAGCGCATCATAATTGTAGGTCAGGATTTTTCCGCCCGGATAGGTCAGCGTTTGCCTGCGTCCCACGGCATCGTAGCTGTAACCGACGGTGTTGCCGAACGTGTCCGTATCGCCTACCACGCGGTCCATGGAGTCGTAAGATAATGAATTCTGTGTTGCCGGCCCCGAACCGGAACGGGACATGATAATGGGATTATCATTGAGATCATAAGTAAAGGCGTCCACTCGTGTAGTGCTGTAATCCACTTCGGTCACGCGACTGCCGGCGTCGTAAGAATAGGTGCGGGTGATCCCGTTGGGTTCGGTCTTCTGCTGCAAACGCAACAATGGGTCGTAGGCGTAATGCCAGATGTTGGAATCCTGGTTTTGTTCAAAAAGGCGTTCGTTGCGCAGGCCATAGGCCATGATGTAATGCCCGCCTAGCGCGTCGGTGATATTAGTGATGTTGCCGACGCCATCGTAAGAGTAGAGCCACGGGAAGTTTTGCGTATCCACCCATTTGATGAGACGCCCACGGCCATCGTAAGAATGTGTCGTCGGATAGCCGTTTGGGCTGGTTATTTCCGAAACGCGCCCGTCCGCGTCAAAGGTGGTGGTTGTGATGTCGCCCTGCGGATCGGAACTGGCGACGATCCGGTCGAGCCGGTCGTAGGTTTTCGACCACGACTGGCCGAGTTGGTCAATCGTTGTCGTTACGTTGCCATCGGCATCGTAAATGTTCGACACGGTGTTGCCCAACGGGGCAGTGACAGCCACAAGCCGGTTGGCCGCATCGTAAGTCCACGAGACGGTATAGCCAATTGGGTCGGTGGTGGACTGCAACGAGCCACGCGAGTTGTAGGCATAGATCCAAGCGAAACCGGCGCGGTTGGTCATTGCGATTTTTTGATTGGCGGCGTCGTAACCAAAAGTTGTCAACTGACCTTTTGCGTCAGAAGCCGAGAGCAGGTTGCCGTTGGCGTCGTAGGTTTTCGTAAAGGTCCGGCTGAGCGGGTCAACGGTTTGAACAACATTGCCATTGAGGTCATAGGCGTAGGTCGTGACTTGGTTGAGAGCATTGGTTTCTGACAGTTTCCAGCCCACATCGTTGTGGGTGTAACGTGTGACGTTTGTAGCTGAGTCCGTTTTGCTGATTAAAAAACCATTTGTATCGTAGCTGAAGCTGGTTGCGTGGCCATTCGCCTCCGTGGAAGAAAGGACCAGCCCGTTTGTGGCGTAAGTATAGTTGACGAGTGCGCCGATGGCGTCGCTGTGCATCAGCAAATTGCCGTTCGTTTCGTTTAGTGAATACGCATTCGTCCATCCCGTGGGGTTAACCGCTTGGACCGCCTTGTTGAAAAAGGCATCCATCGTCCATTGGCTGACCAAGCCCAAGGCGTTGGTGCTGGCGATGACATTGGCGCGATTGTCGTAGCCGAAAGCGGTTGTCCAGCCTAATGGCCTCGCAATGCTGATGCGGTTGGCATTGGTGTCGTAGGTGTAACTGGTCGTATTGCCCAATGGGTCGGCTTGGGCGAGCATGTTGCCTTTACGGTCGTATGTTTCCAGCCAGGTATTTGTGCCCGGATCAATCCGCGTCAATTGCAGGAAGTTGGGGGTATCGTAAAACGTCGTGGTGGCGCGTCCCAGAGCGTCCATTTCATTGGTCATCCGCCCGTATTGGTCATATTGAACAGACGTGCCCGTGTTTCCGCGCGGGTCAATAATTTGCGACAGCAGTCCGTTGGCACCATACTGAAATTGCCACGTGGTATTTACACCAGTGTAAATGCCGGATGTATTGGTGATGGTCTTCGAGACAAGGCGATTTGTTGCGTCGTAGCCGAAGTTGATCTGCCACGAGTTGAACGTGACGTTCGTCAGCAGCATTGTATTTGGATTGGAGTTAAAGGCGTATGTTCCGCCGGCCGAGTCAACAACCTGGGTGAGGACGCCGAAGCTATTGTAGGAAAGCTGAACCGAATTGCCGTTGAAGTCGCTGATCGAAGTCAGGCGGCCGGCCATCTGACTCGCCGATTGCGGTGGCACAAAAGAATACACAAGCCGATCGGGCGTCGTCCATTGGCAGTTTGTCGGTGTAATCACCAACTCGCCTTTGTATTCTTCGCTCCGGGTATGGAACGGACCATAACCTTGGAATTGGTTGGTTTGATTTTCATCCCATGTCTCAATCGCGCCGTTCCAATACATCAATCCCACGCTGGTTGTGGCGCTGGCGCCGGCGGGCAAGAAGTATTGTGAAGGAATGATTTGAGTATCGAACGTCGTTCGCCAGCCGCTGCCGCCCATCAGCCCCCCCGAATAGGGATTATAGGGTGTGCCTTCGTATGAAAGAGAAGATCCACCCGAACTGTTGGCGCTGCTGTAACCGAACTCGAAATCGAAGGCGACCCCGGGCGTTGGACGCGAGAAAGCCGTTTGCTGCCATGAAAACGCGCCGGATAAAGGAGCAATCACGTCCCGTCCACCGTCGCGGTTGGCGTCAAAGGCGGATTGCTCGCCTGCTTCGTTGACTGCCGTAAAGGTGACGGTGCCGCCGCCTGGAGGAACGGCATTCGCCGTGCCCGGGGCCTGATTTTGCGCAAAATTGGCCAAGTCAGTGGCGGAATTCGTCGAATAGGCGAGCGGAAAATAGCCCTTGAGAGTTGGATAATTTGTCGGCTGCGACTGGAACATATATTGCGAGATAAAGCTCGGACTCAACGCACTTTGATAAATGGACACCTCCTGCACTTCGCCATAAAGGTATTGGCCACCGCCCCAACCGCCGATTGAAAGGCCGCTCATGTTTCCGCTGTTGCCAACGCTCCCGGGGCTGGTGGGCACTTCCTGACCGTCCACGTAACATAAGAACCCCGACTGCTGTTCGACAACAGCAACGTGATACCATCGCTCCAAATAAGGCTGCTGGATGAGGGTGTTGGTGTAGCCCCCTGAATTTCCTTGAGCGACAAATTCAACATTTCCATTGGAAATGTTGTAACGCACGAGATATGCGAAGTAGGGTTCAGAACCGGAGGTTCCATTGGCGAGAATGGTCATGTTTTGAGTCACATTCGCGCCGGAAGGAACCGAAATCTCGAACCAGCATTGCACTGTCAACACATGATTGGTGGTATTCCAACTCAAAGCGCCGGTGGAGTCGGACACGGTCAAATCGGCATTTCCGGGGAATGTGCCAGCGTGCGTGATGAAAGTCAGAAGACAGAAACCAGTAGCGAGGGCGATACAGACGAATCCGCGAAGCGAGGAAAGTATCGCAACGGACGGAGACATTCTCGTTTTATTCGCATTCATCCGTGGTTGAAATTCATCGCCATTTGCTTGACGTTGTTGCAGCGCACCACGCGATAGGTTTCTCCCTCACGCAACAGGACGACTTCCGCGCGAATGCCGTCGTGTTCCATTTTGAAGGCAACGCAATCATCGGCGTTCACACCAGCCTGTCGGCACCAAGCGGCGGCTTCTTTGGGGAAAACCGACTTCAAATCGCCGAATTCGGCATGGCGCTTTAACGCAAGCACGCCAGCGGGTGAAATTTCGGCGTTCAAAGCTTTGTCCAGGAATTCTTGTTGTTCCGCCGGAGTCCGGTCTTGGATGGCAGCGGGAATGAGAACAATGTCCAATAATTCTGAACCGTGTGGATTCGCCAAGTTGGAAGCCAGTTTGGAAATTGACTGCAAAGCAATTCGCCGGGACTGGCCATGTTGCCTGAATAAAAAAAATCCCCACACCGCCAATGCGAGTGCGACAAAAACAATTGCACCCAGGCCAAACTTTTTCATCCGAAATTTGATGTTACCAAAACCAAAAAATGCGGCAAGAGGTTTTGCGCCAACTTTGTCAGGCCAAAGCGGAAATGAACGTAAGCGATTTGCCTCGCACAATTCGAGAAGCAGTCGCCGCTTTATTTAGCGCGTGCATTGTCAAGTTCAGCCTCAATTTCCGCCACGGTCGGCAGGCTGCCTTTCAAGTTCCTGGGCAGGGATTCGACCAGTTTGGTCTGCCATTGGGCGACGCCGATGGGCTTTTTCAAATCGCGCAGCGCATATTCAACGGTCAGATGGTCACGTTCCTTGCACAGCAGCAGGCCGATGGACGGTCGGTCATCGGCATGGCGCAACTGGTCGTCCACGGCTGAAAGGTAAAAATTCATCTTGCCCGCAAATTCCGGCGCGAAAGCTTTCATTTTCAGATCAATCACGACGTAGCAGCGCAGCCTGAGGTGATAGAACAGCAGGTCGAGATAATAATCCTGGCCGCTGATTTCCATGTGATATTGCCGGCCAACAAACGCGAAACCAACGCCGAGTTCGAGCAGGAATTTCTGGATGTGGTCGAGCAAACCCTGTTCGAGGTCGCGCTCATGCGCGTCGCTGTGGAGCGTGAGGAAATCGAAATTGTAGGGGTCTTTGAGCGTTTGTTCGGCGAGATCGGACTGCGGCGGCGGCAGGGTGCGTTGAAAGTTGGTGACGGCTTTGCCTTCGCGCTTGTGCAGTTGCGTCTCAATGTGGTGCGTGAGCACCGCGCGGGACCAGCCGTGTTCGATGGCCTTGTGGGCATACCAGAGGCGGATGGCGGGAGTCTCCAGCTTGGTCAAGAGCAGGCGATTATGTCCCCACGGCAATTCCGAAATGGGCGCTGGCGGAGCCGATGTGGCCGATTCTCTCACAGGCTGTGAGAGAATTGCGGTTTTGGATTCTCTCACAACTTGTGAGAGTTTTTCAGGCATCGCCGGCCAAGCCAGATAAAAGCTGCGCATGAACCAGACGTTTTGCGGCGAGAAACCCGCCGTGCCGGGAAATTCCTTTTGCAGGTCAACTGCCAACCGTTCCACCACCTGCTTGCCGTAGCCTTTGGTTGTTTGCGCCTCGACAATGATTCTACCAATGTCCCAATAAAGCAGAATCAACTCGCGGTTGACCGAAACCACCGCGCGAAGCTGCGCCGCGCGGACCCGCGCCTTGAGGTCGGCGAGGAGCGTGGTGTAACCAGCGGGAAGCGCGCCGGGCAGTTTGCCATCCTGTCCGCTGGTTTTTGCCAAACCTGTGGCTGTCATCTTTCGTTTCGTCATACAAAATGTTTGCCCGCCGTTCTGCCCACAACAATCCTCAACCGTTTTCGGAAACTTCGGGCATGATGCCGAATCTTGCCGTCGTTGAAAAGTTTTTCGCACACATGACTTTCAAGGCGTCCGGTGCGGCTGGCCATTCTTGTCGCAAGCAATTCACCACGCGCCAAATCCTAAACGCAAAAGCCCCGGAGCCGGACGGCGGGTCAACGGTGGAGGCCGAGGGCATACCGAGGCACTACCTTGACGCGACGACCGGCGACCTACAATTGAATCTGGATTGGCGCGCGTCATTGTCAGCGCGACTGCGCCATGAGCAAAACTCAATGAATCCAGTAATGCCCGATGCAAATTCCATAGCCGAGAGCCAGCAAAAACCAGGCGACCGACCGAAGCATCACCCGCCACGCGAAACGGTCCTGCAAGTCATTGGAGACTTGTTCCAACCGTTCACATTGAGCCGTGGTGCTGGCCTTGATGTTTTCCCATTCAGACGCTGCGCTTTCCATCAAAGATTTGATCCGACTGGCAACCGCCTCCGCGTCGGCAAGCTGCACCTTGATTTGGTCCGCCGCCTGCCGGATTGCCTGAATGTGAATTTCGACTGTTTTGTTTAACTCCTTGTTCTGGCCGTCCATCGTGCCGGCAAAATCATCTGCCATCGCCTGACTCTGCCGACGGTATTCCCCCAGATGCAGTTCGATCAATTTTCGCGAATCATTTATCAAGCGCGGCAGATTGGCCGCGATGCGCCATTGCGCCCTGGTCAACAACGCCAGTTGCACCGGGAAATTGCTATCCGGCCCGACATTCCATTCATGCAGCAGCCGATGAACCCGGTCCACTTCATCCGTGGTCAGCCCGGCGCACAGCGCCGCCAAATCATCTTTATCCAAGTCCATACTCATTCGCCCAAGTTGAGCATCGGGTGTTTTGGGCGGGCCTGTTTTGCCGCCGGTTCCGGCTGTGATTCGACTTCCGGCACCTGTTGCTCTGGCACCAGCAAATCGGCAATCGCGCCGTATTGCCGGAACATCTGCTGCATCGCCCACTGCATTTCCCCGGCCAGCATCAATTCCAGATGCGGCGTGCCGGGCGTGGCGACTTCCGCGAAACTCAACTTGCGTCCGGCCTTGGCCTCGGCGCGTTTGATGGCCAGCAACGTGATGGATGTCACCACCGGCAACGTCAGTTCTTTCGCGCCAAACTTTTTCAGCTCGGCCTCGATGTTGGATTTCTTGAACAGGTTCGTCCTCACTTTTGCCGGGTTGTGCACAATTACATAATCCACGCGGTCGCCCGCGAAATAAAACAGGTCGAGCAGATTGTTCATGCTCTCGGTGTCCTCGCTGGGAAACAGGAAAAAAGTGAACCGGATGCCCTGGGTGGCGAGTGATTCGAGCAGTTGCAACGATTCCAATGCCTGCACGATGAGACCGTCGGCTTGCGCCCGGCAATCAATGACATGAACCGGCGCGTCACTGCGCGACACGTTGCGAAATAATCCGAGCAGTGTGGATTTGCTGTCATCGTCATTGCCCAGCGTGTAGGACTGCACCTGTTCGGGATGGCGATCGGCAAACGAATGGTGCCGGTCATCGAGGTCAGAGCCGTTCCACTGTATGCCGTGATAATCGAGCCAGGCGGTGCGGAACTCGGCCTCGAAACTTTTGCCGAGGCTGCCTTTGGATTGGGGATTGATGTGGATGCGTTTGGTGATGTTGGTGTTCATGTGAATTCTTGGTCGGTGTTAATTTTTTCGATGTTTGGACGGGTAAAAGGGCTTGGTTTCGGCAACGGCGATTGGCGTGATTGCGGCCGGCTGGCCGCTGCGTTGGGGCGGGCGGGTTGGAATTCGGAATTATTTTCCGCATCTTCCCAATGCGGTTTGGCAGCGCGTTTCAATCTGCGCCGGTAAAATAGATACGGAGCATGAAACGTGACGCGGATGCCCTTTTCACTCAACAGCAAGTCGGCGATTTCCTGCCACGTCTTGCGCCGTTGGCGCAGCTCGCGGATGAAATCAAAGTGCGGTTCCAAAATGCTGTGGAACGGTTTGCCGCCGCGTTTTTGATGTGCTGTTTCAGTCATCGCCGGACAGAATAGCCCAATAACGAAAAACGGTGGATGAGAGCAGGTGAAAGTTAAAGTGAGATGAAATCACGCCGCGTGTAGCGGCAAAGGGCGACGAATGGCGACAAATTCAAGTGACGAAAAGCGGCCAGTGCCGACGAAATGTCAGGAGTGGATGCGACGAAAAGTGACAAATGCGTTGTCGCTTTTTGTCGCTTTTAGTTGCCTGGTTTTTGTTTGCGTTTTTCACTACCGATTTTGGTAGGGGATGGTGTCTCGAAAAAATCAAGACTTTCAAGTTTCAGAAAGCCGTCAGAATCGCGTTTGGCTGAACGTATCAAATTGGATGATGATGGGCGCACTGAACGGGTGTTCTGAAACCGGCAGCGAAACGGAGCAGGTCGGGAGTGGCATGAACGGACGACGGCGGAGTTGAGTGCGGTTTCAGAACGACCGTTGAGTGCGTGACCGTCTAGCTTTCATTTACGGCGATTTGTCTGGCCGGTTTCCGAGTGCCCGCAGGAAAGCCGGCCAGTCAAAACGCCGGGCATCACATCAGATGAGTGGAACCGCACCGTGCGACATCATCGTTGAATTCGATGAAGCGCGTGCGTCGGCTTTGCGAGCACCTGCTGGCCGCTTTCGTTTGTTGCGCTGCCCTGGCGGTTCATTCCTTGATTCCCAATTTCTTGAGAATCAATTTGTGCTTGAGGATGTAATCGTATCGTGCTGCTAAATCCTCCCAATGAGCCGGATCGGGTTTTAATGCCTCGTCCGGGTGTTCCCTGTTGGCAGCATCAACGGCACTCTTGATGTCCATGCCCTTTGCCAGGAACGCAACGATTGTGTCGTCATACTCAATTTCCGTTTCAGTTCGGTCGCCAAGAATTTCCCGTGCCCGCGCGAGGTAGTCGTTGGTCAGAGGCGCATCCATAAGCTCTCGTCCGCCATTTCGAGTGAACGATGTGAACCAAAGATTCCGCACCGCTGCGCTCCTGGATGGGACCATGGCGCAATCGCGGGGTTCGCTGCATTCTTGTTGGGTGCTGTCATCGCCCGATAAAATGGTCAGTGCTGGAATGGGTGAGATAAAAAACCAAGGCTATTTCCATTTGGACATGGCGCGGGCAACCTGCTTGAAATTGGTGATGCGCCATTTCGCACCGTCGCCCACCAGTGAGGCACGTCGCTGTTGTGCCGCTGCCGCCGCCGGACTTCGGCGAGCTTTACGGATTGCCGCCATGCGACTTTCCGCTTCCTGCTTTTTCACTTCATTGAAAGACATCGTTTTCACTGAAGAAATTCATACCGCAATCTGAAGTCGGGAGCAAGTTTGCGACCGTATAGGTTTAGGCTGAGGCGCTTTTCCAGCAAATAGGTTTCAATCCGCGCCCCGGTCACGTGACCGGGGCGACGAGCACCGCCCACAAGGACCATTGGTAAAATTTCAGTTTCAATCCGCGCCCCGGTCACGTGACCGGGGCGACGCAGCCTTTCGGAAATGATTTACGATTTCAAACAGTTTCAATCCGCGCCCCGGTCACGTGACCGGGGCGACAAATCTGCCTGTTCATCAAATCCAAGATAGACGCGTTTCAATCCGCGCCCCGGTCACGTGACCGGGGCGACGCAGCCCGGGCACCAGAAGCAGCCGACCCGCACAGGTTTCAATCCGCGCCCCGGTCACGTGACCGGGGCGACGCACGGACGGCAACACCGGAACCGCACCGCTGGTGTTTCAATCCGCGCCCCGGTCACGTGACCGGGGCGACTGGGGCAGCTATCAACTGCTCACGACCGGTATCTGGTTTCAATCCGCGCCCCGGTCACGTGACCGGGGCGACTTGCGAATTGTGTGACCCCGGCAGGCCCATTCCAGTTTCAATCCGCGCCCCGGTCACGTGACCGGGGCGACCGGTGAAGTCTGTGTCGGACACCCGCGTCAGTGTGTTTCAATCCGCGCCCCGGTCACGTGACCGGGGCGACAACAGCTATGTCCTGACCAAGAACGGAACCCAATGGGTTTCAATCCGCGCCCCGGTCACGTGACCGGGGCGACCGCCGGTTCATGCTACCGCAACATGCACGAGTATGTTTCAATCCGCGCCCCGGTCACGTGACCGGGGCGACAATGGTCAAGGTGATATTTTATGATGGACTGCATGTTTCAATCCGCGCCCCGGTCACGTGACCGGGGCGACCTCTGGTGGCCTCGCCGAATCTGGCCGTCAACCTGTTTCAATCCGCGCCCCGGTCACGTGACCGGGGCGACCAATCTTTTGCGCCTCGGGCGTGAGTATGATTTTGTTTCAATCCGCGCCCCGGTCACGTGACCGGGGCGACTTGCGCTCGTCGAGCTTGGCCTTCGTCCGGCCAAGTTTCAATCCGCGCCCCGGTCACGTGACCGGGGCGACTGCTTTAGCTGGCAGTCGAACACCGACCAGAAGGTTTCAATCCGCGCCCCGGTCACGTGACCGGGGCGACAATCCAGAACATCGTTGGATGCCCGGCCCAGCATGTTTCAATCCGCGCCCCGGTCACGTGACCGGGGCGACACAGATCACCGCGCCGCGCTGGAGCGGCAGATTCAGTTTCAATCCGCGCCCCGGTCACGTGACCGGGGCGACCGGCGATGGCAGATTGGAACATAGCAGACATCTTGGGTTTCAATCCGCGCCCCGGTCACGTGACCGGGGCGACTGGACAAACAACATCACGGCAGCTTTCACCAACCTGTTTCAATCCGCGCCCCGGTCACGTGACCGGGGCGACATTCAGCGCCGTAACTGGTTGGCTCCGGGCCGGTGTTTCAATCCGCGCCCCGGTCACGTGACCGGGGCGACCCCAGCGTGGTCAGGTTCGCGTTCTTTGGCTGAGTTTCAATCCGCGCCCCGGTCACGTGACCGGGGCGACGTTTTTTGCCAGCAGATACGTCGTATCGTAATCGTTTCAATCCGCGCCCCGGTCACGTGACCGGGGCGACCCGACACAACCTCATCCATTCCATCGTTAGTATTGTTTCAATCCGCGCCCCGGTCACGTGACCGGGGCGACTTCTGATGAATTGATTTCAATGTTGAAGCTGCAAAGTTTCAATCCGCGCCCCGGTCACGTGACCGGGGCGACATTCAAGAACGCACAGGGCGCACGATACTGGCATGGTTTCAATCCGCGCCCCGGTCACGTGACCGGGGCGACACACTGCCGAACGGCGGCGGCCCATCGCAGAACGAGTTTCAATCCGCGCCCCGGTCACGTGACCGGGGCGACTTGCCAGCGCACGGCAGCGAACATTATCCGCACCGGTTTCAATCCGCGCCCCGGTCACGTGACCGGGGCGACTTCTTTGGCTGAAACCACGTCCCGTCATTCGTAAAGTTTCAATCCGCGCCCCGGTCACGTGACCGGGGCGACTCGGCGGTGCCGGCGGAATCGTCCACGCGGTATTTGAGTTTCAATCCGCGCCCCGGTCACGTGACCGGGGCGACGGCGTGAATTCCGGCACGGCGCCGATCTGGAGCTTGTTTCAATCCGCGCCCCGGTCACGTGACCGGGGCGACCAGAGCGCGAGGTTGGTGGGACTGAACGGCGCGGAGTTTCAATCCGCGCCCCGGTCACGTGACCGGGGCGACTTTGCCGGTTCAACCCACACGCTCTATACCCCCTGTTTCAATCCGCGCCCCGGTCACGTGACCGGGGCGACCCGCCAAGGGCCGGCGCTGGGGCGCGCGAGTAATGTTTCAATCCGCGCCCCGGTCACGTGACCGGGGCGACCACCTGTTCGCTCAACGGATGTGAGCCGGTCAGGTTGTTTCAATCCGCGCCCCGGTCACGTGACCGGGGCGACGAGTCGCGTAGGGATTATCGCGTTCCAGCCTCCGCGTTTCAATCCGCGCCCCGGTCACGTGACCGGGGCGACTTATTGCTGGTGATGATTGTCCATTTTCCAACACGTTTCAATCCGCGCCCCGGTCACGTGACCGGGGCGACTTTTTCGATCTTGGCGTGGAGTTCGCCTTCACCGTGTTTCAATCCGCGCCCCGGTCACGTGACCGGGGCGACTTTGGAGAACCTCCGACAATACTCAATACCAGCTTGTTTCAATCCGCGCCCCGGTCACGTGACCGGGGCGACTTATAGCCCGGGTTATGGGTTGTACTTTAATCAAGTTTCAATCCGCGCCCCGGTCACGTGACCGGGGCGACGTTTTTTTTGGTGTGAGCATTGCAATCATGTCGTGTTTCAATCCGCGCCCCGGTCACGTGACCGGGGCGACCCGGACCGCATGGCGGAAGTGGCGCCGACCATCAAGTTTCAATCCGCGCCCCGGTCACGTGACCGGGGCGACATCCTGGTTGAGATGGATTGAGGGGCATCATTTAGGTTTCAATCCGCGCCCCGGTCACGTGACCGGGGCGACTTTCGTGCTTCCGGTCCTTGGGCAGATTCTTCAGGTTTCAATCCGCGCCCCGGTCACGTGACCGGGGCGACACGGCCCGGCCGGTGCGTGAACGTCTCAATACGATGTTTCAATCCGCGCCCCGGTCACGTGACCGGGGCGACCCGGCGGCACTGCGCTGACTGTGGCGACTGCGTTGTTTCAATCCGCGCCCCGGTCACGTGACCGGGGCGACGCCGCTGAACGTGCGCATCAAAGACCTCCACTTTGTTTCAATCCGCGCCCCGGTCACGTGACCGGGGCGACTGGACGGCGAGGAGCTGATGTATCCGTGCGACGAAGTTTCAATCCGCGCCCCGGTCACGTGACCGGGGCGACCGCCTTTGTGTCGTCTGCGGCGCTCGCGTCAGAGTTTCAATCCGCGCCCCGGTCACGTGACCGGGGCGACTATCGAAAGTTTTTGGAACATCACCCACAACGAGTTTCAATCCGCGCCCCGGTCACGTGACCGGGGCGACGCGTTGCAGTAAGGGAACGGTGCTGGTTGGATTCAGTTTCAATCCGCGCCCCGGTCACGTGACCGGGGCGACGTCGGTCTTGATCCCGGCCTTCGCCAGGTGATCCATGTTTCAATCCGCGCCCCGGTCACGTGACCGGGGCGACCAATGCGGTTAGCGCAGGATTCAATGCCTTCGATGTTTCAATCCGCGCCCCGGTCACGTGACCGGGGCGACCGAAATCATGCGCCATGTCGCTCGCGGTTGCACGGTTTCAATCCGCGCCCCGGTCACGTGACCGGGGCGACACGAGACGCCGGTGCGTAATCAGATTGAGAAACTGGTTTCAATCCGCGCCCCGGTCACGTGACCGGGGCGACACCATTTGTGCCGTTGAGTCCAGCCACACCTTGAAGTTTCAATCCGCGCCCCGGTCACGTGACCGGGGCGACCCACCACCTCATTCGACCAGGCGGACATCTCCATGTTTCAATCCGCGCCCCGGTCACGTGACCGGGGCGACCGGTTCTTTCGCGCTGGCGCTTTGCAGATGTACATGTTTCAATCCGCGCCCCGGTCACGTGACCGGGGCGACAGATTTGCCTAGACACGATTCAGATAACAGACGTGTTTCAATCCGCGCCCCGGTCACGTGACCGGGGCGACCTTGCACCGCTTGCCCAGCGCAATGGGAAGGCTGGTTTCAATCCGCGCCCCGGTCACGTGACCGGGGCGACCGCGCAGAAGAAAGCCTGGACTGCTTTCTCAATTGTTTCAATCCGCGCCCCGGTCACGTGACCGGGGCGACCAGTTCGTATTCGATACGTGGTTGAATATCCTCGGAGTTTCAATCCGCGCCCCGGTCACGTGACCGGGGCGACATCGGCCACCAATCAGCCGATGCCGATGAACTATGTTTCAATCCGCGCCCCGGTCACGTGACCGGGGCGACTGGACGAGGGGATACTTGTGCGTGATACATCAAAAGTTTCAATCCGCGCCCCGGTCACGTGACCGGGGCGACCCGCGCTCTTTGGCGTCGGTGACCAGCTCGTTGAAGTTTCAATCCGCGCCCCGGTCACGTGACCGGGGCGACCCGATCCACAGCGCCTCTCGCGCACGGGCAGCGTTGTTTCAATCCGCGCCCCGGTCACGTGACCGGGGCGACGGCCTGGGGCGGCGGAAAGGGGGCCAGCTTGATATGTTTCAATCCGCGCCCCGGTCACGTGACCGGGGCGACACCGCGGCCGCCATCAACAGCCGCATCCCGATAATGTTTCAATCCGCGCCCCGGTCACGTGACCGGGGCGACGCCACTCCCATCGGCCCCACCACCATAACCAAGCTGTTTCAATCCGCGCCCCGGTCACGTGACCGGGGCGACCGCCAGCGGGTGCGGATGGCCACCATGATGGAAATGTTTCAATCCGCGCCCCGGTCACGTGACCGGGGCGACACCGCGGCCGCCATCAACAGCCGCATCCCGATAATGTTTCAATCCGCGCCCCGGTCACGTGACCGGGGCGACAAGACTTTCCCCCAAGCTATGTTGACTAAAGAGAAGTTTCAATCCGCGCCCCGGTCACGTGACCGGGGCGACTGGGCGGGGGTTGGACAATTAGCATGTCCAACGTGTTTCAATCCGCGCCCCGGTCACGTGACCGGGGCGACGCGCATAGATATTGTTCGCTCCCGATTTTGTCCAAGTTTCAATCCGCGCCCCGGTCACGTGACCGGGGCGACCGCGACCTGCCTAACTGGCGAAGTCGCAAGAACTTTGTAGCCCATTTCCGCAGACCTGCCAATCTTTCGCGCGCTTTCGGGCATTGATATGTCAAAGAACGAGGAAAAGTGTCCGTCATCATTGCGGTTGCGCCGCAGCGCGAAACCCCGGCCTGCAAGCCGTCACTCATGGTTCGCGGAAGCGTAATCATAAAATCAGCGGCTCGGCCAAATCAATTGGCTTGTCCACGCCATGATGTTCAATCTTTTGTTTGGCGGTTTCATCAAGATAATAGAACCGTAGCGAGTCTTCGTCGTTTTTAATTTCCCGCAGGAGCCGATCTTTGAGCTGCACCCATTCGGTCTGGCCAACTTGGCATTCAAACACACTTTTTTGAACACGCACGCCGTAATCTTCGCACGCACGCGCAACCCGCCGCAACCGGCGCAGTCCGGCTTTTTCGACCGTCGAAACATCATAGGTAACGAGAATCAGCATGGTGAAATTATTTGGGAACGAGCGGAACGTATTCTGCGATGTCGCCACGCAAATGCCGCGCCAGAATGCGCGCCTGAATATAGGGCATCTGGGCGAGTCTCAAATTCTGATCCAGCAACGGATGTTTCAAGGTTTCCTGTTTGCGTTCCTGATAGGCTTTGATGACCAGCTTGCGACCGGCGTCGCTGAATTCCACCGCCCCGCCTTCGCGTTCCACAAAATTTTCCAGCGCGATTTGCTGCCGGTTGATGAGCGTGACGGCCAGCCGGTCAGCCAGCCACGGGCGGAATTCCTCCATCAAATCCAATGCCAGCGATGGACGGTTAGGACGATCTACATGAAGGAAGCCAACGAACGGGTCAAGGCCGATGCTCGTGAGCGCCGCCACGCAATCATGCCGCACCAACGCATACAGAAATGACAGCAGACAGTTGACGCGGTCGCGGGGCGGACGACGACTACGGACGCTGAAGGTAAAAACTTCACGCTGCCGTTTGAGCATGAACGTGAACACGGAAAAATAAAGTTGCGCCGCCATGCCTTCCGCGCCGCGCGCCTTTTCAATGTCGGTCTGCCCGGCGAGATATTGCAGTTGTCTCGCCAGGCTCTCGATGACTTCCGACAATTTTTCGCGTTCGGCCTCGTTGTCGTTTTCCCGAGCGGCGCGGAGCAGGCTGTTGCGGGAATTCTGAATCTTCCCGGCGATGATCTGCCGGGCGATGGCGGCGCATTTGGCCGGTTCGTCCGCCGCGCGAAATTGGGCGCGGCGCAAGGTCACGCTGGTATCGGCCACGCCGGTCAGGCGGGCCTGCAAATAACCAAACTCGCTGTGGAAATTCACGGCCACGCCATGTTCCCAGCATAAATCCAGCGCGGGCGGACTGATGGTGCTGGCACCGAATACACAAATTGATTCCAGGTGATGAATCGGAATGGAAAGTTTGCGCCAATCTTCCGCCTTGTCGCGGGTGCATTCCTGCGCCGGCAAGTCCGCCGGAAACACCGGCACTTCCACTTGCAACGTGAGATGGTCGCGCGCGACATAGCTGCCGGGCGTCGTCAGATAAAGTGTGTTTTGTTGGATGTCCAAAATGATTTATGGTGTTGGCCGAATCAGGTTTCAAAGAGTCGTTTCGCCGCATCACGCATTAACGCAGGTTGGCTTGTCACGCGCGGTAGGCAGATATCAAAGAGGGAACATTCCTCACAACGACCTTCGATGTAATGCGCAGGCGGAACGGATTCTGAGGAAAGAAGCGCATGCAATTCGGTAACGCCCTGTTCCGTGCGTGCGCGAAGATCCTCGTTGAAACCTACCTCCCGACGACGCTTGCTTTGTGCGTGGAATATCGCGCCACACGAAATTATCACACCAAACATTTCCTCCAAGCAAAGCGCCTGGGCACAAAGCTGCACATCGTCGTTTTCCCACTGGTGGCGCTTGCCAAGCTTGAACTCCACCGGCAACAGCGAGCCGTCCGCGTGTTGTTCCACAATGTCGCATTTGCCGGAGAGGCCGAGTCGCTCGGAGAACACTGGCAGAGCGCGCAGGAAGGTGACGCCCTTGGCGACTTCGTAACCGGCAAGGTCCGCGTGCTCGTGGACGATGTCACCACGCAATGTGTGATGATTATCCTTAAAGATGCCCTCGACGTGAATCAAGCCAGCACGCCGGGGGCAAAATAGGAAATGATTGAGGGCGGAGAGCGGGATCATCTCGCGCTCTCCGCCCGTTTCCGGTGGTGTTGGAATCGGAAGGGTCACGTCAGCCTTGTTTTGGGCCGATGGAGCGGTCTTCGTGGCGAAGGTTGAGTTTGATGCCTTTGGGCAGGTTCGCTTCCGTCCAGTCGCACTTCACTTCGTAGTCGGCGAAGGATTCGGGAAACGTTTTGCCGGCGGCTTTGGCCTTCTCGGAGAGATCAACCTTGATGCCTTCGATAAGTTTGTGGGCGTGGGCGCAGCCGAGGCGGGACTCGCGTTTGTTCTGCGCGGCGTTGTTCGGATGCTGGGTGCCGCAGTGCTCGAAATCGTAGAGGCCGCGCACGATCATTTCGCCACGGGCGGCGGAACGGTCGTGCTCGAACATCTGTAGCAACGCCTGAAACAAGAGTTCGAGGTCGGCGTCGGTGAAGCCCGTCTTTTCGGCGAAGGCGGGCGAGATGTAGCCTTTGGCGGCATAGAGGGCGTAAGGAACAATATGTTTGTTGCCCATCGTGCGTTCTTTTTTCGCATCTTCCTCCTTGGTCACGGCGCATCGGGTAATGGTAATTTCCAGCGGGGTGATGGCGTGAAATGATTGACCAAAGGTGAACTGGACGGGGCCGCGGACCTGGCCAAAGGCGGAACCTTTCATCACGCTATCACCAGTGGACAAGACACCGCCGAAGGTGCGGACATCAAAGAACTCGCGACAAAGCCAATTCTTGGCGCGTTCAGCATCCGAGTTGCCCGGAACTTTGGTGTCCTTTTTTGTGGCCTCATCTTCGCCTTTTTTCTGTTCTGTTTCGATGACGGCACCCTGTTTGATCAGGATTTTGAAGTCGTTGGCGTCGGCAGCCGTGCGCGCTGGCGCAAACAGTTCAACAAAGTTCCGCACCTTCCGCTTGAGGCAAACGTCCGAAACGATGCCACGATTGGTATTGGGATCGAGGCGTGGCAGATTGCCAGCATCTGGATCGCCGTTGGGGTTGCCGTTGGTGACTTCAAACAGGAGAAGGAAGTCGTGGCGATTGGTCAGTATGTTGTTGCTCATAGATTTTTTCTTTCTTTGCGAATTAGATTACTTGGTTTCGGGTTCGGACGTTGTGTCATTGTTCTTACGGTTGGCCTGACGCGCAGCGGCATCAGCAGCCATCTGCTGGTAAAAGCCAAGGGCAAACCGACCTTGGGCCTGAAGATCGAGCGTGCGGGGGAAGGCGGGAGCAGTTTTGTTCCGCTTCATTTCCTCGGTCTGGCCCAGACGGGCCAGAATGCAAAATATAGCCTCCTCCAGAAAGCGTTCGCCACCGGCATATTTGGGCGACTTGCCTATTTTCTGGAGGTGATGTCGGTTCAGTTTCACTAGATATGGAAAAACATAGGCCGGCGAGGTGCTTGCCGTGCCGAAATACTTCTCGGAAACGGTGGCTCCTTTCAACCCATATTCATGGGCCTTCTTTTGGGTTTCGTTGAAGACGGACAACAGACGTCCGCAGTTGTAAGCGGGATCGTCGGTGTCAGCGGTGAGTTGGGTTTTTATTTCCATAATATTTTTCTTTCGGTTGCGGTTGAGGATGAGTTTAAGCAGCGCGAAGCGGCTTTGATCGTAGAGCAGTTGGTAGTTTTCATCGCTGACGAGTTTGGAGTGGAGTTGGTTGAGAATGGGCGTGAGCAGGGAGACAGGCGGCGCGCTGCCTTCCAGCGCGGCGCGGTAGAGTTGAGCCGGAACATCGGGCAACAGATCCTTGGCATCGCGGACGGTGGTGCAGGCGAGCCAATAGATCGAGAGTGGATGGAATTCCGTGGCCTTGCCAGATGTTTTTGTTTTCTTACCGGCCTTTGGTTCGGGCTTCGGTGGCACATCCAGTTCAAGATCGGCGAACCAGTCATGGAAGTTTTGGATGGCCTGATCGAGGGGCTGCTGGAGCCAGTGGCGGACCACGATACGACCGGAATTGCCGGCAAGTGTCACGGCGAAGAACTGATCGCGGCGCGCAACTTCGCGCTCAATACCGGCCCAAGGTGATTTCAGGAACTGAGCGATTGACTGAGGATCGGGCCGGTTGAGCAGGCGGGAGAACAAGCTGCCGCCGGTCTCCGGTTCACGAGTCCAGAAGCAAAGGCTGGTCTGGCCGAGGCGCAGCGAATGATCCGCCTGACCAAGAAGCCAGTTCAAAGCCACGCAATAAGCGGTGGCGGCTTCATCAGAACTCGGTGCGTTAAGGCTCTGGTCGAAGCCGTAGGAGCCGAAGGCGTCCTTGTCGAACGAGACGATAGCGGCACCGAAAGACTGAGTATTGGGCACGCCCTGAATCTTGGGGTTGTGGGTCGGAGCCAAGGGTTGCTCGGCGCGACCGGAAATCAAGCACAGCCCTTTGGGGAAACCGGCGCGAGCACCGCGAACTTCGCGCGTGTGCTGCTCGCGCCAGAACTGCTTGATGGTTTCATTCTCAACAAGGAGTTCGCCATTGACGCGGAAGGTGAAATTCTCCGGCCCAAGACGAACCTCGCCGCCGCTCGCGCTACGCAGCCACCAAGCCGACTTCGACGACTCCTTGGCGTCTGGAGCTTTGCCCCAACGCAGGAATGGTGGTGGGGCAGTCCCGATTTGATCGGAGAAACGGCAGACAGCTTCGAGGCCAGCGTGTTTCGACTGCTTGGCGGCATCGTTGATCTGCTGCCAGAAGTCTTCACGTTTGCGGGCGTTGTTGTCGTCCCGGTCGGCGCGCTTTTTTTCTGGCATCGGCGCGTTCGGGTCGGGATCGAGACCGAACATGGCGGTCAATCCGTCGGCAAGGAATTCGGAAACTCCACCAGCGACTTTCGGTCTCGTGGTCTGCGGGCAACTAAACTCCTTGCCGCGCTTGTCATCGCCAGTGGCCTGCGGGCCGGCACCGAGCAAGTTGCCATTGACATCGAGTTCAATAATCCAACGGACGGCCTTGGGCGCGAAGGCCAGGTCGCCGAGCAGTTTCCGGGAGACGGCGAAGTCGTAGAGTTGTTTGAGTAACATGATCAGTTTCCTCCGTTGGTTGAGGTCAGGATTCGGACGCGGTCGGGATGGCAGTCGAGTTTCGATTGCTCGACTTTGGCGTGGAAGAACGCGGGCTGGGGCTTGATCGGCGGGCGGGTCCAGCGCGGACGATTCGCGGTGAATTCCTTGCGGTGCTTGGTCTGTTCGCCTTTTTTTAGCCCGGCCAGTGATTGATCGAAAGTATGGGCCTGTTGCGTTTCTTCTTCAGGGTGCAACCAGCGGAAGCCGTGAGCGCGCTCTTGGTGATCGAAAACATCATAGAGCATCAGGCCAAGGTCTTCGTTGAATGGCTCGGCGATCCGGCCAAGTTCAGTGGTGCGTCGTGCATGGGCGGCATCGGCGTCCGGTTCCCACTCGAAGTCGGCGGCGAATTCCCTCATGCCGAGGCCGGGACGATGGAAGCATTTCCCGGAGCGGGCGCGTCGCTCGATTTCGTCGAGGTATTTATCCAATTTGTCTTCGGGACGATTGGCCAGCGGCGTGACGCGGACTTCGGCAGTGATGAGATATTCAACGTTTTGCAGGGCAAGCATATTGCGCTGGGTGCCGTCGTCCGCACCGCCGCCAGCCTGAATGGGCGTAGTCTTTTCCGGCGCGTTCATCCAAGTCTTGGCGCTATCCAGACTGATGACCTTGGTGACTTCGTTGCGGCGGAACGAAACCCATCGCCCACGTTTGACCACACGGATAGAGTCAATGAGGTAGAACATTTGCGGCTCCCAGAAGACTGCTTCCAGAATACCGCGCGCGGCGGACGGCGTCATGATGGGATAGCTGACGCGCTCGACTTTCATTTCGGGGCGGGTGAAGCAGGCGAAGTCGCCCCAGACACGGAGGGTGATGAGGTTTGGTTTCATTGGAGAAAATCGTCAAGCGGACGGTTATCAATTACCAACCCGAGTTCGGGGTGATAGAAGCCGTCGTTAAGCACATGGATTTCGAGGTTGGGAAGCAAGGGCTGGATATGTTTCATGGCTTCAAGTTGCTGAAACTTGTGCGAATGGACGTTGACCATGAACCGCTGGAGGCGGCGGAGATCGTCGCGGTTGAAACGATACTGGCCGGGCGCAACTTGGCGATTTCGGATTTCTTCGATCAACGGTGCGGCGAACTCCCTGCCGCGAGTGTCGTGGGCGATGATGACCGGCTGGCCTTCGTCGGAAATGACCTTGGCCTTGCGGGAGACTTCCCGGAAACGGAGTTGCTCGCGATCTTGCTGGATGGAAGTTTCGCCGCGCTTGGCGTAATCCGTGTTCACTACTTGATAAAGCGATTGGAAGTAATCGCGGAACACTTGGGGGTCAGCAGCAAGGCGGTTGGAAGCCGATTCCTCGTCGCCCAATGTCGCCAGCGTAATCATGGCCTGATCGGCGGCGGCGCGATAGACACCCGGCGGCAGTTTGTGATCCACCGGTCGGAAGACGTGAACCTCGCCAGCGGCAAGCCGTCCTTCCCGATTACAACGTCCGGCCACTTGGACAATCGAATCCAGCGGCCCAAGCGCACGCCAGACAACGGGGAAATCCACGTCCACTCCGGCTTCGATGAGTTGGGTGGAGACGACTCGGCATGGCTGGCCGGCAGCAAGCCGCTTGCGGATCATCTGAATCAACGACAAGCGGTGTTGCGGGCACATGGCCGATGACAAATGAATCGGAACCTCCTTCTCCGACAGCACGCGCTTGAGCTGTTCCCAAAGTTCCTTGGCGTGGCGAGTGAGATTGACCACGCATAGGGCTTGGGGAGTCGCGGCCATTTTTTCGGCCAGTGCGGGCCAATCGAGAGTTTCGCCTGTTTTCGGCAGGTGATAATTTACCCGGCGCAACTTGCGAAACAAGTCGTCCGGTTCCGGTGCGATCTCGCGCAATTCGTGCGGGTCAAAGCCGTCGGGCAGTGCCGGGCATTTGCGGAAGGCAGGCTGCGTGGCGGAACTGAACACAAAACTTGTTCCGTAGTTGGCCGCCAGTTCACGAAAAACGTTAAACGTCGGCTTCAGCAGATGCGCAGGCAGAGTTTGCACTTCGTCAAAGATAACAGCCGAGCGCGGGATGCGATGCAGCTTGCGGCATTTAGACGGACTGCTGGCGAAGAGCGATTCCAGAAACTGCACGGAGGTCGTTACGATGACGGGCGCGTCCCAGTTTTCAGAAACGAGTTCCAGCCGGGATTTTTCTTCCTCCTTCAAGTCGTCTTTTGGACGGACGCCGGAATGATTTTCGAGCACGACTTCTTCGCCGAAGATGCGGCGATATTCAGCAGCGTTCTGTTCGATGATGGAGAGATACGGAATAACGACAATGACGCGGCGAAGCCCGTGAGCTTTGGCGTGGGCCAAAGCGAACGCCATCGAAGTAAGCGTCTTCCCGCCTCCCGTCGGCACGGTGAGGGAGAAGAAACCGGGAGGCAGCGCGGCCCGCTCAATGGCGGTGTCGAAAATACGGTTACGGAGAACAGCCAGAGGGCTGCCGGGGTTTTTGGCGGCCTTGGCCTTGCTGCTGCGCTCCGTGTGAACTTGTTCCAGCAGTTGCGCTGTCTGCAAAACGCAGTCGGGAAGCGGAGTCTCCGGCCAACAAGCGGTGTCGAGTCGGTCGGCATCAACGAGGCACGAAAAGATTAGGCGTGTGTAAAATTCGGCGGAAAGTTCGTCGTCCACCCAAGCGGGAGGTGTTGGTAACGGTGGCAGAGGGCCAAGCTCAGTTTCCAAGCGGGTAATTAGTTCCGGCAAGGTCTGCGTAATCCGCAGCGCCGGCTTGGCCAACATTCCCGGCAAATCACCACAATCATGCAACCCAGCGTGATGTCCAGCAACTGGCAAGGTTGAGGCAAGGCTCCGTTCCATCGCCCAAGCCGCGCCGAAAATGGCGTGCTGAGTCTCGACACTGCTTCCGCGCTCTCCGCGCAGATACGCCTGAAACTCGTCGCGATACTTCCCCAAATCATGCAGCAGCCCGGCCAGTTTTGCTTCTGCGCAAAGATTTAACGGCGCGGCGAATTTTTCCGCCAAATTAGCGACCTTGTGAAGGTGGGTAGATAGTAATTGCCAGCGCTCCGTGTTCGGATCGTTTGCCCCGTCCGGCAGCGTCGCCGTGTGCGCGTAATAATTCATTTTGCCTGGCAAGAAATTATTCTGGAACCATGCGAACGATAACAAAGCGTTGGCTTTGGCGGAAATGTTTTTAATTCACCATTCACGCCGGACAATTTAACCGGCGGGGTAGGACAAATGCAGTCCAACCTAAAATTTCAATTGCAAGATGTATTGGCTAATTCGTGCGCGTCATACGCGTGCATTTCGGAAAAGGTGATGATGAGGTCGGACTTAAGCACCTCAACCTTGTCGAAATTGACACTGAAAAATCCGCTGACCCGTGGTTTGCGCCGCGCGGCTGGCGGTTCAAGGGCAAAGCCGGTGACGCCGACAATCCGGCTGCCGGAGCCGAGCGAATAAATGATTTCAACGCTTCGGCGCTCAAGCAGATAATTCGGGATGGGTAATTTTTTGCCATACGCGACGAAGAGCAGGCGAGCCGCTGCGGCGCAAACCTCGAAATAATTTTGATTTCTTGCAAAGTTTGCAACTTCACCGCTCCGAATTCCGCCAAAATGCCGTCATAAATTATTTTGACCACCACTTCATGCCAACAGGAGTGCGCTGTGAAAGGCTGATAGTGGCTGAAGACGATTCGGCGATGAAGCCGGTTCTTACCGGCCGGGCGGGAGGTGCAGGTGGTGATGGTGATACACCACAACACGGGCAATTCCGGCAAAATTACAAGCGGTAAAGGGTAACAGAATGGGATGAGCCGATTGTGTAAAGATTGCGCAAAAGGGGCCGGGGCATCCGATAAAATTATCGCATGAATGAAACAATGTTCGGGTTTTTGACTCAACCGCTCGTCGCGGGTGGAATATCCGAAACGCATTTTGCGTGTCTGGCACGCTTTTGCCGGTTTGGCCCCGGATAAAATGACCAAACGATAAATGAAAGAAATTAACGATTGTTCCAAAAACGAACAAAGCCTTTTGAAAAGCCGATAAAATAGCGCCTTATGTTTACCGCCGTTGCGCAAAAGAATCTGGGCGATGCCGAGAGTTACTTCGACGAGCACCTGTCGCAGAATGATTACTACGCGGCGGGCGAAATCCGTCCCGGCCAGTGGATCGGCGCGGGCGCGGAACGGTTGGGATTAAAGAATGAAGTCACCCGCGAACAATTCCATGCGCTGTGTGAAAATCAAAATCCTGAAACCGGCGAACGGCTGACGCAGCGGCAACTCAAGGAGGGCCAGCGGCGGGTGTTTTATGATTTCACCTGTTCCGCGCCGAAATCGGTGTCGGTGCTGGCGGTGACGCTGGCTGATGAACGGCTGGTGACGGCGCACGAGGAGGCCACGCGCATTGCGTTCCGCGAACTCGAAGCCTTCGCCGCCACGCGAGTCAGAAAACAGGGCGGCCAAAAGGATCGGATCACCGGCAATCTCGCCGCCGCCGCGTTCACGCACACGAGCAGCCGCGCGCTCGACCCGCAGTTGCACACGCATTTCACGGTGTTCAACGCCACGTTTGATGACAGCGAACGGTCCTGGAAAGCACTGCAAGCGGGCGGCATGTATGACGCCATCCGCTACGGCACGGCGGTTTATCGGAACGAACTGGCGAAGCGAGTGCAACAGATCGGCTACCGGATTCAACCGTCCAAACATGGCTTCCAAATTGAGGACGTCAGCGATGAGGTGTTGAAACGGTTTTCCAAACGTGCAGAACAACGTGACGCGGTGGTCAAGGAACTGGAACAAAAGCTGGGGCGGAAACTTTCCAACAATGCCATTTCTCTCGCAGTCCATCAGAGCCGGGCGGAAAAAGTCAAAGGCATCTCGACGATGGAAGTGCGCGAACGCCAACTGGCGCAATTGTCATCGGAGGAACAACAATCACTGCAAAATCTCTGCTCGTCAGTCCAACCCGTCCGGCCAGTCCGTGTCTTTGAACCGGAAAACCAGACACTGAACCATGCCGTCGCCCATGTGTTCGAGCGCAAGTCAGTCGTGCCGGAGCATGAATTGTTGAGCGTGGCCCTGTCGCAACGTTTGGGCGAAATGGATTTGCCGGCGCTGAAAGCGGCGGTGAAGTATTCGGCGGACCTGGTTAAAACCGAGCGTGGATTTTCCACGCGGCAGATTCTGACAACGGAACTGGATTTGATTCAGACGGTCAACGCGGGTTGCGATGCGGTTGCGCCCTTGCATCCCGGCTATCGCCCTGCCGCCTGGCTCGGGGAAGATCAACAGCGAGCCATTTATCATGTGCTGCGAACCAGTGACCGGATCACCGGCCTGCGCGGTCTGGCTGGCAGCGGCAAAACCACGGCGTTGCGCGAACTGGTCGCCGCCTGCAAGGAAGCTCGCGTTGAACCGCTGTTCTGCGCGCCGACGGCGGCAGCAACCGAGGTTTTGCGCACCGAGGGATTTGCGGCGGTGACACTGCAAAGTTTGCTGCTGATGAAACCGGCGTTGTCTGCCCGTCAGTTGGTGGTGCTGGATGAGGCTGGGGCGGTCGGGATGGACGACATGAAGCGGCTGTTTGACCTGGCGCGGGACGCACGCATTGTGCTGTCGGGCGACACCGGCCAGCACGCTTCGGTCGCGCGTGGCGATGCGCTGCGGATTTTGGAAAACCATTCGGATTTTCAATCGGGACAACTGACCCGGATTCGGCGGCAACGCAAAGTCGAATATCGTCGGGCCGTTGAACTGGCCGCGCAGAAAAATACTGATGAAGCATTCGCCCAACTGGAACACATGGGAGCGGTGACTGAACTTCCCGGCAACCAACTTCACGACTCTGCCGCGCAGTCGTATGTGAAAGCATTGCAGCAAAACCAATCCGTGCTGCTGGTCGCGCCGACGTGGAATGAAATCGAGGCGGTGACGGAAAAAGTCCGTGCCGCGTTGAAAACGTCCGGTCGGCTGGCGGGTGACGAAAAGGAATTTCAGGTTTTTGATTCGCTGTCGTGGACGGAAGCACAGAAACGGGATGCGCGGCAATATCGTCCCGGCATGGCGATTCGGTTCCATCGTAGTAAAGCGGGTTTTGCCAAAGATGAAACGGTTGCGGTTGTCGCCGTCGAAAACAACTCGCTCAAAGTTCAGCGCGCCGATGGTTCGGAAAATGTTTTTGAATTGGGTCAAGGCTCCGCCTTGTTTGATGTGGGGGAGAAACGGAAATTGAAAGTGGCCGCTGGCGACAAGCTGCTTCTGCAATCGAACTGGCAGAAGAGATTTGTCAATGGTGAACTGGTCGAGGTGCGGGCGATTCAGGGCGATTCCGTGGTGCTGGCCGATAGAAGGGTGATTCCTGAAAACTATCGCACGTTCACGCACGGTTACGCCGTCACGTCCCACGCCGCCCAGGGCAAGACCGTGGATGAAGTGTTGGTCGTCGCATCGTCGCGTTCGCTGCCGGCGATCAATCAGCAGCAATTTTACGTCAGCATCTCGCGCGGGCGCGATGCGTGCCGCGTGTTCACTGATGATGCCGAGATGTTGCGCTCGCACGTCACCCGTTCCAGCGCGCGTCTGGCTGCCGTGGAAGTGGTCCCGCGCGTTCACAGCCGAAAATTCATCCAAACCATTTTGCAGCGCGGTCATCGCTTCCTGAAACAGTTCCGCCAGCGCCTCGGACCGCAACAAACCATTTTGCCAGACCAGGGAGGTCAACAAATCGAACCATCACATTATGAACACCAACGAAAAGCCACTCACCGAATCAGCGTTTAGGACGGGTCACAACCCCTGTTTTACCAGTGACATCAAAAGTGCCGCTCTGAACGTGTATGCAGACGATATGCACAATTACCTGCTCCCTTACGCTCAATTGCTGTCTGCTGAAAGGTTTTCCAATCCGGCGCTGGAACACGAGCCGGATGCCCCGCCGGAAAAAATGCTGATCCGCTTTGCCCAGGCTGAAGTCGTGGTGCTGGGCAGTGGACTCGACGCTGTGGAGCGTGACCTTCAACAATATGAATTAAAATTTGTGAAGTCCGCTCCACGCCGTTTCGCCGGCTTGCTGAACACCCACATCGCCAACGTCACCATCACTTTTACCAAGGAGACACCATGAATCCAGAATCATCATTGAAAATACAGCCGCTGGAAAAATTTCCGGTCTTGATGACCAAGGAGAAGGTGGCCGAAGCGCTGGGCGTTGCCACGCATACCATCCCGCCATTGGTGCGGTCGGGTCTGCTCAAGCCGCTCGGCCATCCGGGGCGCTATTGCGTGAAGCACTTTTCGCGCGACGCGCTCGCGGAGAAATTCGCCAGCCCGGAATGGCTCGATAAAGTGGCGGCGGCCATTCACCGGCACTGGCGCAACAAGAACGCGCGGAAGCGGGCGCGGCAGGCCCAACCGGCATGAGGACGGGCGAGTTGGAGGCTCGGAGCTTCCGCGCCGCCGCTCGCCCGTCCCCATCGTCACCCTTCACAAAACACCTAGTTTAATCCATGCCATCATCCGGCGGGTCATATTGGTGGATGATGATTGTTGGTGGCGGTGGTGGTGTGTGCGGCTGAATGATAATGCCGATGCCGGCGCTGACGTGCGGTTGATTGGGGAATTTCCGGCGCAACCCGCCGCTGAACACCCAGGCCAGCACCAACACCGACAGCCAGACGAACGCGAGAAACAGATAAACTCCCCATTCCGAGATGATCCAATCGAGAAAATGGAACACGGGGTCAAGCACGGTGGCAGGATTCAAGTTCATGTGATTTCCTCCGGTTATGCCTTGGCCATCACTGGCTCAAGGGTTTTGGACATTTCCGAGAACTTGC
>Ga0224553_1000128_pt1 | contig 37973 bp, 38 predicted proteins | sample 714S21014metaG_FD_179897 | JGI IMG/M metagenome (GOLD analysis project Ga0224553, IMG submission 179897) | Peat soil microbial communities from Stordalen Mire, Sweden - 717 S2 10-14 | ecosystem: Environmental > Terrestrial > Soil > Wetlands > Peat | place: Sweden: Norrbotten County, Stordalen... | reverse complement strand
ATCTGACACCGGACCCGTCCATCCTCTACCTTCTCGCCGTCGAATTGCGCTCGGTCAACAAACGAATCGGCCTCGCTTTGAGCCGGGCATTTCGTTCCAACCTGCTTTCGACCAACGTCCTAACCAACACATCGGCCAACGATGTCGTCACCTTCCGCGAGTTTCTCTTTGGATAAGAGGGCCTGCCTTCTGAAGGTGGCCATCGGCTGGCCGTCTTTGGTGCGTCAATTGCTATTCATCCGGCATTGAATACCGATTGCCTTCCGATTGTCTTCCGTTCGTCTTCCTATTGAACTGATCCACAGGGTCACAACCCGCGCCTGCTCAGGCAGATGCGTTCTGACTATCCCCTTGTTTGTCGATGGTTTTGATGGTGGTTGGAATGAGTTATTGGAAGAAGGATGAAGATGGTGAGCTGAAGCGCATGTGAGCAGATGACTGTGCTGGAATTTCTTTACCCTTTTTCGGCAACTCTGCACGACACGCCAAAATCGCGGAACGAGTCGAGTGACATCCAAGGTTGACCTGTCCGTACCAATAATCCCAGCGCCGGTTCAACCCGCCCTGGTTCCCAGAAGCCACCCACAACTCATCCCATCCTTCGAAGGCCAGCCCTTCGGAAAGGATCACTACGCCCGAATCCCTGTCGATTGCATCTCCGTCCGCCGTAGCCGAACCCGTGTTGATCTCACGCAACACGGCGGGCGTGGCGATCAGCATCCTGCTTACCCTGCTCGATTCCTGGGCGGCTGTCGCCTTTGGCGGCACGCTCTATCGCGTCTCTGCCCATCACCCAATCTGGTTTACCGGGGTTGTCCTGCTCTTCGTGTCCCTGTTCGCCTCACTGGCAAGAACCTGGTACCTGGCGTTGGCTGTCCGGCCGCGTTAACCACCAACCCGTCCAACCCAATTCTCAAAGAGAGGAGAGTTACCATGCCACGCAGCCTGGGAAAGATGTCCGCCTACAAGCTGTTCAACTGGCGCGACCGCGCCGCCAACACCGTCCTTGAGACCGTCCAAGCCTTCCTTGAACTCGGCGAGGCGGTCGCCACTCGCTGGATTCAGACCCGCAAGGGCGTCATGCTCCTGCAGATGGTCCCCGGCGACAACGCATCCGGCGCAATCTACGTGTTTGATAGACAGCGCGACGATTGGTATCTATTGTCCTTCGAAGGCTGCGAGGATCGGTTCACCTCCGATCTGTTCGACCGGGTCTTCTCCGAGTACAAGCTGTTCAGCTACGTCGAGCAACCCGGCCTGCTGCTCTCACAGTTGCAGTTGGCAACCGCCTAACCGCTTCATCCCGCCGTACACCACCCACCGCACCAAATCCAACTTTCAATCAGGAGGAATCCCATGCGCCTATCCGCTGGCCGCATCCGCTCGCTCGCGACTCGTTACGCCCTGGCCGAGGCCGCCGCTTTTCCCGGCCTCTGCACCGAACCCAACACCTTCGCCACCAACCGCAAACCCGCGCCTGACTTCAAGCACGGCCGGCTGCGCTTCGCCCACCAGTCCTGAAGAACCCCAACCTCGTCGCTGCTTTGACGGCCCGGTGAACGCTCCGGGCCGTCATTTTTTCTCACCCGCAAACAGCCATCCAGCCGACACGCCACAGATTTGACCGAGTTCTGGAACCGGGGTACAAACACAGAACTTCAGGAAGGAGCGAGATCCATGTATACGACCTTCTGTGTAAGCCGCGAGACGGCCGACCGGTTCATCAAGCTCTTCGTCAACCGGCGCGCCTACGGAATGCAGGCTGCCCATCCGCTGCCCAACGGCTCGGTTCCGTACTACCTGGCGCGGGATTGGCAGACCAAGAAGCCGAAACCTCTCGACGCCGACGTGGCGCGCATGCACCTGAACGGCGACATCACCATCAATCTGTACGCCATCAACCCGGAGACACAACGCTCAAAGTGGGTCGCCATTGACGCCGACTTCGACGGCGCCGTTGAGGCGCTCTTCCAGTTGCAGTGGGAACTAAAGCAGGATGGCGTCGAGGCAGCGCTCGAACAATCGCGCCGCGGCGGCCACTTGTGGATCTTTGCGGATACGCCGCTTCTGGCGGCCGAGTGCCGCATCTATATATACAACCTCGCTCTGCGTCTCGGCGTGCCGGTCAAAGGCGGCGGCCTCAATGACGGCATCGAGGTCTTCCCGCGCCAGGACCGTATCGAGGATGGCGAATACGGCAGCGCCATCCGCGCGCCGCTCGGCGTCCATCGCAAAACGAACCAGAGGTACTGGTTCTACGAGGCCGCACTCACGCCGGAGGCGCAGCTCGACTACCTCGACAGCCTGAAGAAGCCCACCGAGGCGGAACTGAGAACCTTCATCCACGGCATGACACTGCCCGAAGCCTACCGGCCAGTTGTTGCTCAACCTTATATCCCGCCGGCCTCTTCGACGTTGCACACTGAGTTCCAGATTCTCGACTACGTGCGCGCCACGCGCAAGGACAGCCGCAACTGGTGGGCGCGTTGTCCATCGTGCGCCCAGGCCGGGCACGACCGCTCCGGCGACAATCTCGCCATCCAGATCAGGAATCCCCGCCTCTACAGGTGCTGGGCCGGGTGCACGAAGGAAGAGATTCGCGCGGCGCTGGGCCAGCCGATCCGCCGCAAGGTTGCGGTCTGAGGAGGCGATGCCGATGACGAGCCCAGCGAAGATCTCCACAAGCAATGCCAATCGCTATGCGCGATACGGCCTGTCACTTCCAATCCAGGCGCTTCGCGCCCTGGAGAAGCGCGGAATCTACTGCCAGCCGAGCGTCTCAATCGAGCACCAGCATCTGGCGCGACGGTACGTGCTGCGGGGCGTTGAGTCCGGCGGCGCGGTCGTCGACATGGGTCGCTACTGCGCCTATTTCGATGCCGATGGGAACCCGGCGCCGTGGCTGCAACAGATCGATTCAATCTCCGGCAACGGCCGGCACGCTATCGTGATCGCGCCAGAACTGGTGCGGATCGAGATGCTGCGCATCGGCCATACCTATGAACTGGCCATCACGCGGCTATGGCTCAAGTTCGAAGAAGGCCACACGCGCCCGACAATCGTTACGGCGCCACTTTTCCGGGGCCATCACGGAACGCTCGCAGTTGAACTCTGGAGTGCAGAGAACAAATCCCTGCGCGGGACGGTTGCGCCGATCTTCTACACCGCGGCCGGCGAAGTGCTCGATCTGCCGGAGCGCTTCGACAAGGCGATTCGCAATATCTCCGGCGCGGTCGCATGTCCGGGATGCAAGCACACGCATGTCGCCGTGGCTCCGGCCACGAACAAAGGCGGTGAGCTATGAAGTGTGCCATCGAGGTGGGCAAGCCAGATTGGCAACCCCTTGAGGATGCAATTCCGCCAGAGTACTGCGAAGACTACATGTATATGGGCAAGGCTGGCGACATTGTGCTCTACAAGCACCGCTTGACGCGGCGCTATCTGAACATTGACGCGGTGACTGGAAAGTTCTACCGCTATGCCAATGGCGAGTACGTCGAGATTGACCGGCGACAGGCCTTCGATTCTGTCTACGGCCAAGACCAATGAAGGAGGGATTATGGGACGGAGTGTAAACAAGGTCATTCTTCTGGGACGCGCTGGCAAGGACCCCTCGGTCCACATCCTGCGCACAGGCACAATCGTCAACCTGTCGCTCGCCACCAGCGAACGCTACCGGGACATCCACGGTGACTGGCAGGAACACACGGAGTGGCACAACCTGGTCGGCTTCCAGCGGGTCGGCGAGATCCTGCGCGATTATGTTCGTAAGGGGTCGCGCCTATACATCGAAGGTGCCCTGCGGACGCGCTCCTGGGACGACCGGCAGACCGGCCAGCGCCGTTATCGCTCGGAGATCGTCGTAACGGAGGTCAGCCTTCTGTCGCCTCCGCCCGATGGCGGCAGTGACGACGTGGAGCACTACGTCAGCGGGCAGGGCTTCGCGCCGCCTGAGTTTACCGAGGAACCGGAAATCTCGCAGGAAGAGGTGCCCTATTAGAACGTGGTTTGAAGCGATCCTAACTTGAAAACAAAGGACCGTTGCCCGTTCAAAGGACAGATGCTCCAGAAGACGCCTCTGACCCACTTCAATCCTGCAGAAAGGCAGTGCGTTCGACGTTATGGGGCCATGATTGTTTTCAAGGCCTCGAATCTGTCGCAGCATTTTTGTTCCACGAACCTCTGGGCGACAGATCAGCTTAAAGAGACGATAAGAACTTCATCAGGATTGGGTCATCGCGCCAATGCTTCTTTGCCTTCTGTGGACTGAGCTTCATGAGTTCCTTGCGAAAGCGCTCGGGGGTTAAGCTCAGATATCTTTCAGTAGCGGTCAAGCCCGCCAGTCCCATATAGGCCGCCAGCGCCGGGAGCATCCGGTTCAGATCAGCCTTCTTTCTTATCCAAGAAGCAATCCTGTGCACGGCAAAGGTAGATCTCAAATCATGTAGCTGGGGTCGGCATGCCAGATCGCCTGCTCCAAGGACGCCGGCATACCGCCGCAGCCTTTGGAAGCTCTTGCGCAACAAATCTGCGGTGAGCGGCCGGCCATCTCGGGCAACGAAGAAGTGATCGTGCTGTAGGCGCTTTTTCAACCGGAAAGCACGGTATGACTTTAAGATCGTGCGCAGATCTCGACAGATCGGGATTTTGCGAGAACGGCCAAAACGATTATTTGCGATGGTGAGATATCCCTTTTTGATATCGACGTCCGGCACGCGCAGTCGCGACACCTCGTCAACTTTTGCCCCCGTTCCGTACAGAAGAAGCACCGCGTTCCGAAGAGTTTGCCTGTCGAGCCCGCATAAACCATGCTTCTGACAACGTGGGATCGTTCTGATGAGTGCGCGCAGTTCCTCGCGTGTATAAACGTGTGCAAAGGAAGTCGAGCGAATAGGCGGCCGGTTCTGCGGCATCAGCACCATCGGCATTGCATTTCGGGAGGCGAAATACTCGAAGAACCTTCTCAGGAGGCTGTGATTGATCCGCCACGTCTTGTTGGCCGTCTGGGACCGATTTAAAAAGTTGGATACATGCTGTGTTGTCACCTCTGAGAGTTGCAAATCGCCGATTTGCTTTCGGAATCTGGAAAGCGTCTTCGAGCCACTCTCAAAGGCAAATCCGTCTGCGCGTTTTCGCTGTACATAGATACCGATGCCTTCGCTCAATCTCATTTCACGCCTCTCAAGCTAAAGTCGGCGACTCTGCGAAGGGTGTATGGGTCATGTTTGGCGTAGATGCTGACCGATCCAAGATTTCTATGGCCGAGGAAGTCTGCAATTTCCCTGAGAGAAGATCCCTTTCTGAGAAGTTGTGTGGCACATGCGTGACGCAGCGAATGCGGCCCCATTTGCTCTGACTTGATACCTAACTTCATCATGCGATTGGTGACTATCGGCCTGAGGGTCGTCGGCAAAACTGGTCGATGGGGATAGTAGCGGGTAACGAAAAGGTGACGACAAGAGCAACGAGGGCGGACGGATCTCAGGTACTCCAAGATTGCTTCGCCTACCTCATACTGGATCGGAAACTGCTGTACCCGTCCCCGTTTGCCGCGCCTCACGGTCAGCGTTTCGTTGTACCAATCGAAGTCTTCAAGGCGCAGACCGGCAATCTCGCAACTTCTCATCCCGTATATTGAACACAGCAACAAGATGGCTTTAGCACGTATTTCCCCAAGGCTCAAATTGGCTGGAAATTTCAGCAATCTTCGTACATCCCTCCATGAGGGTCCTTGAGGAACTTCGTGGTACTTGGGGATTGCCGGACCACGAATGCCGCCAACGATATTTTGTACGCATCCCCCCCGGGACCGCACATACGAGAAGAATGCTCTTAATGCTTGGCAAACAGATTTGATAGTTCCCGGCCGCATCCCATCCGCACGTTTCTTGTCCAAGTAATCGTCGATGTCAACCAGTGTGACTTCTGTAAGGGAGTCGTGCCGGAGGGCAATCCAAGTGAGAAACTTCGATGCGCGTTCCGTATAGGCCCGGATTGTACCTGAAACCAATCCCTTGGTTTCGCGAAGATACTGCGCGTAATCGCTTTGCAGAAGCGCAAATGGCTGTGGGGGAGCATCTGGCTCAATGGTCAATCGGTGAAAACGCAGGAAATCCAGGGCCAAAACCTGGAGTTTGTATGCCGTCCTTAAACCGGCTTTTTTGGCCTTGTGAAACTCAGTATCATTGGACCAAGATACCGCAGCCCTTTCAATTTCCTCGAGTTCAACTCTTCTCGGTTCGGAAATCTCCATCAAGCGAATCGCATGGAGCAAGAGCGACGCTTTGAGACGCAGCCCCTTGAGATTGTGGCCTTGACGGAACAGGTGAGAAAGATAATCGTCTCTTTCCTTGAGCAAAGGCGCATTCAGATGCCGCCTTCGTGCGTGCGGACGAACAAGGATGGTTTCAATCATTCAAGAACTCCTTTTAAATGTGCTCGTGCTTCATTTTCATCAACCACCGACCGAGAGTAGCTGAAAAAGGAAAATCGCTTTGCACACAAGGATCTGTATTGGCGAGTGTCTAGGAATCACAAGTCAAGTTTCCGAGCCAACATAACCATAAATTTAACAGCAAGTTAGATAGCTGGGCACTGCCAAGCGTAGGCAAACTCTTCAGATCCAATCCAATTTGCAGTTGTCGTGAGCGCCTTTTGAGGCGCTCTCAGTTTTTTTCTGGCTTGAGGCGAAAAGTCGCAGCCCAAGGAGGTGAGGTATGGCCGCAACGAAGTTTACAGAAGCCGAGCGCGAGAAGCTCTTCGCGCAGCTCGAAGCGCCGTTCGATCCGGCGCTCGTCAAGTGGCGCGTGATGCGCACCTTCGACAATGGCCGGAGCGGAGTCATCCTGCCCTTTGCCGATCCGCGCGCCTACACGGACCGGCTCAACGATCTCTTCACGCCCTCGGGATGGACGCGCGAGTACACAATCTCGACCGTGCCGTCGCTCTGCCGCATGGAGCGGGGCAAGGCGATCGTGACCAGCAAGGTGCTGGTGGCGACCGCCGTGACGATCACGCGGCTGGGCAGCCACACCGGCACCGGCGAGGAGTGGGCCGACCGCGAAAACGCCGTCACGGCGGCGGACGCCCAGGCCTTCAAACGCGCCTGTAGCTGTTTTGGGTTGGGCCGCTATCTTTACCGCTTCGGCGAAACCCGCGTGCGGCTGAATCCCCGTGGGGAGCCGATGGCAATTCCCATTCTGCCTGAGTGGGCGCTGCCGCCGGGCATGACCATGGCTCAGGCCAACGGCGTGGCCGGTGACACGCGCGGCCCGGTCGATCAGCGGCTGACTGCCGAGATCGAGGGTTTTCGCGGGACGCTTGGCCAGCCGATCTATGCCGAGATTCTGCGCCGGGCCGGGCACAGCCACGACGCGCGGACCATCCCCAACGCGGAGCGGCAGAAACAGACCATCGAAAAGATGCAAGCCGCGGCGCGTGGTTTCGAGCGACTGCGTCATCTGGCCGAGTTGGCGGGCGACGCGCAGTTCTTCGCCGTGACGGAGCGCTTCAAGATCGCGTCGGTCACCGAACTGCCGAGCTTGGCGGCGTTGAAGCAACTGGTCGAGGATCTCGAATCCCTCGCCAATCAGCAGGTCGCGTAGCCAGCGGCCTCAGCGCCGGGAGGAAATCATGGGAGAGATCAGCATTCTGCGTCCTCGGCGCAGCCTCGTCAGTATCCCGGTTGTCGAAGCCGTCTACTGCGAGAGTTGCGCCTCGGTCTCGAACTCCAGCGGGGGATGTTGCGGCGTGTGCGGCAACATCTCCGTTTGGCCGTTGGCTGAGTTGATACCGCAGCCGCCGATGGGGCCGCACTCCGGCGCGGCATCGGCCCGGCACTTCGCACCCACTATGCAAATCGAATTGGCCAGAGCGGCGTAGCGGACCCGATAGGATGCGCCGCCCATCCCTTTTCAGAGAAGGCTCAATCAGGAGGTCCGCCATGGACACACCATTGCTTCCCAGGCCCGACCTGTTTGCCCACCGGGAGGCGCTTCGGCTTCCCGCATCGAAGGTGGTCGAGAAGCTGGCTGAGATCGTTGGGCGGAAACTGACCGCTTATATCGGCGGCGTCAAGGACGCGCGTGCGGTTGATCGCTGGATCGCCGGTGGCGAGATCTACGGCAATGCTGAGAGTCGGTTGCGGTTCGCCTTTCAGGTGGCGCGCGCCCTGAGCGAGCGCGATTCGCCAGTAATCGTGCAGGCTTGGCTTACGTGCGTGAATCCGGAACTGGGAGACAGAGTGCCGCTGCGCCTGATGCGCGAGAATGAAATTGATGCGGTGGCGCCTGCCATCTTGAGCGCCGCTCGCGCGTTTCTTGCCGGAGGGTAGATCTGTAGAACTTGCAATCCGCCGCGAGGCTGCTACCGCTCCGGTTACGAGCAGCTTCTGCTTCAACGTCCGGTTCAGTCGTCATCGAGCAAACCATGAGCGGCAAGTAATTGATTGAAGCGCTCCTTTATTCGGAAGCGGACGTCAGCCATTACGTCATCGGAAGTGATTTCACGCGTCTCATTCCCGATGAAGGAGTCGATCTTCCGGTTGTGGCGCGTTGTGAAACTGTCCTCGTCTGGGCCGTTTCCGGCTCCGTAGAGAAGTCGCAGTTTTCCGCGCCCTTCGACTGTGTCGATCCGCCATTGAAGGGTGAACTCTTCTTGGTCTGTTTCGCGGAGGAAGACTTCCACTTCCCGAGTCAAGTCATTGAGCGAGTCAACAACCCCTGACGCCCATTCGAGTTTTCCAATCTGCCGTAGCCGCTCGCGAAGCGCCTCGACCTCACGTAACGCGTCTTCGAGCTTTCCAATCGCGCGGGTCGCCTTCGAAATCCACTCGAATGGTAGACGGCTGAAGCTATGTTTCTTTTCGAGACGTGTTTCGAACTCCTTCACAAACTCTACCGGGTTCTCGATCGCGATCACGCTCTCGCAAGCCTCCAGCAGTTCCTCGGCTTCAGTCATCGAAAACCAGAACAACTCCTTCGCCTCGATAAATGCTTTTTTGATGGAGTCGGTCTCCGACGAGAAGAAATTATGTGTGTGCTCGGGATCGACTCTTTCGATCTCAACCCTATACGGCCGAAGACGAGTAAGAGTGCGATCCGGAGGGGCGATTATCTTTGGTGGAGCAGGGGAGAGCATAACTTCATTCAGAGTTGCTTCTATGTCTGGCGTTGTGCCATCTAGAGCAGCAAGCATCCCCCTGATGAATACTAAGAGCCGATCCCTCTGATCTCGCAGCACGTCGATCGGCTCGGCCCTGGCGTCCCAATACGCGGGGTAATGCTCGTCCACGAGCCCGACTAACTGGCTGCCGTCAACAAAACTCACCAGTTTTGACAGATTTGACTTCTCCAGCGTTCCGAATACTGTTGCTTCAGCACCCGGGACGATACGTCTGGTTGTAACAACCCACACCCGATCCATGGTCACTCGGCTCATTCCGAACAGATCGTAGTATTCGGTGTCGAAACACTGCCGAATCTGATTCAAGACTGCCTGAAGGCTCTCAGGCGAGGACACATTGCCATCCAGATCCTTTGCCTTAGCGACCACGGCCATGTATTCCCGCTTACCGAGGCGGTTCGTATCGAGGCACACGATGTCCTTTCCCCGCTCTCCCGGTCCGTGATAGACCATCACATACTTGAATCCCATTCGTGAAAGCAGCGGGAGAAGAAGGCTCTCTCGCAATTCTTCCTCATTCATTCGCAACAGTTTCAACAATTTGTCATCGACGTTCATCGCACTCGATGTCCCTTCTCGGTCAGCGAAATCTTGGGTACAAGATCAATTCAGGAGCGGGAGTCCGCTCGATCCACGCGCACCCCTCGGAGCATACACCAACCGACTCAAATTCATGAGTTTACCGCACAAGGAGGAGCCATGGCGCGCAACGCAGCACGGTTGAAGATGGGCTATTACCCGCTTCCCGAAAGCGAAGCCGTGCGGCTTCGCTCACTGCTTGAGTTTACCGGCCCGGCGTCGGTCGTCGATCCCTGCGTCGGGCAAGGAACGGCACTCGAATTCATCACACAGGGCGCGGAGGTGCGCCGTTATGGCGTCGAACTCGATGCAGAGCGCGCATTGGTCGCGCAGTCGAAAGGCATCGAGACCATTCAGGGCAATGCCTTCGATGCTGTTGCCAAACCGGAGTCTTTTTCACTGCTCTATCTGAATCCGCCCTACGACTCCGAGATTGGTCAGGTTGCGAATAACCGCATGGAGCGGCTGTTTCTCGATCACACCTATCGCTGGCTGGCAATGGATGGCGTGCTGGCGATGGTTATTCCCTTCGAGCGGTTGATGGACTGCGCAGGCCTGCTGAGTTCGCACTTCACGCAGCTCAATATCTTCCGCATGACCGACGAGGAATCTGTGCGCTTCCGGCAGATCGCCGTGCTCGGTGTACGTTCGAACGTACGCGGCGCGGCGATTGATGCGAACAAGCGCCTGTTGCAGCGCATTGGCCTCTACGGCAGCTATCAGGAGTTGCCGGAGTTGGCGCCCGATGCCTGCGAGCCGTATCGAGTCCCGCCTTCGAGTGAAACGGCGCTCAGCTACCGCGGTCTGCCCTACGACCTGCTTGAAGACCTGCTGCAGCACTCTGGCGCGTCGAAGCAGGTGATGCCGTTTCTCGCTCCGCACGAAGAGGTAGCTACCGGGCGGCCGATCACGCCTCTGCATGGAGGCCATGTCGGGCTGCTCTGCACTGCGGGTCTGCTGAATGGCGTCTTCGGCCAGGGAGACGACCGGCACGTTGCGCGATGGAGGTCGGTCAAGCACGTCACCACCTTTGTCGAGCACGACGAAGAAAACGAGATTGTCCATCACCGCGAGCGGTGGGCCAACGAACTGCGGTTGGTTTACGCCGATGGAAGAACGCTGAAATTGACTGAAACGCCGATCCGGCAGGAGGAAGATGCCGATGCAGAATGCGCACCTGCGGCTCGGGCTGCTTGAGTATCACCGCATCACAGAGAAGACATCAACCAGAGTTCGGGTGAGGGTTTCCTCCTACATAGGTGAGGACGAGCAGGCGCATCTGATCGGCGTCTTCGGAAATGATTCCGACATTGGCGCGATTACTGCGGCTGTTCACGAAAAGGCCAACTTCACCCTGACTTTTCCCGATGGCGCAGTCAAGGAAATCACGCTCGGCGAACACGCCTCGTGCTATCGCAGTTCGGTGATCCTGCCGGGTCGCAAACACCCCGTGCGCCATCTGGTGGCCATCTCCGAGCAGTTGCACGCAAATGGCAGCGCGGGCCGGACAATCCTTTCTCGTAACAGTCCCAACGAAGCCTGGGCGTGGTTGTCAACCTTTCTTGGCCTTCCCGCTGTGCCCGAGTGGGCAAAGCACATCTGCGGAATCCTTGAATCCGAAGGCCGCTTTCAGCCACTCGGCGGCATCGGTTGTGAGCCTGTGTTGGTTACGGCCACAGCCGATGAGATGATCGCCTGGATCTCATCGGCGCTGAAGTCCTGCGAGATCGCCTTCCCCGAAGAGAATGGGCCGATCAAGTGGCCGAAGCACACGCTGTTCGAGGCAATGCGCCAGATTCCGGAGAAGGACGAACAATAGCTCCATGCAGATTCGTCTTCTGAATAATTTCTGGCTTGATCCCACCCACAAGATCCGCCGTGAGGTTCCATGCATGAGCCAAGAGAGCATCATCGATATTGCTTCGTACTTGCGTGCACACGCCTCGGAGCTTTCAGATCGTATTCTCAATACATTCCCGCCTCTGCAAAGCACAACAGACCCTGTGGCGCCACGCATTGCGACCATGCTGCGCAAGGCGCTTCCGGCGCAGGCACTGGCGATTACTGGGACGGCAAAGTACCTGCGCAAAGCCAAAGCGGCGCGGATCGTGGCCGAGTGCGGCGCGGGCAAGACCTATATGGCGCTGGGCGCAATTCACGTCCTCGCCGATGGAAGGCCCTCGACGACGCTGGTGATGTGCCCCTCGCACATTACGCACAAGTGGGCGCGGGAGGTGTTGATGACCATACCGCGCGCCCGCGCCTTTCTGATCGAGGATCTGCGCAACGGAGGCGATCCGAGAAAGGCGCACGGCGTCTGCGAGGTCAAGCTGCGCAAGGGTCGAGTTGTCTATGAGGGGATGCGTCTGTCGCTCTCCGATCTGCGGCGGATGAGCCGCCGGGAGTGGCGCAGAAAGTGCCCGGCGCCGGCCTTCTTCATCACCGGCAAGGATAAGGGCAAGCTCGGCTACTTCTGGGAGCACGTCTTTATCAAAGCGAAGTCGGGGCCGAACTTGGGCGGTGTCGTCAATCCCGACTCAGGACTTGCGATTCTCGATTCCGAGCGACAGAAACTGACGTATCTGGATTTTGATGACAAGCTCAAACTATCCGAACAATTGACACGCCCACAGGACGGAACGACGCGGTACTCGGCTTTGTGGCAGGCCGACCGGAGCCGAATTCAGCGTATGGCGCCGATTGAGTTTGCTGGCCGCTATATGCGGCGCTGGTTCGATTTTGCCATCGCCGACGAGTTGCACCAGTTGGCCGGCGACACCGCGCAGGGCAACGGCTTGGGCGTGCTGGAACGCGCGGCCCGTAAATTGATTGCGCTGACCGGCACGCTGATGGGCGGATACGCCGACGATCTCTTCAACATCTTCTATCGCATGGAGCCGCACGCGATGGCGAGCGAGGGCTTTGCCTACGGCGGCCAGGGGCGGCGCGACTTCCAGGAGCAGTACGGCGTGCTCGAAACCATCGAGAAGGTGCGCAAGGAGGACAACGCCTGCTCGCGGTCCACGAAGAAGACAATTCAGGTGGTACGGAAGCCGGGAGCATCGCCACTTCTGTTCGGCAAGTTTCTGATGAATACGACGGCCTTTCTCTCGCTCGAAGACATCGCGGACAACCTGCCGCGCTACGACGAGAGCGTCGTCTCGGTCGAGATGGACTCCGATCTTGCCAAAGCGTATGAGGAGTTGGAGGACGATATTCGCTCGGCGATGCGCCAGCACCGCGGCAACAAGAGCCTGATGAGCATTCTGCTCAACACGCTGCTGCTCTATCCGGATCATCCCTATGGGTTCGATGCGATCTGGGCGCGGGCCTTCGATCCGCAGACTCGCGAATATGTACGGTTTCTCGCTGCCACGCCTGTAAATCTCTCCGAGGACCGGCTCTTTGCCAAAGAGCGTGCGCTCATTTCCGACGTAAGTGAGGAGTTGCGCCAGGGCCGGCGTTGCCAGATCTATGCCACCTACACCGGAGAGAAGGACGTCACTCTGCGCCTGGAGACGATTCTGCGCCAGGCCGGTTTCCGGGTTGTCGTGCTGCGCTCTTCCGTGCCAACAGAGAAACGCGAGGACTGGTACGAGCGGCAGTTGCAGGCGGGAGTCGAGGTCGTTGTCTGCCATCCGAAGCTGGTGGAAACTGGCCTCGATCTATGGGCCTTTCCGACGCTCTACTTCTACGAGACCGGCTACTCGCTGCACACGCTGCGTCAGGCGAGCCGGCGCTCGTGGCGAATCGGCCAGCGGCAGCCGGTGCGGGTGAAGTTCGTCACCTACGCCGGGACAATGCAGGAGACCTGCCTGCGGCTGATGGGCAAGAAGATGCTCGTCGCGCTGATGCTGGAGGGCAAGTTCTCGGGCGAAGGCCTGATGGCGCTCGATGCCGACGAAGACCTGATGAGCGCGATGGCGCGCGAGTTGGTCGAAAAGGCCGGAGTCGGGGAATCGGCGGATCTGGTCTGGCGACAACTTGAGAAGGAGCGGGGCCAACTCGTGCCTCAGCCTCCTCCGCCAATCCAGCAGGAAAGCGATTCGCTGCTCGACCTGCCGGACTTCGTGGTTGCCAATCCGTCATCGAATCATGACGGCATCCATCTGCTCGAACCTGTCAGGACCGAAATCAAGAGCACACCCTGGCCGGCGGCGGCGGTTCCCGTGCAACTCAGGCTCTTCGGCTGAGATTGCGCGGAACTTCGAATCTCCCTTCTGTTTCACAACAAAGACGATCGAGGTGATCCTGTGACCAAAGAGAATCGCCCACCGCGAACCTTTGTCGAGTGGATGCTTCAGTTGCTCGAAGAGCGGTTTCCGTGGCTCGAAAAGACGGCCGACGAACAGATCAGCGGCGCCGATACCGTCGATCAACTGACCGACCTTCACCGGGAACTCAAGCGCAGGAGCAGAACCAATCGAAGGAATGGTAGGAAGAGCAGGAACTAGCTTCCTCTCCACAGACGGATCATGCCTGCATTTCGAAATCTCTCTTCCCACGAGAAATAGGCAGAGATACTCCCCACCAGGGAGAAGTAGTTCCGAGCGACGCCGGCCAATGCCGGTTCGCAATCAAGGCAACGCCAATGGCCAACTATTGCTGGCCATTGGCGTATTCGGAGGCATCTTGTGCCGAAGGGGCCATTCCTCCCAGACGAATTCACGCCGACCAAGTTCTCAACAGCGGCCGACAAAGCCGAGTTCGGCAATCACTTTCAGCGCTTCATCGAGTCCGAATGGGCGCAGGCGCATTTCACCAAGGACTTCTATCACCGCCTGTCGATGTGCTTCGGACATATTGCGCACATGGATAGACCGACTTTCTACGAGACCTGGTTCACTTGCGACCATGACCGGCTGCGCTTCCTTGAGAAGACGCTCAAATGGCCGTGCTGGGGCGATCCGGAGTACACATTCTCCGATGTCGAGCGCGCCATTCAGCAGGAAGTGCGCAAGCGCAACTATCTGGCCCGCTACCAACTGCGTGTGGCCGAATCAGAGCGCGCCAGCGAGATGGAGACGCTCAGGCATCTGGAACCCAAATATTGTGCTCCCGCCAATCGAACGGACGATGACGGCACGATGAGTGCCGATTTGGCAGCGTCTGCACCAACGCCACCAGTGATCGAAAGAACCCCGGTACAAGCCAGCCTGTTCTGAAGTTCGCAAAAAACCCGTATCAACTATTTCTGCCCACCAGGGGGCAGACGAGGAGACGACCAACATGGCCACTCTGAAAGTGGAAGCCTTGCCGCGCGAGTTCTATTTCAATGGCACGCGCATTCCCGATCCCGCGCCGCAGATGACGGCCGAGGAAATCCGCGACCTGCTCGCGCCTTCTTATCCGGAAATTGCCACGGCCACATTGACCGGACCGGAGGATACCGGCAACGCGCTTCGCTACTCCTTCAGCCGCGCCATCGGCTCGAAGGGGTGAAGCAGTGGCACGACGCGCAATGACGAGCGAGGAACTGGTGGCTTTGTTCATGTCCAAAGCCGCCGAGCCCCCTCCCGCTGCCAGCCTGATTCTGGCGAGGCATCTCCAATGCAAAGAATCATGCGACCTATCGAGCGCCATCGCAGAGGCCACTCAACGCTACGCGGGGACAGAAAGAACACTGCTGCAAACGCCGCCGGAGTTGCTTCCGCCGCTGGCGTAACGACGTTGGCGCCGGCTTTTGGCCAGGCTCTGCCATCCCTTGTTGGCGTGCGCACCGACTACACCCACGAAGCCAACCGAGAACTGCTCTTTCAGCTGTGCGCCGCGCTGGTGCGCGAGGGAATCGGCAACGCAGAAACCTGGAAGCAGGCTGGCGGCAGCGCAATCCGATTTGCGCAAACCTCGATGGCTAGCGGAATCGGCGACGAGCGTGACAAGCTACTGACGCGCAATGTCGAGTATCACCTGCTGGTCAGCGATGCGCTGGATCGGTACGGCGAGGACGCGCAACTTGGCTCGGGAAGGCTTGCCGTCCTAATCGAGTGCGGAGGATCGGGCTATCTGAACATTGGCCCTGCGATCGAAGCAATGGAAGCTGAAGCCGAAGGACTGGGAGCGGCATTCTACTGGACGTTGACTCACTCTCTCTACAAGGTCATGCGCCTCTATAACCATGACGACGCTCTGATGTACGAAGAGCAAATGCACGAATACGCAGCCGAGGACGACGAGGAAAACCAGGGTCAGTATGAGTTCCCGGAGGTAGAGAAGGCTCTGCCCGAGTGCATCCGGAGGACGCTGAAGCGCGACTACCGTGCAGCCAAAGTGCATGACCGGGTATTGTTGCGGCGGCATCGCAAAGGACAATTCAAAGACTGGATCGGCCGGCTGCGCCGTATTGAGCAACTGGCGCGGCTTTCTCTGAGGCAATCAAGGGAGTACCTCGAAGAGGGCCACTATGACCAGCCGCCATTGCCGTGCCTGCTTGTATGTTTCAAAGAGCACGACGCCATCGTGGCCTGTTTCGACGAAGAGAGCCAGTCGATGCTTGAATGCTCGTCAGAGCCTGCGCTCTGCGCCATCTTCTCGCCAGCCAATCCAGACGAAGTGCGCAATGCACTGCGGATCGTAGCGCGCTTCATTCAGATCAATGCGGAACTATTCTCGCTTGTCGAATCGATTCATGAGTCGGAGGCCCGTCGTGGAGATCCATCTTTCGATCGGTCAGAATCACTGCTTCGAGCTGCGTGAGGCTCTGCTGGTCTACCGCGATCGTCAATCGAGTTTTATCACCAGGCATGACGTTCTGGTCCAAAAGAGCGGGCCACCCACGCTCGGTCCGGTGCAGCCTCTCACCCTTGCGTTCGTCGAGTCTCTGATGCGTTCGCTCGGCGGCAGCGTCCAGGCCGAGGTATTGCCGGCGAACATTCTTGCCAAAGCGGATCGCATGATCGTCTGGTGGACTCCGGCGCGAAGCCGGCAGATGTTCTACGAGAACGCCGAAGGCAAGGCCTCTGATTTGAACGGCCGCATCTTCCCGCAGCCCCCTCTGGTTTGGAAGGTAGCCAGCGGCGAGTTGAGCGTACGGGCGCTTGCCGTGAACAAACGGCCCCAAGCCACGACGACTCTTGCCGTGGCCCCTTTCTGGAATCTCTCGGACGACGGCCGCGTCTGCACCGGCACGATGCGACGGCCTGAGAGCGCAACGGTCGCGGCGATCCCGGCTTGGGAGCGCGGCTTCTACGAAAGCGCCTTCACGCACGCAAACGTCGGCCGCCTCACGCGTCACGAGGGCGGATTCGAGGGTCTTTGGGAATCGCTCAAGGGCAAGCGCAGGCGTTTCCCAACCGAGTCATTGATTCAGTTACCGCAGATGCTCGGCCAATTCGTGCGCGGGGAGCAGGGCAATCATGCGCATTGAACATGCACTCTCCATCCGCGCCGATGCGCGCAGGCCGATTCGCGTTCTCGTCGTCGGAGCCGGCGGCACGGGGAGCACCATCGTTATGGGCCTGCCGTATCTCGACCAGGCGCTCCGCGTATGGGGGCGATTCGCAGGGCTTGATGTTCTGCTGATGGATGCCGATACGGTTTCCGAAACCAACTGCATCCGCCAGCCTTTTTCGGTCTCCGACATCGGGCAGAACAAGGCGACTGTGCTCGTCAATCGCATCAACCTCTTCTGGGGAATGCGCTGGCGGGCTGAGCCCAGAGATTTCGACGAGCGGACCTTCGAGAGAATTCAGGATACCTCGATCGATTTCCTCATCGGCTGTGTGGACAGCCGCGCGGCGCGTAGCGTCATCGCGCGGTCTCTCGCCAAATCAAACAACCGGACCGCCTATTGGCTCGATCTTGGCAACAATGCGGCAAGCGGTCAGTTCGTGCTTGGCCAGCCATGGAACGCGCGCAACCGGCGCTCGGCGGAAAGGCTGCGCACGGTGAACGAGTTGTATCCGGAGAACCGAACTAACGTCCGCCAGGATAGCGACGTGGACATCTGCGTTCTTTACACCGGCGCTTTCTTTCCCGATTACTCGATGAGCCAGGGGCTGGATGGCCCGCTCCTCGGATATGTCGATGGCACGTACACCTATGCCGCCTTCAAGAACGATGTACAGGCGGCCCTCATCGCGTACTTTGGCAAAGAATCGGTGACACGCGGCAAGAAAGCATTTGATGTCCATGCCAACACCTACCGGATCGACGCCGATGTTGTGCCGGCCTTCGAGCATCGGCGGTTCCACGGGAACCCAGCATTCAACTGGTTCGACTCCGGGACGCAGATCTGCCCCGATGCCGGCAGCGTGATCGTCAACTGGCCGCGCCAGAACTATGCCAAAGGGGTGGGGAAGAATGACGCGACCGGGCGCAGGTTCAAAGCCGTCACCCGCATCCTCAAGCGACTGCGCAACGAGATGGCCGATGAGGGCTATGCCGCCGCCGATCCCATCCCCTCCTACCTGATCGAGTGCCTGGTCTGGAATGTCCCAAACGAGGCGTTTGGACATAGCGCACTGAAAGCGGATGTCCGGTGGGCGCTGGCGCATTTGTGGAATGAAACACGGACGCATGAAACGTGCAATGAATGGGGAGAGATCAACGAATTGAAGTACCTGTTCTGGAGCGGCCAACCCTGGACCCGCGAGCAGGTGAAGACGTTCCTGCAAGCGGCGTGGGACTATATCGGGTTTGAGTAGCCATGGCATCCGAGCGCTATATCAAGGCCATCATCTACGCTGCCGTGCTGGTATGGACCGTCGTCCTCTACGTCAATCACGACGCAATTCATTCGTCGTGGCTGCAGCCCCTTTCGACCGTCATCACAGTTGTACTCTATGCCGTCATGGCATTCGATCTCTGGCTCTGGAAGATCCCTCTCCTGCATGGATGGTTTGTAAAGAGGCCAGTCATTGACGGCATCTGGAAAGTTGACATCCGATCCGACTGGAAGGACCCGTCAATGCACGCACCGATACCCCCGATTGAGGGATACATGGTGGTCCGGCAGACGTTCTCAACGATTAACATGAGGCTCATGACGGCCGAATCGAGCTCTGAGCTTGTAGGCACGGAGATTGTCTGCTCCGCGGACGGCCTTTACTGCGTGAGCGGGGTCTACCGGAATGAGCCTCGGTACGAGGTTCGGGATCGAAGTCCCATTCACTATGGTGCCGTTTCGCTCAAGGTCATAGATCTGCCGGTGGGGAAGCTACTCGGGCATTACTGGACCGACCGGAAAAGCGCGGGCGAGATGGAGCTGACAGACCGGCGAGACAAGAAGCTCCAGGACTTCAAGTCGGCCCAGAGCTATTACGGGCAGCGCAAGCACTGAAGCCTCCTCACCTATAATTTCATCGCACCGCAGTGCAGGCACAGGCAGTGCCCTATGGAGGAGTGGTGTTCATGGCTGGATTTGCGCTGTCGTACAACTCCGTTTCCCTGGCTGTTGCCATTGCATCGCTCATCGCGTCTGTTGCTGCGGCCTTGATAGCTAGGAGCGCACTATCACAAGCCGAGCAGGTCGCCGAGCGCGACAGGCGGGACTGGCAGCAGCGGAAATGGTTTGATCTGTATTTCAAGGCTACTGAGGCTTGCGACTTCCTTGACTATTTCCAGAAGACCTACGGCAGTCCGGGTGAACCTACCTGGGGAACGAATGAGTGGCAGCAGGACTGGAACAAACTCATGTTCAAGATCCGGGAAGCCCACTCCATGGCCGTCGTCTTCCCAAAGGATGCCGCCATTGACGCTCTATTCGCTGCTACAGCTGTGTTCAAGAATCAAGAGGAAGCAGGCTTCCCGGAGCGCCTTCAGTCGATACTCGATGCAACCGAAGGGTTGAGGTCTAAATCGCTGGTGGACGCGAGCATACTCACCACAGCGCCGGGCGGAACCTCTGACCAAAAGCCAAACGACAAGTTATTCGGAAAATACCAGGAACTTGTGCTTCTGTTGCTCGGATTCGTGCTCACAACGATTATCGGCGGCGCGGTAGGTGCCCGCTTTCAGCAGCGCTCGTGGACGCATGAACACCTCGTTCAGGTCTGCGAGGCAGAGCGGGATGCGCGCACCAAGGGTGTCGCAAGACTTAGCGATTTGATGGATACACGGCTTCTCAGGATGAGGCAACTGGCCTGGAAGCTGGAGAGCGCGCACTCTATTGCAGAGGTTGACCAGGAGCGCCTAAGCAATCGGGAAGTCCGCGATGAATGGGCGATGCAGTTGAACAGCAACCTGGCCTTTGTACAGTACAACTTTGGGGACCAAGCAAAGGAAACGCTGCAGCAGGACATCACAGGCGGATTCGGGAACATCCACAAGGAATTCAATGATCTTTTCGAGAGCGGGAAGATCGAAAAGAGCGCCGTCTCGCGAATTGAAGCCGACATCGATGCCCTGAATCCCACCATCTACTGGTTTGATTCCAATTTGCAGCAGAAAATCACCGAGCAGTCGAGCAAGTGCAGCACCACGCCGTAGGTTGAGACGCTTTTCATTTAACGAGCGGGTTGTTGTCACGCGCCGATACCTCCATGCTTATCCCAGCAAAACCTGTCATTCCAACAAGAAACCTCTTTAGCCTGTTGCTCCGGGTGACTCGGTCCCCATCAGCAGATAAATTTCACGCGACGAACCATGGTAGAGGCCCAGCATGATGACCTTAGAGCAAGAGCATGTGACTGAGCAGGCGCTCGCGTGCGGCTTGGTGAAGAACCACGTGGAAGCTTATGAGATTGGTTGTGCGGCGTTGCGCAGGCAGTTGCAGGAATTGAAGGAAGAGGACGCGGCCAAGCTCGACGCAGCTGCGCGCGCCGAGTCGGAAGCCGTCGCCCGCAATCCGTTCAATCCGGTGTAATGATCCAGGGCCGCGATGCCGGTAGATGAACCGAAGATCGACGAGGCCGTCCTGGGCCTGCTTTACCTGACGCTCCATAAAGACGGCAGGGCCTGGAAGGGGTTCGACTTCGAGGCGATGAACCATTTGCATGAAAAAGGCTTCATCGGAAATCCCGTCAATAAGGACAAGGCCGTCGCACTCACGGACAAAGGCGTCGCCGAATCCAAGCGTCTTTTTGAACTGCTCTTTATGAAGGGGAAAGAGTAGGCGGTAGCGCCCCACACAGAAAACCCCTCCGAAGCGGCTCGCTCGTAACCTGGGTGATCACAAGTATCCTGTGCTTAGGGGAGAGACTGACGGCCGGTCCCACGAAGGACGTGCCAACGCTGCCTTTCGGCCACTACATCCGACGTAATCTCACGGCAGAAATGCCGGGTCATCCGGAACGGGAAACCTGCGCTTTCGCGCCCGCTCAATAACGCGGAGTGTTACACTGCGCGCTCCCGAACTCGATGTCCACCGCGCGCCAACCGGGATTTCATTTTCTTCAATCATCTTCCGCACGCAATCGATCTGCTGTGGCGTCGGTTTCACACCCAAGAACATTTCTGCTAGATCATCGACAGAGCTGCTGTAGCCGCCCCACGACCAAATCTGCTTGAGAGAAACCCGCGCCAGTTCCAACACGACTTCCCGCTGCAAATTCTGATATCGGCGGATGCCTTCGGTATATTGTCCCGGCCCAGCGTCCGCAAGAGAGCTTTGATAGTTGAGGTCCGGCCAGAGCGCGTGCAGGTTGACGACGACTTCCTCCGGCTTCGGTTTGTGTTCAAGGATGACGCCACGCCAGAGTTTGCCGTCCTGCCATTCGGTGGGAACGCCGCCCTTGAGACCCCTTGCGACATCAGGGTCCAAAGTCCACGCGCTGACTGTCTCCGGCTGGACGCCAGTGGTGATGAACTTCCAGATGAATCTCTGCGGCAGCGCCAGGCGGCGGTAGACAACTTCCGGGCACAAGCGGAGATTTGGGTCATTGAGCGCCAGCACTTCTTGCTTGAGGCGCTGACCCCGCCTCATCTTGGCGGCAGGATCGCCGCCTTTCTGCCATCGATCAATCACATGGAGCAATTTAGCGGGAAAGACTTCGGTCATCGAGTTTCTCAATCCGGCCTATTAGAAATCCAATGCCACAATTAGGCGCAGCGGTTCAATTGTGGAAGACAATCGTATTGATCGAAGTGCGCTTGCAATAGCTCCATTTCCGCCAGAGCAGGGATGACCTTGTTGCTCTGGTCGTGTGTCACGAACCAGTGAAACGTCAATCCGGCGATGGACTGTTCGCTCATCAGCTCACGGAAGTATTCGCGGCGGTACCTGCCATCTTGTTTCATCGTTAATCGCTTTGCCAGCCCTTGCTCTTTCCATGCGCCGTCTTGATTCACTGTGCCCGCTTTGCCTATGTATAAGGGCCTTTCGGCGTCGTCGCATCTGAAAATGATGTAGACTCCCCGAGCGTCCGGAATCTTCTCCCGTCTCACCATATCATTGATAGATTCGTCGCGAAGAAGCGAAAAGCGCCCATTATTCGGGTATCGGGTGCGAGCATCTTCAACAGCCGTTGCGAATGTCATACGGGCAGCCTCGCTTCTTTGTGGCGTGTCATAAGGATTGCACAATCAGCGCTGACGCTTACTCCAGCGCCACCGGAAACCACAGGTGAGGGTCGATGAGCTGGCAGAAACGATAAGGCACGCCGATGCGCTTGCGCGCTGTCGCGCGGCGGCGCAGGCTCTCACGGACAAGCTTCTTCGCTTCTGCTTCCGTATGCACTGCGTGCCGGATGCGCCGCCCACGTGTCCAGACGCGCCCATAGGTGATTTCCACCAACCAGTCACCGAGGAGGTCGATACCCGCTTCCAGGCGGTAAGACCGAAACCGCCCGAGTGCGGGGTCACGTGCTTCGAGGAGGGCGAAGAAGGTGTCCATATTGGAATCCTTCAAAGGCGCGGGTAAAGAAAACGACCGTTTTCCTTACCGCAGGTTGCTGAATTATCGCGATCAGATTTCTCTTGCCTTACTTCGTAAAGAAAGCCAGTAAGATAATCAAGGTAAATCTTCACCGTCTCCAGTCGGGATTCTTAACGAGTTCAGCAGCAGATGCATATCGGTTACGCCAGAGTCTCCACCATGGAGCAGAACCTGAACCTGCAAATCGATGCCCTTGAACGCGCCGGATGCGAACGCATCATTGAAGACACGGCCAGCGGAAAAACCGAGCAGCGCTCCGGCCTCGACCGCGCACGGGAGCTGCTGCGCGAGGGAGACGTGCTCGTGGTGTGGAGACTCGACCGCCTCGGTCGTTCACTCAAACACCTTATCGAACTCATCGCAGAACTGGAAGAGCGCAAGGTTGGCTTCAAGAGCGTGCAGGAATCCATCGACACGACGACTCCGACCTGGGAAGCTGATATTCCACATCTTCGGCGCGCTGGCTGAGTTTGAACGCAATCTCATCCAGGAGCGAACCAGGGCAGGCCTCGGAGCCGCAAGAGCGTGGGGACAGAGTGGAGGGCGGCCAAGGAAGCTCGATGCAAAGCAACGGGAACTTGCTGTTTGCCTCTATAACCAGAAAATACATAAGTTGGATGAGATCTGCAAAACCTTCGTCATCTCGAAGCCGACACTGTATGCGTATATCGCAGAGGCGGGGAAAAGCTAACGTGCGTTCAGCTCGGGCAAGGAAAAAGGCAAGCCCGTCTCTGTGTCGATGACGACGATCTGCGCGGCCCGGTACCGGTCCCACCCGTCCAGATGCTTGAAATCGCTCAGGCGTGTGTGTTCGTCCTTGGTAATGGTGCAGCCGACAGCGCTCTTTAAGATGTCATCTATCGCCTCAGGACTTGCCGTCAGCAGTACATCGACCATCCGAGATCGCTGAAACACATGATCGTGCTGCAGCTTTGTGCCGGGGGCGCAGGAGCATGCTGCCTGAGACCGGAGTTGCGTTTTGTATTTATTGAGGCTTTCGGCTTCCGTCACTTTCCAGAGTGCCAGCTTCAGGAATTCCCGGCGATGTTCCGGTATCAGCCCCGGCAACTGGAGCATCGCTTTGACAAGTGTCACCGCGCTGTTTAATCGCTCTTCAGCGAGCGGATGACGCTCGAATGAGGATTGATGACTTCCGGCCATCCCGACACCATCCATACAACTCTTGATATCTCCCAGGATCTCGCCTGCATACGACAACCAGCAACACCTGAGGGCAGTAGTGTAATTTATCGAATTAGGATCCCATTGATGTTCGGAACGAAGGTGTCGCCGTGACCGCTATACCAACCGCGTCGTTCAGCCAGTCGCACTGGTACCAGACGGAAAGAAACACCGAGGCGCTCGTCAAGGCCGTTGTAGCTGCTCGCCCTGTGAGCGGGCTTTCGGGCGAAGACATCTGGTGCCTCATCAGGTTTGCGTGGATTACGGCCGGCATTGGGGACTCGCATTGGCAGCTACTCAAGGTCCCTGCCATCGCGCATCTATTTATGAAGCCCGTCAAAATGGGAGTGGACCTGGCTTCAACAATCGCGAGCATGGCGCTGCCCCCTGCCATCGCCGCTGCTGCCTCAAAGCAAACTGGCATGGTCAATGCCTATCGTGCCTATCGCAACTCACTGCTTCCCTGGTGTAACGCGAATAAGGCTGTCCTGCGGACGCTGCTTGCCGCCGCCGAGAAGCTCGGCAGCAATGACGAGGCCCGGTTCGACCTTGCCAGCAAGATTGACGCGTTGCCCCCGGTCCCGACGCCGAACGGTCTTCGTCATATGGCAGGTGCGAACCTCATTACCCCATTGATTGCCTGCCTCGATCCGAAAATGCGGTTTCCCATCGTCAACGGAGAGCACGGCGTCAAACGCCGCCTGGAAAAACTTGGCCTGACCAACCGGAGCCTCGCAGACAAAGTGCGGGGCCTTATTGGCCTCATAGGCCAGTTTGGTATCGGCGATGCGTTCGCACTCGACGTGATGAACGACGAACAGATAGACAAGATCACGAAACGAAAGCCAAAAGCTCCTAAGGCCGCCCCAGTTGGCGGCAAAGGAACAGCGCTGTCTCAATTTGACGACGCGGAACGCAAGGCGATCCTGAAGGGCCAGAAGCTCGTTTACAGGAAACGGCACAACACGATGACCAACGCCCTTGGTACCATGCTGCCCGCATTGACAATGACGCAGGGTGACCGTCAGGAATGCCGATTCGACGTGCTTATTAGCAATTACGATGCGGGAGGCCGGGACTTGTTAATCGAGGCGAAGCCCGCTCCTGACAGGGGCTCGCTGCGGATTGCCATCGGCCAACTCCTTGACTACCGACGATTCCTGCCGCACCAGGCGGGTACGGACCTTGCAGTCCTGACCATCACGCCCCCACCGAAGGAATACATGGAACTCCTGCAGGATCTCCAAATCACGGTGCTCTGGTTTGAAGATATTGGTTGCGGTGTGTTGTCGGGTGATGGCAAGGCTTGGAAGGCGTTAAAGGCGCGGATACGGCCTGGTATTTTCCCGCTGCGATGCTGAGCCTCTACAATTCCTCTCACCAGAACTATTGTCCTACAGGTGGTGGTGAGGCGCGTGAACTTTTCCGGACTTGTCAGTGCCGTACAGGAATTTTGGAGCTTCTTTTGGCCGGCAGCAGTCTGCCTGGCCATATTGCTCGGAATTATCAAGCGCGTGGCGCCAGTCACTGCAAAGGGCCTCTGGGATCGCGTCCAGGGCCTTAGACCCAGCGACGGCACGCAGGTTTCTGCGTTCAAGACCATCAAACGCTACGGATTCGATAAGCTCGTGCCGTTCCTAGTCGCCTTCTGCTAGTTATTCCTTATGGATGTCGCCAAGACAATGGTCGTCGTCGTGGGAGAGATGATTCCTCCCAACGTCAGCTACCGATATGATCTCTGGTTCCTTCAGCATTCCTCGGACGAAAGACTATTCTACCTGCTCGCGGATTTTGTCCCGCCATTTCGCCCGCTCTTTGGTGATGTTCTCAATCTGAATGGTCCGCTCACTGGTCCAACGCGCAAAGCTCCCCGACACAACCGCCGAGATAACCGCCGATGTTGCAGCCGTCGTGGCAACCGTCGCCCAATCCATAAGGGTTTCTCCTGACAATCAGTTTCAGAGGCGGTGTCTGGTGACTCTGCCATTGTCACCCATGATGCGAACCTATGTCCCTGGCCTCGCTTGAATAGCGCCCTGCCCTCCTGTCCCGGTCACACCGAACCGTATCCCCCGAGACCATAGCCGGGCGCGGCGTCCCGTCAACGGCGCTGCCCGCTCCATTCGCCCCGCTGCGCTGGGCTCCCGTGTGGGCCGCTCCCCTTCGGTGACGGATCTCGTCTATGCGCCCGTCTTGCTGGTCCTCGGCGGTTCGGAATGACCCGGACCCAAACAGGAGAACAGGACCATGACAGCTGAGAGACAGGACGTTTATGCAAGAGAATATCGCCGTGTCCATCCTGCCATTGCACGACAGCACCACAACAAAAGCTCGAACGAAGCACACATCTGGCACACGAAACGCTGTCTAAAGGCGAATTTGCGCGGCGTTCTGGAAGAGCTGACATTGATCGGCAAATCAGGGACGCCGATTGGCGAATTATTTGAGATCTGACAATTACCACTAACGGTCAGCTTGAGCGTGTTTTCGGAGCATCGCGGATTACGGTTTCGCCCTGTAGCGCGAGCCGACCCTCTTTGATCATTGCATCCCGTAGCTTTTCGACCGCGACACGCATGTCCTCACTGACTCTTGCAAAGCCTAGTAACCGGCAGGTCGAAGTCGCGACGTCGTCTTGAACCAGTCCAAAGCTCTCACCGACAGACTGCTCGATGGCAGCTTTGATCTCCTCAGGAGCGATATAGTCCAATCTTTTGAATTGAGCGGGAACTGCGGAGCGATCCCGCACAAGAGGGTTGAAGGATTCATCTGCCCACAGAAAGCCATCGCGGTAGACAAACCTCTTCGACCGAGAGCCCGAACGGCAGGCCCGCTTGAACGCCTCCTGTATCCTGCTACCAACTCTTTGTACCCCGGCGGCGTTCGCGATTCTCCGAGCTGCCTCGAGCCAGTGAATCGGGCTTTCGACTGTAACGACTCTTGCGAGCCACATCGAAAGAGTTTCGAGCGATTGGGCATGCAGTTCACCGAACCCCAGGTCGATCTCGATATCAGCGAAAACGTAGTCTGGAGCCTTTGGCGCCGCACTCGGCCGCTCCGGAAATCCGGTAAAGGTCGGTTTGGCCTCCGATTCATGAAAGAGCCTTTCATTGGAAGTTACGGCTGCCGGACCATCCGGGTTTTTCTTGGCCTCCTCGATCGCAGCACAAAGTGCTTCGATCTCAGCCTCGGGCTCTCTGAACCAGGCCGTTGACCAGATTCGGTGGATCTTCCAGCCCAGGGACTCAAGAACGAATTGGCGGAGCCTGTCCCGGTCGCGTGTTGAACGTGCACTGTGGTAGGCCGCGCCATCGCATTCGATTCCGAGCAAATAGCGGCCCGGCTTCAGCGGATCGACCACGGCCATATCCAAATAGAAACCCGCAGTCCCAACCTGCGTGTGAACGGTGTAGCCGAGCCGTTCGAGCTCACGTAGGACCTGTTCTTCGAATGGAGAGTCCGGCGGCCGCCCGGTTGCAACCGGTACATCCATGTATCCCGATTCCGCATATCGGAGGAACGACTTCAGAGCATGAACACCGCCGCTTGAGTTCCCTCCATCGTCGATATCATCCGCGGAAAGCGTCGTGAAGACCTCGCACCGTTTCCGCGCGCGACTGAACAAGACATTCAGGCGCCGTTCACCCCCGGCACGGTTCACGGGGCCAAAGCTCATGGCAAGATAGCCCTCAGCAGTCCGGCCGTATCCAATGCTGATAAAAATCACGTCCCGCTCGTCTCCCTGGACGTTTTCGAGGTTCTTTACGAAGAACTGTTCATGCGGCGGCGACATGAAAAACTCCTCGCATCCTGGTGACCGCCGCCGGAGAATCTCCAATTGATCGAGGATTGCGTCCCTCTGGGCCACACTCAACGCTGCGACTCCAAGCGTCAGCCGATGTTCTCTGGGTCTACGCAACTGCTCGACTGCGTGCTTCATCACGGCCTCAGCCACCGCCCTGGCCTCTCCAGGATTCGTTCTCGACTTTGAGCGATCGTATGGGGCCTTCTCGACCTTGCGATAAATGAGGCCGACACTTTCCTTTTGCCGGTCGGGGCTCGGGAACACCACCAGCCGGTCGTCGTAGAAAAGATGATTGGAGACGGCGATAAGCGATTCGTGCTTGCTCCGATAATGCCAGCGAAGCATTCGCTGATGGGCTCCCCGTGAACAGAAGAGGCCAAGGATGCTCTCGATATCCGAGGTTGCAACTGCGTTATCGTCCTCCGTCTCCGCATCCTGAGCGACCATCGATTCGAAGAAGCTGGTCGGAGGAAGCTGCTTGCTGTCACCCACGACGACTGCCTGTTTGCCTCGGACGATTGCGCCCAAAGCGTCCGCCGGCTTCACCTGGCTCGCTTCATCAAAGATGACAAGGTCGAATTGGACCGTCATCGGCGCGAGAAAATTTGCTACCGAAAGTGGGCTCATCATGAAAACGGGCTTGATGGCCTGAATCGCATTCCCGGCTTTCAAAATCAGCTTCCTGATAGGAAGGTGGCGAGCCTTCTTTTCAAACTCCCTCCAGAGGACTCCGATCTGGCCATTGCTCGTCGCGGCTTTTGGAATCGCGGACGCATGGGATTGCGCAAGCGCTATGCACGTCCAATCGAGCAGACGCGCATCCAATTGGCGGAATGCCTGAACGCTGGTATTGTGCTGAAATGCGTCGAACTTGGCTAATGCCGGGTGGGCCTCAAACGCGGAATCGAGCATCGCCGACACTCGTGTATATTCAAAAACATCAACAAGCCTATCCCTGGCAAATTCCCACTCGTCCGCCAGGATCGCGATGGCGTTCAGACCTTCTTCCTGACACTCGTCGCGGACCTGCCCGTAGGCCGCAAGATTGCCGATCTCGTTCGTCTCGGAAGCTAGTCCATTCCAGAATCCGGCGGATCGCGTCGCCCATCCTTCATTGAGATGAGTTCGAATTTCGCATTTCACTGACGCGTCCAGCTTCAGAACATCGATCACTCGCTGACAGTTCTCCTCGTAATCGGCAAGAAGGCCCAGCGCTTCCTCAGCCGTGGCAGCCAGCCCCTTGCGGTCGGTCAGACGCTGGATGTTGATGAGACACCAGTCTTCGAATTGCCCTGAGCGGATTCCCTGGACAGTTGAAGTGATCCAGTCGAGTTGCCTCCCCATGAGATTCCAGTCGGAGGACTCTCCGACCCTGCTTTGGCCGAAAAGTGATGAAAGCAAGGAATCGTACGATTCAAATTCGGCCCTGGCCTCCCCTACTTCGCGAATCGCGTGAAGGATTGCCGTCATTTCCTCCGCAGCCTTTGGCAATGGCCCGGTGATCAGGCTGGCAATTTCTCGTTTGGCCGCTTTCCATCGAGGGGACAGGAAGCGCCACCATTTTTCCCCAAGATCGGACGTGACTGATTCAAGGGTGGAAATGTCTGTATTCCAGGCTTGCGGTTTGATCTTTTCCAGCCATTCAGAGCGGATTGTCGTATGGCGTTCGCCGGCGGCAATGCCTTTTCGTATCTTTGCCTCCGACTCTGTCCATTCAGAGGCACGAAGATCGATGCCTTTGAGATCGGGTGCGTTCGCCATCTGCCGGGCATTCGCGCACAGTACCTCGAGTTCAGCTTTCGATTGGGAAACCGGCCGCGCGAGCAGTGCCGCGATTCGCTCCGCAGCCTGCTCAACCGACCGCGCCCCATTCGCTGCTTCATTCAATGAGTTGCGCACGCCTTCTCTGGTCGAGGGCAGGACGACTCGAATCTGAGACCCCCAGAATGGATGGCGAGACGGGATTCCGAGCTGCTGTAGCCGGTCTTGGAGACGGGAAACGACTCTCCTCTTGCGGTGAACCTCAACAGGGGTCCAAGCCAGGCATCCGGAAAGGGCAACCTTGGGAATGTCCTCGCCCTCGAATTTCGAGAGGATCGGCAAAAGTACCCCATAGAGGTCGCGTACCGTCTCCTCCGATCCCCCGGCGGGAGCGTTCACAGCAAGGCAATACTCGTTCAATTGCTTCTGCGCCTCTTCGAGAATCGCCTTGTCCACACTGTTCCTCGCGCCTCCATTTGCCCGAAGGCCCGCAGTCCTCTTGAGTTCGTCGATTACCTCTTTTTTCTTTACCTTATTGCTGTGTAACTCCAGGCACGCCGAACCAAGATTGATCTTGTCGAGGCGTTGCTTGACGACTTCGAGCGCCGCTTTCTTTTCGGCAACGAAAAGGACGCGCTTGTTTGAGGCCATTGCCTCCGCAATTAGGTTGACGATCGTCTGTGATTTTCCCGTCCCCGGCGGTCCCTGGATCACCATGTTTCGCCCAGTTGCCACATCTAGAATCGCCAAGGATTGGGTGCTGTCGGCATCGAGGACGTGGGAGGACTTGCTGACTGCCAGATGGTCGTCGATGAAATCACCCTCACCGAAGTGGGAAGGCTCGCCTGCAAATGAGCCGGTCCCGAGGAGGCGGTCCAGCAGTTCGTGATTGAGCAGATCGGCCTCACTCCCCCAGGTGGCAGGATCGAGATCCCGATACATCAGGAACTTTGCAAAGGAAAAGAAACCGAGTGCGATTGACTCAGGATCGACGCTCCATCCCTCCTGTTTCGAAATAAGCCGCCCCATGGCCAGGAAGTATTCGTCAACGACCAACTCTTCGCTTTCAGCTTGCTCCTCGACTTCGAGGCCAAAGGATTGCTTCAGGAACTCAATCAAGCAGACATTGGGAACGACATCTTCGCCGCTGTACTGGACTCGAAATCCTTCCCCTGCTGCTCTGCGCTCGAGTTCTACTGGGATCAGCAGCAGAGGAGCCCGTCGGAGTTCTTCTTTGTCGCCGGGCTCCCGCCACAAAAGCGTTCCGAGCGCCAGAAAGAGGGTATTCACACCCTGCTCTTCGATTGAGGTCTTCGCCGTATAAAAGGTGCCCAGCAGCCGCTTCTCCAAATCCTGTTCATGGAGTGTGGTGGGCAGCCCGTCTCTTAAAAGCGGAGCCCGTTCCCGGACAATCTGACCACGCCGGCGGCCAGGGCGAACGGGAATCAGGCAGTTTTCTGTTGCATCCTCATCTTCGAACAGCGCCGGAGCCGATGCGCCCAAAGTCTCTTCGAGACACAGAAAGGCCAGCTCTTTTCCTTTGGTGACCAGCACTTCGTAAGCATCCGCTGGGCGCACCCCCGCAACCTCAAGCCCCCGAGACTTCAGGAGACGGTAATTCAAGAGCGGGTTCCGCATCCCAAAGTCCAGAAGTTCTTTTCTCACCTCGGACAGGGTTGAGCGCAGCGATTCATTCACTTGAACGGTTGGGTTGGGCACGGAACGGCTCCCCTTGGAAATCCAAGACTAGAACTCGTTGAGCTTGATTTACAACTGGAATTACCAAGGACTCTCCCATCGAGTTTAAGCCAATCGCGCTATTTAAATCGAAATAAAAGCGATGTTTACCTCAGTCTCGAAGCTTCACAGCGTAAGAGCAGATATCGGCGAGCCGTGATCCCATCAGGCCGGCCTGGGAATTACCTGTCGATTTCTCCTAGTTGCGCGGTCACCCTTCGGCTGCTCCGTTCATCCGCACTTCGGACGAACGTACCAACCGACACACTTTTCACTTCCTTAATTCATCTGGAGTTCTTCCCCATGCAAACACCAACGCTTTCTATCTCGCTTTCTTCCAATCCCAATCACACTATGGCACTGAAGCCAATCAGGAGAACACCATGAGGCTCCACCGGAATCAACTGTGCCCACTTCACCGTTCTCTCTCCTGCTGCGGCAGAGAGACAATCCCGAAAGAGAAACGCCAGCGCCAGATGGGCGTTCGGCGCGTTGAAGACCCGCACCACCCCCGGGGATACCGGGAACTCCGCTCGAACGGCGAAATGCGAAAGCTCCTCGACCGGAAGATCGTTACACAGAATGGCTTCTGCGCTCTCTGCAATGAGAGGTTCACCAACTATGGCGACATTGTGCCCGACCATATCCATCCTCGAGGAATGGGAGGAGCGTGGCGAGATGATCATCCGGAAAACATTCAGGCAGCCCACTGGTGGTGTAACGGGGAAAAGGGATCGAGCAGAGGGTGATCTCTGGCCAGTGCGCGACATCTCTCTTGCTCCATGGCTGAATAGATCATGAGACCTGCAAACGTGACCCAAATCACCATAGGATAAAAGTTGCCTACGGCGTTTCTCCGGACTATTCCAAGCCGAGGCCGTTTTTCTCCAGAAAGTTGTGATAGATCTGTGGCTTAGGCTGGACAATCGTACTGTACCGAGAATGTTCTATAAGAGATGCAGTTGCGTTCACCACACTGATTGGGCGCTGTCGTCCATGCCATTGGGACTAATCCATGCCGATAGTTGATTACCGGGCCGCGCGCGGCGCGCTTGCCGGCACAAACTTTCACGAACTCTGGGCGGTTCTCCAGGCATTGCGCCTCCTGGAACCGGGGACGGAACTTGCTGCCGTTTCAGTTGAGGGATTCGGCCAAGCCGTAAAACACTCGGACGACGCGGCTGAGTACGACGGAGTTGACTGCACTCTGTATTTCGGAAGCTCCGACCTCAAGGATGCGAAGAGGGTGGAGATTATTCAGCTCAAGTATTCAGGCAGTGACCCTTCCTCGAAATGGACGACCTCTCGATTGACGGCGACCGACAAGAAGAAGGGCAATAACTCTGTCCTGCGGCGCCTGGCGACTGCTTTTCGCGGTATCGCTTCACAATCCTCCGCAAAGGTTGCGATCAGACTGGTCTCCAACCAGCCTGTCGCGCAAAATTCAATTGACGCATTCAGCAGCATTGGGCGCAACGGGCAAGTGCCGCAAGCGCTCCGAACGCAGATTCGCTCCGCTACTGGCCTTTCCGGCAAGCTTCTAGCTCGCTTTTCAGAATCTTTCGATCTCTCCTCGCAGACAGGCTCCAGGTTCCAACTTGAAGACGCACTTTTGCTTGAAATCTCCCGTTGGACCGATGCGGATGCGCGTGCGGTCCTCGATCAGCTGCTCGCATACATCCGCAAGCAGATGTTGCCCGAAGGAGCACAAAGGCTGATCCTTCGGGAGAATATCCTATTAACAATTGCGGGAAGTGCAAGTCCCGAGAGCCTCTTCCCATGCCCAAGCGACTTCTCCTCCCCCGCGGGAATCGTACCCCGAAGCGCCGCAAAACAATTGGCAGACCTGTTGGGAACTGGAGTGCAGCGCGTTTGCCTGCATGGAGGGGCAGGCTGTGGCAAAACAACCGTCCTGCGGCAGCTTGAGCAGCATCTTCCTGCCGGGTCGCACGTTGTACTTTTCGATGCTTACGGGAGCGGACGATATCTCGACGCAGCCCGGATTCGCCACCGGCCGATGGACGCGTTTGTTCAGCTCAGCAATGACATGGCAGTTGCGACTTCGCTACCGTACTTCATGCTCAGGAGCGAGAAGGCGGATGCGCGGAGCTTTCTTCGCCGGCTTCAGAATGCGGCAGAGTCACTCCGCCATATCGATCCTGGCGCACTTCTCACGCTTGCAATCGACGCCGCCGACAACTCCGTCACTGCTGCTGAGCATTTCGGAGAACGCACCTTTGTCCATGACATCCTCAGCATTGGCGATCTGCCGGCAAACACCCGGCTGGTTGTCAGTTGCCGCACAAGCCGGATTGCCGACTTGAAACTGTCCGCGGAAGTTTGCAGCGTTCCTCTGGACGGATTTACTCGCGTCGAGACGGAGGCATTTGCCCGCCAGTTTTTCCCCGACGCCGAACCAACCTGGATCGATGACTTTCATAACCTCTCTGGCGGCAATCCGCGCGTTGAACGATACGCCATCGGGAGCGGGCGACGCAATCGCCAGGATCCTCTTTTGAGTCTGCGGCCCCTTGGCAAGACGCTCCAGGGAATCTTTGAAGACATGTTCCAGGAGGCATTGAGAAAGGCTGGCCTCTCTTATGACTTCGAACCTTTCTGCGCGGCACTCATCGCCTTACCCCGCCCGATCCCCATCGATTACTGCGCGCGCGTCTCCGGCATCCGCTCCGGCAGTGTCCTCGATATCTGCTCGGATCTGGCTCCAGGAATACGAGTCGAAAGTCACTGCATCGTCTTCGAAGATGAGGATATCGAGGAATTCGTTCGCACCCGCGGCCAGTCCTCCCTTGAGAATGGCCATCAGAAGGTCGCCGATGTCCTCAATTCCGATCATCGGACGAGCGATTATGCCGCGACTCACGTTGCCGCCGCTCTCTCCAGAGCCGGGCGAGGCAAGGAACTCTTACATCTGATCGAAACCGAAGCAGAGCCGGAGGCCATTCGAGATCCACTCCGACGACGTGAAGTCCGCCTTCAAAGGGTGAAGCTTGGTGTCGGCCTGGCGGCCGAACAAAACGACATTCCGTCAGCACTGCGCGCCGCACTGCGAGGCGCTGAAGCCGTGAAGAGTGACGATGCGATTGCCGAGCTCCTCGAATCGAATCTCGATCTTTCGGCTGCCTTTGCCGAAGAGAGCGTTTCTCGGAGGCTCTTGCTCAATGGCGTGAAAGTTGCTAAACACGGCCCTCTGATCGCCGAATTGATGCTGCAGGAAGCTCTCGCGGGTCGGCCAACTATCGTCCGGGCTTACCGCCGGCAATTCTCTGCCTGGATGCAGAGTCGTGAAGCCGCTGCCGAGGAGAACCGGCATGGACACGGCAGACGGATGTGGGATATCTCAATTCGGGACATTGCGGCCCTTACGGAAGCGGAAGCACTGATCTCGGGCCCAGAGGAGGCATACCGCAATCTCCTGAGATGGACCCCGCATACGGTGGCGATTCAGGTTGCGCAGATCGTGGTCCCGAGACTTCTTTCCCGGGGCAGGAGTGACCTGATCCAGAGCCTTTTCGAATCGAGCCTTGTAGGTGGAGTATTCCGCGCATGGCTCGCCGTGCCTCTGCTCCGCTCGGGATCCCAGCTTCCCGCGGATGCGCTTGAGCAGACATTCAAGCCTGCGATGCTGCGTCATCTTTTCCCGATTCGTCGTTCATCTTTTGACCGCAGCAGTAGAAGCACCTTCATGCTTTTTGACACTCTCCTTTCGGGTTACGAGTTGGCCGCGAGAAATTATTGCGGCGATGGTGCCTTGCGGAGATGCCTGATGCATCTATCCTCCTGTTCTCTCCGTCATTCTGATCGGCTCTGGGAGCACGATACCGAACTGTTGAACATTCTTCTTCGCGCTTATTGCCTCCTGGCTGTAATCGAGGAACGGGAACCAGGCGTCGACGATTTTCTCGGCGGCGCGAGCGTTCCCATGCCGGAAAATGATCCAGAAAAGCGGCGTTCGGAATCCCTCCAAACGGCCGTCGGTCTCTTAATTCCGTTTTACGTCGCACGTGTGAGAGCTCTCGTTTCTGTGACCGATCCGCAACCGTCCGTGAGTGAGGTGGGCAACGCCGCACGCTCGGTAAGAAATTCCGGGTATCGGCTCTCCGCCCACAGTCGCTCCGATCTCTATCAGCTCCTCATGCTGAATATCTTCGATCTGGCGGCACTTCCTGGGGCGGATGCCTCCCAGGTGCTTGAGACCGCGTTCTCTGTTCCGAGCGACGAATCTTCGGCAACAGGATGGGAGTATCTCACTTTCGTTGAGCGTGCCGGAATCTGCCAGGGGACGCACGGAAAGCTCCTGGAATGGGCAGCCGAAAAGGATGCTGCCATAGTTCCCCTTCAAACCAATGCATCCGAGAAGGTAGGTGCCCATCTGGCTCTTTCGCGAGCGGTAATGGCAATCAGCCCGCAGGATGCCGCCGTCTTCTTCCAGCATGCACATGAAGATACCGAAGGGGTCGATGTAGATGCCCGCTTCCAGTTGCGAACCTTGAGCGAGCTTGTGCAGAAAGCCGAAGGAGCCCTCAATGACCAGGAGCGGCCAGGTGCGGCTTGCGATTTTGCCGCGCTTATATCGAGTGTCGCTTTGCGCATTGGTGATCGGGAGTCCTTTCCATGGGGGCAGGCTACCGGCTCTCTGGCTAGGATGTCGCCTGGCGTGGCGCTGGCGGCCGTGGCACGTTGGGAGGATGCTGGAATCGCTGGACGCGACGACACGCTTGAGGCTGTGCTGCCGCACCTCAAAATCCCAGGCGTGGATCGCGTTGCCACATTCGTTGCAATGAATCCCCTCCTTCAGTCCGACTCGCTCCTTGAAAAATCTGCCGAATTGGTAGCAAGCCAAGGCAATAAGGCTTCATCTCCGCAGGTCGAGGATCTGTGCCGGGACGCTCTGATCTTGAACGACGGGCGGAGGCCGACGAGCATTGCCAAGAACCTGGAAGAAGTTCCAGAGACCGGGGTTTGGCTCAAAGCTCTGGATTCAACAGAAGCTTTTCGGGCAGGCTGTCAAGCGGCTCGGCCTTCGCCAGCCGAACAGGAAGATCCTCCGAACTCGCACGGCAACCTTTCAGTATCGGCGAAACGCTACATTCTTCCGGACGAGATTCTAGATGCTGTCCGTGCCGCAAAGTCTCCGGACCGGTATATTTCGCCTTCAGACGTGTTGAAGGCTGTCCAAGACCATGTTGCGACAGCCGACCGAATTGCCCATCTCGATGCATTGAAGCTGCTTCCATTCGAAGTGGTCGATGGAGAGGCAATCGTCAGTGCCCTTGAACAGGCACGCCAGCGATGGGCCACCGCCGCAGTTTCTGCGTGGCTTGATCAGGCCATACCGGCTTTGCTCTCTACCCGATTGGCCGGTTTTTGCGGCATGCTCGTCTATTTTGAGACCGACTCTGCTCTGGATCGCTTGCTGAACCTGGTCTCAGATCGCAGTAGTTGCAACAGACCTCTCTTGCGTGGGCTGGGAGAGTCCCTTGACGCGCTCACCGCCGGAGCAGTCTATGAAGTTTGCCGGCGTGTCATTCAGAGTCTCCGCCAGGAAGATGCGAAGGACATCCTTCTTGCCACTCTGCGGAGGCTGGTTAACGCCCTTCCCGATAGCGCCGAAGTTCGGTTTGACATCACCGATATTCCACGCCTGCCAACAGATGCTATTGCAAGATTTCTGTTTGCTCTGATGTCCGATGTGGATACCCGGGTCCGATGGAGGGCGGCCCATTGCCTTCGTCGGTTTGTGCGCTATGGCGGCAAGGAGCTTCTGCCCTCTATTGCAGTTCTGTCGAAGAGGACCGCAGAAGACTCCTTCAGGGTTCCGCGCGCGCCATTCTACTGGCAGGCCGCGCGGCTTTGGTTTGTGGCTACGCTGTCCCGAATCGCTTCGGAACAACCCGGCGCGGTTCTACTGGTCAAGACTCTACTGCTTCAGACTCTTGACGACCCTGCCTATCCCCATCCCGCACTTCGCTCCTTTGCCAAGGACGCTCTAGAAGCGCTGGCGAGCTCCGGGATGGTTTCCTTCGGCGAGCACGAGCGCGTCCTTATCCGATCCACGAACCGGTCTAGCATCCCTCCGGAGGCCCGGGTTTCTTTGTTCCCCGCAGAGGCCTCTCTACCCGGCCCGAGCGGGAGATTTCGCTTCGACCCGATGGACACGGTTCCGTACTGGTACCAGCCCGCAACCCGAATCTTCGCGAACGTGTCTATGAATCAGCTCAAGGCCGAGGCGGAGCGTTGGATACTGGATCGCTGGGGCGTTAAACCGGATGTCGTGGAATGGCGAACCGAACCGAGACGAAACCGGTTTCCGGAACGCAGTTGGCGCTTGTCTTCGAATGATCACGGCAGCAAGCCTAGACTTGAACATTACAAGACCTTTCTCGAATGGTATGCGCTCCAATGCGCGATTGGCTCGTTGATGAAGATAGAGCCCCTCGCTGTGCGCGAGAATGGCGAGCACACCGAACTCGAAACGAGGCTCAGATGGCAGCGGCCTTCCGAGACTCCTTGTTGGATCGCCGATCTGTTGAGTCCGATCCCACTCGAGGAAAGATTCTGGCTTCAGCCCAAGATCGGTGAAGAATGGGTCGCAGCGGTAAGTGATGCCGACTTCGTTCAGGAGTTGCAACGGGGAACGGATGGTTCAGAGATCGTCGTCGACGGATCGTTTCAAGTCTCTTCTTCGGAGTTCTCTTGGGACGTGGATGTCGATAGCGCGCTTGTCAACGAGGAGAATGCCATGGCCCTGGTTCGGGCCTTGCAGACCGGAACGTGTCAACAAGTTTGAGACAGGTTGCGTCAGAGTTTAGTGTAGATTTCCCTCTATCGCGATGACCGGGGTTGGTGGGTTGATCCAGACCGCTGTGGGCTGGGGCGGATGTTTGGGTCGGG
>Ga0224553_1000127_pt1 | contig 38365 bp, 25 predicted proteins | sample 714S21014metaG_FD_179897 | JGI IMG/M metagenome (GOLD analysis project Ga0224553, IMG submission 179897) | Peat soil microbial communities from Stordalen Mire, Sweden - 717 S2 10-14 | ecosystem: Environmental > Terrestrial > Soil > Wetlands > Peat | place: Sweden: Norrbotten County, Stordalen... | reverse complement strand
GGTTGTCCCATTCGGAGATCCACGGATTAACGCCTGCTTGCGGCTCCCCGTGGCTTATCGCAACTTACTACGTCCTTCATCGCCTCTTGGCACCAAGGCATTCACCATAAGCCCTTAGTAGCTTGATCACAAAAGAAATCATCGTTTTACCGATGATCACTCGTCGAATTGTATAATTTGCCCTAGTTATCTTACCTATGTGTAGTTGTCAAAGAACGCGCCGAATCAAATTGCCGGGACAACTAATCCCGGCCATCTGCCTCGGAAAATCATCTTAAAAATCAAGTGGTAGGCGTGACTGGAGTTGAACCAGTGACCCTGCGCTTATCAAGCGCATGCTCTAACCAACTGAGCTACACGCCTGTAAACTTGGTGGAGCTGAGGAGATTCGAACTCCTGACCTATAGCTTGCAAAGCTACCGCTCTACCAACTGAGCTACAGCCCCACGTGAATAAAATTATTCCCGCCGCTGGTCAGCGTTCGATCTCTTTCACTTGATTATTCAAAGAGCAATGCCCTTGAAAACTGAATTGTGCGATTAGCTCAAGCCAAATCCGACTCTTGCGAGTCGTCCGACCTCGGAAGTCCGATTGTTACCTCGGACCCGTGGTGTCTCCTTAGAAAGGAGGTGATCCAGCCGCAGGTTCCCCTACGGCTACCTTGTTACGACTTCATCCCAATCACCAGTCATACCTTCGGCACCTTTTAAGGGGCGACTTCGGGTGCAACCGGCTTTCATGATGTGACGGGCGGTGTGTACAAGGCCTGGGAACGTATTCACGGCGCCGTAGCTGATGCGCCATTACTAGCGATTCCAGCTTCATGCCGTCGAGTTGCAGACGACAATCTGAACTGGGCCCGGTTTTGGGGGATTTGCTCCACTTTACAGTCTTGCTTCCCTTTGTACCGGGCATTGTAGTACGTGTGCAGCCCTGGCCGTAAGGGCCATCCTGACTTGACGTCATCCCCACCTTCCTCCTCGTTAAAGCGAGGCAGTCTGTCCAGAGTGCTCCAGCCTTTCAGCCGGGTGGCAACAGGACACAGGGGTTGCGCTCGTTGCGGGACTTAACCCAACATCTCACGACACGAGCTGACGACAGCCATGCAGCACCTGTGCAAGCTTCCCTTGCGGGATCGTTAGACTTTCATCCTTCTACCACTTGCATGTCAAGGCCAGGTAAGGTTCTTCGCGTTGCATCGAATTGAGCCACATACTCCACCGCTTGTGCAGGCCCCCGTCAATTTCTTTGAGTTTTAATCTTGCGACCGTACTTCCCAGGCGGCACGTTTAACGCGTTGGCTTCGCCACAAAAGGGGTCGATTCCTTTTACAGCAAACGTGCACCGTTTAGGGCCAGGACTACCGGGGTATCTAATCCCGTTTGCTCCCCTGGCTTTCGTGCCTCAGTGTCAGAAGTTGTCCAGGGACTCGCCTTCGCCACTGGTGTTCCTCTCGATATCTACGCATTTCACTGCTACACCGAGAATTCCAGTCCCCCCTCCAACTCTCAAGCTGAATAGTATCCAATGCCGTTTCGGAGTTAAGCTCCGAGATTTCACATCAGACTTACCCAACCACCTACGCACCCTTTACGCCCAGTAAATCCGAACAACGCTTGGGACCTCTGTATTACCGCGGCTGCTGGCACAGAGTTAGCCGTCCCTTCCTCTTCCGGTACTATCAACGTTTGGGATGTTCACCCAAACGCATTGATCCCGAATGACAGGGGTTTACGGGCCGAAGCCATTCATCCCCCACGCGGCGTCGCTCCATCAGGCTTTCGCCCATTGTGAAAAATTCTCGACTGCTGCCACCCGTAGGTGTCTGGACCGTGTCTCAGTTCCAGTGTGGCTGGTCGTCCTCTCAGACCAGCTACCCGTCTTAGCCTTGGTGAGCCGTTACCTCACCAACTAGCTGATAGGCCGCGGGCTTATCATGAAGCGCCAGGCCTTACGGTCCCCAGCTTTGAAAATCAGAAGATGCCTCCCAATTTTCACATCCGGCATTAGCTCGCCTTTCAGCAAGTTATTCCAGACTTCATGGCAAATTACCCACGTGTTACGCACCCTTGCGCCGCTCCGACCACAGAATATTGCTACCCTGTAATCAGCGCTCGACTTGCATGTCTTATCCACGCCGCCAGCGTTCGTTCTGAGCCAGAATCAAACTCTCCGTTAAAAAACGTTAGTTTAATTCGTGTCCGATGATTAGTCGGACGAATTACAATTTTAAAACTCTTCAAAAACAACCACTAACCGGTTGTCAATGAAGGGGCTCTCACTTATCGCACAATTCAATTTTCAATGAGCAACGGGTGTTTCCACCCAAAAATCGCCGGGCATCTCAGCCCTTTCGTTTTCCCCATTTAGGGGACAAAAAACCCGAGCGCCGAATCATTACATTCAACTCGGCATCTCAGATTCGAGTTTTGAAGGCGCGAAAATTATCAGACTCGCACCGGTTGTCAACAGGCTTTTGGGCCAGTCGCTTCTTCCGCCACGCGGAAGACTTGTTAAAATTTACCAGTGCCCGCCAAATTCGCAAGAGAATTCTTTGTTGTTTTTAATGCATAAATACAGGCAATTCCAGCTATTCCAGCCCCCGCTCGGTTAATTCGCCCTCGTCCAACCCCAAATAATGTCCCAACTCATGTAAAAAGGTCGTCCGCACTTCCTCCCGAAAAATCACCTCATCTCCTTCGGCAAAATCCCGAAGGTTTTCCAAAAATAGAATAATCTGCGGCGGCAGCGGAATGTTCCCCTCGTCAACAAACTCCGCTCCAGTAAACAAACCCAATGTGTCCGGCTCAATTCCATCAGCTTGCAAATCCGCATTCGGTCGGCGCTCAAATGTCACCGGCAATCCCCCCGCCCGCACCCGCAACGGTTTGGGCAACGCCGAAACCATCGCCTCGACTTCCGCCGTTGCGATCGCGCACAATTTTTCCCAGTTCAAATTCACCCCACAACGTTGGCGTGGGCGGGGCCGGCTGGCAACTGTACAACCGACTTTTTTCTCGCACTTGAACGGCGCCGGTTTATGGTTGTCGGACAATCAAATTTATGACGGCCAAAAACACCAAGGTTCCGCCCCTTTTGCTCGCTTTCGTTTTTTTGATCACGCTGGCGCGTTGCGCCACCGGCCAGGCGGCGACCAACGAAATTTCCACCGAAGCGGGCGTCTTGCGCGCCACGCTGACGAACGGCCTGCAGGTCATCATTGTCCGCAACACGCTCGCCCCGGTGCTCACAACCATGGTCAACTATCGTGTTGGTTCAGACGAATGTCCCGCTGGATTTCCGGGGACAGCACACGCCACCGAACACATGATGTTTCGCGGCAGCCCCGGCTTGTCCGCCGATCAACTGGCAGCCACCTCGGCTGCAATGGGGGGTGACGACAACGCCGACACGCAACAGGCGGTCACGCAATATTTTTTCACCACACCCCCTGAAAACCTGGATGTCGCCCTGCGCATTGAAGCCGTCAGGATGCGCGATCTTCTGACCGACGAAATACTTTGGGAGAAGGAACGCGGCGCCATCGAACAGGAAGTCGCGCAGGATTTGTCGAATCCCGAATACGTTTTTTACATGCAGCTTTTGCAGGCCATGTTCAAAGGTTCGCCTTACGAACACGACGCACTCGGTACGCGCCCCTCATTCGATAAAACGACCGATGCCGATCTGCGGAAATTTCATAACACCTGGTATGTGCCCAACAACGCCATTCTGATCATCGTCGGCGACGTCCAACCGCAGCAGGCACTGGAACGGGTGGAAAAAATCTTCGGCGAAATTCCGTCCGCGCCGCTTACCGCACGACCTGAATATAATTTTTCGCCAGTAAAACCGGACACTTTGAAACTCGACACGGATTTGCCTTATGGCCTGACCGCCGTCGTTTTTCGTTTTCCTGGCGCTGACAATCCCGATTTTGCCGCCGCGCAAATTTTGTCCGACGTGTTGAGCAGCCAGCGCGGGAAACTTTATGAACTCGTGCCGCAAGGCAAGGCGCTGTTTTCGGAATTTGCCTATGAAACTTTGCCCAAAGCCGGCTTGGGCTACGCGTTTGCCGGATTTCCCGCCGGCGCGGATTCGACCAATTTGCTGAATGAGGTAAAAGAAATTCTTGCCGCCGAAATCACCAACGGCGTCACTGCCGATTTGGTTGAAGCCGCGAAACGACGTGAAATCATCAGCGCCGAGTTGCAGAAAAATTCCGTGCAAGGACTGGCCTCTGCGTGGTCGCAGGCCGTTGCCGTCGAAGGCCGGCGATCACCAGACGATGACATCAATGCGATCCGCCAAGTCACCGTCGCCGATGTCAATCGCGTCGCAAAAACGTATCTTGATTTTGACCATGCCATCAGTGCGATTTTGACACCGCAGCCATCGGACAAGCCGATTTCGTCAAAGACCTTTGGCGGCCAGGAAAATTTTGCGTCCGCGAAAAATACCAATGTCAAGCTGCCGCCCTGGGCAAAACAACTCACGGAACAACTTCCAGCCCCAACTTCGACCTTGAATCCCTTCGTCACGAACCTGCCCAACGGGATCAAGCTCGTCGTGCAACCGGAATCGGTCAGCGACACGGTCAGCGTTTACGGCCGCGTCAAAAACAATGCGAAAGTTCAAATGCCCGAAGGCCAGGACGGCGTGGATCAGGCGCTGGAAAAACTTTTTTCCTACGGCACAAAATCGCTCGACCGGCTGGCTTTTCAAAAGGCGCTGGATGACATCGGCGCGAATGAATCGGCGGGCGCGGATTTTTCATTACAAGTCACGAGCGACCAATTTGAGCGCGGCGTGCAATTGCTCGCGGACAACGAACTTTCCCCGGCGTTGCCCGAAAAGGACTTCAAAATCATCCAGCCGCAACTGGCCGCGTCCGTCGCCGGCGAACTGCAAAGCCCGGACCACATTGCCGGCCACGCATTGACCGCCGCACTTTTCCCAAAAGGAGATCCAGCCCAACGCGAAACAACGCCCGACAGCGTCAAGTCGCTCACGATTCAGGCTGTGCAAAATTATTATCAATCGGCGTTCCGGCCCGACCTCACGACCATTGTCGTCATCGGCAATGTGACGCCGGAGAACGCTGTGGCTGTCATTTCAAAATATTTTGGCGATTGGAAAGCCGAAGGACCGAAGCCGAACACGCTTTTTCCGCCCGCTCCGGCCAATTCGGTTTCCGTGACGCACGTGCCCGATGCGAGCCGCGTGCAGGACAAGGTCACTTTGGGTGAAACCCTGTTGCTCACACGGACCAACACGGATTATTACCCGCTTCAATTGGGCAACCACGTCCTCGGCGGCGGATTTTATGCGACCCGTTTGTATCGCGACCTGCGCGAAAAAAACGGACTGGTTTATTTCGTCAGTTCCACCTTCAACGTCGGCCTGACGCGTGGTATTTATCAGGTGGCTTACGCATGCGACCCACCGAATGTCTCCAAGGCGCGCGCCATGATTTTGAGCGATCTAAAGGACATGCGGACCAAAAAAGTGACGGCGCGGGAATTACATCAAGCCAAGGTAATGCTGCTCCGCGACATTCCGCTGGCCGAATCAAGCGTGGACCAGATCGCAAATGGCTGGCTTTCACGCTCAATACTTGGACTACCGCTCGATGAACCGGTCCGTGCTGGGCGCATTTACATCAAGCTCACCGCTGGCGATGTCCAAACCGCTTTCGCCAAGTGGCTTCGCCCGGAAGGGCTCGTGCAAGTGACACAAGGACCGGCGCCAAAATAGACCATTCATCCAACAGCGACCTTCGCGTGAATTGTGCCAGCGCACGGATTTTCCGGCAAACTTGGGTGACCCTGTCCCCGGATGACTGTGCAACCCGCTCACGATGAAGCCGCCTCCTCCACAGCCGATTGGATGATTTGACGTTTTTTGACGGCAGGCCGAATTCACCAATAAAAGCAGGGTGGGATCCGAATTTTTCTGGCACATGAATTGCGGCAAAAAAGTTCATGGCTAGAAAAATGAATGCATTGAAACTCGCTCAAGAGGTTCGCGGGCAGACCGAAGTCACCAACCGTCGGCTTGCACCGCAAGTGACGCCTTATTTGATGCAGCCCCGCATGCAAACATTGAAAATTTCTTCTCCCAAACGCCGGATGCAGGTTGCCATTGAGATTGAAATGCGTGCTGAAACTTGCGACCCGGTTAAAATCATCCATACTGTCTAATTATTAGGCAGTGCCGCGCGCTGGGGGTTTTCTCAGCGAAATTCAACCTGTTCAAAGCCCGCTTGACGCAGGAATAATTCCAGTTCCAGCCGCGCCCGCTTGTCAGCTTCGTCCAAAATGCCGTCCGCCCGTGCCGCGCGGCGAATGTCGTCCACAGCGTTTGCCCGGGCAGTTTGTTCGAGGTCTTTGTCAAACGCGCGCAACAGGCCGGTCGCGCGGTCAATCACCTGGCTGTTTTTATCGTCAAGGTAGGCGTCCATAATTTGCGGTGGCGGCAGTCGCAGGCTGATTATTTTGCCGGAAATCGTCACGTCGTCCGGCGTGATGCGTTTGAGGTCAATGCCCGCCTTGACGATGCCGTGCGCGAGCAGGAGCACGCGGTTTTCACCATACCATTTCACGTCTTCAAGGATGACGACTTTTTCGAGCACGTATTTGACCGTGACCAGATCCGAAAGCGTCTGCACCTGCTCAACCACCGTGGCGGTGCTTTCCATGTGCAGGCCGGAGCCTAATTTCATCCAGCGCGGGACCGTAAAACCGAGCCAGACGCCGCCGGCGAAAATGATCAAAAGGAACGCCGCCAAAAAAATTCTTTTCAATTCCCGCATGGCCGGAATGTAACTCAAACCGTCGCGTTGCAAAGCCGGAACAAAGAATTTTTGACGGATTTGGGTGTCATTTTTACGAATCTCTTTCTCCCGCTTCCTTCCCATTCCTTCGGTGTCATTTATTTTGAATCAACTCGTATGTGTTAATTCCCCGTTTTGGGATTTGCCAGTGCCACCAAATTCAGGGATATTGTCCGCCGTTTTTTCGCGGGACATTTATGAAACCCCAAGTGGAAATCTATGACACGACCCTGCGTGACGGTTCGCAGGGCGAAGGCATCAATTTCTCGGTGGCGGACAAGCTCCGCATCGCCGAGAGGCTCGACGCATTCGGGGTGCATTACATCGAAGGCGGCTGGCCCGGCAGCAATCCCAAGGACATGGAATTTTTTGCGCAGGCCAGCCGGCGCAAGTGGAAGAACGCCAAAATCGCCGCGTTCAGCATGACCCGCCGCAAGGGCGTTGCCGTCGAGAAGGACGAGTTGATGCGGCAGATTCTCGACGCGAAAACGCCGGTCGTCACCATCGTCGGCAAAACGTGGCTGTTGCACGTCACCGAAGTGTTGCGCGCCAAGCCGGACGAAAACCTGGCGATGATCGGCGACACCATCCGCTTTTTGAAGGACCACGGCAAAACGGTCTTCTACGACGCCGAACACAGCTTCGACGGTTTTAAAGACGAACCGGAATACGCGCTGGCCACGTGGCAGGCCGCCGAGAAGGCGGGCGCGGAGTGCCTTGTGTTGTGCGACACGAACGGCGGCTGTCTGCCGGAGGAAATCACGCGCATCACCGCGCTGGCCAGGGGCAAACTCACGACCCGCCTCGGCATCCACACGCACAACGATTGCGGCGTGGGCGTGGCCAATGCCCTGGCCGGCATCGAAGCGGGCGCCACGCAGGTGCAGGGGACCATCAACGGCTACGGCGAACGCACCGGCAATTGCAACCTGATCAGTGTCATCCCGCTGGTGCATTTCAAGTTGAAAAAAACCTGCGTGCCCGCGAACTCGCTGGCCAAGCTCAAGGAGCTTTCCGAGTTCGTGGACGAAATCGCCAACGTCCGGCACGACCCGCGCCAGCCGTGGGTGGGGCAGACGGCGTTCGCGCACAAGGGCGGCATGCACGCCCATGCCATTGACCGCCTCGCACGCAGCTACGAGCACATCCAGCCGGAGGCTGTCGGGAATTACCGCCGCGTGCTCATCAGCGACATGTCCGGCCGCTCGAACATTTTGATGAAGGCGGCGGAACTCGGTTTCTCGCTCACGCCGGAAATGCCGGAAGTGAAAGCCATCACGCAGCGGGTCAAGGAACTGGAAAACCAGGGCCTCGAGTTCGAGGCCGCTGAAGGTTCGCTCGCGCTGCTCATCGGCAAGACACTCAAACATCGCGACCCGCTATTTTACGTGGACGCCTATCACGTTTCCATGCGCCGCGACGCCAGCGAATCCGTCTGTGAAGCAACGGTCAAGGTCCGCGTCGGCGTCCGGCGCGCGCAGACGGTGGCCGAAGGTGACGGCCCGGTGAACGCGCTCGACGGCGCGTTGCGCACGGCCTTGATGAAGTTTTATCCGCAGTTGAAAAAGGTGACGCTCACCGATTACAAAGTGCGCATCCTCGACAGCGACACCGGCACGGCGGCCAAAACGCGCGTGCTCATCGAATCCACCGACGGCAAGCGCGAATGGGGCACGGTCGGCGTGAGCGAGAACATCATCGAAGCCAGTTTGCAGGCGCTCGTGGACAGCATGGAATACGCGTTGTTGAAGAAGTGAACATCGAACATTCAACATTCAACACCCAACATCGAATTTTCCTCGTTGGGCGTTCGGTGTTGAATGTTGAGCGTTGAATGTTCCCATTTGATTTATGTCCGAGATTCCCAAAGCCTACGAACCGCAGCCCGTCGAGGACAAGTGGTATGACTTCTGGCTGAAGCAGAACTGCTTCGCCGCCGACCCGGCGCGCGTGTCGCCCAAGCGCCCGGCTTATTCCATCGTCATCCCGCCGCCGAATGTTACCGGCGTGCTCACCATGGGCCATGTCCTCAACAATACCATCCAGGACATCCTCGCCCGCAAGGCGCGCATGGACGGCAAGGAAGTCCTCTGGCTGCCCGGCACCGACCACGCCGGCATCGCTACGCAGACCGTCGTCGAGAAAACACTGAAGAAATCCGGCGAAATCCGGCATCGCGACGACCTCGGCCGCGAAAAATTCCTCGAACGCGTCTGGCAATGGAAGGAAAAGCACGGCGGCATCATCATCCAACAGTTGAAGAAGCTCGGCGCGTCGTGCGACTGGACGCGCGAACGGTTCACCATGGACCCGGAATATTCGCGCTGCGTCCAGAAGGTGTTCGTGGAGCTTTACAAAAAGGGCCTCATCTATCGCGGCAAACGCATGGTAAATTGGTGTCCCGCCTCGCTCACCGCACTTTCCGACGAAGAAGTAATCATGAAAGAGCAGAAAGGCTCGCTCTATTACTTCAAGGTCGAAATTGTTGACGTAGGACAGGCGTCGCGCCTGTCTCAAACTGAAAAAGAAAAAAATGAAAATGGAGACAGGCGCGACGCCTGTCCTACGGTTGATAGCATTCACTCGACGGGCGTCTGGTTAACGATTGCAACCACTCGTCCCGAAACCATTCCCGGCGACACCGCCGTGGCCGTGAATCCGAAAGATCCGCGTTACGCGAAATACATCGGCAAGCATGTCGTGCGTCCGTTGCCGGCGGAATTGCCGCGTGAGCAGAAGCTGATTCCTATCATTGGCGACGAGCACGTGGACTTTGAGTTCGGCACCGGCGTGCTCAAGGTGACGCCCGCGCACGACAAGGCGGACTTCGAAATCGGCCAGCGGCACAAACTCGCGCAGATTGAAGTCATCGGCGCCAACGGCCACATGAACGAACTGGCGGGGGGGCCACTAAACGGTTTGGACCGTTTCAAGGCTCGAAAGGTCGCAGTTGAATTGCTCACGGAGATGGGCGCACTGGAGAAGGAAGAGCCTTACACCAACAACGTTGGTTTCAGCGAACGCGCCGACGTGCCGATTGAGCCGCGCCTGAGCGAGCAATGGTTTTTGAAATATCCGAGCGTGGAAAAATCCCGCGCGTGCGTGGAGCAGGAGGACCGGAGCGCGGAGCATTGCTCCGCACAAACCGATGCCGGAGACTCGCGGAGCAATGCTCCGCGCTCCGATAAAATGCGCTTCCACCCGCAGCGTTGGGCAAAGGTTTATGACCACTGGATGGGCGGCATTCAGGACTGGTGCATCAGCCGTCAGCTTTGGTGGGGACATCGGATTCCGGTCTGGCGAAGATTTGACGATTTGCACGGTGGATTCAATGATCCAGCTAATCTCGGCGAAGTTTTGCTTCAAAGAGGACCAGCATCACGCCTCGAAAAGGAAGTTGACGGTGATACTGTTTGGCGGAATTGGGCTTTGGATAGCGATACAGTCATTGAAGAGGTGGCTACTACTTCCGAGGATCGCGTTCGATGGCTTGAGTCACATGGCTTCACCCAAGACCCTGACGTGCTCGACACGTGGTTCAGTTCCTGGCTCTGGCCGTTTGCGACGATGGGCTGGCCGGAGCAGACGCCCACATTGAAGGCGTTTTACCCGACCACCGACCTCGTCACCGGGCCGGACATCATTTTCTTCTGGGTCGCCCGCATGATCATGGCGGGCTACGAGTTCATGGGAGATTTGCCGTTCCAGAACGTCTATTTCACCGGCATCATCCGCGACAAGCAGGGGCGCAAGATGTCCAAGAGCCTCGGCAATTCGCCCGACCCGCTCGATCTCATCGCCAAGTTCGGCGCCGACGCGCTCCGGTTCGGCACGATGCGCAGCGCGCCGCTCGGCCAGGACATCCTGTTCGACGAACAGAACGTCGAGCTGGGCCGCAATTTCTGCAACAAGCTCTGGAACGCCTGCCGCTTCCGGCAAATGGTGGGTGGCACAGGCGTCTCGCCTGTGGTTTCGGGCGTCTCGCCCGAAACTTTTGAAGTGCAGGCTGAGATTGATCCGAAACTTCTCACCAGCGATGATAAATGGATTTTGCTGAAGCTGGACCAGGCGATTCGTGAAATGAACACGGCCTTTGCCGACTACAAGTTCAGCGACGCCACGGGCACACTCTACCGCTTTTTCTGGAGCGAATATTGCGACTGGTACGTCGAGGCGAGCAAGGCGGTGTTCTTCGGCAACGACGCGGCGCGCAAGGCGAACACGCTGGCGGTGATTGATTTCGTTCTTTCGCACATGCTTCGGCTGTTCCATCCGTTTCTGCCGTTCATCACGGAGGAACTCTGGCACGGGATGGGTTATGCCGAAGACATGCCGGAAAATCAGGGCGGCCAGACCATCATGTTCGCGCCGTGGCCGAAGCCGCTCGACGACGATTTCAAATCGCACTACGGCCTGACCGGGCAGGACGAAAAATACATCGAGGCGCGGAACGAACTGGTCACGCAAGGCCGCAACCTGCGCCGCACGGCGAACATTGCCGCGAGCAAGAAAATCAAGTTCATCGTCAAACCGGCCCGCGAACTGGCGGCGCACGACGTGGAAGTGCTCAAGCTGCTGCTCAATGCCGAGGCGTTCGAGGTGAGCGCGAATTATCAGCCGGGCAAAAACACAATGACGGTGCGCGCCGAGCTGGGCGATTTGTTCCTGCCGCTGGAAGGCTTGATTGACAAGGAAGCCGAGACGGCGCGGCTGAAAAAGGAGCTGGAGAAAATCGAAGCCGAGGCGGCCAAGGTCGAGCAGAAGCTCGCCAACCCGAACTTCACACAAAAAGTCCCGGCGAACGTTCTAGCCGAGCACAAGCAACGCCTGGCCGACTGGCAGGCCAAGGGCGATCACGTGAAATCCGCGCTCGCCGCGCTGCAAGGTTGATTTTATCACCACGAAATACATGGGCGCGGCGGGGCCGCAACCCAAGTAGCGTAGACTGGCAGTCTGCTGTATCGCGGATTGGCAATCCGCCCGTGTTCGAAAATCTGACGTTCTGCCGACTGCCAGTCGGCGGATACAGCAGGTTGCCAACCTGCGCTACAGAAAAATGTTTCGTGGCTCATTCGGCAATCCGGGCCGCTGCGGGTGAGGACACCCGCGCTCCGTTCCAATCTCTCAACCGGTGTCGAATTGATTTAACCAAAAAACCTCGACCGGAAGCCGTTCTGCTGGCATGAACTTTGCCGTGAATTTGATTAAAGCACAAAAAGCCGCCGTCCAAGCCGCGCGCGCCGCCGGCAAACTCATGCTGGCAAACTGGCACACGCCCAAACGCGTCAATTCCGCCTACGCCCACGACATCAAGCTGGAACTTGACGTGCGCTGCCAGAAACTCATCGAAAAAACACTGCACGCCGCGTTCCCGCAAATTTCACTGCTCGGCGAGGAGGGTTGCTCTGGTGATGCGAACAGCGAATACCGCTGGGTGGTGGACCCGATTGACGGCACGGTGAATTATTTCCACGGCATGCCCCACGCCGCGGTTTCCATCGCACTGCAAGTCCGAAGTCCAAAGTCCACAGTCCACAGTCGGGCAACCGCGCCATCCTCCATCCTCTATCCTCCATCCTCGCACCAAACCATTCTGGGCGTGATTTACGGTCCGTTCACGGACGAGCTTTGGACGGCCACGCGCGGCGGGCCGACACGGTTGAATGGCCGTGTCGTCCGCGTCAGCCGTTGCACGGATGTCGGCCAGGCCGTCATCGCGATGGGCTTTTCCAAGAGCAAGCTGAACCTGGAGAAAAGTCTGCCGCACGTGAACCGGCTTTCCCGGCGGGCGATGAAAATCCGCATCATGGGTTCCGCAGCGCTTGAGCTGGCCTATGTGGCTTGCGGGCGGCTGGATGCCTATGTCGAGCGGACGATCAATTTGTGGGACATCGCGGCGGGCGCGTTGCTGGTGGAATGTGCCGGCGGCGAATTTTACACGCGGCCCGCGCCGGGCGGGAAATTCCGCATGGTCGCCGACAATGGCCGGCTGCGCCGGAAACTCCAGGTCGGAAGCCTGCTCAAATAAAAGTGTAATTTGCTGTTAGCGTCGAGCCTGCGGCTCGAACGAATTGGCGCACAGCGCCGACACTACAAACCCAAGTCAGGACACTACCCAATAAACAGGCCAATTGCGCACCATTTCAGGGTGTGATATAATGTGTTTCGTATTTTGTCATGAATCACCGACGTACCTTCAGTGCCTTTTTGTTTTTCGGAGCCTTGGTGTTTTCAACTTTTGCCGCGCCGGTGATTGATCCCATTCCCAACGCCAGCATACCCGCCGGCAAGACCCTGATCCTGCCGGTCACGGCGAGTTCAACCAATGGCCAGCCGTTGACCTTCACGGCCAGCAGCAGCACCAATCGCATCACCATCGAAATCCACACGAACAATCCGTTCTGGAAAATGTCCGTGGTGCAGGCGGCGGCGGGGAGTGCGCCGGGCGCGTATCAAACGCCGTTCCGCGGCGGCGTGGTCACCGTGACGAACATCGGCGACCTGACGTTCATGCTATTTCGCGATCTCACCCCGCACACGGTGGATGTGATCCAAGGGTTGACGGCGGGTGGTCTCTATACCAGCAACACCATTTTTCATCGCGCCATTGCCGGTTTCATGAACCAGGGCGGCGACCCGAACACGAACGGCACAGGCGGGCCGGTGTTCCGTTTTGACGATGAATTCAATCCCCAGACGATTTTCAGCGGCAACGGGCAACTGGCGATGGCCAACTCCGGGAAGGACACGGATGGCTCGCAATTTTTTGTCACCGTTGCGCCGTACCGGTATGGCGATTTTGGTTACACCTTGTTCGGCCAGCTCCTGCACGGGTTCAACGTGCTTTCGAACATCAACAACACGGCAACCGACGCCAACAGTCGCCCACTCGCCGATGTAATCATCACCCGGGCTTCCTTCGTGCCTGATAACTTTGACACCGTCCTCACTCTCACCGGCACCAACGCCGTCGGAGTCGTGGGAACGATCAGCGTCGTCGCCGACGACGGCGCGGGTGGGTACGCGACCAATTCCTTTACGGCGACAACGGTCGCGGATGGAAATTTTGACCAGGCATTTATTTATCCACAAACTGTCACCAATCTGGTCGCGCCGGTGAATGTTCCGCTGACAAACTACGTCGCGGCGACCAATTTGCAGGGCAGCCAGGTTTATTGGTTTGATTACTGGCAAGACTTGAATTCTACAAACTCAACCATCTCATCAACCTCCGGTCAGTTGCTGGTCAAACCAAACACAAATTTTATTGGAAATACCGGCCACTACATTGTGGTCAGCACCAATTCACAATGGAATTTGTATTATTACTACGGCTTGAGTTTGCCGCCTTATGACTTGCAGCTTTACACCTTTGCCTTTGGCGACACGGTGATTTCCGCGGTCCCGACCAATTTCACCGCGACGGCGCTCATGCCATTCACCAACCTGCTGCTGGCCACGTTCACCAACGGCGTGCCGAACAGCGCAACCAACAACTTTACCGCGTTCATCAACTGGGGCGACAACTCAACCAATGGCGGGTTGATCGTAACCAATCTCGCCGGGTGGAAAGAGGTGCGCGGCTCACACACCTACACCAACGCAGGAAATTATCCAGTTTACCTCACCCTCCAGAGCATATACGGCGCGAGCGCGACGGTCGTATGTACCGGCAGTGTTCCGCCGGTCGTGAGCCTGATGAGGATCGGCACGAACAACGTGGTGAGCTGGCCGGCCTGGGCGACCGATTACCAGCTTCAATCCGCCACCAATATCGCCGGGCCGAACTGGCTGGCGGTCACCAATTTCTCCGTGCTAACCGGCTATGACAGCGTGATCACCAACAGCACGACCAACAGCGCCATTTTCTTCCGGCTGAAAAAGTAAAAGGGCGGGGGGCGGAAATGATTTTCGGCAATTCGGCGGGGACGCATCTGAAAGATTGTAGCAGCCGATGTAAGGAGGCTCATTCTCCCTGAAAACCGACATTTCCAGAAGAAATTCGAGCCTCGTCACCTCGGCTGCTACAGACAATTGGAATCGGCTTTGTGCCTTCGTTACTTGGTTGTAAAAAACGCCTTTAGCTCTTCCAGCGCCTTGGCGCGGTGGCTCAATTTGTTTTTCACGTCCTCGCCCAGTTCGGCGAACGATTGCTCGAATCCCACCGGCATAAACAGTGGATCGTAGCCAAAGCCATTTTTCCCCTGCGGCGCGAAACCAATCCGTCCTTCGCAGGCGCCATCAAACAATTGTGGATTGCGAATGGCGGATTGCGAATCAATCGCCACCAACGCGATGACACAGTGAAATCGCGCCCGGCGCTTTTCGAACGGAACGTCCTTGAGCATCTGCAATAACTTGGCGTTGTTGTCCGCGTCGGGCGTGTTGCCGGACTTCGCCGAATCCAGGGCGGCGAATCGCGCCGAATGCACGCCCGGCGCGCCGTCCAGCGCGTCCACCTCCAGCCCCGAATCGTCGGCCAGCACGAAAAGCGGTGACGAGCGGCGGGTGGGAGGAAAATTGACGGCAAGCCAGCGCGCCAGTTCAACGGCTTTCTTCGTCGCGTTGCCGGCGAAAGTGTCGGCGTCCTCCACGACTTTGGGCGGGTCGGGAAAATCGTTGAGTGTGAGGATTTGGAACGCGCCGCCAAGGATGGCGCGGATTTCGCCCACCTTGTGGGCGTTGCGAGTGGCAATCACGATGGTCGTCACGCGGAAACGATAGCAGTCAGACGGTTGCGCGCAACTCATCAGCTTCGTTGGAAAATCCCGCGGCGGGGCCGGCCGGGTTTGCCCTCGACCCCATCCTCATTCCAGCAACTCGGCCAGCTTGCTGTGCTTGCGTTTGAATCCTTCAATCAGCCGGTCATAGTGATGAATCCGCTGGAAGGCGTGCGCGATCAGGTAAACCCCCAGTCCGGTGAGGCCCAGATTCAGCAGCAGCAATGGCACCAGCCATTGCGCCACCTCGTGCAGTTGATACATGCGCGACGTGGCGGTTAAAATGCTCAACACCGACAGTGGGAACGCAAAGACGGCGATGCCGGTGCGCATGGTGGAAAGCGAGGTGCGCTTTTCCGACAGGAGCACCTGAATTTCATTGAGGATCATGGCATCCAGTTCGGAGTCGGCCTTGGGCAGCGGGGGATTGCTCATAATTCAAGCGATTGATTTCTGCACCGACCTTACCACAACCGGCCCAAAGAGAAACGCTTTTTGCCAACACCCACCGTGACCGGCAAGTTCCGCCACCCGGCGCGCAGAGGCGCGCGGCGTAGATCAGTTCCCCGCGGGTGCAGCTTCGGTTGCTGACCGTTTGTGCTCCCATTTGGCATGCGCCTTTTCCAGACACTCCGGACAAATGCCGTGGGTAAAATCAGCACCCGTATGTTTATGGAAGTAAGCTTCAATCTGATCCCAGTATCCCTTGTCATCCCGGATGCGCTTGCACCAGGCGCAGATGGGCAGCAACCCCTCCAAAGTTTTGACGTGTTCGAGCGCATCCGCCAGGCGGGCTGAAACCCGCCTTAACTCCAGCAGCGCCATGACCTGCCGCGACAGGGCTTGCAGCGCCTCCTGCTGTTTGGCAGAAAGCTGGCGTGGTTGATGGTCAACAACACAGAGCGTTCCCAAGGCCAGTCCTTCCGGGTTGATCAGGGGAATGCCCGCGTAAAACCGGACATGGGGTTCGCCCGTGACCAGCGCATTGTCGGCAAACCGCCGGTCCTTCGTTGCGTCTCTGACGACGAAGGGTTCGTTCTGGAGAATCGCATGCGCACAGAACGCGACGTCGCGGGATGTTTGTTGCTGCTCCAACCCGACCTTCGATTTGAACCACTGCCGGGCTTCGTCCACGATGGAAATCAAGGCAATGGGAACCTCGCAAATATGCGCGGCCAAGGTGGTGATGTCGTCGTAGGACTGCTCGGCCCCGGTATCGAGAATGTGATACTCCTTCAGGGCCGCGAGTCGTTCAGCTTCATTGGTTGGTAGCGGGGCTTTCATCGTTCAATGGCTTTCAATGCGGAATAAACCGCGACCGGCGCCGTCAGGGCTAAAACGGCATCCCCATTCGGGATCATGGCTGGCCGGTCGCGATGAGTCATAAGTTAAACAACATAATTTTTATATTTACTGTAACTTATCACAAATTGCGCGAAATCAAATCATTTGTTGTCGCCGGAAGTTTCACCGGCTTTATATTTGATCCGTAAGTGTCTTTACATTAAAAGCTTGGGCATGTAACGCGTCGCGATTGGAGGAAGGGGGAAAAACGGACGGATTTGCCGTTCGCCTTGAAAGTAGCGCAGACATTCTTGTCTGCTGGTTCTGGCGACTTTCCAACCGCCAGTTCAACACGGGACACGGGACAGGAAAGTCCCGTAAACCCGCAGACAAGAATGTCTGCGCTGCCCGGTCGAGCTGCCTCTGTTGGCATTCAACGGCCAGTTCAGCCGGGGACAACGTAATTGACCCTGACGAAAAAAAACGGTTTCCTGTGCCCGGTCGGATTTATGGATCCACAGAAACCCACGCTGGATGACTTGCGCATCAAGCGCAGCGACAAACCCGAATCGAATTTACGAATTCGGCCGGTCGCCATTGGCATTGTCGTTCTGGTTCTGGCGACCGGGGTGATTTGGTGGCTGACGCGGCCCAAAGCCATCGAGGTGCGGACGGTGGTCGCGCGCGAAATTGGCGGCGCCGGCGGGGATCATACGGTGCTGAATGCCTCCGGTTACGTCACGGCACGGCGGGCGGCGACGGTTTCATCCAAAGTCACCGGCAAAGTCATCGAGGTGCTTATCGAGGAGGGCATGAAAGTGAAGGAGGGCCAGGTTCTGGCGCGGCTGGATGATACGAACATCAAGACCAGCCTGGCCGTGGCGCAGGCCCAGTGGGAATCGGCCAGGGCGGCACTGGACGAAACCCGCGCCCAGCTCAAACAGGCAAACCAGGAATTTCAACGCATTACCGAACTGGCCAAACAACATATCGCATCCCAATCCGACCTGGACCTGGCCGAGTCGAACGCCAAATCGTTGCAGGCGCACCTGGCGCAGCAGGAAGTGGATGTCACCGTGACGGACCGCACGGTGGCCCTGTGGCAGCAACAGATGGATGACATGATCATCCGCGCGCCGTTTGCGGGCATTGTGACGACCAAGGACGCCCAACCGGGCGAGATGATTTCACCGGTGTCGGCCGGCGGCGGGTTCACCCGTACGGGCATCGGCACCGTTGTGGACATGGGCTCGTTGGAAATTGAAATTGACGTCAACGAGAGCTACATCAACCGCGTCGAACCCGCCCAGCCGGTCGTGGCCACGCTGGACGCGTATCCGGAATGGAAAATTCCATGCCAGGTCATTGCCATCATCCCAACGGCCGACCGGCAAAAGTCCACGGTCAAGGTGCGCGTCGGTTTCGACCAGCTCGACCCGCGCATCCTGCCGGAAATGGCGGTAAAGGTGGCGTTCCACGAAACCGGCACGGCGCCGACCACGGCGAATCACACCGTGCTCATCCCGAAAACCGCGGTGCAAAGCCGGGACGGACGGGATGTCGTGTTCGTCATCCAGCACACCCACGCCGAACGCCGCGCCGTCACGGTGATTGACACGCAAGGTGATGATTCCGTGTTGAGCGCGGGCGTCTCCGCCGGCGAAAGCGTGGTCGCGGACCCGCCCGCCGGTCTGAACGATGGAATGCCGGTCAGGGCAAGGAAGCTATGAACGAAAACCAATCAAACAATGGCGCGTTGGTGCGCGTTGAGAATGTGGAAAAAATCTTCCACCGCGGCTCGGAGGATATTCACGTGCTGGCGGACCTGCATCTGCAAGTCCCCGCCGGCGAATTCCTCGCGTTGATGGGCCCGTCAGGTTCGGGCAAGAGCACCCTGTTGAACTTGATCGGCGGCCTTGATCGGCCGACCAGGGGCCTCGTGACCGTCGCGGGTGAACGCCTCGACCAGTTGTCCGACCACCGGCTGGCCGCGTGGCGCGCACGGCACGTCGGGTTTGTCTTCCAGCTCTACAACCTGATGCCGGTGCTGACGGCGGAACGGAACGTCGAACTGCCGCTGCTGCTGACGCATCTTTCCAAGGCGGAACGGATGAAACACGTGGACGCGGCGCTGGCGGTGGTCGGGCTTTCGCACCGCGCGAAACATTATCCGCGCACGCTTTCCGGCGGCGAACAACAGCGCGTGGGCATTGCCCGCGGCATTGTCACCGACCCGACGTTGCTGCTGTGCGACGAACCAACCGGCGACCTGGATCGCAAGGCCGGCAACGAAATCCTGGATTTGCTCCAGGCGCTGAACCGGGAGCATGGCAAAACCATCATCATGGTCACGCACGACCCGCACGCCTCGGCGCGCGCAACGCGGACGGTGTATCTGGACAAGGGCCAATTAAGCAACGAACCGGTGAAATGAGAACGTTATGTAACGCAGACATTCTTGTCTGCGGGTTCGCGGGACTTTCGAGTCCCGTGAATCCGGCGACTGGAAAGTCGCCTCAACCCGCAGGCTGGAAAGCCTGCGCTACCGCCTGTGGTTGCATGTGGATTGTGTCATGAAATTCTTCCACCTCATCTGGTGCAATCTGAAGCGGAAGAAGCTGCGGACATCGCTGACGCTGCTCTCGATTGTGGTCGCGTTCATCCTGTTCGGGTTTTTGTCGGCCATCCAGCAGGCGCTGGTGGGCGGCGTGGAAATGGCGGGCGCGGACCGGTTGATCGTCCGCCACAAGGTGTCCATCATCCAGTTGCTGCCCATAAGTTACGAAGCGCGGATGGACCGTATTGCCGGCGTGGATTTCGCGACGCACCAGACCTGGTTCGGCGGCATTTACCAGGACCCGAAAAATTTCTTCATGCAAAACCCCGTCGAGCCGGAAAAATTTCTCGAGATGCATCCCGAAATCATCCTGCCGCCGGAACAGGAGAAAACCTGGCTGGCAACGCGGACGGGCGCGATTGTGGGACGCCGGACGGCGAACCATTTCCATTGGAAAATCGGTGACCAGGTTCCCATTCAATCAACCATCTGGACGAGGCCGGACGGAAGCCGCACCTGGGAATTTGACATCGTGGGCATTTACGATGGGAAAGACAAGGGGATCGACACCACCCCGATGTTCTTCCGCTATGATTACTTCGATGAAGCGCGGCAAGCCTGGGGCAAAGGACAGGTCGGCTGGTACACCATCCGCATCAAAGACCCGTCGCAGGCGGCGGAAGTGGCCAAGCGGGTGGACGTGGAGTTTGAAAATTCGCCGGCGGAAACCAAGACGGAGCCGGAGGGCGCCTTCATTCAAGGCTGGGCCAGGGCAATCGGCAACATCGTGTTGATCGTCGCCGCCATCCTGGGCGCGGTGTTTTTCACCATCCTGCTGGTGACCGGCAATACCATGGCGCAGGCGGTGCGCGAGCGGACTGGCGAGCTGGGCGTGCTCAAGGCCATCGGCTTTACCAACGGACGGATTGTCGGGCTGGTGCTCGCCGAGTCGTGCCTGCTCACAGTGCTTGGGGGCGTGGTCGGTCTTGGACTGGCGTGGCTGGTCATTTCCCATGGCGACCCCACGAGCGGTCTGCTCCCGATGTTCTTTTTCCCGACGCGCGACCTGCTCATCGGCTTGGGCCTTAGTGTCGTGCTCGGTCTGGTTACGGGAATTTTCCCGGCGCTGCAAGCCATGCGCCTGCGCGTCGCCGACGCCTTGAGAAGGATGTAAAATGATTTTCCAAATTAATTTTCAATTCGTGGCAGGGTCGGCGCGCCGCGCCGACCGGACGCCGCAGCGCGGCGTCCCTGCCTTTCCCTCAACTCTCAACCCTTCCATCCTCCGCAGTGCTACGGAGGACGGGCAACTCTCAACCAACTAATGGCCGGCCCCATCAACTGGTTTTCCCAAATCGTCTCCATCACGAAGTTTGGGTTGCTGAGCATCCCGCAACGGCGCGGCGCGGTGGTGGCCACAGTCATCGGCATCGCCGGGGTCGTGACCGTGCTCGTCGGCGTGCTCTCCATCGCGGCGGGTTTCCGGCAGGCCATGACCGTTTCCGGCTCGCCCGACGGTGCGATTGTTTTGCGCAGCGGCGCCGACAGCGAAATGGTCAGTGGCTTCGGGCGCGACGAGACGCGCGTCATCGCCGACGCCCCGGGAGTGGCGCGCACCGCACAAGGCCCGCTCGCGTCCGCGGAATTGTTTGTCATCATCAACCTGCCCAAACGCTCGACCGGCACGGACGCGAACGTGCCGTTGCGCGGTGTGGAACCCGCTGCGTTGCTGGTGCGTGATAATTTGAAAATCATCCAGGGCCGGATGTTTGATTGGGGCAAGGATGAAGTCATCGTCGGTCGCGGCGCGGCCCGGGAATTCGCCGGGCTGGAAGTCGGCTCGAAAATAAAAGTAGGCCGCTATGAATGGCCGGTCGCCGGCATCTTTTCGGCCGGCGGCGGGGTTGCGGAATCTGAAATCTGGACCGACGCGAAGGTGTTGCAGGACGCGTATAATCGTGGCGACTCGTTTCAGTCCGTCTCCGTCAGGCTCAATTCGCCAGGCGCGTTCCAGCAGTTCAAGGATTCATTGACTTCGAACCCACAGCTCAACGTGAAAGTCGTCCGGCAATCCGAATATTACATCGAACAATCGGAAACCATCACGCGGCTGATCACGACGCTGGGCTTCCTGATTGCGTTTTTGATGGCCATCGGCGCGGTGTTTGGCGCGCTGAACACGATGTACAGCGCGGTGGCGGCGCGGACGCGGGAAATCGCCACGCTGCGGGCGCTCGGTTTCGGCAGCAGCGCCGTGGTGGTTTCGTTGATGCTGGAATCGCTGCTGCTGGCGCTGGTCGGCGGCGTCATTGGCGGCGGGCAGGCGTATTTCGCCTTCAATAATTTTCACACCTCGACGATGAACTGGCAAAGCTTCAGCCAGATCGCCTTCGCCTTCAAAGTCACGCCGGAGTTGCTGGTGCGCGGCATTGTGTGGTCAGCGCTGATCGGTTTGATTGGCGGCCTGTTCCCGGCCATCCGTGCCGCGCGATTGCCCATCGCAGCCGCATTGCGGGAATTGTAATAACGAATTTGCGCCGTAACGCAGACATTCTTGTCTGCGGGTTCACGGGACATTCCTGTCCCGTGTAAATCGGGCGATTGGAAAGTCGCCAAAACCAGCAGGCAAGAATGCATGCTCTACATGGGAGGACGATATGCACTGCTCCATTTCCAATCTTCCGGACGTCCGCACAAACCTGCGTTCACGGGATTCATTGTCGTGTAATGGCAACAGCGACGCAGTTCGTCGTTATCGCGGACAAGGTGGTCAAATGATTCCACCTGCCAAAAAGTTGTTCCCGTGCGCTTTAGTAATCGGTTGGCTTCGCGGGCAGTGAAGCCTTTCCAGATTTTCAGCACCTTGCTCAATGTCCAATCCGGCTTTGGACGAAGCACGGCATGCACATGGTTCGGCATCACCACCCACGCATGAAGATCAAAGCGTTCCCCGGCGTGGAATTTCATTGCTCCCGCAACCAGATCAGCGATTTCGGGACGCGCCAACCAGCAATCGCCGTGACCCGCGTCGAGATATTTATCCACACGTGCAGAATACCAGCGAAACAGTTCTTCCTGCTCGTGCCACGTCAACGGACGTTTGGCGGCCAAGGCTTGTGCTGTGATGACTTCGCGCTCGCCTTTGAAACACAACCAAACGTCTTTGGGCAGCGTCCCCGCCAGGCGAAAAGTTACAAAGTAAGAAGCGCCTTCGCGTTTGAGATGCGGCAGAACACCCCGGGAATGAAAGCCAGATGCAAAGGGGTGCGGATCAGGTTTCACACTGCGCGGATTCACGAACGAGAGAATGTCGTCTTCACTTGTCGCAAGCAAGTACGTGCTGGCGTTGTAGCGCAGACATTCTTGTCCCGTGTTAAACTGGCGACAGGAATGTCGCCCCACCAGCAGGCAGGAATGCCTGCTCTACTTTTCAAATCCCGGCATCCGGCTTGTTTTATCAAACCCCGATCAAGGCCGCGTCGGATTTATTCACGCTTTGGAGCCTGTTGATTAGCCTGCCAGAAAACAACGATTTGTTTCCAGACTTCCGGCGGCTGCATCATGACTGTACCGTGGTTGCCTTGGGGAAATTCCCAGAGTCGCTTTGGGCCGGCATATTTATCGTAGAGCCGGCAGCCAAATTTCTCCGGCACGACCTGATCCTCGCCCGCTACCAGCACGCCGACCGGGCCGTGATAGTTGCGCAGATAATCCTCAGATGGAAAACGGTCAACGAGCAGCAAGTGTACCGGGAGCAATGGCATGTGAGCTTGGGCAACATCGGTCAACCGATTATACGCCCCGAGCAAGACCACCCCAGCGACCCTTTCCGGGTACGTTCCCGCAAGATAAGCCGCGACTCCAGTGCCGAGTGATTCGCCCACCAGATAAATCGGCCCGTTTGTGGCAAGCAGTTGAAACGCCTCATCCGCAGCACGAAATAAACTCTTCTGGCTCGGTGAACCCGGACGGTCCGCATAACCGGGATATTCCAGAATGAACACGTCGAACGCGGCAACGTCCTGGATAACGTCCGCATAATGGGCACAGGCGGTCGCGCAACTGCCATTGCCATAGACGATCAACACCCGGCCCTCGGCCGGTTGTCCGGGCGACAGGCGTTTCATCCCGATGGCTTGACCGGTGGGAGTCTTCCAGCGTTCAAGTTTTGCCGATTGGGCCAATTGATCCACCTGCTCGGGATGGAAGATCGGAGGGAAATAAATCAGCCGACGTTGGAATGCAACGCAGCCAGTACAGATCAGCAGGTAAAGTCCAACGCAAAACAACAGCAGGCGTCCAAAGCGTCTGCGAAGCGTTGGTTTGGAGCGCTGAATGGTTTGGTTCATACCATTCAATAATCACAAAATTGGTATTATAAAACGAATTGAAAAAAATATTGTGAACATTGAAAAAAGCGAATGGGGTTGCTGGTCGCCTTTTGTCCGGTAGCGCAGACATTCTTGTCTGCGGGTTCACGGGACATTCCTGTCCCGTGTGAATTGGGCGACAAGAATGTCGCCCAACCAGCAGGCAGGAATGCCTGCTCTACTTTTCAAACCCCGATCAGAGCTGCACCGATGACGCCGGCGGAATCGCCGAGCTGATGTTTGACGATGGGCGTTTCGAGGCAATCGCTGAAAACATATTTCGCCACTGCCGCGACGCCTTCCGTGTAGAGCGCGTCGAAATTTGAAACGCCGCCGCCAAGGACGATCACGTCCGGGTCCAGCACGTCAATGAGGTTGGCCAGCGAACGGCCGAAGTGGCGGAAGAAAACTTCCATGAACTCCACCACCTTCGCGTCGCCGGCGAAATAATCCTGCACGATTTTCTTGAACGGCCTTTTCCTCCCGAACTGTTCGGCGTAACGCGACTCCAATCCGCCGCCGCTGATGAACGTCTCCACGCAACCGCGCTGGCCGCAGTAACATTTCGGCCCATTGGGATCAATGGACATGTGGCCCCATTCACCGGCGATGGCTTGCGGGCCGGTGATGACCTCGCCCTGGTGGACGATGCCGCCGCCGCAGCCTGTGCCCATGATGACGCCGAAGACCAGTTTCTTTCCCCGGGCCGCCCCGTGCAGCGCCTCGGCCATGGCGAAGCAGTTGGCGTCGTTTTGGATTTCAATTTTCCGGCCGAGAATCCGTTCGAGGTCCGCTTTCAACGGCTGGCCGTTCATGCAGAGCGTGTTGGAATTTTTCAGCAAGCCGGTGCGCGGAGAAACGGCCCCGGGCGTGCCGATGCCGAACGTGTGCGGCGCGCCCCGGATGCCGGCAACCAGTTCGTCATGCAGCCCTTTGATCCGATTCAGGATGTGAGCGTAACCCTTTTCCTGCTGCGTCTCCACGCGCTTGCGGAAAAGACTTGTCGCGTCGAAGTCCCGCATTTCGGGACGAAGACGGATCGCCTCTTCATCCAGAACAATGCCTTCAATCTTGGTGCCACCGAGGTCTATGCCGATTCGGTATTTTGACATAAAATGGATAAACCCTTGATTTTATTGGGGCCAGATTGCGCCACAAGGGGCCTGAACGCAAGATGATTGACCCCACCACCACGGTTTAAACAGTCTTTAAATCCCTTCCCAGTGGCGATTGCGGTCAATTCAATAACGTGATACAAACACCTTCATGTTGCCCAAAGAATTTAGGGATTTATTGATTGTGGTGGTTTCCCATCAGAAGGAACAACACCAAATTGAGAGGGATATGGACGACGGCAGTTGTCATTTGCTCTGGACGTAATGATAACAGCACCGGAGGTTCTTTCAATGCGCATAAATGAATTTACACAATTCTTGCTCGCTGTCCGATGGGCAGTGGCGCTGGACAGCGCAATGCATATCTGAGCGCGATTTTTCAAGGTCGTATTTTTCGTCGAAATCCGGCCCGCGAGGGGTTAGGTTGTGGCCATGTTTCTGGCCATGACAAACAAAGCGAAACGGTTGCTCTACTTTGGTTACATCCAACAGGTGCGGACCAAGGACCTCCAGCGCGGACTGGAAGAGCTGCCGGCGCTGCTGGCCGATTTGCCGCCCGGCTTCCACTTGCTGGTGGACCTGGGCCGGCTGGAATCCATGGACCCCGCTTGCACGACACAAATCGGCAAGGTGATGGACTTGTGCGACCAGCACGGCGTGGGACTGGTGATCCGCGTCATTCCCGACCCGGCGAAAGACATCGGGTTTAACCTGCTTTCCATATTCCATTACCCGCACCACCCGCGGGCGGTCACTTGTAAGACAATGAGTGAGGCGGCCAAGCTCCTTTCAATTTAGGCAGTTACATCTCCAGCGCGAGAAATGATTCAGTATTCAATCCCGGCAGTGCTCGGGCTGGTTCAGATCAGTCCCCGCTTCCGCGCGATGTCGGCGGCTTCGGTGCGGTTCTGAACCTGCAATTTGCCGAGGATGTTGGAGACGTGGTTTTTGACCGTGCCTTCGGCCAGATGCAGCTTGTCCGCGATTTCCTTGTTGGGAATTCCCTGGGCCAGCATCACCAGCACCTCGCGCTCGCGTTCGGACAACGGCTCAATCAGGTCGCCGGGGGAATGCAGCGCGGCGCGCAGGGTGCGCGAGGCAATCTCGGGCTGGATGAATATTTTGCCGTCATGCACGCGCCGGATGGTTTCGACGAGTTTCTGCGACGGCAAATCCTTGAGCAAATAACCCACCGCACCGGCGCGCACTCCCTGGAAAACGTAGTCGTCACGGTCGAACGTCGTCAGGATGATGACCCGCGCTTCGGGCCAGGACCGGCAGATGGCGGCGGTGGCTTCTACGCCGTTCAGTTGCGGCATCTGGACGTCCATGAGGATGATGTCCGGACGCAATTGCAGGGCGAGTTTCACGGCGGCCCTGCCGTCTTCCGCTTCGCCGGCCACTTCGAAACCGCTCTCCAGTTCGAGAATGGTTTTCAATCCCTGACGCATGAGCGTCTGGTCTTCGGCCAGCAAAATCCGGATGGGTTTCATCAGGCAATTACAGGAATTTGCGCTTCGATGAGAGTGCCGTTGGTTCCCGCCATCGCGACGGTGAACGTCCCACCGAGACCTTCCACGCGCTCACGCAAGCCGCGCAAACCGTAGTGGCCCGGTTTGTTCTCCGCCTCGCGCGGGAGGCCGGCGCCGTCATCGCTTACGCGCAGGACGACTTCTTTTGGATGCAGAGTCAGGTTCACTTGAACGTGATTAGCATGGGCGTGTTTTTCGATGTTCGTCAATCCTTCCTGCGCGACGCGCCATAAAACTTCCGCCACGGCTGGAGGCAAAGCGTCGGCACCCTCCGCAACCCGGCAGTCAATGGCCGCGCCGAAACGCCGGCCGGCTTCCGCGCACAAGGTTCGCAGCGACTCGGTGAGCGGGCGGTCGCCGAGACCCGAGGTGCGCAGGTTGGCCAGTGACCGGCGCAGATCCTCCATGCTGGAGCGGGTGAGCTTCTGCATTTCCGCCAGCAGCGTCGCCACCCGGGCCGGATCGGCCGCCTGCAACCGCTGCGCGGCCTCCAGTTGCACGGTCAAGGTGACCAGCGCATGACCAAGCGTGTCGTGCAGGTCCCGCGCCAGGCGCTCGCGCTCGCGGAGCGCGGCGAGTTCGACTTCGCGCTCCCGGGCCAGTTCGAGTTCGCGTTTGGCCGCCTGCAGTTCGAGAATCAGCCGCCCGCGCTCAGCACTGGTGACGACCATCCGGGCGACGAAGAACGCGAGAAAGAGCCAGGCCGCCGTTGTGAACGACACAGAAAACCAGTCCCTCGCATCCCACGTGGCGGGCTTGCTCCAGCCGATCAAGTTCAGGAGAAAGGCGGCTAGGACCACAAGGATTGCGGGCACCGAGATCCGAAATGGCCGCGCAAAGATATGGCAGATGTAAGGAAACAGAAACCACTGAAAAGCACGGTCAATGCGAGACTCCGCGAGCACTATCGCCACGCTCGCCACGATGTACATCCACCACCATCGCCGGGATGGCCCAGGGTCAACGAGACCTCCGCGAAGGTCTCCAAACCATGGCCAGGCCGGCCAGCGGGTGAGAGTGGGAAGGACGGTAAAAAACAAGTAGAGCAGAGCCTGGATCACCACCAGGCCGATGAGGGCGGCATCGGCCCATCCGTGCATTCCTGTGGCATGACCCCAGTGCGAGTACAGTGTTAACCCCAGTGCCAGGAGGATTATCACGTAAGCGAGCAGGTAGAGTCCCCGATATTGGCCGCCCGGGAGGGCTGCCCTAAAATCGGCGGGCGATGATGCGGATTTTGAGTTCATGTCATTTTCAATGATGACGCCGTCAGTATGATTAAACCGGGCATGGGCACCAACGGTTTTTATCCGGCGCACGGCGATCGGGTTTTATAGGTGTCACGTTGATTTACGGTCCGTCATTGACCGGCCGATTGGGCCAATCTTTTCTGGAGCGTTGAATTGCCCGGAAACAGGGCGGCGCCGGACTGCCAGGTTGCCAGGGCATAATCGTTGCGACCGAGCTTCTGGTATTGGTCGCCCAGCAACACGTAGGTTTGCGCGAATTGGGGCTGCGACGGCTGCGCTTCCTGTTGATTGATCAATTGCGTGAACTGGTCGATGACTGCCTGACCCTGGTTCAATTCCGCCGGGTAGTGTGACATGAGGGCAGCTTTGGTGAAAGCCGCCTCCCAGTTTGAGGGATCGAGGCTCAATGCCGCGTCGAAGCTTTTAACCGCCTGCATGGCCAGGATGGCCTTGTCCGGGACATCCTGCGTGGTTGCGGCCTGTTCGAGATACGCCTGGCCCAACGCGGTTGGATATGCGGCGTTGCTCGGGTCACTGGCCGCCTGCTGCTCGAGTTCAGCAATCGCCTGACCGAGTTTGCCAGACTCGTTCAGTTTTTTCAAAATGTCCCGCCTCTGCTCGTGGGTCAATCGTGTGGATAGCAGGCTTTCGATAGCCTGCTTGATGGCGGGATCAACTACTTTGGCGCTCGTTTCAGTCGCGGACGCAATCACCGCCGGCTTGGAATCGCCGGTGTCCGCCGGAACCGGTTGGGCCGGCACGGGTGTTGCAACCGGCGGTTGCGCCGGTGGATTGTTTTCCGTCGCCGGATTGGGAGACGATTCCGTCCGGGCTTGGGCCGGAGGAACAACCGGGTTCTTCTGCCGGCTGGCAGAAAATACGATTCCACCGCCGATCACGGCGACGCCGAGGATTATGTACATGAGTTTTTTCATAACTTTTCTTTCATTCATTGCCGCCGAAGCAGCATATTTGTTTTTGTGTTCGCGTTGGGATATCAACCACACGGTCGCCCCAATAACTGCCGCCATTCTGCTCTTTTACACCGGCCCGCGAACAGACCCTGAAGTCACGATTTGAATAGGTCAAAGGTCATGGCCGGCAAAGGGCCGTCTGGCAGGGCCAGGATGTACGAGAAGGTTTGCGTAACGAACCGCGCGAAGCGTTTGGAGTGCGTCCGATTTATCGGCGCTTTTGATCCAGCGAACGCCCACGATACGCAGAAAAAAAGCGGCGCTCAAGCGCACGCAGTCTAAACGCTGTCGCAGCCGTCAGTGGCAAAACAAAAAAGCGGACGGTTTCCCGTTCGCCTTTGAATTCTTCGGTAGGGCGCGGTGTCCCACCGCGCCGCGGCCGGCTCGGCCCGTCCTCCGTAGTCCCGCAATGCGGGACGGAGGGTGGAAGAGCCAGCCCCACCTTTCAATACCGGCAATGCTCTGGCTTCTGCATATTCACTCCTTCCGCTTGCGCTTGTCCTGGTAATCTTTCCAAAGAATGCCCAGAACCAGCCAGCCACTCCCGCCAAGTGCAATCAACAAACAAATCATGGCGATGCCGGGGTAGCCAAAAATCTGGAACGTGGAGTCGATTCGCATCATCAGCGCCGCCCCGACAATCAGCGCCGCGAGAATAATGCCGGTGGTGACCCGATTGGCGATTTTTTCGAAGCCGTTGAGCAAATAACGCGCGTCGGGAGTGTTGACGTTTACTTCCAATTCCGAATTGCCGACGGCGTCCAAAATCTTGTTTACGCGCCCCGGCAGGCCGCCCACAAAATCCTTCATTTCGAGAAACGATCCCATTAACTGCCCCGGCGAAACTGCTTTGCGCATCCGGGTCGTCATGATTTCGGCGACATTCCGGCGCACCGAAGCGTTGGTATTGAAATTCGGACATAAAATTTTCCCGATCCCCTCCAGTTGCAGCAGGGTTTTCCCCAGCAGGGTCAATTCGGTTGGAACATAAAGTCCGGTTTCGGCCGCCGTTCTGGACACGTCCATCAAGGCTTTGCCCACATCCTGGCGGTTCAAGGTCTGGTTCCGCTGTTCGGAAACAAATTCCGTCGCTTTTCTGGTGAACTCCGCCTCGTCGAAGTCATCCGCGGTTTCGCTGATGCGCAGGACAATTTTCACCGCTTCATCGCCGTTGCCTTCGCTGATGGCCAGCAACAACCGCAACAAATTTTCCTGCATGCCTGAACTCACCCGCCCGGTCATGCCCAAATCCAGCAACGCCACGCGCCCGTCGTCTGTAAGAAAAATGTTGCCTGGATGCGGATCGGCATGAAAAAAGCCGTCAATCAACACCTGTTTCAGATACGCCTTGAAAAGTTCCTCGGCCAGAACATCGCCGTTCATGTCCAATTGCGCGATGGGACTCAGCGCGGTGATTTTTGTTCCGCTGACATAATCCATCGTCAATACGCTGCGCGAGCTGTAATCGAGCACGGGCAGCGGAACGAGAATGTGCGGAAATTCCTTCAGATTGGCTGCCAGCGTGGTCAGATTGGACGCTTCCCGTTGATAATCCAGTTCCTGCAAAATGGAACTTTTGAATTCCGCGAGAATTTTTCCGAAACGATAACGGCGGCCGATGTCCGTATGTTCGTCAAAAAAGTCCGCGATTTCCTCGAGCACTTCAAAATCGTCCGCGATTTGTTTGCGGATTTCCGGGCGTTGCACTTTCACGACCACGGGACGCCCGTCGCGCAAGGCCGCGCGATGCACCTGTCCGAGCGACGCGGCGGCAAGATGCTTTTCCTCAAAAAATGAAAATGCCTTTGAGATGCGGACGCCGAGTTCGCTCGCGACAATTTGTTCCACTTCAGCGTAAGGAAACGGTTTGATCTTGTCCTGCAAACGCGCAAGCGCCTTCAAATATCGTTCCGGCAAAAGGTCGGCGCGGCTGGAAAGCAACTGGCCGAATTTGATGAAGGTCGGCCCCATTTTTTCCAAATCGTCGGCCAATTCTTCCGGCGCGGGCTGGCCGGGTTTGGCGGCCAAAGGTGTTTTTTCATCGCCCGCGGCTTCCTGGTCAAATTCCTTGGCCAAATCGGTGGAGCCGTATTTCCAAAACAGCAACGCGATATCCTTGTAGCGTTTGAGGTGATGCGGTTTTAAGGACAATTTCATGTTTGTTTTTTTCCTGGGGCAATTTCAGCAAATGAATCCTGCCTCTGCATTCGGTAAAAGTTTACCCGACGGGCCGGATTTGCCTATGGGGTATAACCCTAACTCCCCAAGTTATCACCTCCGGAATCAAATTGCGAAAAAGGCGAACGGTTTTCCGTTCGCCTTTCGCGTTCCGTAGCTGCGTCTCGTAAGAGCGCGGCAAACTTTTTTAATACCGGTAATGCTCCGGCTTGTATGGGCCTTCGACCGGCACGCCGAGGTAATCGGCCTGTTTCTTGGTGAGCTTGGTCAGCTTCACGCCGATTTTTTCCAGGTGCAGCCGGGCAACTTCCTCGTCCAGTTTCTTGGGCAGACGATAGACGCCGATCTTGGCGGTGTCCTTGTTCTTCCACAAATCCAGTTGCGCCAGGCACTGGTTGGTGAAGCTGTTGCTCATCACGAAGCTCGGATGGCCGGTGGCGCAGCCGAGGTTCACCAGCCGGCCTTCGGCGAGCAGATAAATGCTGTTGCCGCCGGCAAAGGTGTATTTGTCCACCTGCGGCTTGATGTTGAGCTTGGTGACACCTTTGGCGTTGTTCAGGCGGTCCACCTGGATCTCGTTGTCGAAGTGGCCGATGTTGCAGACGATGGCCTGGTCTTTCATCTTCGCCATGTGTTCGAGCGTGATGATGTCGCAGTTGCCGGTGGTGGTGACGTAGATGTCCGCCTCGCCGAGCGTGTCCTCGACGGTCTTGACTTCAAAACCCTCCATCCCCGCCTGTAGGGCGTTGATGGGGTCAACCTCGGTGACGATAACGCGCGCGCCAAACCCGCGCAACGAATGCGAGCAGCCCTTGCCGACGTCGCCGTAACCGCAAACGCAGGCGACCTTGCCGGCGACCATCACGTCGGTCGCGCGCTTGATGCCGTCGGCGAGCGATTCGCGGCAGCCGTAGAGGTTGTCGAATTTGGACTTGGTGACGGAGTCGTTGACGTTGATGGCGGGCACGAGCAGCTTGCCCTGTTCGAGCATCTGGTACAGGCGATGGACGCCGGTGGTCGTTTCCTCGGAAACACCTTTCCAATCCTTCACGACGGCGTGCCAGAAACCGGGACGCTCCTTCGCGATGCGCTTGAGCAGCGCCTTGATGACTGCCACTTCGTGGTTGTCGCTGGGCGTGTTGACCCAGTTGTCGCCGTTTTCGAGTTCGTAACCCTTGTGGATGAGCAGGGTAGCGTCGCCGCCGTCATCGACGATGAGTTGCGGACCTTTGTTGCCCGGATGCGTGAGGGCGTTAAGCGTGAACTGCCAGTATTCCTCGAGCGATTCGCCCTTGTGCGCGAAGACCGGGATGCCGGCCCTGGCGATAGCTGCGGCGGCGTGGTCTTGCGTCGAGAAAATGTTGCAACTCGCCCAGCGCACGGACGCGCCGAGTTCGACCAAGGTCTCAATGAGGATGGCCGTCTCGATGGTCATGTGCAATGAGCCGGTGATGCGCACGCCCTTGAGCGGTTTCAAAGGACCGTATTTTTTGCGGATGGCCATGAGTCCGGGCATTTCGTGCTCGGAAACCTGGATGGTCTTGCGTCCCCACTCGGCGAGCGAGAGGTCGCGGACTTGGTAATCCGGCGCGGCCTTGCCGTTGCCGTTGGTTTTGGCAATCTTGGCGCGTGGGGGTGAAAGTTTGATGGCGGGCATATTCGGTTGAGAGTTGAAAGTTGAGCGTTGAGAGTTATTTCAATGCGTTTTGGAGCGCTTTGACTTTATCGGTTTTTTCCCAGGTCAAATCGGGGTCGTTCTTGCCAAAGTGGCCGTAGTTGGTGGTCTTCAAATAAATCGGCCGGCGCAGGTTGAGCTGGTCAATGATGTCCGAGGGCAGGAAGCTGAACACGCGGTTGACGGCGCGGATGATTTTGCTCTCCGGAACGGTTGCCGTGCCGAAGGTGTCCACGCTGACGCTGACGGGATCGGGATAACCGATGGCGTAGGCGAACTGAATCTCGCACTTCGCGGCGAGTTTCGCGGCCACAATGTTCTTGGCCACCCAACGGCCCATGTAAGCCGCACTGCGGTCCACCTTCGTCGGGTCCTTGCCGGAGAATGCGCCGCCGCCGTGACGGCCCATGCCGCCGTAGCTGTCGCAAATGATTTTGCGCCCCGTCAAACCGGTGTCGCCCTGCGGCCCGCCGACGACGAAACGTCCGGTCGGATTGATGAGATACTCGGTCCGTGAATTCAGGAGGCGCTTCGGCAGGACCTTTTTGATGACATTTTCAATGCAAAACTTTTCGATCTCGCGATGCTCCACATCCGCGCTGTGTTGCGTAGAAATGACGACGTTGGAAATGGCGACGGGTTTGTCGTCCCGGTAAACCACGGAAACCTGCGACTTCGCGTCGGGGCGCAGCCACGGCACGCGGCCGGTCTTGCGGATGCGGGTGAGTTCGCGTCCAAGACGATGCGCGAACATGATGGGCGCGGGCATGAGTTCGGGCGTTTCGTTGCAGGCATAACCGAACATGAGCCCCTGGTCGCCGGCGCCCTGCTTGGCGGTTTTCTTGCCCTTGGCCTTGCGGGCGTCCACGCCCTGCGCGATGTCGGGCGACTGGCCCGTAATAATTACGTTCACGAAGACCCTGTCCGCATGGAAGACGTCGTCGTCATTGACGTAACCGATTTCCCTGATTGTATCGCGCGCAATTTGGACGAAATCAATTACTTCACTGGGATTTTTGAATCCAATCTTTGGTATTGTGATTTCGCCGCCGACGATGACGATGTTGGATTTGGCGTAGCATTCGCAGGCGACGCGGCTGAACTTGTCCTGCGCGAGGCAGGCATCCAGCACGGCGTCGGAAATGGTGTCGCAAACCTTGTCCGGATGGCCTTCGCCGACGGACTCCGAGGAGAAGATGTAATTTTTGCTCATGAATTATTTGGTTAAAATGTCATATTGACGTATCAAGATAAGATGATATATCTTTTTTAAAGCGCGTCAAATGCTTTCTGAGAAAAAGTTGGACCGATGTTTGAAACGCCAACCCGCAGTTTCATCTCATTAGCACCGGGCTTCAGCCCGGTGTGGGCGGAGCAGGATATTCAAGCCGTTTTAACGGCTTCGTGCGGGCGAAAAACCGTTGAAACGGTTTTTAGTTTCAGCATCGCGTGTTCACCGGGCTGAAGCCCGGTGTTAATGAGAGCAGCAGATGGAACAAATAATTTAACGACACAAAAATGTCAGCCACTTTGAAATCACTACGAGCCCTGTCCGACTCGACGCGCCTGCGCATCGTGGCGTTGCTGGAGCGTGATGAATTGTCCGTGAACGAGCTTCAAGAAATCACCCGGCTCGGCCAGTCGCGCATCTCAACGCATCTCGGCCTGCTCGCGGATTGCGCGCTGGTTCAGTCGCGGCGTGAGGGCAAGCGGACGTTCTACAAGCTGAACCCGCAGACGGACGGCACGGCGGGCGAATTCATCCAGCTCGCCATTCGGGGTGCGAAGGAACTGCCCGAGCACGGCGGGGACCAGATCAATCTCAAGCGTGTGGTGAATCGCCGCCGCGAACAGGCGCAGGTTTATTTCAACCAGGTCGCCGGACGCTTCGACCGCGTCTATGGGCCGGGCCGTTCCTGGCAGGCGTTCGGGCATTTGCTGCTGCGGATCCTGCCGCCGCTGGTCGTGGCCGACCTTGGCGCGGGCGAAGGTTTGTTGAGCGAACTGCTGGCGCGCCGCTGCAAAAAGGTCATCGCCGTGGACAATTCGGAAAAGATTGTCGCGTTCGGCGCGGCCAAGGCGAAGAAGAACGGGCAGAAAAATCTGGAATTCCGGCAGGGCGATTTGCAGAACCCGCCGATTGATGCCGGCAGTGTTGACCTGGTGATTTTGAGCCAGGCGTTGCATCACGCGGACGAGCCGGACCGGGCCATTTGCAGCGCGCATAAAATCTTGAAGAATGGCGGGCAGATTTTGATTCTCGATTTGCTCAAGCATAATTTCGACAAGGCGCAGCAGCTCTACGGCGACCGCTGGCCGGGTTTTGCCGAGAGCGATTTGCATCGCTGGCTGGACGAAGCCGGCTTCAAGAAGATTGAAATCAGCGTCGTGGCGCGCGAGGAACAGCCGCCGCACTTCCAGACGATCCTGGCGAGTGGCGAAAAACTAGCCGGGTAGCGCAGGCTTTCCAGCCTGCGGGTTCACGCGACATTCCTGTCGCGTGTTTTAAGAACCAGCACAGCCGCTTCGCATCAAAAATGGCGACTGGAAAGTCGCCAGAACCCGCAGACAAGAATGTCTGCACTACACCGCCACGATGTTTACCAGCTTCTTCGGCACGACGATGATTTTCTTGATCGTCTTACCGTCAATGAATGGTTTTACTTCGATGGAATTTTTTGCGGCCGTTTCCAAATCGGCTTGCGTGGCGTTCGCGGGAACCTTGATCACGACGCGCAGCTTGCCGTTGACCTGCACCGGGATTTCGATTTCGGACTCCACCAGCAGGGCGGGATCGAACTTGGGCCACCGCGCGTAAGACAACGAGTCTCCAGTCCTGAGCCCACTGTCTCCAGTCCGGGCCGGCTGTGGACTGTGGACTGTGGACTGCGGACTATGGCCTGTGGACAGTTTTTCCCAGAGCTCCTCCGCGATGTGCGGCGCGAAGGGAGCAAGCAAAACCAAAAATTCGCGCAAAACGGAAACCGGCTTCGTCTCCCACGTTATCGCGTCGTTGACAAAAACCATCATCGCCGAAATCGCCGTGTTGAAGCGCAAGCCTTCCAAATCTTCCGTCACCTTCTTGATGCAGGCGTGCAGCGTCTTGAGTTGTGCGGGGGTGGCCGGAACATCTTTGATCGCGGAGTTCAATTTGATCAGGTTCAACAACTGTTTGCTGCCTTGTTCCTTCGCTGTTGTCTGCGCCTGCTCAAATTCCGTTTCGCTCGCCTCATCCACGAACAACCGCCAGACGCGGCCGAGAAAACGGTAAACGCCCTCGACGCCTTTGGTGTTCCACGGTTTCACCATTTCGAGCGGACCCAGGAACATCTCGTAAAGGCGGAACGCATCCGCGCCGAACTCTTTGAGGATGTCGTCCGGGTTTACCACGTTGCCGCGCGACTTGGACATCTTCTGTCCGTCTTCGCCGAGAATCAGGCCTTGGTTGACGAGCTTGAAGAACGGTTCCGGCGTCGAGACATGGCCGAGATCGAAGAGAACCTTGTGCCAGAACCGGGCGTAAAGCAGGTGGAGAACGGCGTGCTCCGTGCCGCCGACGTATAAATCCACACCTGGAGTCGAGGGTCGAGGGACGAGGGACGAGGGCAGGCCGGAGTCGGGCTCTCGACTCTCGACTCTCGACTCTCGACCAGCCGTGCCCATCCAGTAGCTCTCTGCTTCCTTGCTGACGAACGCGTTTGAATTCTTCGCATCGAGATAACGCAGGTAATACCAGCAACTGCCGGCCCATTGCGGCATGGTATTGGTCTCACGCACGGAGCCGTCGGGCAAATTGAGCCACTCCTTCGCGCGGGCGAGCGGCGGCTGGCCATCAGACGTGGGCTTGTAATCTTCCAGCGTCGGCGGCAGCAACGGCAACGAACTTTCCGGCAGCGCTTCGTGATACAAATTCCCACCGGCATCTCGTTTCCAAATGATCGGGAACGGCTCGCCCCAGTAACGCTGACGACTGAACAGCCAGTCGCGCAATTTGTAATTGATGGTGCGCTTGCCGAGATTTTTTCCTTCGAGCCAAGCGGTGATTTTCTGCTTTGCATCACTCGAATAGAGTCCATTCAGTGAAACCTCTTCATTTGACGAATTGCATGAAATACCGGGCAAACAAAAAGGCTCGATTACATCAACAGCATTTTGCCGATTGTTTAATTCAACATGCGCTTCCCAAAGCTGTTTTTCCTGCTGCGACAAGCCTTGATTGCGGTAACTCTTTTCAGCAATGGCATAAATTTCTTCTTCAGCAGGAATAACAACCCGAGGAATACCCAAACCAAATTTCTTCGCAAATTCAAAATCGCGCTCGTCGTGCGCCGGCACGGCCATGATGGCACCGGTGCCGTAACTGGCGAGAACGTAATCAGCAATCCAGATCGGAATTTTTTCGCCGTTAACAGGATTGATGGCGTAAACACCAGTCCAAACGCCGGTCTTTTCTTTCGCCAAAGCAGTGCGATCAAGATCGCTTTTTGCAGCCGCGCATAAACCGTAAGCCCAAATTGCATCGTATGGAGTGTCTTTTCCGCCCTTCCATTCTTCTGGCGTGCCAGTAGGCCATTCCGACGGAATACCATCATCTTTGAGCCACTCGTCAACCAGCTTATGTTCCGGCGACAATACCATGTAAGTCGCGCCGAAAAGCGTGTCGGGGCGTGTGGTGAAGACGGTGATTTGAGATTCGGAATTTGAAATTTGAAATTTCACTTCCGCGCCTTCGCTACGTCCAATCCAGTTCCGTTGCATTTCCTTGAGCGAATCGGTCCAGTCAATCGTGTCGAGATCGGCGAGGAGTTTCTCGGCGTAGGCGGTGATGCGGAGCATCCATTGGCGCATCGGTTTGCGAACTACCGGAAATCCACCAACTTCACTTTTGCCATCCACGACTTCTTCGTTGGCGAGCACGGTGCCGAGTTGTTCGCACCACCAGACCGGTTGTTCACTGACATAGGCGAGCCGCTTTGAGTCACGGTAAGCGCGGCGTCTGGATTCGAGTTCGTTTGTAGGACAGGCATCTTGCCTGTCTCCATTTTTCTTTGAAGTTTGAGACAGGCTGGAAGCCTGTCCTACGTTTTCGAGTTCCGCCGGATACTTCAGCGTCTCAATCGGCTCGGCCTTGTTCTTTTCCGGATTGAACCACGAGTTGTAGAGCTTGAGGAAAATCCATTGCGTCCACCTGAAATAATCGGGGTCGGTGGTGGCGAGTTCGCGCGACCAGTCGTAGCTGAAGCCGAGCGACTGAATCTGCCGCTTGAACGTGGCGATGTTCGCCTCGGTGGTATTGCGCGGATGCTGGCCGGTCTTCACGGCGTATTGCTCGGCGGGCAGGCCGAAGGCGTCCCAGCCCATCGGATGCAGCACGTGCAAACCCTGGGCGCGTTTGTAGCGCGCGAGAATATCCGTGGCGGTGTAACCCTCCGGATGGCCGACGTGCAGGCCCGCGCCGGACGGATACGGAAACATGTCGAGGATGTAAAATTTCGGTGGCAACTGCGTGGCGGCCACCTTGCCGGAAAGATTATGGCGCCGGGCAAACGGGTGCCCGTCCGGAAGGGCTTCACCCGGGTTAAAGGCGCGAAAGGTCTGCTGTTCGTCCCAGAATTGCTGCCATTTTGGCTCAATCAAATGAAACGGATATTGTCTGCGACTGCTCGACATAGAAACTGGATTTTGCGGAAAGTGGCGCGGCGGGGCAATGGCAGAGTTTCCGGCGACAAGCAAAAAAGTTCAAGCCACGTGTCGCGTAGTTTTCAAAACAGGAATTTTTTGTAGTTAGCAAAACAGGAATGTTCATTTGGGGCGGTTGGTGAAAAGGAGGACGGGTTTTAGCTGGGGATCGGGCGGGGCGGCCAGCACGGAGTGG
>Ga0224553_1000119_pt1 | contig 39162 bp, 33 predicted proteins | sample 714S21014metaG_FD_179897 | JGI IMG/M metagenome (GOLD analysis project Ga0224553, IMG submission 179897) | Peat soil microbial communities from Stordalen Mire, Sweden - 717 S2 10-14 | ecosystem: Environmental > Terrestrial > Soil > Wetlands > Peat | place: Sweden: Norrbotten County, Stordalen... | reverse complement strand
CGTCAAAAGCCTGAAGAATCGGCAGCCACCGCCGGCCCAGCTCCGCAAACGCTTCGTCGATCAGCCCCGCCGGCCGCTGCGGCCAGGGATAGAAGAACGGCCACGCCAGCGCCCCTGAAAACGTAGCATGCGCATTCAATCCGAGGTTTCTGCTGGCCTTGGCCGCAAACATCAACTGCTCGACCGCCCATGCCTGCCGGCCCTTCAAGTTTTCCGCGAACTCTGCCGGCGCAAATCCTTCAAACAAAGCGTTATATGCTGGGTGCTCGGCAACAAGCTGCCCTTGAAGATGTGTGGAAATCTCCGTCACCGCAAGTCCGGCCCGGCCCACCACGCCGAGGATTTCGTCGCAGTAACCCTGGCTCTCCGCGGCAAGCTTCAAGTCAAAAAGCCGCCCGTCCCAGCTCGGGATCTGCACCCCGGTAAAGCCCAATCCGGCCGCCCACTGCGCCATTCCCTCCAGGGTGTTGAACGGCGCTTCATCCCCCGCGAACTGTGCCAGAAAAATCCCCGGCCCCTTGATCGTTTTCATCTCATTTCTCCTGAAAATCCCAAACCCAGCTAGAACTCTACCCAGCTTCCCAGTCGATTACTCTCGATCGCGCGCTCGATAAACCGCATTCCGCGCACTCCAGCCACGATCCCCGGCAGCGTCGCCGGCAACGGATCGGCTTTGCCCGCCCGCCACGCCAGCAACCCATCCGCAAACTCCCGATACAACACGGCAAACGCCTCGATATACCCCTCCGGATGTCCACCCGGCAGCCGCGTAACCGCGCGCGCATCCAAGCTCAAATAACTCCCCGCCGCATGGCGAATCTCCTCCGGCCCGTCCAGCCACTTCACCCGCAGCCGGTTGGGATCCTCCTGCCTCCAGTCGATCGAGCCGTTCTCTCCATAAACCCGCAGCCGCAGTCCATTCCCCTCGCCCGCTGCCACTTGCGAAGCCATCAGAACCCCGCTTGCCCCGTTCTCAAGCCGGAGGACCGCATTGCAATCGTCGTCCAGCCGCCGCCCTTCCACCACTGTCCGCAGCGTGGCATTCAGGCTTGTGACCCTGAGCCCGGTCACATACTCCGTCAGGTGAAACGCATGCGTGCCGATGTCCCCGATGCAGCCGCCCGGCCCATTGAGCGCCGGATCAGAGCGCCACGCGGCCTGCTTCTGTCCACTCTTTTCAATCGGCTGGCTCAACCACCCTTGCAGATACTCCACAGCAATCTTGCGAATCGCCCCCAGCCGCCCGCTCGCACAGATTGACCGCGCCTCTCTCACCAGCGCATACCCCGCATAGGTATGCGTCAACCCATACGGCAGCCCAGCCTTCTCGACCGCCGCCTCCAGCGCCAGCACCTCGTCATACGTGGCCGTGGCCGGCTTGTCGCTCATCACCGCAATCCCAGCCTCAAGCGCAGCCTTTGCCACCGGCAAATGCAGATGGTTCGGCGTGGCGATCACCACAAAGTCGATTCCGCCCGGCCGCTTCCGCTCCGCCGCGATCATCTCCCTGTAATCCGCATACGCCCTGCCCGGATCGATCCCAAAACTCTTGCCAGCCGCCCGCGACCGCTCCGCCGACTGTGAAAACGCCCCCGCCACCAGCTCAATCTTCCCGTCCAGCTCGGCGGCCATCTTATGAACCGGACCAATGAAGGCTCCCGGCCCTCCGCCCACCATCCCCATGCGCAGCTTGCGCTCCACTGCCATCACTTCCCCCTTTGCAGAGCAAGCCCCTTGCCCACCCCAGAAACATTACCACGGCCAACGATTCGCCGCAGACCAACGCCGTCACACCGCGTGCTTGGGTCAATACGATAAAGTGTCATTGGAAGCTGCCTGCACAACCATGAACACGATCCAGATTCCCGATTCCTCCCGCCGCTGGGACTGCCTGAGCCTGGGCGAAGTCATGCTCCGCCTCGATCCCGGCGAGAGCCGCATCCACACCACGCGCCAGTTCCAGGTTTGGGAAGGCGGCGGCGAATACAATGTGGCCCGCGGATTGCGCCGCTGCTTTGGCCTTCGCACCGCCATCGCCACAGCCTTGGCCGACAACCCCATTGGCCGCCTCGTTGAAGACCTCATCCTTCAGGGCGGCGTCGATTATTCCCTGCTCAAATGGGTTCCCTACGACGGTGTTGGCCGCACCGTCCGCAACGGCCTCAACTTCACTGAGCGCGGTTTCGGCGTCCGCGCCGCCGCCGGCTGCTCTGACCGCGGACACACCGCCATCAGCCAGGTCAAATCAGGCGATTTCGACTGGGAGACGATTTTTGGCGAGCAAAACGGCTCGCGCTGGTTCCACACAGGGGGCATCTTCGCCGCGCTCTCCGCCTCTACCGCCGAGGTGGCCGCCGAAGCCATGGACGCCGCACGGCGCCACGGAACTCCTGTCTCGTTTGACCTCAACTTCCGCGATTCCCTCTGGAAGTCCATCGGCGGCAAAGCCAAGGCCCAGGAAGTGAACCGCGAACTGGTCCGCAAGGTCGATCTGCTGCTCGGCAATGAGGAAGACTTCTCCGCCATGCTCGGCGTCCACATCAAGGGCGTCAGTGACGACTTCGCCGAATTGCCAATCGCAGGTTACGAAGAGATGTTGCGCGAAGTCGCGGCCAGTTACCCGAACCTCAAGCTCATCGCCAGCACCCTGCGCACCGCCCAAACAGCCAGTCGCAACGCCTGGGGTGCAATTGCGCTTTATGAGGATCAGATCGTCCACGTCCCCCAGCGCGACATCGACATCTACGACCGTGTCGGCGGCGGCGACAGCTTTGCCTCCGGCCTCATCTACGGCCTTCTTGCCGGCAAGCCCATCGACTGGGCCGTCCGCTGCGGGGTAGCTCACGGCGCACTCGCCATGACCACTCCCGGCGACACCAGCATGGCCACGCTGGCCGAAGTCGAACGCATCATCAAAGGCGGGTCAGCCCGCATAGCACGATAGAGGAAAAAATGCCGGAAACCACAGCCCAAACCATCGAACGCGTCGGCCTCATTCCCGTCCTCCGCGCCAGAAATGCCGCCCAGGCCCACGCCGTCGTCAAAGCCATGATCGCCGGCGGCGTCACCGTTGTCGAAGTCACCATGACCGTCCCCGGCGCGATCGATGTGCTCAAAGACCTGAAACGCGAGTACGCTGGCGACCTCCTGCTCGGCTCCGGCACCGTGACCACCGCCGAACAAGCCGAAGCCACGATCGAGGCCGGCGCGGAGTTTGTCGTCAGCCCCAGCTTCCACCCCGCCGTCGTGGCCAAAACCCGCGCCCTCGGGAAGCTCTCCATCCCCGGCGCGCTCACCCCCACTGAAGTCATCACCGCCTGGAACGCCGGCGCGGACTACGTCAAGATCTTTCCCTGTTCCGCCATGGGCGGCGCAAGTTATCTCAAGTCGCTTCTCGCGCCCTTCCCGCACCTCAAGCTCATTCCCACCGGCGGCGTCACACTGCAAACCGCCGAGAGCTTCCTGCGCGCCGGAGCCCGCGCCCTCGGCGTAGGCAGCGACCTGGTCAACCTCGCCGCCGTCGACGCCGGAACCCCGGAAACCATCACTGAAACCGCCCGCGCTTATCTCCATGTGCTGGCCCAGTTCCGCAATCAACCAGCAACCTGAAGTCAGGCCGCCCGCGCAGGTATACTTGCCCTGCCCTGACATACGGCCAAATGTGCTGCCATGAACGATCCGACTCGATCCACGCTTGAATCTCCCGCGAACCAGCACCAGCCCTTTCGCCTCGACGGTCGGCACGCCCTGGTCACCGGCGGCGCCAGCGGCATCGGCGAGGCCACTACCAAGGAACTGGTTCGCGCCGGCGCATTCGTCTGGATCGCCGACATCAACCTGCCCGCCGCCGAAGCATTGGCCCAATCCACAGGCTCCGCAAAAGCCCTGCACCTTGACGTAACCAGCCCCGATTCCGTCGCCGCCGCCGCCGCCCAGCTCAGCCGCCTCGACATCCTGGTCAACAACGCCGGGATCGGGCATGTTGGCTCCATTGAAACCACCGAGCCCGAGGATTTCGACCGCCTGCTCAATGTCAATGTCCGTGGAGTCTACCTCGTCACTCGCGGATTCTTGCCGCTCCTGCTTGCCAACACCGACGAGCGAGTCGCCGCCATCGTAAACATCGGCTCCGTCTCCGGCCTGGTCGGCATCAAACAGCGCTTCGCCTACTGCACCACCAAGGGCGCCGTCATCGCCATGACCCGCCAGCTCGCCGTCGAATACCCCAAGACCCTTCGTGTGAACGCCATCTGTCCCGGCACCGTCCAATCCCCCTTCGTCGAGGGCTATCTCGAAAAATTCCACAAGCATAATAAGGAAGAGATGCGCGCCGAGCTTCGTGCCCGGCAGCCCATTGGCCGGCTGGGCCAGCCGGAGGAGATCGCTTCCATGGTTCGTTACTTGGCCTCCGACGAAGCCGCCTTCATCACCGGCTCCCTTTTCACCATCGACGGCGGCTGGACCGCGGCCTGATCCGATCCAACCCTTCGCTTTCAAAATTTCGCCCCGGAGGCCAAATGAAACTCGTATCCTTCTCCACCGCCGATGGCCGAATCCGTCCCGGCTCTCTTCTTGATGAAGCCAACCTCGTCATCGATCTCAGCGCCGCCGGCTACCCGGACGCCCTCGCTGCAATCACCGCCGGACTCACCGCCATCGGTGTGGGCAACAACTATCCCTCCTACCCTCTCAGCGAGGTCCGCCTGCATGCCCCGCTGCTGAACCCGCCGCGCATCTTTTTGATCGGCCTCAACTACCGCGACCACGCCATCGAGTCCGGCCTCGCCCTCCCCAAAACACCGGTCGTATTCATGAAGCTGCCTTCCGCGATCATCGGCCCCGGCGACCCCATCGTCCTCCCCGTCAACTCCTCCCAGCCCGACTACGAAGCTGAATTCGCCTTCGTCATTGGCCGCGGCGGCTATCGCCTCTCCGCCGACGAGTGGCAAAGCCACGTCTACGGATACACCATCCTCAACGACGTCAGCGCCCGCGATGTGCAGAACGCCTCCTCGCAGTGGAGTCTCGCCAAGAGCTTCCCCACCTTCTGCCCTCTCGGCCCTGCCATCGTCAGCGCCGACGAGATCGCCGACCCGCACTCGCTCGCCATCGGCCTTACCATCGACGGCGTCGTCCTCCAGAGCTCGAACACCCGCGAGTTGATCTTCAAGATTCCAGATCTGATCGAATTCATTTCCTCCATCACCCCGCTCTTGCCCGGCGACATCGTCTCCACAGGCACACCCTCCGGCGTTGGCCTTGGCCGCACGCCCAAGCGCTGGCTTCAGCCCGGCGAAACCGTCACCATCACCGTGGAAGGCCTCGGCTCCCTCACCAACCCGGTTGTTGCCGAGTAAGCGCAAAGCGGGATTCGGCTGCCAGGAAGCTTATTCGGCAACCGAACCCCGCTAACTCCGCCTACTCGGCTGTTCGCTGACCCGCTGACTAGCTGACTTGCTGTTCTTTGTGCTCCCCGCCAAACCACGCATAAAGCGCCACCCCGGCAAAGCAAACCACCGGCACCAGGTAAGCCGCCTGCAGCCCGCTCGAATCCGCCAGCATGCCCATGAGCTTGGTCAGCGCCGCTCCACCCAGAATCGCCATCACCAGCAGCGACCCCGCCGTCTTCGTCTTGTCGCCCATGCCCTTCAACCCCAGAGCAAATATCGTCGGGAACATGATCGACATGAACAGGCTCGTCGTCAGCAGGCACATCGCGCCCACCCAGCCCGGCCGCGCCACCGCCGCCAAGCCAAGAACCACATTCACAACTGAATAAACCCCCAGCATCGACCGAGCATGGAAATGCTTCATCAGCCACGCCGAGCTGAACCGCCCCACCGCAAACGCCGCGAGCGTCCCGGTCAGCATGTACCCCGCTGCCTTGTCCCCCACGCCTGTTGCCGACCTCACATACAGGATGAAGTAACTCCACGTCCCTACCTGCGCGCCGACGTACAGAAATTGCGCCAGCACCGCCAGCACAAAATGCCTCTGCATCAGCCGGACATGTTTCGCCGGCCCCGCGTCTTCCCGCGAAGCATCCTCCTTCGCGATGTCGGGAAACTTCGTCATCAGCACCATCAGCGCCCACAGCAAGGCCACCGTTCCCAGAACCAGGTATGTCGGAACCACCCTCAATGTCTCTGAGTGCAGATATGCCTGCATGGTCCCCGCTGCCCGCTTAGCGGCCGTCTCCGCGCCGCTGAACTCCACGCCGGAGAAGATAAACACCGTCCCCACCAGTCCAGCCGTAATCGACCCCAGCGGATTGAACGCCTGCGACAGGTTCAGCCGTCGTTCGCTCGACGCCGTCGGCCCCAGTTGTGCAATGAAGGAATTCGCTCCCGTCTCCAGAAACGACAGACCGCACCCGATCACAAATTGCGCCGCCACGAAAAACGGGTAAACCTCGGCATGGGCCGCCGGCCAGAACAGCCAGCACCCGCTGCCCATAAGGATGAGACCGGTCACCAGCCCCGCTTTGTACCCGAAGCGGCGCATCAGCTGACCAGCCGGGATAGCCATCAGAAAGTACCCGACGAAGATCCCGATCTGCAGTTGCGCCGCGCCCGACCGGTTGATCTCGAACGACTTCATGAACTGCCGGATCAGAAAGTCGGTCAGATTATTCGGAATCGCCCACAAGAAGAACAGCGGCGTCACAACAACAAACGGGATGAGCCGCCCGTGCGGAATCAATGGAGCTTCCAGTTCCCCGTCGTGCCGTTGCCTTCCCTCACTCCTCGTCGAACCAGCGGAAATTCCCAATCTGCCCACGCCCTTTCTTACGGCCGGTCGCAATCGCCCTGCCTCGCAACTTGCCTCATCCCGAAAACGATTTCATTTTCCCGCGCTGCCATTCCAGCCTGCAAACGTCCCACCCTTTCTACCCAATCCGTCGATCAACTGGCAAATCTGACCTCCTGCGACCCAAGAATCCGACCCGCGTGCATCCCCAGCAGGAGATTGTCTCACCAAATCGCCGCACCGGCCCCAAAACATGGTAGACTAGACCTAGTCAAGTCAAGGAGGCCCGCCATGCCAACTGCAAGTTCTGCGGCGCAGACCGTCAACATCTACGAAGCCAAGACCCAACTCTCCAAGCTCGTCGATCTGGCCTCTTCCGGCACTGACGTTGTCATCGCCCGCGCCGGCAAACCCGTGGCACGTCTGACCAGCCTCAAGGATCAAAAGCGGCCTTTCCGGCTCGGGCTTCTTGAAGGAAAAGGCTGGATCGCGGATGATTTCGACGCGCCGTTACCGGACGAACTCCTTGCACAATTTGAGGGACGATAATGCGCCTCCTTCTGGATACGCATATCTTCTACTGGTCGTTTTATGAGCGAAGACGGCTCTCGCAGGAAGCCCTCGAACTGATTGCCGGAGCTGAGGAGATATTTGTTTCAGCAGCCTCTGTCTGGGAGATCTCGATTAAAGTTCGACTTGGCAAAATCAAGGCCGATCCACTGGAACTCATAGATCACATCGAGGCGAGCGGTTTCCAGGAGTTACCGGTCTGGTCGAGGCACACCATCCTAGTTGCCAACCTGCCGATGCATCACACCGATCCGTTCGACCGTCTGCTGATTGCTCAGGCAATGAGCGAGCCAATGCATCTGCTCACAGCCGATGCGCAACTGAAGCCATACAGCGAGCTCGTCATCCAGGTATAGCCACCTGCCTGCCGCAGACCAATGCGCGCCCGCACTCATGCAACGCGCATATCATTCTCTATGAGATGCCCGCAATCATTCTCTGCTAGCGAGGCATGTGATGAACGACTCGCTCGAAGCCGCGCGCCGCTCCTATGCTGAGGAATTGCGGTCCCTCACGCACATGTCCTCCCCCGCACTATTCGCCGCCTTCGCAACAGTGCCGCGGGAGCGCTTCGTCGGGCCCGGCCCCTGGCGAATTCTGGGCCTGGGGGAATTCTGGACGACCGGGGACGCCGATCCACGGCACGTCTATCGCAACGCGCTCATCGCCCTCGACGAGGCAAAAGGCATTCACAACGGCCAGCCCAGTATGTGGGCTCACTTTCTCGACCAGCTTGGCGTCCGGGCCAACGACGATGTGCTCCATCTCGGCTGCGGCACAGGCTATTACACCGCGATCCTGGCCGAACTCGCCGGTCCGGCGGGAACGGTCACCGCCATCGAGATCGACGAGGCTATGGCGGAACGAGCCCGTGTCGCGCTCGGCGACTGGCCACAGGTCACCGTCGTCAAAGGCGACGGCGCAACCGGCCCGTTTGAACCCGCCGACGTGATCGTCGCCAGCGCCGGAGCCACGCATCCGCAGCCGTCCTGGCTTGCGGCCCTCAAGCCCGGCGGGAAGCTCCTGTTTCCATTGACGCCGGCAAAGGGACCCGGAGCGATGACCTTCCTGACCCGCAGAAGCGTGGATAGTTTTGAAGCTCGACTTGTTTTTGGGGTCCAGTTCATTGCATTCCGCGGAGCGCGCGATCCCGAAGTCGGCAGGCAGCTCTCCGAAACGCTGAAGCGCGACGATGGCCGAAACGTAAAATCGCTGCGTTGCGACGCTCATCCAAGGGACAAAACCTGCTGGCTGCATGGCGATGGCTGGTGCTTCTCCACCCGAGGGCCCATTCAAGATAACCCGGCAACCTGAGCGATTGACTTTGCGAAGCCGCTTGCATTTCGCGGGCGCGGCTTGCACGAGCCGTTCACAAAACGTCGTGTGAACCAAGATCCGTATGTGGAGTATACTGTGGAATAGAATCGACATATGGAAACAGTCCAGATTGTGCTCGATAAAAAGCTTCTGCAGGCCACCGACCGGGCCGCACGTCGAACCAAACTGAATCGCTCCGCACTCGTACGCGAAGCGCTGCGGGAACATCTCCGGAGATTGGAAGTGCGAGCCTTGGAAGCACGCGACCGCGAGGGTTATTCGAGGCACCCGCGGACGCACGAAGAATCGCACCTCTGGGAAGCGGAGGCGGCATGGCCGGCAACATAACCCGCGGAGATGTTCGCCTTTACAATTTCGCCCCGCCCAATAAGAAAAGGCCGGTGGTGGTTCTCACTCGTGACAGCGCCATTGCTTATCTCTCGACCGTAACTGTGGCGCCCATTACCTCCGCGATCCGCGGCGTGCCATCCGAGGTTGTCTTGAATGAAGAAGATGGCATGAAGGCGTCGTGCGCGGTAAACCTGCACAATGCGGTCACCGTCTCCCAGGATCGATTGGGTAAGCGCGTCGCCCAGCTGAGTTCCCCGCGAATGAACGAGATCTGTGCCGCCTTGCGCTTCTCTCTGGGTTGCGATCTCAGTCATTCGTAGCGAACGCACGCGCCCTGAAACTCTCCGTATCGGCAACATGGATAGCGCGCCAGGCCGCAAACTCCCTTACAACACCCGTCCCAGCCACTTCCCCGTATACGAAAGCAGATTCTCCGCCACTTCCTCCGGCGTCCCCTCCGCCACAATCCGCCCGCCGCCTTCGCCGCCCTCCGGCCCCAGATCGATCACCCAGTCGGCGCATTTGATCACATCCAGATTGTGCTCGATCACAATCAGCGACCCACCCCCGTCGATCAGCTTGCGAAACGCCGTCAGCAGCTTCGACACGTCGTCGAAATGCAAACCAGTCGTCGGCTCATCCAGAATGTAGAGAACGCGGCTCGCCTGCGAAGGCTTGGCGTTCGCATTGGCCGCGCGGACCTGCGCCAGGTGAGCGGCCAGCTTCACGCGCTGTGCCTCACCGCCTGAGAGTGTGGTCGCCGACTGGCCCAGCCGCAGGTAACCAAGCCCAATCTCGTCCAGCACCGCCAGTTTTTCCAGAAGCCGCGTCTGACCGGCAAAGAATCGGAGCGCCTCCCTGACTGTCATCTGCAACACTTCGTGAATGTTCTTGCCCTTGTACTGAACGTCCAGGATCTTGGCCTGGTAGCGCGTGCCGTTGCAGTCCTCGCAGGGCAGCTCCACATCGGCCAGGAATTGCATCTCCACCGTCACCGTCCCATCGCCCTCGCAGGTGTTGCACCGCCCGCCCGGTACGTTGAATGAGAAATGTCCCGGCGTCAGCGAGAGCCGTTTGGCCTCCGGCTGCGAAGCAAACAGCTCGCGGACCAGATCGAATCCCTTGATATAGGTAATCGGATTCGAGCGCGGCGTCCTCCCGATCGGTGTCTGGTCCACCAGAACCACGTCGTTCAGCCGCTCCACCCCAGTCAGCGATTTATAAACCGCGGACGGATCGGCGCCGTCCGTTTGTCCAAGCGCCCGCGCAACGGCTCGGTACAGAACCTGGTGCACCAGAGTAGACTTGCCCGACCCCGAAACCCCGGTAATCGCAACCAGCATGCCCAGCGGAATCTCCACGTCCAGCCCATGCAGGTTGTTCGCCTCGGCCCCTCGCAGCACAAGCTTTTCCTTGCCTGGAGAGCGCCGCCGCGTCGGCACCGGAATCGACACCTGTCCCGAAAGATACCGCCCAGTCAGCGAGTTGGGGTTGGCCTCGATCTCCGCCAGAACTCCCTCGGCAAGCACCCTGCCGCCATGCTCGCCCGCGCCCGGCCCCAAGTCCAGCAGATGATCGGCCGCCCGCAGCACATCCGCATCGTGCTCCACCACAAGGATGGTATTGCCCAGGTCGCGCAACTCTTCGAGAATGTGAATCAGCCGCGCCGTGTCTCGCGTGTGCAGCCCAATCGAAGGCTCGTCCAGCACATACAGCGCCCCCACCAACCGCGACCCCAGCGAAGTCGCGAGCTGAATCCGCTGCGCCTCGCCGCCTGAAAGCGTCGAAGCCAGCCGGTCCAGCGTCAGATATTCCAGCCCCACCGCATCCAGAAAATTCAGCCGTTGCCGCACTTCGTCCAGGATCGGACCGGCAATCTCCTCCTGCATCGCGGTCAGCTTCAGGCCGCCAAAAAACTCCTTGGCCTGAGCAATCGTCATCGCAGCCACCTGGCAGATATTCTTCCCATTAATGCGCACGCTCCGCGCTTCTGCCCTCAGCCGCTGCCCCCGGCAATCGGGGCACTCCGCATACCCGCGATACTTGCTCAGCATCACCCGCACATGCAGCTTGTACTTCTTCCGCTCCATCTGCGCAAAAAATCCAAACACGCCTGCAAAGCTGCCCTTGCCCCGCAGCACCGTCTCCCGCGCCGCCTCGGGCAACTCGCGCCACGGCACATCCATAGCAATCCCCAACTCCGCGGCCTGTCTCCGCAGATCGCTGAACCACGGCCGATACTTGGGCCGCTCCCACGGGTCGATGGCGCCCTCGCTCAGGCTCAGTCCCTTATCCGGGATCACCAGGTTCAAGTCGAAGTCCACCGTGTTGCCGAATCCTTGACATCTGGGACACGCCCCGAAGGGGTTGTTGAAGCTGAAGAGGCGCGGCTCCGGTTCCTTGCCCGGACGATGGCAGCTCTTGCACTCGTATGCGCCTGAGAACCGATGGCGCTTCCGCTCCGCAGTCTCGTCGCGGGGAACCTCCTCAAAGGTCACTTCCCCGCCCTCGCGGTATGCAATCTCCGCCGCGTCCACAATCCGCGCGCGATTTTCCGCGCTCACCACAATTCTGTCCAACAGCACAAACACAGGCAGTGTGAAGTCCAAATCCAGCAGCGACTCGGGCGTCGAAAACTCGAAGATCCTGCCCTGTTGGTAGAGCCGGTTGAAGCCGTTCGAGCGAAGCTCAGTGAGGCGAGCCTTCAGCGTTTCCGTATGCGGCGAATCCCCACCGCTCACCACCGGCTTGCTTGCGGCTTTCGCCGCCCGCCCTGCAACCTTCACCGGCTTCGCCGCGGCTTTCGCTTCGGCTTCCGGACCGGGCGTTGCGTTCGCCACGGGAAACAGCACATTCAACCGGGTTCCCTCGCCCAGCGCAAGGGTTGCCTCGGCCACCTCGTCCATCGAGTCGCGCTTCACCAGCCCATCGCAGAAAACGCAATGCACCGTCCCGCAGCGCGCATAAAGCAGCCGCAGGTAATCGTAGATCTCGGTCGCCGTCGCCACCGTCGAGCGCGGGTTCCGCGTCGTGTTCTTCTGCTTGATTGCGATCGCCGGAGCCAGGCCGTCGATCAGGTCGACATCGGGTTTTTCTATCCGCTCCAGGAACTGCCGAGCATACGACGAAAGCGACTCGACATACCGCCGCTGTCCCTCGGCATAGATGGTGTCGAAGGCCAGCGAACTCTTCCCCGAGCCCGACACACCGCTGACCACCGTCAGCTTCCCGTGGGGAATCTCGCAGGAGATGTTCTTCAGGTTGTGAGTCCGCGCGCCGCGGATGATGATGGCGTCATTCAAAGGGAAAGCACCGGCAAGAAGTCGTCCAGCCGTGCCCCTGTCCCCTTAGGGAGGCTCAGGACACAACCGGCCATTCTTCATTATAGGCCGCGGCGCAAGCGGCCTCCGCCATCAAGTCGTAAAGTTAGGCGCACCGTTCAACATTCCGTCAGGTAGACTCCCGCAGAACATGTATCATATTTCTGTGATCCGCCGCCTGTACGTCAATAACTATCGGTGCCTGCAAAACTTCGACCTGCCCGTTTCCGGCAAGCCATCCGCACTGCTCATCGGAAAAAACGGCGCGGGAAAGACCACTGTTGGCCTTGCCCTTGAGATTCTCCAAAAAATCGCGCGTGGAACGAACCGAGTTGGAGAACTTGTAAAGCCGAAAGACTTTACACGCGGCCTCACAGACGTCCCAATGCGCTTTGAGATTGAGGTCGGACTCGATTCCAAAGTCTACGGATACTCTGTCGCTTTTGAACTACCGTTTGGCTTTAAGGAATTGCGTGTACTCGATGAGAAGCTTACGGTAGACGGAAAGCCTGTGTACACCCGTGAGATAGCACAGGTCACCCTCGCGAAATCGCGAACCGACAAGGAAGCCAAATTCCTTATCGATTGGTTCCTTGTGGCGCTACCCATCGTCCAGCAGGAGTCGCAAAAGGACCCTCTGTACATCTTCAAACAGTGGCTCGGTCAAATGCTCGTCCTCCGCCCGGTTCCCAGCCTGATCAAAGGCGACTCCGAGGAAGAGACGCTCCGGCCCAACCGTCAGGTTACGAACCTCGGAGCGTGGTTTACCGGTCTCCTGGCATCCGCGCCAGCTGCCTACAGCAAGATCGATGAATACCTCAAGCAGGTAATGCCAGACCTTAAGGACATACGAAATCCATTGGCGGGCACAGACTCGCGGAGTCTCGTATTCCAATTCGCAAATGAACAAGGAAACATTACTGTTCCATTCGATGATTTGTCCGACGGAGAGAAGTGCTTCGTGGTTTGCGCATTGGTTCTAGCCTCGAATTCTACTTATGGACCGCTGTTTTGCTTCTGGGATGAACCTGACAACTACCTCTCACTGGATGAAGTCGGGCAATTGATTATGGCCATCCGGAGAGATTTCCAATCTCGCGGTCAGTTTATCGCGACCTCTCATAACCCCGAGGCAATTCGTCGATTCTCGGACGACAATACGCTCGTTCTCTATCGAAAGAGCCACCTTGAACCCACTAATATTCGTGCGCTCTCCGAGCTTCAAACCAACGGAGACATCGTCGGCACCTTGATTCGTGGTGATCTCGAACCATGACCCCCAACCGATTCTTACCGCATGTTTTGATACTTCCTGAAGACGATGCCAATCGCGAACTGGTAGTCGGCTTCCTTCTGGATATATCTCTTTCGCGTTACACAATAGATTTTCTAGAAGTTGCTGGCGGCTGGGTCAAGGTTCTAGATCGCTTTGAATCCTACGAAGTATCTGGGATGAGGAAATATCCGAAGCGCTTTATGATATTGCTGCTCGATTTTGACAACGATGCAAAACGGTTGGGCCTTGCAAAGGGGAGGATTCCCCAAGATTTGGCAGAAAGAGTATTTATCCTCGGCAGCCTAAGCGACCCAGAGTCCCTTCGCAGAGCCGGCCTAGGCAAACCGGAGGAAATCGGCTTAGCGTTAGCAAAGGATTGCCGGGAAGGAACAAATGTAGTTTGGGGTCATGCCCTCCTCCGGCACAACGCCGGAGAAGTTGAACGCCTGCGCGAACATGTGCGCCCAATTCTGTTCGCCTGAACCCTAAACATCGCCCAAGACACGGCGTACGGCAAAAGTCTCTTATTGACCGCGAGGCATCGTCGCGATCTCCGAAGTTCAGGCAGCCATCGCTGGAATCAGGAACAGATTCGACGCCGCGATCTCTTCTTTCCGGTCAAGCACGCCCGCCAGCCCCATCAGCACAACCGACGCGCAAGCCGGACACCGCATCGAACTGTTCCCAACGGAGTCGCAATCCTGGCAAAGGCAAGCCGACGTAAGCGGAATGTGTTGCAGAGTGTCTGCGGTCATTGCCTCTCCTTGCGTTCCCGGCAAATACCAGTTCCCTCGTGGGCCCACTCTATGGAATTGAAGAGCCCTGGCACACCGTTTACTTTGAAAACAGGCTGCTATTTTCCTTATCGAATTTCTGTTCCGTCTTTGCAGGCTTCGCGGCCAGCTTCTCCGCCACGTGGTCTACACTCTTCTCCGTGGATGGATCGGAGACCGTCTCGTCTTCCAGCTTTGTCGCTTCAGTATTCTCAAATTGCTCGGGCATTTTTGTTCTCCTTCTTTCACTATCCCCCCTTCTTCCCGTCCCATGTTGTTCATTTCTGCTCTCCTCGCCTCAGCTCCTGGATGAGCCCGAACCAATCCATGCACTCGCCGGAGACCCGCGAGTCCACATCCCCAGCCTTCTTTCAAGCAAAAATGCGAGGCGGCAGCGGACGAAACAGCCCGCTGCCCCTCGCATCGTTTCAATCAGTTGTGATCTTGCCGCTCCTTAAAGGAAGGGCTCCAGTTCGCGCAATGCTTTGTCGATGTGGTCGACCGAGCGCTCCCGCAGCCCGTGGTTCTCGGGCCGATCGCGCCCGTGATCTACGTCGCCGCGCGCCTCTTTCAGCAGCCTCACCGCTGAATGAAGTGGTGCGCCCGGATTCCCACCGCTCTGCGGCGGCGGCGTGTGCCACGGGTTCTTCCCGTCGTCCCTCGCGGCAACCTTTATATCGTCGATCGCGTGGTCGATCTGATCGATGGCGTGCGCCCGGGCGTGATCGCCCTCGCGCCGGGTGTCCTGTTGCAGGTACGCACGGGCCGTGCGAAGATCGGAGAGGGCGTGAAGATACGCGGGGAATTGGGCTTTCGCCGGCGTAGCCGGCACGAAGAGCAAGAGCGTCAGCAGCCCGGAAGCTGCCAAAATCAGAGGTTTCAGACTGCGCATTTCGATAGTACCTTTCTTGGGGAAGCGTTCCAACTTCCTTGGCGAGAGCATACTCCATCCAACCCTGAATGCGCTGCTGTCACGCAACTTTATTCTTTCCGCCCACTGCTCGCTCCCCCGCATCCCCAAGAATTGGACCGGCCCGACCCTCCATCCGCCTCTCCCCTTCGCTTGCGGCTGGCCTTCTTCCGATTCCCTCGCCCGTCCAGCCGCGTCGAACACGCAGCCGTCCCAACCTTTTCCGGGCCGGCGCTGGCCCATTAAACTGTTAATGAGGTATTCCGTGCTTCGTTCTGCCCTTTTCGTCTTGCTCGCCTCGGCCGCCGCCTTAGCTCAGGTACCCGCAGATAGCCCCGAAGCGAAAGCACCCGCAGCGGCCGCCACGTCCCAATCGGTCTCCGATCAGGTCATAGACGCCGAAGCAGCCATCGTCAAATCCGACTGGAAAGCCGCTCAAGCCAAGCTTGAATCCTGGCTCGCCGCTCATCCCGCCGATCCACGCGCCCTGTTTGACTTGGGTTACGTGGCCGACGCACAGAATCGACTGGACGATGCCGCCGGCCTCTACCGCCGCGCCGTCGATGCAAATCCCCAGTCGTTTGAGGCCCATCTCTCCCTCGGCCTGCTCCTGGCCCGGCAAGGCAAGCCGGACGAAGGCCGCCCGGAGCTAGCCACGGCCACCACCCTCGATCCGGGCGATGCCGGTCCCGCCATGAAAGCCCGCGCCTGGCGCGCACTGGCCCAGATCGACCGGCCCAGTCCTGGAAATCCAGGCGACATCGCCCAGGCCTCCAATGATCTCCTGGAAGCCCTCAAGCTCTCCCCTGAAACGCCGTCCGATACGATGCTCGCCGCCAACTTGGCCGATCGAGCCGGCGAATACGACGCCGCCCAGACCGCCTACCGCCGCGTCCTGGCCAACGACCCCAAATCCGCCCCCGCCAACGCCGGTCTGGCCCATATTCTGATTGCTCGCAAACAGTACCCCGAAGCCGAAACCCTGCTCCGCGCAGCGCTCCTACAATCTCCCGATGATCCAGCCCTCACCGCACAACTGGCCACCGTGCTGGCCGCTCAGGATAAAGCTGAGGCTATCCCGCTCATCCAGAAGCTCCACGACGCCCACCCCACCGACGCAGCCATCACCAACATGTTGGCTGAAGTCCTGGCCGAAGCCGGTGACCCCGTCGGCTCCGACCATTTCTACATCGGTCTCCTCGCAGCCACTCCCAATGACCCCGCGCTTCTAATCGCCCACGGCCAGAACCTGATCCGGGAGCTCAAGTTCGCCGATGCCTTTGCCGCCTTTGCCAAGGCCACTCAGCTCGATCCGTCCAATGCTGACGGCTGGAGTGGTCTGGCCTTTGCCGCCTCGCGAACCAATCAGCCGTCCATCACGCTCCACGCCCTTACCATGCGCTCAAAATTCCTTCCCGAAGTCCCCTCTACCTATTTCCTTTGGGCCACTGCATACGATAGCCTTCACCAAACGGCGCAGGCAGTAACCTACTACCACCACTTTTTAGATTCGTCCGCTGGCAAGTTTCCAGATCAGCAATGGCAGGCGCGACAACGTCTCATTTTGCTCGAAAAAAAGCCGTGAGACCTGCGAACACGCGAACCTGAGCGCGATGACCTCTTCTAATACCCGCTAGGATTGAGCCGGGAATGCCCAAATATTTCCTCTTGCACATTCTCATAAAATGCTCCATAGTGACGGTCTGGGGTAATGCCGCACCCGCGGAGGTTCCTCATGCGGTCAATGGTCCCGTTGGCTATCCTCGCACTCCTCACCGTGAGCACAGTCCCGGCCTGCGCCTCCGGGTTCGACGACAAGACATTTGACCAGCAAAGCATTGACGCACTCCAGGCCAAGGCCAACATGGCCCAACCGCGTGAGCAATGCTTCCTGTATGCCGAAATCGTCCATGAGATGACCGAGTTAAGCCTCCGGCAATATGCCGCCGGGGATGTGGTTAAGGCTGCGGACCTGCTCCGGCAAATCCAGTTGCTGGCGCATAAAATCCACCTCTCCATGGCCGACGATAACAAGCGGCTCAAGAACGCTGAAATCCTGCTCCGTCACACCGCCTTCCGCCTCAACGAGATGCTCCACAACAGCAACTTTGAAGACCGCCCGCTGGTCGAGCAGACTCTCGCCCAGGTGAACCAGGCCCAGAACGAAGCCATGATGCAAGTCTTCCGCAAGTAACCAAACCGCCGCGCACGCTGTGCTTCTTCCGCTTGGCTGCGCACGTCGCCGGAAGGTTCGCACCTTTCAAAAAACGGCACGGTTGCTGAATCGGGATTCAACCCTGGTGAATCCGTGCTATAACTGACCCAACCCGCCAGCGGCCTGAGCCGCCGGCAAAGATGCACCACTCTGACCCCTGACACCTGATCCCGGTAGTGAGAGTCCATGAGTACGATCCGCTGTTTTGCCTCAATCCTGGTCTGCCTGTTGTTTGCCTCGCTTCTGCCTGCGCAAAAGCAGAAGCGCGAGCCGTTGACCGAAGACCAGATCGAAAAGATTCGCGAAGCCGGCGTCGATCCTGATCAGCGCGTAAGACTCTACACACAGTTTGTCAACGAACATGTCGATGTGATCAAGGGGCTCACCAACCGCGCAAAATCCGCCGCCCGCGGCCGCCGCCTCGACAGTGAGCTCCAGGACCTTACCTCCCTCATGGACGAGTTTGGCTCCAACCTCGACGTCTACTCCGACCGCCACGCCGATATCCGCAGTTCGTTGAAGCCGCTCCCTGCGGCGGCCCAGCACTGGTTAAGCATTCTGCGCGCGCTGGCCGGAGAGCCGGGCTTTGATCTGGCCCGCAAAGAGGCCATCGAGAGCGGCGAGGATTTGGCTGACCAAGCCACACGCCTGCTCCGTGAGGAGACCGAATACTTCAACCTCCATAAAGACCAGCAAGGCCAAGAACGGGAAGAACCGAAATGAAGCAGGGATCAGAGATCAGGGGTCAGAGATCAGAGAGCGGAACAGCGCCAGTCGGATCTCCCTTTCACGCGATCCCATAATGAACCCCACCGGCCACGCCGTTGCTGAATTGCCGACCTCCTGGCTAGTTGTTCCCTGATCCCTGATCCCTGATCCCTGCCCCCTGTATGCTACCCTCCATCTTGGTGACCGTCGATTTTGTACCAATCTTTCTGGAAGAGTACCGAGCGTTGCGTCCACGGGCGCCGATGCCCCCCATTGCGGTTCGTTTCCGCCGCTTCACCTCGCTGAACACCACCATCCGGCTCCGCGAAGGTCAGATTCACGTCAGCCTTTCTGATCTGCTGGAGGGCGCGCCGGATTCCGTCGTCCGCGCCATCGCCCACATTCTGCTAGCCAAGCTCTATAAGAAGCCCATCGACGCCACCCAAACCCTGCGCTACAAGCGTTTTGCCTCCTCGGCCGCCGTCACCCGGCAAACCGAGCTCATCCGTCACGCCCGCGGCAGCAAGCGCTTCACCGGACCCGAGGGCCGCTACTATCACCTCGATGAAGTCTTCGATTCGCTCAATGCCCGCTTTTTCGGTGGGCTTCTCGGCCGCCCTGAGCTCACCTGGAGCGAGCACCCTGCCAAGCGGTCTCTGGGTCATTACGACGCCGCCCACAACACCATCGTCGTCAGCCGCGTCTTCGACCGTTCCTCAAGCCCAAGGTATGCCATTGAATACCTGCTCTACCACGAGATGCTCCACCTCAAGCACCCCGTCCGGATGCGCGGCCTCCGCCGCTGCGTCCACTCCCGCGAGTTCAAAGCCGAGGAAGCCCTCTTTCCCCAACTCGCCCAGGCCCTCTCGTTCATCAAGAGACTGTAGCGAACCGAGACACTGCTAGCATTGCTGTCATTGCTAGCAGTGCTAGCAACTTTGTGCTATCCTGATTCCATGGCGACCCTCACCATCCGCAATCTCGACGAAAAGGTAAAGCGCAAGCTCCAGGTCCGCGCCGCAATCAACGGTCGCTCGATGGAAGCAGAAGCACGCGAGGTGCTTTTGGGATTAGTAGAAGACGCACCGGCAACTGTTGCCCAAGAGGAAGACCTTGGCACCGCTATTCACAAGCGGTTTGCCGCCCTTGGAGGCGTAGAACTTGAGATTCCACCTCGTCAGTTTTCCACTCGCCCGGTTCCGACGTTTGACTGATGATACTGCTCGATACCAATGTGATCTCGGAGATCATGCGGGAGCGGCCGGATCCTGCAGTTAAAGCTTGGCTTCGAGCGCGCCCCAGGAAGGAATTCTGGACCGCATCCGTGGTTATTGCGGAATTGCTGTCAGGCATCGACCTCATGCCTGTCGGGCGCAAACAAGGAGCCTTGCGCGAAGCAGTAGAGGGCATGATTGCAGAGGATTTTCGAGGCCAGATTCTGAACTTCGACCTGTCCGCAGCACGTCACTACGGAAAGATTCTGTCATCCCGCCAGCAGATCGGCCGTCCCATCCGTGAAATGGACGCACAAATCGCCTCTATAGCAAGAGTGCATGGTGCTACTCTCGCAACCCGGGATATCGATGACTTCCTCATTTGCGACGTGACTCTCGTCAATCCGTGGTCCGGCAATTCCGAGGAAACGCCGAATTAGAGGCAGGTCACGCCGCCTTCTCCACCGCCATCGCAGCCTCTTCCGGCCCGCTGACACGCCGCGTAGCCGCCCACCAGATCAGCGCAGCCCCTACAACCACCGACCCCGCGCTAGCCAATTGAGCATTCGATAATCCCCAAAGAACCTTAGGGTTGCGGCGGATGAATTCAACCAGAAAGCGCGCAATTCCGCTCAACACCAGGTACTCGCCCACAATCGCGCCCGTCCCGTGAGGCTTTCCACCGCGCCGCCAAAGCCACCAGCCGATCAGCAGCCCCGCGCCCAGCTCATAAAGCGGCGTGGGTTGCACCGGGACAAGCGTCGGCTCGATGCCGTGCGGAAAGCTCATGCCCCAGGGCAGCGTAGTCGGCAATCCATAGCAGCCGTCTCCTGAAAGAAAGCAGCCGATACGCCCGATCCCGTAGCCGATGGCCGCCGCCGGAGCAGCCAGGTCCAGCGTCCGCAATCCGCCAATCCGCGCCCACCAACCCTGAAACACCAGCGCCGAGATGCCGAATAGCAGCCCGCCAAACCACGCAAATCCCGCCGAATCCCAAAGCACCCGCCAGCCCATTTCCCTGAACTCGATCGGCGTATCGATCACGTGCCAAAGCTTGGCGCCCACAATCCCCGCCACCACGGCAACCGCCACCATCCCCACCGCGTCGGCCCCAGCTCGGTCCGTCCCAGCCTTGCCCAAACCGATGTGCGCGCGCTTGAAGCCCCGATCCATCACAAAAGCTGCCGCCACGGCAGCAAGCCAGAGCATCAGCCCGAAGGTCGGCAGGTTCAATCGCCAGATGTGGATATAAGGCAGCATCTCTTCTCAAGTATAGACGCGCCAGTTGGAACTATAGTGCGCTCCAACCCCAGTCCCGAATCTCCGCTCACGCGATTTGAAGACCTGATTTGCACAGTTGTTCTTGTCAGCCGGTCATGCTTTCGGGCGATACTGTCTGCATGGCTACCGTCACTCATCAGGGCCTTCAGGTTCTCTACACTCGTCAACAGATCGCTGACCGCGTCGCCGAGATGGGCGCCCAGATCACCCACGACCTCAACGGCGAAAAGCTGGTCATGATTGGCGTGCTCAAGGGAGCGGCGCCCTTTCTGGCTGACCTGGCGAGGGCCGTGCAGGTGGACGCGACATTTGATTTCGTCGCCACCTCCAGCTACGGCAAGGGCCAGCGCTCTTCCGGCGCGGTCAAGCTCATCAAGGACCTCGACGAGCCCATCGAGGGCAAGAATGTTCTGGTCGTCGAGGATATCCTGGACACTGGACTCACGCTTTCTTACCTGCGCAAGCTGTTCCTCCAGCAGCATCCCAAGACCCTCCGCATCGCGGCCCTGCTCGACAAGCCGTCCCGCCGCCTGGAAATGATCGAGGCCGATTATGTCGGCTTCTCCATTCCCAACCTTTTCGTCATCGGCTACGGCATGGATTACGCCGAGCGCTACAGGAACCTTCCCGACATCTGCCTGATGGCTCCCGAACCTCCTGAGTAATTCAGCATCCATGGGTTTACGCAAGATTGCCGGTTCATGCAGGGCGCCCCGATGCGACAGCTTGCAGTCAGCCTGCCGCCGCCGATTCAGGCACAGTCTTGCTTTTGTTTCGCTTGGCCGGCCATTCAGCCGCAAAGTGCTTGGCGTACACTGCGGCGTTGGCAGCAACTCGGCACGACGCCGGCTCCGCTGCTCTTGTCTTTCACGCGATTGCAAGACTTGCGCAAGCCACTCCCTTCTTTTTGAACGCCATCAGCTCCACAGCCTTGTGCGCGATATGCTCGGCGCTCAGCTCCAGCTCTTTGACCATTTCCCAGGGCGCGCCCGAGTCGCCAAAGCGGTCCTTCACGCCAATGGCTGCGGTGATCAGAGGCAGGCCGTAGAGTTGCCGGCTTTCGGTGAGAATCGAACTGACCCGCCACGCCAGAGCGCCGATCTGATGCTCTTCCGCGGTCATCACGACACCCGTCTCCCGCGCGGCGCGAACCATGGCTTCCGCATCGATTGGCTTGAGCGTATGCAGGTTCACAACGCGTGTCTCGTAGCCGTAGTCCAGCTTCAGGATGCGGGCCGCGCGCATCGACTCCGGGACCATGGGCCCGAAGGCGACAATGCTCAGGTCCTCCGACTCGTTCTTGTAATCGGCGGCCAGCCGGGTCTCGAACGCATCGGCGAAGTTGGCCGCCTCTCCGCGTAGTCGAATCACGTTCGCCTTCCCAAAGACAAAGGGCGTTGTCTCATCCGTAACGATGGGCGTGGCCTCGCGGGCAAAGCGAATATACTTGGGTCCCACATGTTCGAGCAGCAGGTAATTCGTGGCCTTGCGGGTCTCCACGATGTCGCAAGGCACGACCACGGACATATTGGGCAGCCCCTGCATGGCGAACAGGTCTTCCAGTGCCTGATGCGTAGCGCCGTCCGCGCCAACCGAGACTCCAGCGTGCGCTCCGGCAATCAGGACGTTCAGGTTTGCGTAGCACACTGAGGTGCGGATCTGATCCAGGTTGCGCGCCGCTGAAAACGTGGCGTAAGACCCAAGCACAGGCAGCTTGCCTTCCCTGGCCATCCCCGCGGCCGCCGACGTAGCCGATTGCTCGGCAATGCCCATGCTGATCCAACGTTTCGCCCGCTCCGGATTGCCAGAGTAAAAATCGCTGATGGTAATCGATCCGGAGATGTCCAGTCCCAGGCAAACCACACGCTCATCGCCCCCATTCAGCGCCAGGGACTGGCCGAAGCCTTTGCGCGTGGGCTCCATCCTGACCTTCATGTTGTCGCCGGCGTTCCACCAGTAGTCCCGCGAAAACCTGGGCATTTTGGATGCAAGCTTGCGCTCGACCTCTGCCTGGTAACTCTTTGCCTTGTCCAGCAACTGCTCAACCGGTATGCGTTCGCTCAAGGCCAGCTCCTTGAGCGCTGCATCCAGTTGCTCGCGATTCGGCGGTTTGCCGTGCCAGCCCGGCTGATTCTCCATGAAGCTGACGCCCTTGCCCTTGACCGTATCGGCGAGGATAACCACAGGCTTGCCCACCACCGCCCTGGCCCTCTTGAAGGCGTCAACGACCTGGTTCATGTCGTGGCCGTCGATGCGCAGAACCTCCCAGCCGAAGCTGGCGTACTTCTCGTTCAGCGGCTCCACCTGCATCACGTCCTTGACCCAGCCATCGATCTGCAGGCGATTGCAATCGACGATGCCGATGATGTTGTCCAGGTGGAAGTGTCCGGCCTCCATCGCGGCCTCCCAGATCTGGCCCTCCTGCTGTTCTCCATCGCCCATCAAACAGAAGACTTTGTGGCCCTTGCCGTCCAGCTTGGCCGCCAGCGCCATGCCCACGGCAATACTCAGGCCCTGTCCCAGCGAGCCCGTGGAGACCTCAACCCCCGGCAGCCTCAGCCAGTGCGGGTGGCCCTGATAAGGCGAGCTGAGCTTGCGCAGCGTCACCACGTCGTCTATGGGACAAAAGCCCGCAAACGCCAGTCCCAGATACAGGCTCGGGGCCTTGTGCCCGGTTGACCAGATGATGCGGTCGCGATCCGGCCAGGATGGATTTTTGGGATCGTGGTCGGCGGCATGGAGGTAAAGCGCGGCGGTAATGTCCATCACCGAGAGCGTGCCCCCCGTGTGCCCTGAACCTGCCGCACACAGATTGACCAGATTGTAGCCGCGCATCAAGTTGGCGGCATCCCGCAGTTGTTCGATGGAATATTCCCGGATGACGCTCCCGGTTGTCGAATCCTTCAGGGCCATGGCGTTCTCCTTTACGCGGCCAAATCACGCGCGCCGCACTGCTTTGCCGATGCGCTGATCGGCCTTTCACGATTGATCGGCCTTTCACGGTTGAAACAAAAGCGGGTTCCCCTCCTCGCCTTCAAAGAGCCGAAATCCTGCTAGAGGTTCTGCTTCGTCCACTGGTCGATGCGCTCCAGCGCCTGCGAGAGTTTCTCGATCGAATTGGCCACGCTGAAGCGCACGTAGCCCTCGCCGAACTGGCCGAATGCCGTGCCGGAAAGCGCCGCCACTCCGGCTTGCTCCAGCAGCGCGTCGGCAAGGGGCTTGGATTTCCATCCTGTCCCTGTGATGTTGGCGAACACGTAGAACGCGCCTTTCGGCATGTGGCAACTGAAGCCCTTGATCCTGTTCAACCCGGCAACGAACAACTCCGACCGCCGTTGGAACTCGGCGCACATGCGGCCCACCGCGCTCTGATCTCCGCGCAGCGCCTCGATCCCGGCCATTTGGGTAAAGCTGGCCGTGCACGAATTCGAGTTCGTCATCAGGCGGGTGATGTGCGCTGCCAGATCTGCCCGCATGACCCCGTATCCAATCCGCCAGCCGGTCATTGCGTAGGTCTTCGAGAAGCCGTCGAGCAGGATCGTGCGATCCTGCATGCCGGGTACCGACATGATCGAGAACGGCTCGCCTTCAAATTGCAGCCGGCTATAGATTTCGTCCGAGAGCACCATGATGTTCCGGTCGCCGATCGCCCTGGCTGCCTGCTCAATGTCCCTGCGCGGCAATACTCCGCCGGTCGGGTTCTGCGGAGAATTCAGAATGATCAGTTTCGTTCGCCCGGTGATCAGCGATGCCATCTCGCTGACATCCATCGCGAAGTCGCACTCCTCGCGTAACTGGATGGGCACGGCCTTGCCGCCGGCGTAGTTGATCATCGACTCGTAAATGGGAAACCCCGGATTGGGATAGATGACTTCATCCCCTTCCTCGATTAGCGCCAGGATGCTGAAAAACATGATTGGCTTCCCGCCGGGCACCACAACCACTTCATCCGGGGAAACCTCGACCCCGCGGGTGCGGCTCACATAGTCGGCAATGGTCTGGCGCAATTCGGGCAGTCCGGCGGAGGGACCGTAGTGCGTCCATCCTTTGCGGAGCGCGTCGATGGCCGCTTCCACCACGTTGGGCGGCGTGTCAAAATCGGGCTCTCCGATCTCCAGATGGATGATGCTCCTGCCCTGGCTCTCCAGCGCCCGTGCCTTGCTCAGGACTTCAAAGGCGGTCTCGGTGCCCAGCCGCGACATGCGCCGGGCCGGCAGTAATTCGTGCTGAACACATTGTGAAATCATGACTCACGCTCCCTTGCGTCGCAAAAACGGCGATTGGATGAAACTGGGATCTCCAATCCGCGGATGCGGCTCTAAACCGGCAAAAATTATACGGACGGTGACGAGCGCCGTCCGTGATGGGGAGCACTGCGGGTTCGCACCGGTTTTGTGGGGAAACTCTCTGGGGAATCTCTGAACAAGTTTCTTCCTGGCGACAAACACCCCCTCAGGGGCTGAAGCCCACGCTGATTTTGCGGCATTTGCGGCACGACTAAAGTCGTGCCCTGACACTATATGGACTTGTGCAGCGGTTCCCTAGGCCGGCCCTGAACGGCTCTGCGAGTTGGTCATGGACGGCAAACCGGCTCTTGTGCCCGTTTCGGATGAGTCCCGAAAAATCGGCTTGGCTCCAGGGTGATTTTCAACAGAGGTGCCGATCATCACTGAAAAGTCGCTCGCATGGTGTTATGCGTTGTTTTGAGGCGGTGCGGCCAAGGCTGAATGAGGATCTGTTCCAAGGTTAAGCGCCTTGTTTTGAATGGTTTTTCCTCAAGCGTGAAAGCCGCCCGTTTCGCCATGCAATCACCGCCGCGGGCTCGGGTCAGGGGAAAACCCTTATGAATAAAATGCGCATCGCCAGCCGGCGTGATTTCCTTCAGAAGGCTCTCGCTGGTGTTGCGCTTCTGCGTGCGAGCGCGGGGACTGTGCCGCTCGCAGCGGCAGAACAGGCCGCGAGGCCGGCGAAATCCAGGGTCGTGGTCGCCCATGATGCCCTTCTGCGTGGCCCAGGACCCGCGCCCGGCTCAAGTATCGATTCGCGCCGTATGCTGAGCTTGCTTGATCGTGCCCTTCAAGCGCTTTTTGACAGGGATCATCCCATCGAGGCCTGGAAAATGCTGGTCCGTCCGGGTGAGCTGGTGGGACTGAAGGTCAACGCTCTTGGGGGACGCGGAATCTCCACGAACCTGCAGCTCGTCGAAGCCATTTGCGAGCGGTTGCAGGAGACCGGAATCAAGGCGGCCGACATCGTGGTGTGGGACCGCGACACGGACGAAATGGAACATGCTGGATTCCATGTGGCAGAGGGCGGAAACCGCGTTCAGTGCTTCGGCACCGATCGGGTTGACTACGAGCAGGATCTGGCGATGCATGGCAGTGTTGGCAGCCGCTTGTCGAAGATTCTGACCCAGCGATCGAATGTCCTGATCAACGTCCCCGTGCTGAAAGACCATGACGGCGCAGGCGTAACCATCGCCCTGAAAAACATGTTTGGCGTCATCCATAACCCAAACAAGTACCACCCCAACGGCTGCAATCCTTATGTTGCCGACTTGAACATGCTGCCGGAGATAAGGACAAGAATGCGATTGACCATATGCGATGCGACCACGGCGATGTTTGACGGCGGGCCGGCATACAAGCCGGAATCCAGTTGGAAAAACAATGCCCTGATGGCTTCGCAGGATCCGGTTGCGCTGGACTACACCGGCTGGCAGATCATTGAGCGCAAACGGGCCGAAATGGGATTGAAAACGCTGGAAGCAGAGGACAGGGCGCCGCGCTATATCGCCACAGCAGCCGACGCGCAACATCGGCTGGGCACGAACGATCCCATGAGGATCTCGGTTGTCGAGGCATAGCAGGCGGCTTGACCGGGAGGTTCATTATGTTGAGTGAGACACAGGTGCAGCAAGGCAACAGTCTCGATGTTCTCGGTGAGCGAAACCTGTTCTGCTGTTCCCTCGATCGCCGTTCGTTTTTGAAGTGCGCCCTGGCGTCGGGAGCGGCTCTGGGATTGAGCGAGGCGGCCCATCCCGCTGCCGGGATACCCTCGCAGGCCGGACAGCAGAAGCAGGATGATTCCCAATTTACAGTGGAAGCAAAGTTCTACCAGAAACTTCAGAATCGGAAGATCAAGTGCAAGTTGTGTCCGCGCGAATGCACGGTGGGAGATCGCGAACGCGGCTATTGCGGAGTGCGGGAGAATCGCGGAGGAACCTACTACACGCTGGTGCATTCGCGCGTGTGCGCGGCGCACGTCGATCCCGTCGAGAAGAAGCCTCTCTTCCATTACCTGCCCGGGTCGCTCGCGTTCTCGCTGGCCACCGCCGGCTGCAACGTCAACTGCAAATTCTGCCAGAACTGGGACATCTCCCAGTCGCGTCCCGAGCAGATCCCCGCCGACTACGTTCCCCCGCAACGGGTTGTCGAACTGGCGAAACAGTACGGCTGTCCAACCATTGCCTACACCTACAGCGAGCCGGTGATCTTCAGTGAATTCCTGATGGATGTAGCCGATGCCGGACACCAGGCCGGCCTCCGCAGCGTGGTGGTTTCGAATGGCTACATGCAGGAGGAAGCGCTGAAGGCCGCATACGGAAAGATGGACGCGGTCAAGATCGATCTGAAAGCATTCTCGGAGTCGTACTACAGCAAAGTGGTCACGGGACAGTTGAAGCCGGTGCTGGATTCGCTGGTCACTCTGAAAAAGATGGGTAAGTGGACAGAGATTGTTTACCTCGTGGTGCCCACTCTCAACGACAGCGATTCGGAATTCCGCGGCTTGGCTCAGTGGGTCAAGGCGAATCTGGGTGTCGATGTGCCGCTCCATTTCACGCAATTCCATCCGGAGTACCTGTTGAAGAATATGCCTGTAACTCCGGTGCCGACCCTGGAACGCGCCAAAGCGATTGCCGACGCCGAGGGGCTGCACTACGTATACATCGGCAATGTGCCGGGACATCCTGCTCAGAATACCTACTGCCCGCAGTGCAAAAGCCTGTTGGTGGAACGAGTGGGGTTTACGGCGAGCCAGATGCTGATTCGCAAGGATAGTTGTCCCTTCTGCCATCACCCCATCCCAGGCGTTTGGCACACATGAGGCCCAGAGGAGGTTTGGCAAATGAAATTCAGGAGGAAATCCAGAATGTATTGGCTGATGGCTCAACTCGTCGTGCTCGCGGTGTCTGCGCCATTGCAGCACGTCAGCGCTGCCAATCCGCAAAAGGTGAGACAAGCCGGAGTTGCCGGTAGTTTCTACCCTGCCGACCCAAAGGAACTTACGGCAATGATCGATGACATGCTGGCGCATGCGTCTCCGCCGCTCATCAAGAATCCGATCCTGGCCGTGGTTGCGCCGCACGCCGGTTATCAGTACTCCGGACCCGTGGCTGCCTACACATACGCGGCGCTGAAAGGGCGCAAGTTTTCGCGAGTCGTGGTGATTGCGCCGTCGCATTACGAAGCCTTCGACTTCACTTCTGTTTACGAGGGCGACGCTTACGCTACGCCGCTCGGGATCGTGCCGGTCGACAAGGCTTTTGCAAGACAGTTGGTCAAGATGAGCTCGACCATGCGCCTTTCCAGCCAGGGACACGATGCCACATCGGCAGGCGCTGAGCATGCCATCGAGGTGCAGTTGCCGTGGTTGCAGCGGGTGTTGGGTGAATTCGAACTCGTGCCCATCGTCATGGGAGATCAGAGCTACGAAAGCAGCCGTGCGCTGGGTGTGGCGCTGGCCAAGCTGATTCAAGGCGGCGATACGCTGATTGTGGCCAGTTCCGATCTGTCCCACTACCATCCCTACGACCAGGCCGTGCAGATCGATCGCAAAACGCTGAATGCGCTGCAGGCGTGGGATTACTTGAGCATGTCGCGGAACTTCGAGCAACGGATATGGGAAGCCTGCGGCGGCGCGCCCATCGTAGCCGCAATGATTGCGGCCGAGCGCATGGGAGCAAACCAGGCCATGGTGCTCAAGTATGCAAATTCAGGCGATGTGACAGGCGATCGCTCCCGTGTGGTCGGATACAGCGCGGACGTCTTTGTGAAAGCTCAAGACGGGAAAGCTGTGGAAACTCCTTTCTCGCTGGATGAACAGGAGAAAGCCGAACTGCTCGCGCTGGCGCGCAAGTCGGCGGAGCACGCGGTACGAGAAAAAGAGGCGTATGAACCACCCGCGAGCACAGACGATGTGCTCAATCAAGAGCACGGTGCGTTTGTGACCCTGCGTGAGTCGGGTGCGCTCCGAGGATGCATCGGCTATACCTCCGCGATCAAGCCCCTCTACATGACCGTGCGGGACACAGCCACGCTGGCCGCACTGCGCGATCCAAGGTTCCAGCCCGTATCTCCCTCGGAGTTGCCGCAACTCGAGTACGAAATCTCCGTGCTCTCGCCCCTTCGGCGTGTGGTGGACATTCAACAAATCCAGGTCGGCCAGCACGGGTTGCTCATGAAGAACGGCACATACGAGGGACTCCTGCTTCCGCAGGTGCCCGTGGAACAAAAATGGGATCGACAGAAGTTTCTGGAACAGACCTGCGCCAAGGCCGGTATGCATTCAGATTGCTGGAAGGATGAGGATACCGACATCTTCATGTTTACCGCCGTGGTATTCGGCGAACACAAGCCGCAGGCGTTTATGCCTGTGACCCCTTCGCACCCAGACTTGCTCGCGTGGCAAGCAGAGCCGGCGCCAGGCTTATCGCCGCACTGAGACTTGCGGTTCTCCAGAATCCGAACACCGGGATGAGGTAAGTGCTCACCAAGAGCGCTCCCAGGCATCCGCCCAGCAGATCGATGGCATAGAGCGTGCCCAGTTTTTTCAGGGCGCTGTCGTCATGGAGGTATATCTCCGATGCGATTGGGAATTGATAGCCTCCCAGAATTCCGCAAAGAGCAGCCAAAGCAGGAAAGACACACTGCGCTGCCAGCCACGTTGTCGCCATCCCGGATGTCTTCGCCAGCAAGCTGACTATGTATATGAGCGCAGGTGCGGATAAGGCGAGCAGGAACTGATTGGCTGCCATGGCGCCCAGGGGAGGGCGGCCGCTGCGTCCGATGCGGCGGATGCCCAGCCAACTTCCAAAGGCAATGCCCGCCATATTCATGCCGATGAGGATCGTAAGCTGGTGGTATACGTAGCCGTAGATGAACTGGAATGCCAACAGCAGCAGAATCTGTAGAGTGATCAGAGTGAAGCCGGTGGCAGCCACGCAGCACGCTGCCGCGGAGCGGGCACGCCTCTCCCAATCGCGCGTAAGCGCCAGAATTGCCGCTACGAGCAATAAGCCGATCAGGGTGGCGCCAATCAGATCTGCGAAGCGGAAGTGCGCTGCCGTGCGGAACCAGTTGGAATAGCCCGCCTTGAACTGCGCGCTCCATAGCACAATGTCGAAGTAATAGGCGATGGGCTCGAAGTCGCGATTGACTGGCGTAGACGCAAGCGGTTGAAGTTGCTCCCGAACCTGCGTCATGCGATCGGGCATCATGCGGTAAGGGATGAAGTACTCCCGCACATATTGTGTCTTCAGTTTCCGCTCCCGCAACCTTGAAATCAAAGTTTGGGGATTGTCCGTCAGAACATCGGGTTGCGTAGCGGCGAAGAAGTGGATCGTCTCGCCCGGAATGGCGACGACATAGGGGAAAACTTCCTTGAGAGTGCGCTGAATGCAGCGCAGGAACTCCGCAAGGTCGGGGCTGATGGTTTCCTCTGACGAGCGCAATTCCAGGGCAAGCAGTCCCTCCGGCGCGAGGTGATCGCGAGCGGAACGAAAGAACTCGGCGGTGTAGAACCGGTTCAACTGCGCGGTCTGCGGGTCGGGCACATTCAGAACGATCACGTCGAAGGTGTCGCCGGTTGTCTTTAGATAGTGCCGGCCATCCGCGTAATGGGTGTGTACTCGAGGGTCCCAGGCCCAGGCGGCATATTGCTCGGGAAAGAACCGCCGCGCCATGTCGATGAGAGCGGGATCCAGTTCGACGTAGTCGATCCTTTCCACCGTCGGATGCTTCAGGGCCTGGGCGATGCTGCCATTCACGCCGCCGCCGATGAGAAGAAGCTTCCTCGGGGCCGCGTGCTCCAACAGGGCATAGTGAACTGCCTCCTCGGCGGCGCTCTCGTCCGGGGCATTGGCCAGGATCAAGCCGTTGTCATAAATGGTCCGTATATTGCCGGTTTCTGTAACCGTCAAGTTGCCATAGATGGAGTTGCGCGATCCTACCAGGCTGAAGCCCTGCCACAGCCGTGCACGACTGGACATATCCAATGTTGGAGCCAGATAGGTAAGCAGAAGACTCGCGCACAGGGCCGCTGTCAGAGCCATAGCCGCAATCTGCTTGCGGCTCATCCGCAGCAACAGGACCGCTGCCATGCACAGGTTGAAAATGGCTACGATGGTTGCAATCTGGAAGGACTCAAGAAAGCGCAGCAACACCAGGCTGGCCGCGATCCCTCCCAAGCCGGATCCAACGGCCTCGAGCAGGTAAGCCGAGCTGACAGCAAGCCGAAAAGACGCGGCGCACTCCTGCTCGTACATCCGGGTCGCAACCACGAAAAGCGCACCGGAGACAACGCAAAACAGGCTGAGGCAACCCAGGGTTGTAAGCAGCATCGGTACCGGTCCCACGAGCTCGCCCGGTACTGTCTGAAAGACGGCCTTGGAGGTGCGCAATGCCCATAGGGTCGGCAGCAGGCTGACCGCGAGCAGGCATTCAAGCACGGCCACGGCCAGGCGTGCGTTCTTTCGGCCCACCTTGAGAATGCTGCTCAGGCTGCTTCCAACTGCGGTCCAGAAGAGCCAGGTGGCTAACATGATTCCCAGCGACATCTCATTGCCGTTGAAGACGACAATCAGCTCCCGCATGAGAACGATCTGTCCAATAACCGCGCTGAATCCAATCAGCGTCAGAGCCGCTCTTGCGGCAAGGGCCGGATTTTGTGCACGGTGCATGGCCACAGAATGGCTTCTTCCACCAGAACGGAATTAAAGTCCAGTTGTTGTTGAAAAGCAAGAGCGTCAAACCAACATATCCTCGTAGTTCCGAATTGACAGGCGAAATTGTGCAGTAGCTCCAGCTCTCAACTGGCGAATTCGCATTCGCATCGGGCAATCAAGTACGCTTAGCCCTATCAAGTGGGACAATGACTTGAGCGCCTTGCGCGGGCTTCCCTGGGCTGGGTATCTTTGTGAAGCAGCTTGACCAATTCCTGGAAAGAGATTCATGGACGTTCTAAAACGGCTCTTCGAGCAGCATTACCAGTTGCCGGCCGAACACGTGCAGCCGCTTCAGGGCCAACTCGGCGGCTCGGGGCGTGCCATCGTCCGGCTCACCGGCAAAGGAATCAGCGCCATCGGCATCCTCTATCCCGTGCGCGAGGAGAATGTCGCTTTCCTTGAATTCTCCAGGCATTTTCGCCGCCGCGGATTGCCGGTGCCGGAGATTTATGCGGAGGATTTGAGCCAGGGCGCCTACCTTGAAGAAGACCTGGGCGACACCACACTCTTCGAATTCCTCGGCGCAAATCGTACCGGCGAGGCCATCGCTCCGCAGGCGATTGAAGCGTATCGCAAAGTGGCGGCTGTGTTGCCGCGTTTTCAGGTCGAGGCTGGCCGCGATCTGAATTACAAAGTATGCTATCCGCGCTCCAGCTTCGATCGCCAGTCCATCTCCTGGGATCTGAACTATTTCAAGTATTATTTTCTGCGGCTCGCCGGCGTGCCCTTCAATGAACAGGCGCTGGAGCATGATTTCGCCCGCTTGACGAAGTTTCTGCTCACCGCCAGCCACGATTATTTTCTCTATCGGGATTTCCAATCGCGCAATGTCATGTTGCGCGACGGTCAGCCGTTTTTTCTGGACTACCAGGGCGGCCGCAAAGGCGCGCTGCAATACGACATCGCGTCTCTCCTGTTCGATGGCAAGGCCGATCTGCCGCCGCAGTTGCGCCAGGAATTGCTCGACCACTATCTCGACTGCCTCGCCGGTTTCATCGCGGTTGACCGCGAAGCCTTCATGGAGCACTATTATGCGTTCGTTTACGTCCGCATTATGCAGGCCCTGGGAGCCTATGGCTACCGGGGGTTCTATGAGCGCAAGCCCCACTTTCTTGAGAGCGTGCCATACGCGCTGAAGAACTTGCGCTGGCTGGCGCATCACGTCAAGCTGCCCATCGCCCTGCCCGCGCTGGAAGACGCTTTCCAGGGCATGTTGGCATCGGAGAAGCTGCAGGGTCTGGCTTCTTCCGCAAGAGGTTTGACGGTGCGAGTTTGCAGTTTCTCATTCCACCGTGAAATGCCCACCGATGAGTCTGGCAACGGCGGAGGGTTTGTCTTCGATGCTCGCAGTCTTCCCAATCCGGGGCGTGAAGAACAATTCCGGCAGTTGACCGGCAAGGACGCGGCGGTAATCGAACATCTCAATCGGCAGGCGAGCGTGCATCAGTATCTTGCCAGCGTGCTCACCCTTGTGGATTCAAGCGTGAGCAGCTATCAACGCCGCGGCTTCAAAAGCCTGATGGTGTCGTTCGGCTGCACCGGCGGCCAGCACCGCTCCGTGTATCTGGCCGAGCAGTTGGCGAACCATTTGCGGGCCGGCAACGGCGTAGAAGTGGTAGTCCGGCATATCGAGCTGGAGAAAGCCGAGCTGGAAAGAGCCGAGCTGGAGAAAACCGGGCTGGAGAAAACCGAACTAGAGAAGTTGGGCAAATGAAGGCGATGATTCTGGCCGCCGGCCTGGGCACGCGCCTGCGGCCGCTAACCGACGCCCGACCCAAGGCGCTGGTTACAGTTGCCGGCCGCACGCTGTTGCAGATCGTCCTCTGCCGCTTGCGCGCCTTCGGCGTGCGCGAGGTGATTGTCAACACGCATCATTGCGCAGACATGATTCTCGATTACTTGAAAGTCAACGACAACTTCGGCATGTGTATTGAAGTCTCTCGCGAGCAGGTCCTGCTTGATACCGGCGGCGGCTTGAAAAATGCCGCCTGGTTCTTTCTTGATTCCAGCGGCAGCTTGCAAGAGCCGTTCATTTTGCACAACGTCGATGTCATCAGCACCATCGATCTCGGCCGCATGATGCGGTTTCACATGGAACAGGCCGCCCTCGCCACCCTGGCAGTTCAAGACCGGGAGACTTCACGGTATCTGCTCTTCGACCAGCATGGCCAGCTCTGCGGCCGTCGAACTGGGCACGCCGCGAAGGCGGAAACCCTGAACCCTGAATCTCCGAAGGCTGAAGCTGGCAACGCTGAATCGGTGCGGCCTGCCCTCGGGATGCAGGCGCTGGCCTTTTCCGGCATCCACGTCATTTCTCCCGCTCTCTTCGCGAAAATGGGAGACGAAGGCGCTTTTCCCATCATGACCACCTATATGCATCTCGCGGCCCAGGGAGAAAAAATCATCGCCTTTCGCGCGGATGAATGCTATTGGCGCGATCTCGGGACGCCGGAGAACGTAATGCAAGCCGCCCGGGACCTGGCGAGTCGAGAGTACCTGGAAACCTGACGGAACGGCGCTGTCCGCTCAATCGCGCGGGAGGTGAAACTGCGCCCGGCGACGCCGCCGCTAACTTGCTAACTTGCAATCCCCGCTTCAGCGGGGGCTAACTCGCTGCTTTTGTCAGAACACCCTGTTTCCGTGTGGATTGTTCAACTTGCAGCGCAATCGAAATCTTGTTTCTTTTCAGGGAACGTTTGTCGCCAGGAAAAACTTGTACACCAAGAGGTTTGAGAGCGCCGGAATAAGAATAGCTCAGAGTGCGACGCGACAGGCAGGGTGGACATTGGCGCCGGTCTTGCCGATAATGATCCTGCCGTGTTTGATCGACATTCTTTGTCGGCTATGTTGGCGGAATCGGCCTACCTCGTTCAAACCAACCTGTTCGTTGCAGCGCTCCCCGGATTGCTCGGTCCCATGCAAGAATTCCTGAAGGGAACTTCTCCCAAAAAGAAGCGATGAAAAGCGTTTGCACCATGAAAGGTTGAAATGGATACTTATTTGGTCACCGGTGCTGCCGGCTTCATTGGCAGGTCGATTGCCTCGGAGTTGCTTGCGCGCGGCAAGCGAGTGCGCGGCATTGACAACTTCTCCACCGGCAAGCGAGAAAATCTCCGCGGGTTGGAGGCACTGGACTTCATCGAGGCGGATATCAACGATGCCGCTGCGGTCGCCGAGGCGTGTCGCGGCGTCGAGTGTATCTTTCACGAGGCAGCCATCCCATCCGTCCCACGTTCGGTTGAAGATCCGGTCACCTCAAACCATGCCGGCGTTTCGGGGACAGTCCAGTTGCTGGTCGCCGCCAGGAACGCAAAGGTCCGCCGCGTCGTTTATGCCGGCTCTTCGTCTGTGTACGGCAATACTCCCACATTGCCCAAATCCGAGGACATGCTGCCCAGTCCTATCTCCCCCTACGCGGTTGCCAAGCTGGCCGGCGAACTCTACATGCAGTCCTTCACCCGCGTGTATGGGTTGGAGACGGTCACTCTCCGCTACTTCAACGTCTTCGGCCCCTGCCAGGATCCCACTTCGCACTACTCGGGAGTTCTGGCCATCTTTGCGCTCAAGATGCTGGCGGCCGAAACCCCTACGATCTATGGCGATGGGGAACAGAGCCGAGACTTTACCTTTATTCAGAACGTGGTCCATGGCAATCTGTTGGCCTCCGAAGCCCCCGCCGAGCGAGTGTCAGGCAAAGTCTTCAATGTGGCCACAGGCACTCGAATCACGCTCAATCAGGCAGTCGAAATTCTGCGCAAGGCCACCGGATATTCAGGGGAAGTTCGCTATGCCCCCGAGCGAGGCGGCGACGTGAAGCATTCGCTCGCAGACATCGGCCTGGCAAAACAATGCTTCGGCTACGAGCCTCTGGTGCAATTCAGTGAGGGAGTGGAACGCACGGTCGACTGGTACAGGACGGTCGCCAAACCCGTAATAGCCGGCGCCGGGGGTGAGCGGTGACCCCGGACCCTTCTGACACGATGACAGAAACCAGGCGCAGAATCGAATCTCGTCAGGCAAGGATTGGCATTGTCGGCATGGGTTATGTGGGCCTGCCGCTCGCCTTGCTCTTCAGCGAAGAGCGCTTTGCAATCACCGGGTTCGACGTCGATCCCGGCAAGGTGGACACGCTGAATCGCTGCGGATCGTACATCGTCCGCATCCCCGGCTCGGAGATCCAGGCCGCCCGCAAGAATGGCTTCAATGCCACCACGGATTACAGCCAGATTGCCCGCATGGATATCGTCATTATCTGTGTGCCGACGCCTCTCACCGAATATCACGAACCTGACCTGAGCTACGTGACCCGCACCGTGAGCAGCATCGCGGCCCACCTCCAGGAAGGGCAGCTCATTATTCTGGAGAGTACAACCTATCCGGGCACCACGGAAGAGGTCGTTGTTCCCCTGTTGGAGCAGGGGAATCCATCCGCCCTCCGCGTGGCGCGGGACGCTGAAAGTTCCGGATTCTATGTTGCATTCTCGCCCGAGCGGGAAGATCCGGGTAACGACACGGTTGCCCGGCGCGACATTCCAAAGGTCGTGGGCGGCTGCGGCCCTGTAGCCCTCGAACTGGCCTCCGCTGTCTACGCAACCATCTTCAACCGCACCGTTCCGGTCTCTTCCCCCGCCGCCGCGGAGATGACCAAACTTCTCGAGAATATCTATCGTTGCGTCAATATTGCCCTGGTCAACGAACTGAAGCAGCTATGCATGCGCATGGGCATCGACTTGTTTGAAGTCATAGCCGCCGCCAAAACCAAACCGTTTGGCTTTCAGGCTTTTTATCCCGGACCCGGCCTCGGCGGACACTGCATCCCCATTGACCCGTTCTACCTGTCCTGGAAGGCAAAGCAGTTCGATTTCAATACGCGCTTTATCGAACTCGCCGGGCAGGTTAACCTCGCCATGCCCTACTTCGTCGTCGAGAACATTGTCGAAGCCATGAGCCAGCACGGCAAGGCGCTGAATGGTTCACGAATCCTGGTCCTCGGCCTTGCCTATAAACGCGACATCGACGATCTACGGGAGTCGCCCTCGCTCACCATCATCGAATTGCTGCAAAAACGCGGAGCCCGTGTCGAATATAACGACCCTTTCTTCCCTTCCGTCGGCCGCGGACGCAAGTACGCGCTCAACATGACCTGCACGCCACTCGAGCAAATCCCGGAGTTCGACTGCGTGGTCATCGTCACCGACCACTCACAGTACGACTATGCCGCGATCGTCAACAAGGCAAAGTTGGTGGTGGACACCCGCAATGCCACCAAGGGCATTGAGGCCGATCATATCGTCAGGTGCTGATGGATTGGATCGAACCCGCATCCGGCCAGGCCCATTCGCGCAACGCATTTTGCCCGGCGCTGCCATAGGCACTATACTCATCTCCCGTACACTGCCCGGTGGGCCAGCCGTTGCCAGCGGCGTTCCCCGCCCAGGAGCATCAACCATGGCCGCAACCACGCCCATCCAGGAATCCGATCTCGACTTCGACAACGGCAGTTTCGATTCAGCCCTCTTCGCCGCACACGCGCTGTCCAGTCCCCAGGCTCTGGCTGCTCTCATCGACCACACTCTGCTCGAGCCCGACGCCACCCGCGAGCAGGTAGAGAACCTCTGCGACGAAGCCATCCGCTATCGATTTGCCTGTGCCATGGTCAACCCGGTGTGGGCCTCCACGGCGGTCAGCGTACTCTCCGGCGCCGGCATCCCAGTCGGCGCAGTCATCGGCTTCCCCTTCGGCGCCTCGCTGGTTTCCACCCTCCGCCAGGAAGCTGCCGCTCTCACCCGCCTCGGCGTCCGTGAGCTGGACATGGTCATCCCCATCGGACAGCTCAAGAGCGGCAATTTTCACGCCGTCCACCACGCTATCCACGCCGCTGCCACTGTCGCCCATCATCACGGCGCACTGCTCAAAGTCATTCTTGAAACCGCTCTGCTCACCGTGGCGGAAAAGCTGCGCGGCGGGGAAATCGCCATCCAGGCCGGCGCGGATTTCCTCAAGACTTCTACCGGCTTCGCTTCCGGTGGAGCAACCCCGGCCGACGTAGCCTTGCTCCGTGGCCTGGCCGGCGCGCGTTGCGGCGTCAAAGCCTCAGGCGGCATCCGCACCCTCGCCGACGTCCGCGCCCTCCTTGAAGCCGGCGCAAACCGCATCGGCGCCTCCGTCTCCGTTGCCATCGTCCGCGAACTCGCAGCGGGTTAAGGACAGTCGTCAGTGATCAGTGGTCAGTGGTCAGTTCTTAGCAGCCGACTTTTTCCTGTAGCGCGCCAGCACTCCGAGCCCGGCGAATTCACGCACACCATTTGGACCATCGCAGCGATTTGTGCCGCCCTGGGAGGCCAATGAATCGAGGTGCGGCTACTGACCACTGATCACTGACGACTGACAATTGCGTTATCATTCCTATTCGACACCCATGTCCTCCTTTCCCCCATCTCCGCCTGAAGAACCCGAGCTCGAAGGCGACTACCGCCCCGCGAACCCCGCCAGCCCCGGCGCTCATCTTGACCCCGTCAATGCCCGCGTGGAACCGGCCGACGTCGCCTATCTGACGCAGTTGTCTGAAGCTCTCAGCACCACCCTCGACCTGCAAACCCTCCTCGTCCGCACCTCCGAGCTCGTCCGTGCCGTCATCCATTACCGCATCTTCGCCATTCTTCTCCTCAACGACCGCACCCACGAACTCCGCATGAGGTTCCAGATCGGCCACACCGCCCAAATCGAGCGCACCCGCTTCCCCGTCGGCGCCGGAGTCGTCGGCCAGGTCGCCCTCACCCGCCAGCCCATCCTCCTCAACGACGTCTCCACCTCGCAGCACTACATCTCCGTCAACCCCGGAGTCCGCTCCGAACTGGCCGTCCCGCTGATCGCCAAAAACCGCCTCATCGGCGTCATGGACCTTGAAAGCGAGCAGGCAGACTACTTCCGTCCCGAGCACCTCCGCCTGCTCACCCTCACCGCTTCCCGCATCGCCCAGGCCATTGAGAATGCCCGCCTCTACGCCCGTGTCTCCCGCCAGGCACAGACCCTCGAAGTGCTCAACGAAATCGCCGTCGAACTGGCCTCTATCCTCGACCTCGACCCATTGCTCGAGCGTATCGGTCAACTCCTCCGCCGCCTCATCGACTACCAGATGTTTACCATCATGCTCCTCGATGAAAAAGGCGAAACCCTCATCACCCGCTACGCCTGGCGCTTCGGCTACACCCACGCCCCGCTGCGCCGCCTTTCCATTACCAGCGGCCTGGTTGGCGCCGCTGTCCGCGAGTGGCGCACCATCAACGTCCACGACGTCCGCAAGGATCCCCGCTACCTGCCCATGAACGAAGAGACTCGTTCCGAGCTGGTCGTCCCGCTCTTTTACAAGGGCCGCATCATCGGCGTACTCGACCTCGAACACACCCGCACAGGCTTCTTCAACCAGGAGCACGAGCGCATGTTGACCACCCTTTCCGCGCAGGTGGCCATCG
>Ga0224553_1000117_pt1 | contig 39444 bp, 50 predicted proteins | sample 714S21014metaG_FD_179897 | JGI IMG/M metagenome (GOLD analysis project Ga0224553, IMG submission 179897) | Peat soil microbial communities from Stordalen Mire, Sweden - 717 S2 10-14 | ecosystem: Environmental > Terrestrial > Soil > Wetlands > Peat | place: Sweden: Norrbotten County, Stordalen... | reverse complement strand
CATCAATGAGACAATCGCTTGGTGCGTGGCAATCGTCTGATCCGTCAGACGCTCTCGCGGCGCGTGTAGGTCTTCGCTGGACATGGTCACCTGCTTCTAACTCTGAAGGCAAATTGCTTCCGTCGGCATCATACGGCTCCGCCGAGCGACAGGCAAGAATTATCCATGCCGCGTACATACTCATGAATTGCTGCGGCTCGACAACCCTCGTCGTATTGGCGATTTCATGCGCGAGTGGCTACTACGCATCTCGTTCGCTCGCAGTGGTGAAGGCCGAAATCTCCATCTATTCAACCAAGTCCCGGGAACCATCGAAGCCATAGCCATCAAGCGCAGCGCTGGCGCCTACCATTCTTGGTAGCGCCCACCACTTAGGCCGAACTCCCTCGAGGTTCGGGCAACTTGCTTTTCGGGAGGTACGCCGACCCGAACCGCTGGCTTCTTGTTTGCCCTTCCATCTGAATGAGATCCAGGGTGTTCGAAGGTAACCGTAATCGACTCAAAGATTGACGCTTCTTTCACCGCAGGTTTGGAAGGTTTATTCGACTTCGTGACGTTGCTTACGGAACTGCGGGATTGCGAATTTAGGGTCGAAACGGTGAGTCCGCATCAACGTGGGCACCGAGGGGCGACTTCCAAGACGTTCAGGTTTACTTCATCGTTGGCCCCAGATTCGCGGCGCGCCTCCGGATGGTCAACCGGTTGATCGGTACTGAGTTCCATCTTGGAGGAAACCCGCTCTTCGGCGATGCGGTGGTTATAATCCAGCAATGTCTTGGACTTCATCTTCTCGAAGCGTAATCAACTTACTGTTCGCTGCTTTCTTCTTGGGGACAAAGTTTCGTGAACCAATACCTCACTAGTCGGGAGGATCCCGTGCACGGAGCCGCTGGAATTCCATCGGTACTCTCCCCTGATCGCTCGTAGGTGATGGCGAAGAAGCCCAAGTCAACGCCGAGCGTCGGAAAATCTCACGTTCAATCCGATCCCTCGTCCTCGCACCGATCGGAATTCGACCTCACCCCCGAGCACGAGGGACCGATGTGGCGCCAGTATCTGCGGGCCATGGGGCCGGGATTGGTGACGGGAGCGTCTGACGACGACCCCTCGGGTATCGCGACTTACTCGCAAGCCGGAGCACAGTTTGGTCTGGCCTTCCTTTGGGCCGCCCTCGTCACCTTTCCTCTTATGGCGGCGGTCCAGGAGATATGCGATCGAACGGCCCTCGCGACCGGCACGGGTCTGGGCGAATTGGCCGTCAAGCGTTTCCACCGGACAGGTCGAGCGGTCCTAGGCGCGCTCCTCATCGTGCTCATCGTCGCGAATGCACTCAACATCGCCGCCGACTTGGTCGCCATTGGCTCGGGTATGAACCTCCTCCACGCTGGTCCCACCTGGCTCTGGGCGCTTCTGGCGGGCGTGGTCATCACCAGCCTCTTGGTCATTGGATCGTTTGCTCGAATCGCGCTCGTTTTCAAAGTGCTGTGCGCGCCGCTGTTGGCGTATATCGTGGTCGCGATCCTGGTCACCCATCAGTGGGGCCACGTCCTTTCGAACACAGTCGTTCCCCATATTCAGTTCAACAAGACCTACCTGGCGCTTTTGGTCGCGGTGCTCGGCACGACGATCTCTCCCTATCTCTTCTTCTGGCAAAGTGCTCACCGGATCGAGGAGATGCGCGACGCACCCGAAGGCGGTGCCGAGCCGGTACCACTCAAGCGGCTGAGTCGTCGCCGGGCCAGGAGCAAAGAGCGAACGAGTCGTCTCGATGTGTTTACCGGAATGGCCTTCTCCAATATCGTCATGTTTGCCATCATCGTGGCCACCGCTCAGACGCTCCATATCCATCACGTCACCAACATCCAGAGCGCCGCCCAGGCCGCAAAAGCTCTCCGTCCCTTCGCGGGACGCTTCGCGAGCGCGATTTTTGCCCTTGGATTTATTGGCAGCGGCCTGTTGGCGGTCCCCGTGCTCGCGGCCTCAGGGTCGGTCGGACTTGCGGGCCTGCTCGGCAAGGAATGGGGCTTTAGTCGTTCCATCCGCCAAGCGCCTGTCTTCTACGGCCTTCTCGCCCTAGGTACAGTTGGCGGCACGGCACTTAGCCTCTTGAATGTCAATCCAATCAAACTGCTGGTTTTGGTGGCGGTGATTAACGGTGTGGCCGCTGCACCATTCCTCTTCGTCGTTATGCGAGTGTCGAGTAGCCAGCGCCTCATGGGCAAAGACGTGAATGGTCTCACCGCCAATATTCTGGGGTGGCTCACGGTCGCAATCATGGCAGCAGCGGCAATCGCACTATTCGCCACGGGGGGTGTCACTCTATGAGTGGAATACAACTCGGCTCGTTTCAAGTTAGGACCAAATCCTCGGAGCAACCTGGAGGCGGTGACTCGAAGTGAGTTCCGCGAGAGGTGAACGGATGACTAGCGTGGATTGTCAGCGTCGGGGTGGACCGGGTCCAAGGCAACGAGCTCTCACGACGTCGGATTGGTCGGGCTTCGATGAGCAAGTGACGGGATGATTTATACGATTAGGTGGTTTCAAGAACATGCGGATTTGAATCAGTGGACCAACGTCCACAATCTGACTAGAGAATCAACTCTTGGTGAGCCTCAGAGTGCCTCCCAACTCTAGGACTGGATCTCGTCTAATGAAAACGCAACGGTCGAAGTGGGCGAGCAAAATATGTAATCAAAAGAAGCCCTACGTCGTCCCTATTTGCAACAACCAGGATTGTGGCCAGTTCCCCCTTACATGGGCCAACAAAGGTCAAGATTCGAAGACTCGATTCCTGGGATTCTTACTGATTCGACTCCATCCGTGCCGTGAAGCAATCGATTAACGATCGTCCTCTGCTGCGATAAAGATTGGTGTCAATGCGTTGCACGAGACACGAATCCCGTCGACCTGCACTGCATTCAGATCAATCCGACGTGAGTCTCCAAAGTCTGATCGATCCCATTCGGGGACTCCCTGGACGACATCCGCCGAACCCCACCAACGATCAGCAGTAAATCTGTTCGCGCTAACTACTTCAGGAGGAAATCGTCTCCTCAGCAATCTTCGCCGGAGCGCCGAATCGCAGTTGGTAACCGCCAAAGGCGATAGAGCAAAGCGCGAACCACGCCCACCCCAGCGCCAACCCGCCAAGCACGTCGGTTAGCCAGTGCACACCGAGCATCACCCGACAACAGGCAATGCCGGTGGCGAGACCGACGGCGAGACCAGCAAGAAGCGCCCGCATCTTTAGGGGACGCCTTCGACCGATCACCAGAGCAAATGCCGCCAAGCATGCGGCGGAAGCTACGGCATGGCCGGACGGAAAAGACGAACCGGAGAATCCGGTCAGTTGATCAAAGTTGGGCCGGGCCCGACCCACAAGCGATTTGATGACGTTGGCGATAAGGAACTGCCCACCCACGACGAGGGTGAGGAACGTGATTACCGCGACCGATCGCTGGCGTATCGTTTCGACGATTGCCACGATGACAGCAAGGGGGACGATGACCAGAGCGCCTCCGAGTTGGGTATAGAACCGTAAGAACCGAGTCGAAAGAGCCGTCGCGTGGTGCGCTCCGAACAAGCTGGCACTGCGATCAAGTCGCGCGAATCCAGTGTTGGTGTGAATCATGACGAGCACGATGGCTACCGAGGCGGCTCCAGCGACGAACAGAATGATGACTGCGCTCAAGAGAAGGCCGGTGGCGGAGCCCGGATCAAGCCGTGATCGGGAGAACGCGACGAGTCGCGGGTGTCGGCGAGCCTCGACCTTGACCTGTTCAACACTTAAGTGAGGGGCCGTCGTAGCGGCTTGGGGCCATCGGTACGCAATGAGTCCGGCGGCGAGCCCGGGGATAATGACCGTGAGCAGAGTGATCGAAAGAATCAGCATCGCGTCACCTACGAGACGCCGCGCAGTGGAGCGACGAGTTGTTCTTTGACGCGTTGGAGCAGCGAACGCCGCTTCCAGCGACGCGGATCGATTCGGACACTTCGCTCGAGATCACTTTCGAAGTGGCAATCGAGGGTACGCACGACCGATGGATCAAAGATCACCATGTTGATCTCTTCATCGAAGCTGAGGGATCGATTGTTGAAATTCGCCGATCCCACGCTTGCGACGTGGCCGTCGACCGTCATGGTCTTGGCGTGCATCATCGAGGGCTGAAAGTTCCACAGTTCAACACCGGACTCAATCAGGTCCTCGTAGTCCACTTCGGCCGCTAGTTGCACGAAACGTTTGTCAGCGAATGGCCCGGGGAGGAGGATCTGAACGTGCACTCCTCGCGCTGCCGCGTCGCAGAGACGCTTGGTGAGATCATCGTCGGGCACGAAGTAGGCGGTCGTGATGCGCAATTGTCGATGGGCTAACTGCAGCAGCGTCCGAAAAACACTGGCCATATCACTTCCGCCCGTGGCCGACGCGCCGCGCACGCACTGGATCACACTCTGGCCGGGCGCGTACTGAAGTGGAAAACGATCGAAGTCATCGTCAAAGATAATGCGGTCGGTCTCGGACCAATTGTCGAGAAACGCTGCGCGCAGTCCGTCGACGGCCGGTCCTTCGACTTGGAAGTGGGTGTCGCGCCATTCGTACTCATTTCGAGCATCGCCTCCCCAGAGGTCTGAAATGCCCACACCACCGGTAAAGGCGACCGACTCGTCGACCACGAGCACCTTACGGTGCGTGCGGTGGTTGACTTTTCCGAGGCGCATAAGACTCAGAGGACGGAACCATCGCAACTGAACTCCGGCCGCAATCATGTCGTCGACGAGATACCTCTCGATTGGTCGCGATCCCCATGCATCCAAGAGCACCCGAACACGTATGCCGGCATTGGCCCGATGACACAGAGCCTCGGCTATCTCGGTGCCGATCTGGCCCTTCCAGTAGACAAAGGTGAGTAAGTCGATCGTGTGCTCGGCGCCACGAATGGCGCCGAGCATTGCCGGGAAGATCTCGCACCCATTGTGCAACACCGTCACGCGATTGCCCTCGGTCGCCGGGATCCCCACGACTCCCTCGAGCGTGCGCCTCGATCGGCTGACCTGTTCGTCCCCAGCCAACGCGGAGCGAAGAGTGTCGTCACTGGTCATGCGTTACTACCCTTTCTCCAGACGGATCACTAGCGGGATCTGACTCAGTGACCTTCTGCGCGTCCTGCGGCGCCGGTTCGCCGGTTCTGAGCGCTTCGAGTTGTGCCGCCACGGCGGCGCCGTAAAACAAAGAAATGCTCGACAACAAACTCCAGACCAGCAACGCGATGACTCCCGCCAGGGGGCCGTACGTCTCGCCAAAAGAAGAACTTGACCCATAGAACAGACCTAAGCCGATCGTGAATAAGCCCCACAAGAACACGGAGATCCCAGAGCCGAACGCGAGCCACGACAATCTGGGCTGGCGGCGTCGCGGCGACCAACGGAACAACACCGTGACCGCAATCGCTGTCAAACTGACGCCGAAGGGCCAGCGCACCACTGACCACACCGACGTGAACGCGTGATTGTGAATGGAGAAAAATAGATCCCTGCCGAAGGCCAAGGTCACGAAGGACGCCGCGACGAGAGTGCCAACACTCAGCGCGAATAACAACCCAAGTCCGTACTTCTTCAGTGTGGGGCGATCCTGCTCGACCCCGTAGATGCGATTGAGCCCGCGTTCGAGTTGGCCCATCGCCGTGGTTCCTACCACGAGCGCGCCAATCACACCAAAGAGAAGTGCGCCGTAGTGATGTCCTGCGGCGACGCGGTGGGCCTGAGTCACGGCGGTCGTCAGTACGTCGCCGGCCGGTCCGGGAACGGTTCGGCGCACTGTGGCGTCGATGGCCGCGCTGACGCCGCCCTTGTGCAACACGCTCGCGAGCCCGACAATGCCAATCAATCCTTCAATGGCGACGAGCGAGATCATAAATGCCAAGGAACGAGCGTGACTGAATCCATCTGCTACGCGCATCCGCTTAAAGGCGTCCTTCGCGAGGCGAACCCAACCGGTGCGCTTCAGCACCGACCACGCGTCGTCCCCGGTCAGACCACGAGTCTCAGGAACGAGTGTGGCGCTACTCATTCATTCTCTTTTTTTGGCACGCACACCGTGATTGCACCGGGTTCCACGCTCGCTCGAAACTTCTTCTTTGCCTTTCGGGCGCCCCCGTCTAGTTCGTACGTCGTGGGCCGATCGAGTTTGATGTCCACCTTGCGCCCTCGGCCCATTTGAGTGAGTGGCGAGTGTTTGGCGTCCTCGATGACTAGTCGACTGAGCACGCGCGCCCACTGCAGTGCGTTATCCGCTGTGACCACGCCGACCTCGAGCAGTCCGTCATCGGGTTGAGCATCGGGAAAGGCGACGATGCCGGCCGCCAGCGTACCCATCTGGCCGAGCAAGACGCAACTCGCCTTACCTTTGAACCACTGTTCTCCGTCGATCTCGATGCGGACCTTGCGACTCGTCATGTGCGTGGCGCGCACGCCGGTCCACACGTAGGCCAAGCGGCCGAAGTGGCCCTTCAGGTCACCGTCGGCGTCGCGCATCATGATCGCGTCAAAACCAACGCCCGCCATCACCGCGAAGCGCTCGCCGTTCAAGACCCCGACGTCCAAGCGGCGCCGGCCGCCGTAGAGGCCGACATCGACGGCCGCATTCAGATCGATGGGAACTCCCAAATTGTTCGCCAACAAGTTCGCGGTGCCCGCTGGCAAGATCGCTAGGCTCACGGTTTTCCCGGCTACGGCGTCGACGCAACGCTGGATGGTGCCGTCACCACCCCAAACGAAGAGTAGGTCCACTCCGTCGGCCACCGCTTGACGCGCTCGTGCGGGCGCATCACGACTCTTGGCCACCTCGTACCAGAGAGGATCGGGAAAGCCTCGGTCGGCCAGGACCTGTCGCAGCTCCACTAAACCACCGCCGAGCGTCTTGTTCTTATGGGCAACGACGGCGACCGACGTCACTGCGACGCCTGGTCGAGTCGGGCTGCGCCCTCGGCTGAGATCTGTTTCTCCGCAGCATCAGATGTGGCGGAACGATTGACGCCGGCCACTCGAATGATGAAGACACCAGCCACGAGAGACCCAATACCCAACAGCAAACCGGCCATGACGTCCGTCGGGTAGTGCTCACCGCGATAGACCCGAGACAAGCCAACGGCCACCGTCAAGACAATCGCGAGAATCCACATCACAACGCGAGGCCACCACCGAGTGGTCGCCACCATAACTATCACCGCGATGCCGCCGTAAAGAACAATGGTGGCTGCCGTGTGACCCGAAGGAAAGCTGTACGTCGAGGGTGTTCCCCCCAAATGACTCACGGCCGGACGAGGCCTTGCGACGATTTTGTTCGCCGTGATGAAGACAGAGAGCTCGATGGCCAGACCGGCGACGAGCAGGAACGCAGTGCGTCCCCATCGTCGAACGAGAAGCACAACAGTAACGATCGCGGCAACACCGGCTACTTCGAACGTGTCGGCCATGTCGGTCAGGTCGCCGGTGATCCGATTCCACTGAGTGCTGCGATGCCTGTCGAACCACTGACTGACGTGGTGGTCCCACACGCCGATAGAGCCACGCTCGAGAACGTGGGTAATTAAGAGACCCAATGCGGTAATGAATATTCCCAATACGGCGAACGAGGCAATCACCGCAATGGCGATGGCAATACTTTCATGCCCTCGAGCAACACGTCTTGCCAGGCGATTCGCCGGTCCGTCGACCGACGGATTGAGAAAAGCACTTCGCCTACTGCTATCACCGTTGTCCCTCGGCACAATTGAACCGGCACCCTTCACACTCATGTCGGTCATCGACACCCTCCCGTCCGAAGTAGGAACAATGTCTGGTCGAACGACGTTGCCCGTGAGCACGAGCGACTCTTCGGGTGAGCCTCACCTGACGCGCCCACGTACATCGTGCGTCGCGCACCATCGGACTGATGCTTAACGCCCATCCTGGTGGCCTTTTCCTCAACGGTGTCGGGTTTGACGCTACGACCTAAGGTGACGAGCGCGCCATCCACGAGGCCTCTCGCGGCGATTGTGCTGACGCCAAGGTCCGTTCTAATCTTGCCCACTCCCGATACCTCTCTCCTGTCGACTTGGCCATCGGCCAAGACAGAAGGAAACGATGTCTAGGTACCTTCGTAATCACTATAGATCTCGGCTCACCGTTCGATCAGAGAACGATAGAACCACGTAGTTTTGGCCTTCAGGTGAAGTCGCGTGACGAATTCGAGTCCCGTCCCATTCGACGTGTCTTTTTACCCAGCCGTGTCTCGCGCCTCACCGGTACAAAGACTGTGGACCGAGTCCAAAAGGTGTCCACATCGCTGCCAGTTGCAGAACGCCGATGTGTGAAGACGAACCGAAGCCCATGGTCGGCCTTCGACCTCGGGGCAACGATCAAGCGCGAGGGGTCGGCCTCAACTAGGTGGCCGGTTCGAGCGTCACGCGGACGCGAATCATCAGAAACGACGCCGTAGCCGCAATTTGAGCGGGCGACCGTCGGGATCGAAAATCAACCGGTAGACAAGGCCGGCCCAACGCTGACTACCGATTGAAACCGGATCGATTGCGTGCGATCGAATCCGACTCGGTGGACGGTGCCCTTGGCCGAGGCTCGACCGCCATCCTTCGAGTTCGTTGGCGGTCTCTTGCCAAAGAACATCACTGTGGGCCAAATTCAAGAGCTCCGGGTCATCGGGCGATCGTCCGAGGTGCTCAGCCCAGAGTGACAGCCGCAACGCGCGCGCGAACTTGCGGCTTCCGTCACCGAGTCCGCCCGGATCAAGAGGTATCCGGTCGTCGAGTTCACTGTCAATCACGGCACAGGAGAGTTCCGAGTCATGGGTCCACGAGCGGCGATTAAGGTTGTCCGATCCGACAGTCGCCCATACGTCATCGATGACACAAACCTTGGCGTGGACGTAGATGGGAGTGCCGATTTCGTTCTCTATGTCGTAGATTCCGACTCGCGTACCGCCGGCATTTTTAACGATGGCGAGGGCCCGCGCTTGAGCGAGCCTGCTCGGAGGACCCGACAACTTGCCATCCTTGTCCGGGTATCGCGGAACGACGGCGATAACTTGCAGTCCCGGTTGTCGACGCAACGTCTTGGCGAGTAGCCGCGCAATTTCAACGGACCAGAAGTATTGGTCTTCGATGTAGATCAGGCTGCGCGCCCTCTTAATCGCCTTCGCGAACGCTCGTGCGACGCTTCGCTCGCCATCGGGCGCGAACGGATATTTGGGGCGTCTTGAAGGATAGGTCCGAAGCACTTGAACGGCGTGTCCGCCCAGCGTCGACGGGTCGCCCAGGCGCTCGGGAAGTGGACGAGCGACGCGATCCCGCGACATCACTCGCGAGAGTATTGCTCTTAGTCGGCCAGCGTGATTAAGCGGGGTGGGATCCTCCCATCGTTCCCGGAAGGTGAGATCGAGTTCGGTAACGGCTGGTCCACGGATTTCCAACTGGACATCGTGCCAGGGAGGGCGACGGCCGAAACGCGGGTCTAACTTGACAACCTGATGATCTCCTCGGTGGTCGGTGTCATCTCGGCGACCATGGCTGAGGTCGATACCCCCGATGAACGCAACATCTCGATCAAGAAAAGAGGGATGGCGGATAAGGACCATCTTTTGGTGGTGTGATCCGCCGCGGCGCACTCGTTCATCAAGCAGAACTTCACCGCCCGCCTCGGTCACCTCGACGGCGAGGCGTCGATTCTCTTTCGAACTAAACGCGAAACGGTCGCTGTGCGAACGCCAGAGCAACCCGCGAACGTCGACTCCTCGTTGACATGCGTTTGCCAAGAGGGCCACAATGGATATACCTTCACCGGACACGCGTTCGTCCGCGTCTCCTCGCCAATCGGTAAAGCGAACTTCGTCGTGAGGCTCGAGTCTCGAGATGACTTCTGCCAGACTGGTGAAATACGAAACCCCATCGATATGGAACGCAACGTGGTTGCCCTCGGTCCACGCAACGTCCCCCGACTGATGCGAGTCAATCTCGGTCATTGGGTTGCCCCGCTCTTCCGAGGTCAGAAACCAGTCGTCAAGGCGCATCACAAGCAACGTACTACGTGCATTGCGATCGCTTAGGACCGCAACGCATCAACTGTGATGTCTGCGCGAGCGGTCGCTTTTGTTAACTTCAACGAGAAACTTTAGAGCACTCGACAGGGATCGAATGTGCGCTCGGTCCTTGTTAACGTCCAGAGCACGGCCTTACCACCGATATTGCCTCTTCTAGAGAAGAATGCAATTGAAAGTGTTGGCCGAAGACAGTCGCACGCAGTGTCAACGTCAAGGCGCTAAATAGCCTTGGTCCTGATTCAACGCGGAAATCAATCGGCCAGTTCAATTCTGACGAAAAATGAAGTGTGCGATGTTTCGGCGCCTATTGTCCGTTGCCCACGAGACTCGCGGGCGCTCGCGGAAGATCGAGTTCTTCGATAGAAACGGATCCTTCGACGACTGAAATGGCCACCAAGGTCAGTCCGAGGTTGTGGTTGCGTGCGTGGGCGCGGAGTCGGGAAAACGCCTGATCCATATCACAGGTGGTCGCTTGACTGATCTTTCCCTTGGCCTGCTCGATGATGACTCGACTATTGAGCGCGTTGCTCAACTGGTTGTTCAGCAGTATGGAGTCCAGCGAGGAACGGTGCTGGAGAATGGCGATGGTAGCGACGTCCGCGAGTCCCTGCGCAACAACAACGTCTTCGACGTCAAGGCTCCCTTCGGTCGAGCGGAAGAGGTTCAAGGCACCAATGGTGCGGCCGCGCAATCGCATGGGAAGGCAATGCACCGACCGAAAGCCGTGCTGCAGGGCGCAGGGAGAGAACGTGGGCCAGCGTGCAACGGAATTAGTGAGGTCGTGGTTGACAATGGCGTCGCCGGTATTGAAGCAGTCCACGCACGGACCCTCGTCCGCCTGGATTTGGAAGAGCTCCAGGACGCGCATGGACTCGTTGGATGACGCGACGAACTGCAGTTCGCCGGCGGGCGAAGCCAGCATGACACCAGCGGCGTCGACGTCGATTGTCTGGACACAGCGAAGGCTGAGGACGGTGAGGACGTCGATGACGTCGAAATCATCGACGAGATTGTCGGCGAGTTCGACCAGGGTGGCAATCAACAAGGACTCTCTATCCATCACTACACCTGTCTTTCGATCTTGACAAAGATTGCCATCGACAAAAGGTCCGATTCGAAGATGTCCAGAATGTTACTTGTTTCACGTGTATGTTCCTCCGGTCGCTTCTCGCCATGCCCCCGACGCCGGCTCGAAGATGACCTCACGCGCAACGACGCGCTTGGCGAGCGCCAGCAACGCCGTGCTGGTGGCAAAAGCGTGCGTTCGAAGGGTGACGAGCGCGTTGCCCACGGACATCGCGCCCTGGACGGAGACCATGCCCGCCGCCTGATGAATGGTGAAATCAAAGGCGACTTCACGTTCCAGTTCCGCCGCGAGCGCTTCCGCGGGCGCGCCCGCCTGCATCGCGAGGACCGCACGGCCCACCACCGACGCCATCAGGTATCCATCCGAAGCCTGCGAGTCGGTGAGTCTGCCTTTCTTGTCGCGGTAGAGACTTAGGGCACCCAGACGGACCGCACCAATACACACCGGGAAGGCGAACACCGCTCGGGCGCCGGCGGACGTCGCCAGAGGCGCGTAGACGAGCCAGCGCGAATTCGTGGACGAAGCCAGGTCCTTCTCTTCCACGGTGACGGAGCCGGCACTCGCGTCGGTACAGGGACCTTCTTGAAGGGTCATCTCCAGGTCAAGCAGTGCCCCGGCGACGTCATTGCTCGTACAGAGACGGGTCAGTACTGAACTTTCGGACGTGAGTGCGATTCCCGCGCCGCTCAGATCGGTTACATCGGCCGCCACCTTGCAAAGCGATTCGCCGTATGAATTCGATTCCTTGCACTTGGCCAAGAGGGCGAAGATCGTAATGAGGCGATCATTCGCCACGTGATGTCACCTGAGCGATTGCCACAATAGTTCCGTCGTCGTTGACCGATTCCGCCATGATGGGTCTCCTAGTAAATACTCGACGCTCAACAGGGTCCGGATCCAGCGTGCCAACTCCCAAACTCGGGATGCGCACCAATCATAGTTCGCGACGAACACAGATCGTCACGCCGGGCGTTGCGAGGTTTTAGGTGGGAAGTGCCAACTACCGCGGTATCCGAGCCATGACGTTTAGGTCAGAGAATCGGCCGTAGTGGTTGAAGAGTCTTCGTTGATGAGTCGACGAACTAATCGCGGTTGGAGGGTGGCCCAAGGTTGCTCCTTCAGGAGCGCCCAAACGGACGCGCAGTCAAGATGCCCGTGCACCGGACATTGACCGACACCGCGAAGAGCGTTTACGCTTTCGCTCGTCGCTCACAGTCCGCCAGTATTGCCGTTTGCCTGCCTGCCGGCCGCTGATGACGACGAGACCCTTCGGGGAACTCCAAATGGCCGCTCTGCACGACCAGATCCAGAAGCTCATGGCTGAGTTGGAGCACTACTCACCGACCACGGGGCTCGCCCCAATTCGGTGGGCCAAACGATCCTTCAACCGCCCTTTCCCTCTGGCGGAATTGGGTGAGGGAATGAATCAGGCTTTGCGAAGGATTTGACATGAGGCATCAGGGGAAGTCCAAATCGACGTCGGTATAGAAGGTCGGCTTATGTGCGAAGAGTTATTGGACTGAAGTAATTTTCTGGGCCGGGCGACCTCTTAGCGGAGAAATCGAGGCCGATTCACTCCCCCGCTCGACGGTTGAAACGAGTAGGTATGCACACGACATCGACCATTCCACCGCCGGGAAAATCAGCCGTGCGCGTCCCAGTCTCTAACCACCGAGCGTGACGTCTTGCTCTTGGTACCACGCCAATGCTTCGTGGAACTGGTCAAGTGAAAAGTCCGGCCACAGTTCGTTGACCACGTAAAAGTCGGCGTAGACCGATTGGATGGGCAAGAAGCCACTGAGTCGCCGACCGCCGCCCCAGCGCACGATGAGATCGATCCTCGAGATATCGGCGGACGCGATGCCGTCGGCGACGTTGTCCCGTTTACTGGCGTCGCCGTTCTTGAGCGAGTGGTTAAGATCCCAGCTCCAGCCGTAGTTCACGAGGAAGTTAACTTTGATGCGACCCTCGCCGATTCGGGTCCGTTGCGTGTAGCGCATGAGTTCCTTAGGAAAGAGCGCTGACTGGGTGTTGCCCACCACAAGGAGATCCGCGTCCCTTTTCTCCAACTCGGCGACGGCTTTCACGCACGCGTTGCGAAAGGCTTCAATCTGAGCAGCAGGACGTTTCGTATTGTCGACGGTGAAGCCGTAGAAGGTGATTTCTGGGATACCTAACGCCAGGCACTCGCTGTACAACTCCAGACCCGGTTGCAGTCCGAAGTGATAGCCGTCCTGTTTTTCGAAGCCTTGGTCTTGAGCCCAACGCCGATTGCCGTCGGGAATGATGCCCACGTGCTGAGGGAGTCGCTTAACGTTGCCATCGCGGGCTTTCTCAGCCACATCATTTCTCATAATGAAGCAATTGTACGACATGGCATGGCCTAAGCCTCGATCCATCGTGAGAGTGCTGATCTGAAGGGCTAACCATGCGCGAACAAGGTGCCGTCATCAGGTGTGAATTTGATTCACTACTCAACAAATTCATCTAATCAGAAAGGCACCTCTTCGAGGCAACCTATGCACACTCCCTCGCGACTAACGGTGATGTTCGACGATGAGCGCGCAGTGGTCAAGGCGGGCTAGAACACACGCTGTGAAAAGCCGCGAGTGATGACCGCGCATTTTGGATTGGCGCCGTTGAGTTCCCTAGACAGCGGTCGTCGGGCCGACGACTTCGTTGAGTTCCCCTAGTGAGACCTCTCGTGTGGTGTTGCGCACGATCGGCACGAAGGTGCGATGGTCAGGACCCGTCATGGGGCCCAACGCATTCAACTGCTCAGGGCTCAATGAAGTTGCCGCGATCATCGCGATCTCGCCATCGCCCGCAGCCTCAAGCGGAGATGATCCTTGCGGGGGACGCGACTTTCGCCTACTTCGAATTCGCATCGGACTCCCGCTTGCTGAGGAGCATTGGCCCGCTCTTCTGCTCACCTTCTCGGCGTGGGACCCTTGGCTCAGTGAAGCGAACACGTCGTTGAACCGCATCGCGCCATTGGCTGCCGTTTCGTCGTCTCAGACCTCTAATCACCTTCGTCTCCTACTCTTTGGCTTCTTCACTGAACAGCCGTTCGTACCACAATCTGTATTCAGTGAGTAGTAGTTCGTGCTCACTCGTGGGTACCTCGCCGGTGATTTGCCGCCCCCAGGCCGGCGACACGGCCGGGCATTTCGTAACGGCCGCGAACAGCGCCAAACGCAGCGACACATCGCGTGAACTGCTGGTGGACGGAACCCGATCCATCCATGAAGTCCGTGACCGGCCGGTTCAAAGTGTCATGCGTGCCCTCGGAACTGCGAGACTCGGAGAAGTTAATCGCCGCGACATTGAAGGCCCCTCCTCTGATCAGCATTTGGATCAGCCCCATGGCAGAGCGATGGAATCCGTGGCCATAAAAAGTGACGGCCCAGTACATGATTGCTCCGACCGAAACCGAAATCGCGCTAGGAACCAGTTCTGCTAGACCCATTTGACGCCTTCTCCTGAACGCCCTGACCAAATGTCAGGCGAGAAGGAAGCGAATGTCTAGACGTCCTAAAACCGACCCTACTAGATGGTATGAACCTTCGAGCGCTGGCCGAGTTGACTCATCTAAAACCTCCGCGTAGACCAATGGGTTGCCAAATAGAAAATCTCCGGATGCCACCGGTTCCTGACGAGTTCTGAGTCGTCTAGGCATGGACGATGGAGCTAACGACGAGTCAACGTCACGCCGTCACCAAAAGTTGGCCGACGCCTACAATCGCGTCACCAAGTCTTACAAGACCGCGATCATCGACTCGCTGGTCGAACTGACTGGTTAGTGCCTCGACCATGCCCGCCACTCGCTCACCGAGGCCGGCACGATCAGGCTCGTGAGACCGCGACGTCCCCGTCCCCATCCCCGTCCCCGCGAACTACGGACCCAACCCTGACGACGGCCCTGGCGCTCGTATGCCGCCGATAGTTCCTAGGCCGACGATAAGAACGTAGAACTTCGGAGCTTCGCGAAACGGTCGTGTGCACCTCCACTCTTTGGCGAGCAGACCCGACAGACCTATGGAGCTTGATGCGGCTAGCACTGGGACCATCAGTAGTCCACTTCTGATGAAACCGAAGGCGAAGATCACGCTGGCTATGTCCCGCAAAGAGTTTGAGGGACCTGGCGGCTTGCGCGGCGTTTTAAATGTTGGTGACGTCGTGCACGTGAGGCGTTTCGGCCGTTGTGGCAATGATCGCGAAGATCACGATGTTCGAGTAAGCCATGCCCGAGAAGACGTCGAGACGACTCGTGAGTTGCTTCACCTTTACTGGAGTTCGGCTCGTCACGCGCAGTGGTACCGGCGAAGGGCACCCTCAGATTCGTCGCGCATCTGTTCGATCCGGTTAGCGCGTTGCCAGAAGAAGAGATACGGAGAAATCGTGGTTCCCAATACCGCCAGCAATAGCAAGATGTACGCCTTATGGAGTTCTATGTGCGGTATTACGGCATAGTTGAGAACTCGCAGCCAATCGTTGGTAACAATGAACTTCACGACGATGTAGACCACCAGTGTTGCGGCCAGAGTTTTAAAGACGAGCGTGATGCGAGCAAAAGTTCCCATCACCATGAGGACCGAAATCGCCACTCCGGCAAGGAGTGACCAAGGCCACGTTGGTCCCGCCTTCAGGATGTTCATACCTGAACCGATCGCGACCAGATCAGCCGCAATGTTCAACGAATTGGCCAAGATGAGCACGACCAGGAGCAGTCCATGATCCACTTTCCGTTCACCGAAACTGATGGAGCGCCAGTTCCCCAAGATCCGCCGCGGTCAGTAGCACCGTTCGATCACATATTTCTTGCACCACGGCCATCAACGGAAATGTCAAAAGCGCCACCCACAGGAACGACAAGCCGTACTTGGATCCGGCCTGTGCGTAGGTAGCCATGTCAGATGGGTTGTCGTCGGGAGCTCCCGTAATCAGTCCCGTCCCTATTGCTCGCAGATAAGGACGCCGTTTTGCCGTGGACTCTGAAGATTTCACTTCGTCGTCGCTCGCGACTTGTCTCTTCTTAGGTGGATTTCTCACCAGTGACTGTCTAAATTCTCGTCAATCGTGTCGAAGACTCGATTCCAACAGGTCCGACGGCATCGTGTTCTTCCACAGGATTCGCCAGTCTCCTCAACCAGCGTTTGACTTCCAAGGGATAAGGGATGACCGGTTGTTCTCCCATGCATCGAGCAGGTGTGCCGAGAATCTTTGCTCGAGCATCAAGACGGCCGCAGCCCCAAACAGCACGTCCGGACCCAGTTCCGGCTCGGCACGGATCAAACCGGCGACCATCCGGTCTCGGGCGATTACCGCGTGGCGCTCGTCTGCTTTGACGTGCACGTCGTAGAAGCGCCGACCTTCTGGACCAATACCGAAGCGGTCTAACGCACTGCTGTAGCGCGCCATGGGCTCGACCGAGGTCATTTCGAAAACTGCGAGATGCCCAACGAGGGCCGCGCGCCAACGTCGGTGGAGCGCAAACATCGAAACCAGGTTGACGGTGGCGAGTGTCACGCCCGGCAAGACTTCTACGTACGAACCGTAGGAGTCGTCGAGATTCAACGCCCGCATGGTGTTGCCAAAGAGCACGGAGTGCATCTCGGCGGCATTACCAGATCCATATTCCTCAAACTGTATTTCCACCATGGCAGCCTTGGCTTCGCCCGTCAGTCTCGGAATGCCAAAGGTATGGGGATCGGCTTCCTTCAGCTGATACGCGGATCGATGGACACAGAATTCGCAGAGTTGATCCAAAGTTCCCGACTCAAGGAGATACGTCGAGAGTGACGCACCAGACGGTGCTCGAATCAATTCTTCGAGTAGCGAGACGACTTCTAAGGGGAGATGAGCCTTAATGTCGGCGACTTCGTCGCGAAGGCGGTCCTCGAAGACGCACTCCAGTTCGGCACGAAACTTGAGTAGGTCCGGATCCCACTCCCAGCCCGCGTCAGTCACTGCCTGGTAGTGGACTTCGTAACAGAGATAGAGAGCTAACGAAAAATCATCATCGCTCAGCGCGTCGATTCCTGACACGGGGGGCGTGGCACCAAGAGTTCCCGGCTGGCGTTGGAATGCTGAAATCACCGTGGCGCTGAGGGGTCCCCGCGACCAAGGGAGCAGTGGCCAAGTTGGCGCAACTGGACTTTCTACCTTGGCGACGCCCTCGTCATTTGTTGGAGTGTCGTCGTCGACAAGGACCAAGGGGGGGTCCTTGGTCCTTGTCAACGAGATATCCTCAGCGCTCGCTAGGCGCCTATTGGATCTACTGCTTGAAAGCATCCTTGACTTTCTCACCAGCCTGCTTGATGTTGCCCTTCATCTGGTCGTGCTTTCCGTCGGCTTCGAGTTCGTCGTCACCAGCGGTCTTGCCGGCGGCCTCTTCGACCTTGCCCTTAGCAACCTGGGCCGCATTCTTGGCCTTATCTTTGTTGGTCATTGTCACTCCATTTCTCCTACGTCGAAGGGCGGTAATTCCCTGTCAGTTAGTTCGCGCGTTTTCGTCGATCCGTCTTGCACGGGCGAGATTCCGCTGGACAAGCCATCGAATCGACAGGCGGTGGGCCTAGTTTCCGACTGACGATGCATGAGTATCGTCAACGCATCGATTAAACCGGGCGACACCAGCGTTGTTGAACAAGTCTTTGATATGCCCGCCATCGGGCCTTCACCGTCTCACTAAAAAGACGATGAGAACGATGACGAGAATCAAGACGACAGTGCCCGCTCCTATGTACATTGCTCACATTCCTTTCTCCGCTGGTTCGCGTATTCTTGACGAGTGGCTCGTCGTGTGGGCGGTATTTCCTCTAGACGCTCGGTTCCGAACGACGGCGTATTCATTAGCTGCGCGTCACTACTTGGAGTCTTCGTGAAGGGAACTTGAGTTTCCACTGGAGTCGACCACTTGACGGTCAATCGAGTGTCTGGTGGAACGCCCCGGACTTCTCGACACCGCGAAGACAATCGCTGAAACCACGAAACCGAATGCCCCGGCAATCATGAGGATGAGCCCCACGGTCGAGAGGCGAAAACCCGTACCTTGATAGGTGATAGCCCAATACATTATTGCGCCGGCCACGGCTGCGATAGCGCTGAGCACCATTCCTGGAAGACCCATCTCACTCCTTCTTCTCCATCCCTGACTGAATGTCAGGTGAGAAGGAAGCGGGGTCTCGGCGTCCTGCTCGCAAGGTAACACATTATGGAGGTCACCGCAACGGAGCTCCAATCAAAGACGGTTTAGACGCTTGGTCCAAGAAGGAAGAGTCGTTGGGCTGAGGTCGCTTTCGACGAGGCGTGGACAGTTATACGCCAAAGTGGCTAAACGTTCCCAAGGGCGGAGTCCGGGCGTGCATTCGACACCAACCAACTCGTTGGCCTATGCCAAACAGTTCGCACTAATTCGGCGCTCATCCCGAAACGAATCATTTTTCCCAAGCGCGGCTGCATCCACAACGGTACAGATCCGTGGACGTCAAATGTGGCTACTCGAGCCCATCCAATAGTTCGAGCATGTCTTCAGCGTGTTTCCCTCAATGGAGAGTTCCGAGGCAACCGCACGAACGCTTTGACCGGTGTCGATCACGCGGTGCGCAGCCTCAGTTCTGAACTCCAGGGTGAACTTCGTTCTGCTGATTGCCATGGTGACATCCTCTCAGCCGAACTCTTCACTCGGCTAGTTGGATGTCCACACTTCCTGGGGAGTTTCAGTCTGCCAGTCCCGGTCGCGAAGTTCAGACTCGCCGAACGAACCAAACAATGACAACGATGACCAAGATAAGCACAACTGTTCCCATTCCGATGTACATGTGGACCCACCTCTCTAACTAATTCGAGACGCTATGGATCAATGAGTTTGTAATCAAGGGCCAAAGGACCTTAAATCGTGCCACTTGGGTCGGAACTCGAAGGCCCGACGTGCCTGCAACCTCGCACCGGCGGCTTGACCGCTCCATCGACACCCAATTCAACAGCGCAACAATGGCGGCAAAAAAGTCCGAGGTAACGGCTGCCTGTGGTCTAGGTGACTGTCTCACCGAATATCTCCGCCACCTGAAATATCTGAAATCTATGTGAAAGAATTCGGCCACATTAAGAATAGGAATTGCAGTATCGACATATACCCACGCACCGCACCCGCGCACACTTGAGCGGCTGGAACACAAGGACAAACCGGTGAAGCCTGCCGACCTGAACAAGAACGCGGCCGTAAGGTTTAACTCTCGGCTGGATCGGCCAGTAACACGAGTTCGCCGAGGCATTCCCTCGGATTCGAATCCCCATGACGTTGGCCGATACTGTGCGGCCCAAGATAGTAAGTGGAGTGGAAACCGTGACGAAGCGAAGAATGCTCTTCTGCGCACGACGGGAACGTTACGTCACTTCTCACCAATTTCGGAACTATTTCTCAGCCATCCAAAAGTACTTTCACATCACTCTCACAAATGCGATCTCTACTATGAGCATTGTTCCTTTGAAGGAGAACTTATGAAAAACGTAACTACCCGATCCATTGCGGCACTCGCGCTAGTCGCCGCCATGGGTATCAGCATTCCATCCGTTGCCTACGCCAGTTCGTCGACCACGACTACAACCGCTGTTCCGAGTGCCAGTTTCGTTGCGGCGCAAAAGGCGCTCGAGGTCCAGCTGGCAAACCGGGCAACGCAACTTCAGCACCTCGTCGCAGACGTGACCGCGGCGAAGTCGCTGACCGCGAGTGATACGTCGATACTCCAAGCACGTCTTTCAACCGAGGAATCGAGTATTGGAGCCCTGGTTACAAAGGTTCCGACGGACACCACCAAAGCAGAACTCAACGCAGACCGCGCGGCGATGCTCAAGGACAACCGCGTTTACGCGGTGATGTCACCACAAGTGTTCGAGATGATCGAAGCCTCCGTTGTCGCAAGTCAGGTTACGACCATGCAGGGTAACGAGTCGACGCTCCAATCAGAAGCTGCGTCGCTCGTCGGTCTACCGGGTTACAAGAATGCCCTTAACCACTACAACAACTATGTCACGCGCCTTTCAAACTGGTCAACAAAGATTGTGACCGTTGAAGGTGTGGTGCTTGCCCAGACACCGCAAGGTTACCCAGGGAACACGAAGACCTTCGTCGCCGAGAATCACCAAATTCTCGATGCGAACATTGCTCTTGCGTACGCCGCGTATGACGCGAGCATCATCGGTCTCGCAACCGGCGGATACACCGGCTCATAGGGGATCACGTCGCAACCTATTCAATAGCTGGCGAGTATGGCGGTTGGTGGCCCGGCCATCGGCCGCCATATTTATGTGTGTTAACGGAACTGCTTCCTCTTTGTGGACGCTGCCCGACCGGCGAAACGGGAAGGAACCCTCCCCCGCCACACCGCGCCACTCCACGGCGATGGCCAGCGATGTGCGAAACGCCTATCTCGGCGGAGGAATGTTCACCAACGCGCCGCTGCCCCGGCTCGTTGGGCCGTCCTCTGTCCGTACGTCAGAGGCCCGACGTAACAAAATGCAACCGGCGGCTCCGACCGCTGAGGCCCCGAGTAGGGCACAAGAACAGACACCTTCTAGGAATCCTCAGGTGAATGCGGCGCACCCGTTGTGCACCATTGCTCGATTTGATGTCTCGAAAACCCTGCACTCCTCAAGGGCAGCTCTTCGGTGGTGTGACGAGTCGAACGCTGGTTCCCTCCGCGGCGGACGAACCAGGGCTCGGGGTCTGAGCCTCGACGTCGCCCGACTGCACCCCGCTGCCCGTGCACGCAAAGACGACCACGTAAGCGAAGTGATCCGCTGCCAACTGCGCTTCAGCGGCGTTCAAGGACATGCCAACAACGTTTGGAACAGTTATGGATAGCGTCGTCGTCGTCGCCGCGTTGACCGAAGTACTCGGTGCACCGTTGTTTATCCTCGTCGTCAGGAACGTGCCGAACACCAGGAACACGATGAAGATAATCACGACCGCGGCAACGACCTTGCGCCGAGTACTTGACGCTCGTAGAGGCGATGACATCGTCTGATCCGCCAACGCCTCCGCGGCGATATCGGCTGGTTGTCCGACTCGGTCAAGGATGTCGCGAACCGCGACTTCACTGTCGGCGGACAAAGTGGCACGCGCTTCACTGATGTGATCGGTAATCGACTCGATCAACTGCACTCGTCGCTGGGCAGGTAGATCGGCCAACGCCGCCTCGAGGCGATGCAAGTACTCATCGACGATCTGATCAAGGTCACTATTGGTCGTCACTCGTCACTTCCTTTCATGATGGTGTCCACGGTGTCTCGGAACTGGCGCCACTGGATGCGAAAGGTCTCGAGGGCCAGGCGGCCGTCGTTGGTCAGTCGGTAGTAGCGACGAGGCGGACCCTGCGGCGACGGCTCCCAGAAGGTCTCGACCAGTCCGTCTTGTCTGATCCTCGTGAGTAGCGGGTAGACCGTGCCTTCGCTCGCGACCAGACCGCCCGCGGTGGAGAGGGCACGGGTCAACTCGAATCCGTACATGTCGCGGTCACGAAGCAGCGCGAGGACGCAGTACTCAATGGCCCCGCGACGCATCTGACTCATCAGATTTGATGACTCTCTCGCTATCATGCACCACATGGTAGTTCATCGCACGCCCCAAGGCCACGTGGGTTACCAGCGGAAACACCCCTCGGCTCAGGTCGGCGATTCTCGAGACCAGCAAGGTCAGTTCGGTGACACTTCTGCCCGAGCGAGGGTTGAATGTCGTGAAGACAAGTCGGAGGCCCGACGTGACTGCAACCTTGCACTGGCTGTGAGCTAATTGGTGTCGGAGAGGCGGTCTGAAGTGCACCGTGAATGCCATCGCAACTCGCGAGCTCCTCACGGTCAGTATCCTGAGCCCAGTGGCACATGTTCTCCAGATAGAAGATCTCTGTCGCCGATTTGGAGCACTTACTGCCCTCGACCATCTCACCTTCGAGGTTCCCGCCGGCCAGGTGGTGGGCTTTCTCGGACCCAATGGTGCGGGCAAGACCACCACGATGAGGGCGATCTTCGACCTCACGGATCTGGAAGCCGGCACGATCACGTGGAACGGCTCCGTCGTGGGTCAAGCAGAGAGACGGCGCTTCGGCTACATGCCCGAGGAGCGCGGTCTCTATCCGAGCATGCTCGTCGGCGAGCAACTTCAGTATCTTGGCAGACTGCACGGGATGACCGCGGCTGACGCCTTGGCTGCGTCCACCTCCTGGTTGGAGCGCCTAGGCATCGCCGACCGGGCCGGTAGCAAGGTGGAGGCCCTCTCCCACGGGAACCAACAGCGCGTGCAACTGGTAGCCGCGTTGCTCCACGGACCCGAGTTGCTGGTCTTGGACGAACCGCTCGCGGGACTGGATCCCTCGGGAATCGACGTCATTGGTGAGGTGCTCGCCGAGCAGGCCCGCTCCGGTTGCTGCGTGCTCTTCTCCAGTCATCAGCTCGACCAGGTCGAGGACCTCTGCGAGTCGGTCGTGATCATCGACAACGGTCATTTGGTGGTGACGGGCCGGGTGGACGAGTTGGCCTCTAGTGGACCGCGACGACTGGTCGTGCGGGTCGAAGGGGACCGCTCCGCCTCGTGGGCCGAAGGAATCGCCGGGGTCACGGTCTCCGAGGTTACGGGGGGCGAAGTGCGACTCGTGCTTGACGCCGGCGTCGACAGCGACGCCATCTTGGAGTTGGCCCGCGGTGCCGGCCGCGTGACCGAATTCGTCTTCGAACGCCGCCGCCTCTCCGAGCTCTTCCGAGAAGCGGTGAAATGAAGTTCACCCTCATTGCGCTCGCCGTGGTCGTGGTGGCGACACTACGGATCAGCAGACGTCGACGGCGTCGACGCACCGGAGCGCGTGCGGCCCGCTCGGTATCGAGCCGACTCAGCAGTGACGTCGGTTTGATCATGGCTCGAGAAGTGCGAGAGAGATTCCGTGGACGAGTCTTCAAGGTCACGACGCTGTTCATCTTGATCGTGGTAGCTGCCGCAATCGTCATCCCCGTACTTCACAATGGCAAGGCGAAGCCCCAGGAGGTCGGTATCGTCGGGACGCTCTCGTCCCCCCTTCGCGCAACGGTGACCAGCTCCGCCAAGAGCGCGGACGTCACCGTGCACTTCGTGCCCGAATCCAGCGTCAAGAAGGCCAAGTCCGACCTCCATTCGGGTCGAATCAACGTCGCGATCGTGGACGGTGGTGAGTTGCTCGTGACGAGCCCTCTTTCATCGGCCGACAACTCGTCGGGCGCCCAACTGGTTCGTTCGGTGGCCGAGAACCTTGGCGTCGCCAAGGCGTTCCAGGCGGCCCAACTTTCACCGGCACAGTCCGAGACACTAAAGGGAGCCAAGGCGCTACCGATAGCGAGCGTTGAAGTGGGAAAGAAAAATCCCGGCGGAGGAAACACCAACGAGGCCACCTCGCTAATCGGGATAATCCTCATCTTCGTCATGCTCAACCAGTACAACACCTGGATCCTGATGGGGGTCATGGAGGAGAAGTCCAGCCGGGTCATCGAGGTGCTGCTGTCCGCAGTGCGACCAATCCAACTGTTGACCGGCAAGGTCCTGGGCATTGGGCTGGTGGCGCTGGCCCAGGCCTCGCTCATCGTGGCGTTCGCCCTCGTCTTGTCTAAAGCGGTGGGCTCAACTCTCTTGCACGGCTCCGCGCCACTCGTCGTCGTGAGCACGTTGGTCTGGCTGGTACTCGGCTACGCCTTCTACTGCTGGGTCTACGCCGCCGCCGGCTCGATGGTCGAGCGACAGGATCAGGTGCAGAGCCTGGTGCTCCCGTTGAGCCTCCCGATGATCTTCGGCTACATCATGGCCCTCACGGGAGCCAGTTCGGGGAGCCCCGGCGCCCTGCTGAAGGTGCTCGCGTATCTACCTCCGACGGCTCCTTTCGCCATGCCAGTGTTGGTCGGTTTCAGGGCCGTGACGTGGTGGGAGTTCCTCGGTTCGGCGACCATCAGCGTCGTGTGCACGATCGGTATCGCTCGAGTAGCGACGACTGTCTATCGACGAGCAATTCTTCGCACCGGCGGACGGGTTCAACTTCGAGCAGTCTTCATGCGAACTGCCCGCTGAATCACATTCTTCAGGTCAACGGTGGTGCCGCTGACGCCAAAGACGGAACTGTTGCGCACGCGCTGCGTACGGCCGTGGCAATCGAGGGCAAAAACCGTCCTCTCGTCTTGTGAAGCAGATCGGAGACTATTGGTGCTAAACGCCAGAGGTAACAGCCACCTCACTGATGGCTGACGGTCGAGACCAAGTTGGTGTCGGGGGCCCGACGTCAACAGTCTCCGACTGGCGGATCGAACGCTGGGAAAGACCATACTCACGCGACGGTCAGGGCACTTAGTGTGCCGAAGTCCGGTCCGTGGCGAACTCATACAACGTGCCTGGCCGACCAGCCACTCGCGTCGGTCCAACGGATACGAATCCTGCTTTCACAAGCACTCTGCGGGATGCGACATTCTCGTCTCTAGCCGCAGCCTTGAGCGTCCCAATCCCATACTGCTTAGCCGCGAGTTGGCACAGCTCTCGCAGAGTCGAGGTCGCCAAGCCGCGGCCGGCCGCGCGCTCGGCAACTCGGTAGCCGACCTCGGCAGTTCCGCCATCGAGGTCATACAAGTTGAACCTTCCCAGCACCTCGTCGTCCTGGTCGACAAGCACATGAAAGATACACGCTCCGGCGGCCTGCTCGGCCAAGAGCTCGCCGAATCGTTCGGGGAACTCTACGAAGAACTCGTCACCGCGGTCAGTTACCGACGCGGCGAAGTAGTTACGGTTCACCGTTTCAAAGGCGAGGACCGCCGCGGCGTGATCGCTCCGAAGGCGCTGCAGCGAGGGCATCAACTGAGCGTACGCAGTTTTTCCTGGATGTTCTACAGCACGCGTAAACGGTCGGCGAGCGCGCCTACCAAGATTCTCGGATTGTCATATCGCCGGCCCGACGCAACAGGAGCGCAACCTTCCATTGGCGGCTTGAGCACGTGGCTAATCGCTCAACCTCTCCCGCAATCGGCATTCACTAGTCCGCTACGTCTCAAAGGTGAGGGTGAAGTTGCCGAGTAATACGCACCCTCGCGCCCCCTGTATCAGAGCACCTGGTAGCGCCGACGTGAGAGGCTACGAGTATGGGCGCAATTCTTGCCGGCCTCTTGACCGGACTGTCGCTCATCATCGCCATCGGGGCACAAAATGCATACGTGCTGCGCATGGGTCTTTCACGACAACACGTCGGTCTGATCGTAGCCATCTGCGCCGCCTCCGACATAGTGCTCATCATCCTTGGCATCGCCGGTATCGGCAGCGTCATCCGATCCGCGCCATCGGCACTTCAGGTACTCCGATGGGTCGGGGTGGTGTACCTCTCGCTCTTCGCCCTTCGGTCGTTTTGGCGGGCCCTTCGTCCAGAAGTGCTTCTCCCCTCGGAGGCGCAAAGGCCGACGACGAAAGCCGTCGTTTCGACCACCTTGGCGTTCACCTTCCTCAACCCGCACGTCTATCTCGATACGGTGCTCCTTCTGGGATCTATTGGCAATCAATACGGACACGGGCGTTGGCTCTTCGCCCTCGGGGCATCGATGAGTTCCCTCGTGTGGTTTTCCGGCCTCGGCTATGGAGCAAGATTTGCGTCTCGTCTGATGTCGCGCCCCATGACGTGGCGGGCACTCGATTGCTCCATCGGCGTGGTAATGCTTCTGATTGCCCTGAAACTGACATTGACTCCGCTTCCGTCTTGATTTGCGACCTCAGGGATAGCGGCCGAAGTGCAAGACCACAATCTCCGACTGGAGACTGGCGGTATGGTCGGTTTGAGTAAGTTGGATTGATGGGAATAAGGACAGCCGTCGTGCTTTACGTGCTCGCGCTGGTGGCCGTCGTGGTCGGCGTGGACGTCCTGTTTTTCAGGCACCACTTCTTGGCGCGGCTAATAGTAAACGTCGGAATTGTCCTGGTGTTCACGGCGTTCTATTTGACGTTCCTGAAACGTCGATGAGTGCAGTCGCCGGAATGCGGCGCACCCAGCTCCACGGCGAACCTAAATAAACGTTCGTCAGGCGTAACAGCTGTTTTCTCCCAGGAAACGTAAAACACCCATAAACGCGTAGCGCCATCCACGCCACAACGGCAATGGCGGGCCGACGTCAACAATCTCCGAATGGCGGCTGTGTCCGTGGGAGAGTTGAACAGGTGGCCGAACCCCGATTCACGCCGCGCAACGACGGCGGAATGGGCTGCTATTGGTCTTTGATCAACGCAGGACATATCCATGGGAATGCCGAAAGCTAAAGAGTCGGTCGTGACCATTCACAAACCGTTTCCTAGTTAAGTGAGACGCCCTGCAATCGCTGCTATTGCGCCGACGCCAACGAGGACGCCATAGGTCTGTAGCCAAGTCGACCAAATGCGATGTGAAGGCTCCGATCAATAACTCAATAACTAGGCGGCTTCAAGACTGACAAATGCAGTCTCGCGGGTGTGTTCTCTGATGCTCCTAATGTTTGTAAATTGGTCTCCATTGGCGTCGTCGGCCCGACGTAACAGTTCTGCAACCTTGCATTGGAGGATTAACCCTTCCGGGCGCTGACTGGTGTCGGAGACTCAACGCAACGAGGCCGTAACCCGCCAGTGGCGGCTTCCGACTCGACAGAGCTCGGGTTCGAACCCCGAGCTCCTCACGATTCGCGGTGGGAATACGTGATACGGATATCCCAAACGTCCGCAAACCACCTTTGGACACCGCGCTGACGCAGCACACCACAATACAGATTGTGCTCAAATGAGGGAAACGCCAGTTTTTCGTGGGCGGGATGATGAGCCCGAGGGGGTCTAGCAAAATGTCCCGAATGTGTCACGAACTAAGAAACGTTGGTCCAGGTCGGGCGAACCCAACTAGATCGAGGCGTCATCGAGACCTCGCGCGAGCCGGCGGCAGGAACACGATTGTCACGCTCTTGGTAGGCGTAGCGCTCACTGCCACAACGATGCTTATCAGTCCCTTAGCTGGTGCCGCCGGATCCTCTGGCGTACTGGCAGTGGCAGACTACGCCTTCTCGACAGCGAATCATTCTCGACCCCCTCAGATCGTGACCGCAGCGGATGTTGCCAACGCCGTAGCCACGGTGTCGGTGAACAAAGCGAGCCTCACGCTTGACATCAACATCGGGGAAATCTTGGGTTACCCGCGACTCGTCCTGTTCATGAACGGTTCCACGTATAAACAGACCTGCGTCGACTTCCCAGTAAAGATTGGCCAGTCTCCGACAGTCATCCCGTGTCCAGCTGAAGCCATCGCGGCTTGGACAGAATTGCCATTCGTGCTAAACGCGAGTCGCAGCGCAGTGGCCGACGCTGCGTTAAGTGGAAGGGCCGTCTCGGGTGCGGACATCACGCCGTTCTTCAACGGCAGTAACTACAAGTTCTTGAAGACCCCAACCTTTCGAGCGGGCCAGGGTGGGGTGGTCACAATCATCTGGAAGATGAAGTTCAACGGTGCGTTGACAATTTCACACATCTGCGTTCAGTTTGCCAAGACGGAAGCGGGAATCCCGATACAGGTTGCCTGCAAGCAATAGCTGCTGGAAGTCAATTCGACCGCCAAATTGTCTGGTCGACTTGTGTCGTGTAGTTCCTGGCGATGTCGAGGGAGAGCTGGATCATGCCGCAACATGAGATAGTTGGCTTCGACGGCCCGACGTGAACCCGCACGCTGAACGATTACCTGGTGAATCGTGCCGGGACCGCCGAGCACAACCCCAGAAGCTCGCACGGGACAGAAGCATCAGGCTGGTCAATCGACAGCCCAGCGTCTGGGAAGCCGAAACCTCAGACTGGCCTCATTGTCGGCCTCCTAGTTCCGCAGAACGACGAGACCAGACCGACGAGCGACAACTCGCTTCCGTGAAAACAAAGCACTTGCGCGGCCAAAGCGACACTCCCCAACCATCTGAATCTCTCTTAATCAACAGGTTCCGGGTTCAAGTCCCGACCGGCGCACCAGAAACATCCCGAGCAATCCGCTCGGGATGATTTGTCGTTCACGATGTCGCACGTCAACTACGTTCGTCAGCATGCTCATTCGCTTCGCCACTCCACGTGACGTACCCGCAATCGTTGGCTTGATTAGTGACCTCGCTGACTACGAACAACTTGCCCACGAAACTGTGGCTCGCGATCAAGACATCCACGATGCGCTCTTCACCGAGAACCCGCACGTCTTCTGCCACGTCGCCGAGAGCGACGGTAAAGTCGTTGGATTGGCACTATGGTTCTTGAACTTCTCGACCTTCCACGGGTCGTCCGGCCTGTATCTCGAGGACCTGTACGTCCGTGAGGACTTGCGCGGCCAAGGCATAGGTACCGCCCTCATGAGCGAGTTGGCGCAACTCTGCGTGGCGCGCGGCTACACCCGCTTCCAGTGGTGGGTGCTCGACTGGAACAACCCTTCCATCGAGTTCTACAAGTCCATCGGCGCGGTAGCCATGGACGAGTGGACTGTCTTTCGCCTCAGCGGCGACCCGCTTCGTGCCTTTGGTGAAGGGCCAAGACACATCTAACGTCGCTTTGGTCGAGCAGGGTCGAACGAAATTGGCTCTAGTTAACTCAGAGACAGGCCACTAACTCAACTACTGAGACCCAAGGCCTCGAGTTCGCCATCGCTAAAGACTCGTGACGTGATGACGAAGTGCTGATCGCGACCGGCCGCCAACGAGAAGCCTTCGGGTTCACCGTCACCGACGCCAAGAATTATTTGCGTATGCTTCCACACCTCGTACTGGCGGTGGTCGATATAGAACGGACAACCCGCCACCGTTCCCAAGAGGACATCGTGGCTGCCGATGACAAACTCCCCCTGCTCAAAACAGAGTGGAAGGCTTCCGTCGCAACAGCCACCTGACTGGAAGAACATGACGGGCCCGCGCTCGGCGACCAATTCCTCGATCGCCTCAGCGGCCGCGGACGATGCCACGACGCGCTCGGGAGCACGGAACCCGTTCATATTCCTTCGTTCTTGCTTTAGAAGAATCCGAGTGGTTTGGTGCTGTAACTCACCAGGAGATTCTTCGTCTGCGAATAGTGCTCCAACATCATCTGGTGATTCTCTCGTCCCACCCCGGAGATCTTGTAGCCACCGAAGGCGGCTCCCGCCGGATAGAGGTGGTAGCAGTTGGTCCACACCCGACCCGCCTGGATGGCGCGGCCCATGCGATACGCGAGATTCCCGTCGCGCGTCCACACGCCCGCACCGAGACCGTAGAGCGTGTCGTTGGCAATCTCCAACGCTTCCGCCTCGTCCTTGAAGGTCGTCACGGCCAGCACGGGTCCGAAGATCTCCTCTTGGAAGACCCGCATCTTGTTGTGGCCCTTCAACACCGTGGGCGCGAAGTAGTACCCGTCGGCGAACTCTCCGTCGAGCTGTACGCGCTTGCCTCCGATGAGACACTCAGCGCCCTCCTGGAGACCTATGTCCACGTACGAGGTGATCTTCTCCAACTGTTGGGTTGAGACTTGGGGGCCGATCATGGTTGACGGATCAAGAGGATTGCCCTGCGTGATCTTCTTGATTCGCTCGAGACAACGCTCCATGAACTTGTCGTAGATCGATTCGGCGACGAGCGCTCGCGAAGGACACGTGCAGACCTCGCCCTTGTTGAATGCGTAGAGCACCAAGCCTTCTATGGCCTTGTCCAAGAACTCATCGTCCGCGTTCATGACGTCGGCGAAGAAGATGTTGGGCGACTTGCCTCCGAGCTCGACGGTCGACGGAATGAGATTCTCCGCCGCGTACTGCATGATGAGCCGACCAGTGGTCGTCTCACCGGTGAAACCGATCTTGGCGATTCGCGGACTCGTCGCCAGCGCCTTGCCAATCTCTGCCCCGGGTCCCGTGATCACGTTCAGCACGCCCGCAGGAACGACGTCCTCGAGCAACTCCGCCAACTTGAGGATCGACCACGGTGTGGGCGACGCCGGCTTGACGACGGTGCAGTTGCCCGCGGCGAGTGCCGGGGCGATCTTCCACGCCGCCATGAGTAGCGGGAAGTTGAACGGAATGATCTGGCCAACGACGCCTAGGGGCTCGTGGAAGTGGTACGCCACGGTGTCCTTGTCGATCTCGGTGGAACGTCCCTCCAGCGATCGAGTCGCGCCCGCGAAGTAGCGGAAGTGATCGACCGCCAGCGGTATGTCGGCCGCCAAGGTCTCGCGCACCGGCTTGCCGTTCTCCCAACTCTCCGCGACCGCCAGCATCTGCAAGTTCGCCTCGATGACGTCGGCGATCTTGTTGAGCACCGCCGCCCGATCGGTGAGCGACGTCTCAGCCCAGGCCTGGCGGGCGCGATGCGCGGCGTCCAACGCCAACTCAACGTCTTCCTTGGTGGACCTCGCTACTTCACAAAAGGCCTTGCCGGTCACCGGTGAAATATCCTTCATGTACTCGCCCTTGACTGGCGCCACCCACGTGCCGCCGATGAAATTCTCGTAGCGAGGCTTGAGCGAGACCAAACTGCCCGGCTGTCCCGGGGCCACAAACGCGCCCGTCGCCGAGCCATCTTCTCTGCCGGATTCTTCTGTCGGCTTTGTCAGTGTGTCTGTCATGATTGCCTCCAAATTCTTGGGGTAACAACGCCACCCATTCGTGAGTATGCCGTCACTTTTTCCAAACGATGAGTGACTTAAGTCACAATGTTTCCCGGCCTGTTGAGCACTTCGGCTCTACCGGTGTCGACCCCGCTCGACCAGAGTGGAGGCAGCGAAATCGCCGCGAACGTGGAGCGAACAACTAGGGAGTTCTGAATGCCTTCTTCAACGATGTCAGCGTGGGCGGTGAGCACCCCGGGACCTATCGACTCGGGTCCGCTGGTGCGTGTCGAGCGCCCGATTCCAGATCCCAGTCCGGGACAGATTCGACTTCGCGTCACGGCGTGCGGGGTCTGTCGGACCGATCTGCACCTCGCCGAGGGCGATCTACCCGCGCGACGTCCTTTCGTAATCCCTGGTCACGAAGTCGTCGGCGTCGTCGACGAACTCGGCGACGGCTCGCAACGCTTCGCCAAGGGCGACCGCGTGGGGGCGGCGTGGCTCGCGAGAACCTGTGGCGAGTGCCGTTACTGCCTCGCCGGTAGCGAGAACCTCTGCACGTCGCCCACCTTCACCGGTTGGGACATTGACGGTGGTTACGCCCAGTACGTCGTGGTCGACCAAGACTACGCCTACGCGATTCCCCCTTCCTTCGACGACCTGCACGCCGCTCCCCTCTTGTGCGCGGGCATCATTGGCTACCGTGCGTTGATGCGCTCGCAGTTGCCCCCGGGGGGGCGGCTGGGAATATACGGCTTCGGAGGGTCCGCGCACCTCACCGCTCAGATCGCCTTGGCCCAAGGCGCGCGCGTGCACGTCATGACCCGCTCCGAGGAGGCTCGCGAGTTGGCCCTCTCCCTGGGCGCCAGCAGCGTCGGGGACGCGGACGACCCTCCACCCGAACCACTCGATTCCGCCATCCTCTTCGCTCCCGTCGGCACGCTCGTCCCGCCGGCACTCGCCGCACTCGACCGCGGGGGTACGCTCGCCGTCGCCGGCATCTACCTGAGCGACATTCCAGCATTGAACTACGAGCACCATCTCTTCCAAGAGCGCAACCTCTGCAGCGTGACAGCCAATACGCGTGATGACGGCCGCGACTTCCTGGCGCTGGCAGCGCAGATCGGTCTAAAGGTATCGGTGGACCCGTACCCCTGGGATCAAGCGGATCAAGCCCTACGCGATCTCTGTCACGACCACGTCAACGGCGCTGCGGTGTTAGTCAGTCCCTGAGAGGCGAAACCACACACACCCGGGCTCGGTGCAAGCCTGGCCGGAGGCCTCAAGAGGGAGAGCCCCGGAAGGAAGCGGCGGCCCGCTAACACGAGAAACTGTTGCGGGTCGCCAGCACCTGCCCAGCGTCACTCTCCAATTCTGTGCGCGTCAGGGTACCCCCCTCGACGGCGTTCACCAGCGCGTTGGCGACACTTCGCGCGAGAGCCAACGACGAGGCCGGTGAACTCGGCGAGCCGAAGAGGACCATATTGGCCCCCGCTTGCAGCGCCTTCACCACCGCCGCGGGAACCGCCAGGTGCAGGGCGCTGATGGCGCCGGCGGAGAGCGAGTCCGTGACAATCAGTCCGGTGAAGTCGAGATGGAGCCGCAACTCTTCGACAACAACTGGGGAGAGACTCGCCGGCAGCGAAGTAAGGCCGGGCACCGACGCGTTGGACAACATCACCGCTGGGGCCCCGCGGGCGATGGCGTCCTCGAAGGGCACGAGGCCGGTCCTTTGCAGCACCGACCACGGTTTGGTGGCGGCGGGACCGTAGTCAGTGTTCCTCGATGACCCGCCGAGGCCAGGAAAATGCTTGAGTACGGAGGTCACGTTGGCTTTGGTCAGACCGCTCATGAAGGCGGTCCCGTCAGCCGCCGCCACGCTCGCAGAACCGCTGAACGACCGCAACCCGTCGGGATCACTGGCGCCCGGCTCGATGTTGCGCCCGTCCACATCAAGCACTGGAGCGAGGTCAACGTTCACGCCGGCTGAAAGCAGCGAGGTACCGATGCGGAATCCCTCGCCTTCGATCTGAGACGCGTTGAGATTCCTGCCCATTGTCTGGGCCCAAGGAATAGAGCCGATCACGTTGGTGAGACGCTGGACGCCGCCGCCCTCTTCGTCGGTCATGATCAACATCGGGTATTTGTCCAGTGTCCGCGCCTGCACCTTGGCGATGGTGGCGGCCATGCTCAATGGAGCATCTGGTCCGAAGAGCAAGAGACCGCCGTAACCGGCCTGCGCCGCCGGAACCATGGCCCCCAGATTGGCGGCATTCACCGGTACGACGATCGTCTGGTTGGCGAGCTCGGCGAGTGGCCAGCCCGACACGTATTGAATGGCGCACGTCAGGTTGCTCGGAGTCACCGCACCCGCGGCGGTGGTCGACGTCGTGGACGGTGTCGGGAGCGATGTCGTGGTGGTTGCACTGCCCGCCAGCGAACCCGGAGTGATCACGGTGACGAGAACCGCGGCGAGCGCCATCGTGACAACGGCGCCCGCCTTCTTGAAGAGTGGGCTCCGCCGGCTTCTCATAGCTCGAGACAACCGGACCATCACCGTCGTACCGTGAAGAGTCTCGACGCGGCAGCCCCACCCCTCCGACGAAATAGGAGAGCCCCGCATTGCCGATCGATGGCACCCGTCGTCACAGGCACTCTGCGAGGGCGAAGAGGAACTGCTGCAACGTACGGATGTACTCCAAGAGCTCGGACGGGCAGGCGTCCAGCTTCTCGTTGCTCATGAGTCCGTTCGCGACGACCGTCGAACGCAGAGCGATCTGAAAGGTGCTGAGCCACGCCCACGCCTCGGCGTCGTTGAGAAACTGATCCTGCAGCGTCATCACCGCGAGCTCGGCGTTAGTTGAAATTTCGTGTTGACGATTAAGGGTGGACACGGGATCGTCGTCGTCGCTGCTGGGGTCAATCGGGGCATTCAGCCCGGCGTGCCACTCGTGGTTGGGGTCTCGTTCCGCGGCAACCACGTGGCCAAAGGCCTCGCGGGCAACGGCTCGGCCGGCGTCGCTCAGGCGAACCTCGATGCGACCGTCACGTCGTCGTATGAAGAGCTTGTTGCCCACCATCACTCGTCGCGTTCAATGGTCGATTGAAGCCCGGCGACCTGCAGTTTGACGCAGTACGACTCGGCGCGTTCGCGCTGACCGGACCACACAATGGCCCGTCCTTCGTTGTGAACGGTCAACATCAACTGGGTGCATTTGTTATTGGAGTACCCGAATATTCTCTTGAAGATAACGACCACCACCGACATCGGAGTCACCGGGTCGTCCCACACGACAACGTTCCAGGGCCGCTCGGTGGCGACAATCTTCTCGGTCGTCACGTCGGTCTCGGTCGTCAATCGACGCATTGGCTTCACGGCTCCCACCTCACCAGTGTCGCAGACGACCGAGCACTGCGAAAGAAACCGAACGTAGTCTTGGAGTGGAACCTGGAGGAGGCGGTGTTGAGCGTTACCAACTGGAAGGATGCGCCGGCACGAATTCGCTCTCGGGTCAACTTCAGTATCCGAAGGGCCGTCGGCCTGACGAAGGACCCACCACCGCGCTGCGACGACCCCGCTGTTGCCTACTTTCCCATCGACGGCGTGGCTCGCCTCGTGCACGGGGATCTTTCGTCGATGATGGTGGGCGGACTGGGCTCGCTCTTCTTTCAGATGCTGCATCCCCACGCCATGGCCGGCGTGGCTCAACATTCGCGCTACCAGCATGATCCCCTGGGGCGCCTGCGGCAGACCGCCAACTTCATTGGTGCCACCACCTACGGCGCAGCTCCCACTGCCCACGCCTCCATAGAACGGGTTCTCAGCGTGCACCAGAGTGTGCGCGGGGTGGCTGACGACGGCCTCGACTACTACGCCAACGATCCCCACCTGCTCGCGTGGGTCCACGCCGCCGAGACGTCGATGTTCCTGAGCGGCTATCAACGCTTCGGCAAGCACCCGCTCTCTCAACGCGATGCCGACACGTACGTCGCGGAAATGGCGACGCTGGCTCGGGACCTCGGTGCCGAGGAACCGCCCACGACCCTCGCTGAGCTCAACACCACCCTCGATACATTTCGCCCCGAGCTTCGCCTCTGTCCCGACGGGGTGATCGCGCGCGACTTTGTCGTCAATGGCTTCGTGGAGGGGCTGATCCAGCGATTCGTCTACCGGTTACTGATCCTGAGTGCGCTCGACTTGCTGCCGCCCTGGAGCCTCGAGATGCTCGACACTGCTCGAAGGCCAACGTTTCAGCGTGTCCTGGTTCGCGCCTCGACGCACGTCCTGTGCCCCGTCGTGCGGCTCTTCGTGCCGCCCACGAAACCCGTCACGTTGCGATAGATAGTCCGCCGTCGACGACCACCACCTGACCGGTGACGTAGGGCGTCGAGGCCAGCGAGAAAATGACGTCCGCGATGTCCTGCGGCGTCCCACTTCGTTTGAGCGGCGCCACGGCACTGACGAAGTCACGAATCGCGTCCCAGTCGGCGGTCCAGGGCGTGTCGACAAGTCCCGGCGCCACCGCGTTCACCCGAACCTCGGGTCCCACGACCTTCGCGAGCAGGGGCGTCATGTGATTGAGCGCCGCCTTCGACGCGGCATAGGGAATGGACGAACCCGTCGGACGGACTCCGGCAATCGACGAGACATTGACGATCGTCCCGTGCGTTTCGCGTAGCGCGTCCATTGCCGCCACGCAGAGACTCCAGGTGCCAAAGACGTTCACCTCGAAGATCTCACGCCACACGTCCACGGTCGCCGCACCGAGGTCGGCGTGGGGAATCACCTTGGTGGTTCCGGCGTTGTTCACGAGCACGTCAAGGCGGCCGCAGGCCTGCAGTACTTCGCGAACCAGACGAAGACAGTCGTCGCCCCTCGAAATGTCGGCCTGTACGTAGTGCGCTCCCGGCGTCGCCTTGGCCAGCCGCTCGCCCGCTTCCACGCTACGAGCGGAGTTGAAAACCACCGTGTCACCGGCTTGGGCGAAGCGCAGCGCCGTTGCTTCACCAATTCCACTCGTCGAACCGGTCACCAGCACCACACGATTACTCATCACAACCTCCGACGAAGACGCCACGATCCAGCCCAGTGCTGTCCCGGCTCGAGTACTACCACGTCCTTGCCACTACGCAAGGCGTCCGGTGGGCACGTCATTGGTTCCACCGCCACTGACGTTCGACGGCGGCCGCGTTCGAGCTTGTCGCCGGTATAGATCTGGATATAGGGAAAATTGCGGTCAACACTGAGTTCAATTTCACCCCCGGCGCTGTCGCCCAAGACGACCGTCGCCAGACCACTGTCGTCTCGTACCAGTTCGGTGTACGTAACGTCGAGTTCGTGTCCGCTCAACGATTTACGGCGCGAAAAATCTAGCTGATGGCCGGCGACGGGAAGGATCTCACCCATGGGCAGTTGCCGGTCATCGACCGCGATGAACGCCTTCGCGGGCACTTCGAGCTGCGCGCCCTCGATGGTCGGGGTCGTTACCGCGAGATACGGGTGGAACCCCACGCCGAACGGAATTGGGATGTCGTCGCGGTTGGTCACGGTCGTCGTGACCGTCAGTCCCAGTGAGCCCAGATGGTACGCCACGCTGATTTCGCTCAGGAACGGGTAGTCGGGTGTCGGGTGCAAGAGAAGCGAAAGCACGCAGCGGTTCTGGTTGACGGCGTCGATTCGAAATGGGCGCCAACGGACGAGGCCGTGGATTGCCGTGGAGTGCGGTACATCGTCGACCGTGGGGTGAGCAGTACGATCGGAAAAGGACCATTTACTGTCGCCTATTCGATTGGGCCAGGGGTATAGGACCTGACCACGGGCGCCGGTAGGTACTTCCTCCCCGGCAAAACCTTCAATCACGCTGAGACCGCTCTTGACGTAGGTGCGCAGCGTCGCACCGACCTCGGTGATTACCGCGCGCTGGTCGCCGTGGGCGATTGCGATCTGTTCGCCGGAGGGAAGCATCAGTTGGTTTTCCTTCTATTCACTGCCATGTAACTTACGACAGTTAACGTGGCAAATATGCGTATTCTCATAACAAACGATGACGGCGTCTCAGCTCCCGGAATTGCGGTGCTCGCGCGAAGCGTGGCCCGATGGATCGAACGGTGCCCCGAGGGCGAGACTCGTGAGGCCATCGTGGTGGCCCCGCATGAGAACTACTCGGGAATGTCGTCGGCCGTTGGCGACGTCTTTGGACACCCCAGCGTGCACTTCAAGCGCTACGTGATCGAAGGCGCCGAGTCGCTTCCCACGTACTCGGTGGAGGCACCGCCGGCCCTCTGTGCGATCTTGGGCACGATTGGATATTTCAACTTTCGACCCAACATGATTCTCTCGGGTATTAACGCCGGCGCGAACGTGGGGCGAAGTGTCTTGCACTCAGGAACCATCGGAGCCATCCTTACTGGCGCCCAGCTCGGCCTCTCCGGACTCGCCGTTTCAGTGCAGTGGGGGGAGAACGTTCATTTCGACACCGCGGGCGACGTTGCGGTGGAGGTCTTGCAGGAGCTCTTTAACGCTCCGTCACGGACGCTGCTGAACCTCAACGTCCCGAATCTTCCCGTGAGTGAACTGAAGGGAGTGCGACGCGGGCGAATCTCAACGGCCGGCCTCATCAAGGCGTCAGGATCTCGGGAGGGAACCGAACCCCTCGGCGACGAGGGTGAGTTGGAACTTCGATTGGGTGCCGCTACTCCGCAACTGGGCGACGTGAGCGACGAGGACGCGGACGAGGATGGCGCACTGCTCGCCGCGGGTTACGCGTCACTTACGCCACTGAGGGGTCCCCACGAAGACACCGATACCGGATTGGACGAAATCCTCTACTCGGCGCTCGGAGCGATCGAACGGCACCTCGAGTCGGCGAGTTAGTCCTCGTTCGGGCGACGGCGCTGCTCTTTCACCCGACTTCGCGCCTTCTTCTCATCCACCCGGCGGACCTTTGACGCACGAGTTGGCTTACTCGCACGACGAGGGGGCTGGCGCACGAGTGCGGCGCCAATCTTCTCGGCCAAGTGCTCCAGTGCCGCCGAACGATTCTGTCCCTGCGATCGGAAACGGCTCGAGCTCGACCTCACGACGGTACCAACTTTGTCGAGCAGGAGTTCTCGATCAGGCTCGCTCAACGTCTCGGACGTCGTGACGTGGAACGACGCGACAATTCGCGTCAGCGCACGATTCGCGTGCTGTCCCCCGGGGCCACCCGACGTCGTAACGCGAAGAACAATCTCATCAGTCGGGATGATCAGTCGGGCGCGAATGTAGAGCGACCCGTCGCCTTGGACGTGGGGGCCGCGCGTTGCCATGGACTAATGGATGGTGGGCAGTCGAACCATGGCGAGCTGCGTGGACGAGGCCACGAGTTCACCGCGATCATCAAACAGTTCGCAACGCTCGTCGACGATACCGTCAGCGACGACGACGCACCACTGACGAACCCGCAGCCACTCACTCGTAGGAATGCGACGAATGTACGAGGTGAGTTGCAACGTGGGTACCCAGCCCGATGAGCCGAGCGGGAAGGTCGCTGGCGGCAAGGCGTCGCTCGCGAAGAGCATGCTCCAGGCGTCCCACGAGGCGTCACCGTCGTTCAGCTTCAACCAGCCTCGAACCTCGCCGCGCTCGGAACGTTCGCCGTTCCACCAGGCGGTGCTCGAAGGGTCAAGGCGAAGGTCCGTCACCTTCCTCATGTTGATTTCCTCGTCATCCGTTGACTGATGACATTCCTCGATCGACGCCATTTCAGGGGGCGTCGCGTCCATGTAGCGCACGGTGGAGTCCTCGTGCAGCGTGCCGAGGGTCACGAGCGATTCAGTCATGACCTGTCCGCCTTGCTCCATCGTGACGTGGACAAAAGAGACGCTCCGTCCTACACGGCGAACCTCGGTGTGCAGTTCGGCCGCGCCGACCTCGGGGGCGCCACTGTAGTTAGTGGTGATAGCGGTGGTGTGTAGGTGAGTCGCACCCACTTCTGACGCGGCGGCCAGGGCCCCATTGGCCATCACGCACTGCAGGTACCCGCCGTTCGGGTGTCCGGCCGCGGTGTAGTACTGAGAAAGATTGACGCCGTAGCGCCACGGGCTCAAGGGTTCAACGGCCGCAGCGTCGCGAAGGGCACGGCCTTCTTCAGAGGTAGTCACGAAGCAACCATAACGGGCTCGGACCAGGCAACGGTAGATTTGCGAGGGCGAAGGAGAGTGATTATGCAGTCCGTACCCTATTTCCTCAATGGCCAGCGCGTCCACGGAACTGGAGACCTTCCGATCTACAATCCCGCCACCGGCGACGTCACCGCCCAGGTTCCCAATCCGGACGCGAGCTTTGTCAATGACGTCATCGAAGGCTCGAAAGCGGCTTCACGGTCGTGGCGCACATCGTCGCGGTCCCGGCGCACGAACATACTCTTCACTTTTCTCCAGCTCCTCTTCGGCCACGCGCACTTCGACGGTGCCGAGGGTTTCACCCTCTATACCCGCGCCAAGGTGATCATCACCCGCTGGCCACTCCCCTCCGGGTCCCGGATTGACCTCGGATTTCCGGCGACTCGATAAGCGCTAATGCAGGCGACCCGTCACGTCCTCGACTGGCTGGGTGCCGGCTTCAGGGAGAGTCTGGCCATGCTCTGGATGACGTGGTGGCCAATAATTTTCGGGTTCACGCTGTCCGGCGCCGTCCAGAGTTTC
>Ga0224553_1000116_pt1 | contig 39521 bp, 32 predicted proteins | sample 714S21014metaG_FD_179897 | JGI IMG/M metagenome (GOLD analysis project Ga0224553, IMG submission 179897) | Peat soil microbial communities from Stordalen Mire, Sweden - 717 S2 10-14 | ecosystem: Environmental > Terrestrial > Soil > Wetlands > Peat | place: Sweden: Norrbotten County, Stordalen... | reverse complement strand
AGATAGACGCATATTGAGCGTGACGAAAGAAGCCTCGACAATGTGTCGCTGAGAAGGAGTTGAGAGACGTCGCCAAGGCTGAATGAAGTTCGTCCAAAGTGCGGGCGGCCTGCTGACGTAGATGCGCTTTGAGTTTGGCAAAAGCCATTTCAATGGGATTGAGATCGGGGCTGTAAGGCGGCAGGTAGCGGACGCCCACCCCTCGATCCGAAAGCAACCGACTGACGTTTTGGATTTTGTGAGTGGAGAGGTTATCGAGGATGAGCGTGTCGCCCTCGCGCAGTTGTGGACAGAGCACCTGCTCAAGATAAACCGTGAACACCTCGGCATCGACGGGGCCTTCGATCAAAAAGGGAGCCTCGATGCCGTCATGGCGCAAGGCCGCAATGAAGGTGGAGCTTTGCCAGTGGCCATGCGGGATGGTGCTGAGACAACGCTGGCCGATCGGACAGCGACCATGGTGGCGGGCCATCTTGGTGTTCAAACCGGTTTCATCAATAAACACCAACCGGCGGATATCCCAGCCAGGCTGTTGTCTGCGCCACAGTCTCCGGGCGGTTTTAACGTCAGGCCGATCTTGCTCGGCGGCGCGCGTCGTTTTTTTTATAGCTCAAACCGAGTTGTTCCAGTCGGTGCCACAAAGCGGTGATGCCAATGGAAACTTTCAACTGCTCCAGACAACGTTTTTGGAGTTCGCTCAAAGTCAGATCCGCCTGTGTGGCTATCCACCGGCGCAGGGTTCGGTCATGCTTTTCCAGGCGAGAACGCCGGTAACCGCCAATCTTTTTGGGCCGGCACTCGCCGGTCAGACGGTGCTGGTTCCAAAAACGCTCCACGCTTTTGCGGCTGACGCCAAAACGCCGGCAGACTTCGCCGGTGCCTTCCCCGCGCTCCCGCGCGGCGATGATCCGCTGTCGCAAATCCTGACTTAAAGGACGCATAATTCCCTTTTCATAAAAAGAGAATAGCAGACTTTACCCAATACGTCTATCTAAATCGAAAATGCTCTAACACCACAATACATGGTGAAGAGTTGTGCGGTCAACTTTAATCAAGATTCAACTGCTGAAAGTTTTTCCGTCAGCGCCACGAACTGTTCCAAACCCAACTTCTCTGCGCGTTCCTGCGGCGAGATTTTTAATTCTTCAAATGCGCCCGTCAATTTCTCCACGGGCCAGTCTTCGCGCAACAATTTCAGCATTTTTTTCCGTCGCTGGGAGAATGCGCGCTTCACAATTTTCACAAAAATCGCGCGCTGGTTTTCGGGCAAAAGCGGCGCGGCGCGGCGGATCAAAGCCACGCACGCGGAGTCCACGTCCGGCGCGGGGAAAAAACAGCCGGCTGGAATCTTGAACCAGTCGCGCAGCTCGTAGTCGAGTTGAATCAGCAACGTCAGCAAGCCGTAATCTTCGCCACCAGCTTTGGCCATGAGCCGGCGGGCGACTTCGAGTTGCAGCGTGGCAACCATCCGTTCCGGCCGTTGGGGTGTTTGCGCCAGTTCGACGAGAATCGGCGACGCTACGGAGTAGGGCAGATTGGCCACGAGCTTCCAGTCGTGCCAATCCAGTGGAACAGCCATCCTGCCGGTCTTCGATTTATTTTCAGATGACAAGCTGGAAGCCTGTCCCACTTTCAGAAATTCCAGCGCGTCGGCGTGGAGCAAAATAAATTTCGGAGGGGCGAGCTCTGCGAGTCCCTGATCTTTTGCTTTGGCGGAGTTTGGGGCTCGTGGAACTCGCCCCTCCGAAACGGATGAAAACCGCTCCCGTAGAAATTCCACCAGCCGAACGTCTTTCTCAATCGCCAAAACCTCACCGGCATTTTCCAGAAGCAATTCTGTCAGCGGACCCAAGCCCGGCCCGATTTCGAGAACTTTGTCCGTCTTTTTCAATTCCGCCGCATCAACGATGCGCCGGAGTTGGTTGCCATCGTGCAGAAAATTCTGGCCGAGGGATTTCGTCAGTTGAATCCCGCGCGTGGCCAGCAGTTCCCGCATTTCAGAAAGCTTCACTGGGAGAGATTAAACCACGGATGGACACGGATGGACACGGATAAAACGACGCACGGAACACGTTCTTTTCCCCTCGCCCCGCCCAAAGCGGGGAGAGGGACAGGGCGAGGGGATTTGAGTTTCACGCACCCCGACCCTCTCTCCCAACTCCGTTGGCGGAGAGGGAGACAACGCAGGCGCGTACTTCGGTGTTCAATCCGTGTGCATCTGTGTTAATCTGTGGCCAAAATCTTTTGGAGTTCGGCGACGGCTTTGGCCAGTTGCGCTTCGGTAATCGTAAGCGGGGGCGTGAAGCTGATGACGTTACCATACTCCCCTTCGGGCAACAGAATGAAGCCGTGCTGCAACATGATTTTAATGGCCTGCATGGCCGCGTCCGTGGCCGGCCGGCCGTCGGACAAGTGCAGTTCGACGCCGGCCATCAAACCCAAACCGCGCACGGCGATTTGCAATTTCGGGTTTGAAATTTTCGATTGCAGTTCCCCGAGCAAAAACTTGCCGAGTTCCGCGCTGCGTTCCGGCAATTTGAGTTTTTCAATTTCCCGGATTTGCGCCAGTGCCATGGCGCAACCGACGGGATGGCCGAGGAAGGTGCTGGTATGAATCGCCTCGCCGCGCGATGCCGGCCACGCGGTATCCATCAGTTCGGCGCGGCCAACGCAGGCCGAGAGCGGGAAACCGCCCGTGAGCGCCTTGCCCAGGCAGATGAGGTCGGGCATGACGCCGGTGTGTTCGCAGGCAAACCATTTTCCGGTGCGGCCAAAGCCGGTGTAAATTTCATCGAGAATCAGCAGTGCACCGTGGTCATCGCAAATTTTTCGCAACCGCGGCAGAAATTCCCCGGGCGGAACCTGGATGCCGCCGCGCCCCTGCACCGGTTCGACCAGAATCGCCCCGATATGTTCGCGGTGAAAAATCCGGCGGATGGACCATTCCACGTTGGCCAGGTCGGCGGATTTTTTTGGAAACGGCACGAAGTGTCCAAATTCGCGAAGCTGAAAATGAAACGGGTTGCGGAAAAAATTGCGATGGGTGGCGTTGAGCGCACCGTAGCCGAGGCCATGATACGCACCCTCGAAGGCAATCACCCCGCGCCTGCCGGTGGCCAGAAGCGCGGTTTTGAATGCGGACTCAACGGCTTCAAAACCGGAATTGCTGAAAATGGTTTTCCCGCGAATCGGTGAACCGGTGAATCGGTGAATCGGTTCACGATTCAACGGTTGAACGGTTGAAGGGTTCAACGATTTGCTCCATCGCTCGAAGGTGATCCGGCTCAAGTCGCGGGCGAGTTCCGCCTTGCGCGCGTGCGGTTGCACGTCGCCCATGGCGTGCAAAAGCCGGGACATTTGTTTTTGACCGGCCTTGACGACGGACGGGTTTGCGTGACCGGCGGCGGCGACGCCAAACGCGGCGGTCAAATCGAGGTATTTTTTCCCGTCAGCGTCCCACACGTGAACGTCTTTGGCGCGGTCCCAAACAATGGGCCAGGAGCCATCCGGCTCCATGAACACTATGTTGCGCGACTCGTAATCACGCAGCGTCTCAAGAACTTGACTGGTTTTACTCACTAAACTCCCCGTTGTTCCGGCGGCCAGATGATTTTGTGCATCTGCACTTGAAACCGCACCGGCAGCGCGTCGGCGATGATTCGTTCCGCCAATTCGCGCCGCGAAACCGGCGTCTGGCCGGCGGGAGCCGGTTTCAATGATTTATTTTGCTGCTCCGGCGCGAGCGGATGCCCCCACGAAAAAAGCAGGGGGCATACCACATTCAGCCTGTGTTCGGCGATTTTTTGCCTGGCCCACTCATAATCTTCAACGGTGCCGATGACAAACTTGATTTCATCAGTCGCTTTCAGGTGTTTGAGGTTTTCCCAGCAATTGCGTCCGGCCTCGCCGCTGCCGGGGCATTTCAAATCCACGATGCGCCGGACGCGCGGGTCAACCGGCGCGATGTCATGCGCACCGCTGGTTTCAAGCAACACGGTAAAACCGTCGTCACAAAGCAATTTCATCAACGGCAGGGAATTTTCCTGGAGCAACGGTTCGCCGCCCGTAAGTTCAACCAAAGGCAAGGAGTTGAGAGTTGAGGGTTGAGGGTTGAGGGGCGGGCGGAATGGCGCGGCCAGCCGCCGGACTTCCGTGCAAATTTCTTCGAGTGATTTTCTTTTGCCTTTGGCAAAGGCGTAGGCGGTGTCGCAATACGAGCAGCGCAAATTGCAGGCAGTGAGCCGGATAAAAACGCACGGCAGCCCGGCGAAGGTGCTTTCGCCTTGCAAGCTCAAATAGATTTCGTTGACAACCAGTGTGTCGGACACGCTGGCAGTGTAGCGCCCCAACGTAAAAAGGAAATGGCGGTGATTTGCCCGGCACGATTCGCGGTTTTCTTCTGCGACCTCATCTGTCACACGTTCCGGTGGCGCCGGCAACCGACAATTACAATCACGCGGTTTTAAACGTGACGAACGCCGGTCAATTTTCCAATTGAGGCCCCCTGAAGATTTCGCGCGCTCAGGGAAAATGTCCGAGCGCGGAATATTTCCCGATGCGATAACTTCGCGTGATGGCGGCGGTCACGTGGCGTTTGCCGATTTCAACCGCATGCGGCAAATCATGGTTCGACGCCAGCGCCGCCACGATGGCCGCCGAATAAGTGCAGCCCGTGCCGTGAGTCGAGACGCCTTTGATAAACGGCGCACGCAACAGCAGTTCCGTCCGGCCGTCAAAAAAAATGTCCACCGCATCGCGCCCATCGCGCAAATGGCCGCCTTTGACCAGCGCAGCGCAGCCGAACCGCGCGTGGATTTCCCGCGCCGCCACGCGCATGTTTTCAACGGACGCAATCTTGCGTCCGATCAAAATCCCGGTTTCGTCGAGGTTGGGTGTGACCAGGGTTGCGAGCGGCAGCAATTGTTCCCGCAAAATTTTAATCGCCGCCGGTTTCAGCAATGCCGCGCCGCTGGTTGAAATCATGACCGGATCCACCACGAGCGGCGGGCGCTTTTGCTTTTTGAAAAAAACGACAACGGCACGCATGATTTCGGCTGAAAACAACATTCCGGTTTTCACCGCCGCCGGCCGTAATTCCTCGAAGACGGCTTCCATTTGTAGCCGCACGATTTCAGGCGAACACGGTTCGACGGCGAGAACGCGCCGGGGATTTTGCGCGGTGAGGCAGGTGATGACACTTGCGCCGTGAACGCCAAGCGCGGCGAAGGTTTTCAAATCGGCCTGAATGCCGGCGCCGCCGCCGCTGTCGGAGCCGGCAATGGTCAGCGCCACCGGCCATTTCACGATCCGTGACATGAGTTTGAACTTACCGGAAGTCGCACAAAACGGCACGGAAAAAAACCGGCGGGGCGGGACTTGGGTTGCCCGGAACGCCTCAAGCGGGGCGTTTGCCCGACGCAGTAACCCGGAGCAGCAAGTCGTTTAGTTCCCTCATGCGCGGTGGCTTGCCGATGACGGCGTCCACTTCCGAAGCGGTTTCTCCCTCTTCCCTCATTATCGTGCCCCACCCGGTCATCATGATGATGGGGGTGTTGGGGGACTCCGCTTTGATGGTTCGGGCCACTTGGTGTCCATCCATCTTTGGCATGCCCAGATCCGTAATGACCACTTCGTAGGGCTGGTTTTTCTGCATGGCGGTGCGGAATAATTCCATTCCGTGCTCCCCGCCGGAGGCAACCATCACCCGATGATTGAAGTGCGTGAGACAATCGTCCAGAAGCTGCCGGACCTGCGCGTCGTCATCAATACAGAGGATGTGAAGGGAGCGCTTTGGTTTGACTTGCGGCAAAGTGCCCCGAACGGTTTGCGAAGATTTTTCTCGAACGGGAAAAGTGAGCCGGAAACAGGTGCCACGGCCGGGAGCACTGTCAATCTCAATGGTGCCGTCGTGGCGTTGCATCATTCCGTAAACCATCGCCAGACCGAGTCCGGTGCCGCCGCGCTGGGCCTTGGTGGAAAAGAACGGCTCCAGACAACGTTGCCGTGTTTTTTCATCCATGCCGATACCGTTGTCCTTCACTTCGACCTGAAGCTGCCGCTCGGAAGCCCCACTCTCTTCCGAAGCGGGACCACTGATGGAACGAGTGACAAAGGTGATGGTACCGCCTTGCGGCATGGCGTCCACCGCATTGAAGACCAGGTTGATCAGCGCTTCCCGGAGTTCGCTGGGATCACTCAGCAGCAGCGGCGGTTGGGATTCCAGTTCGCGTTGGATCTGGATGGAGATGCCCTGGCGCTGTGAAAGGTCGCGCCAGCGCGGCCGGGTGAGTTCGATTACTTCTTCGATAATCTGATTGATGTTCAGCGGGAGCAATGGTTCCGCATCCGAGCGGCGCCGATAGAACTCCCGCATGCGGGTGACGATTTGAGCTATGTCCCCGCCCGCCTGGTTGATGGTTTGCAGGTAATGCTTTGAGGCTTCCGGCAAATCCGGCAGCGTACTCAGCAGCAGTTCCGAATAGGCGACAATGGGAGACAGCGCGTTGTTGACATCGTGTGCAACCCCGCTGGCCATTTGCCCCAAGGCGCGGAGGCGCTCCTGCTGCACAACCATTTGCTGGGTCCGGCGCAACTCTTCATAAGCTCTCTGAAGTCCCTCGGTAACGCGCACTTGATCATAAAGGCTGCGGCATTGTTCCTCGGTGGTGATGACTTTGACCTGCAAGGCCTCCTTCTCCGAACGAACCGCCGCGATTTCGGCAATCGTCTGCTCATTTTTGTACCGGACCTCCTCCAAGACGAGCACAATCATGCTGACGGCAATGAAAAGCTGCAACACCGCGGCCACAAAAAAACCAGCGCTGAACAGGTTGTCGTATTGCTGCGAAAGCGGATAACTCCCTAGGTAGATTCCCCATAGAAAGAATCCCAGCGCCAGCATGCCCGCACCCACGAACGGCATTTTCTTCCGCAGCCGGAAGAAACAAGTCCCAGCAAAAATACTGCCGCAACCAAGCAGAATAAAGACCGGCCACTGAACTTCCAATGTACTTGAGAGGATTTGCGGACTGACGAGGGTCCAAACCAGCAGGAACATCATGAACAGACCAAACAGCCTCTGCGGAACCGGGAGGCTGAGAAAAAGCAAGCTGCCCCACAAAAGAAAGACCGCCGAAATCGCCACACAACCCTGCTTGATCATGAAAAAGATGCTGTCAGGCGGAGTATTCTGCATCTGGAGGCTCAACGTCAGCCACAGTGCATAAAACAACCATGCCGCTGTCCAAACGGTGAAATACTCCCGTTTGGTGTAACGATTCAGGTAGTAAAAAAGCCCCACCAGCACCCACACGCTTAACAGCGACACCATCAATGCCGCCCGCATATATTCCCGGGGAAATATTAAATCCATACCGTTAAGTCCTATAATTTTATTTCCGGCTGCATTTTAATCAATCTGACAATCTTGATTATTAAACCTTCAGATTGTTGCATAAGCCTTTCCGAGCAAATCAAATATATCTAATCACAAAATCAGATTCTGTCAATCTTTCTGACCTGCGGTTTAGGAAGCATTTTCCGGGCCGGAACGAACTCACGCCTTTGCCTGCTTTCTCTTTGGATTCCGCTCTTATACGCCTATACTCAAGCGCATGGACAAAGAGCAAGTCGCGGAAATTTTGGCCGAAATCGGCACCCTGCTGGAATTGAAGGGCGAAAATCCGTTCAAGACACGGGCCTACGTGAATGCCGCGCGAACGATTGAAAGTCTGAGCGAGCCGCTGTCAAAAATTGTCGCCGAAAATCGGCTTGGCGAAATCAAAGGTGTCGGCGAAGCGCTAACGAAAAAAATCACCGAACTCGTCACCACCGGCAAATTGAAGTATTACGATGAGTTGAAGGCTTCGATTCCCCCCGGTTTGATTGAGATGCTGGAAATTCCCGGGCTGGGGCCGAAGAAAATCCAGGCGCTCAACCAAAAACTCGCCGTGGATTCGGTCGAGAAACTCGAAGCCGCCTGCCAGGCTGGCAAAGTAGCCAAACTCGACGGCTTTGGTGAAAAAACGCAGTCAAATTTGCTCGAAGGCATTGAGCGCCGCCGCACTTACGCTTCGAAACATTTGTTGAGCGAAGCGTTGCGCGCCGCCGAACCGTTACTCGACGGTTTGCGTGGGCATCCTGACGTCATCCGATGCAGCGCTGCCGGCAGTCTGCGGCGGGTCAAGGAAGTCATCGGCGACATTGATTTGCTGGCATCGTCGAAAAAGCCGGCGGAGGTAATTGGGGGGTTTGTCGCGCAGCCGGACATCATCAAAGTCACCGCCAGGGGTGAAACCAAGGCAAGCGTCATTCTGGACGGTGGCATTCAATGCGACTTGCGCGTGGTGAGCGACAAGGAATTTCCGTTTGCGCTTGCGTATTTCACCGGCAGCAAGGAGCACAACATCGTCATGCGCCAGCGGGCGATTCTGCGCGGCCTGCGGCTCAACGAATACGGCTTGTTCAAATCGAAGGAAGAGACGCGCGACCCAAAGTTGCTTGTGCCGTGCCGGGACGAAACGGAAATTTTTGCGAAACTGGATTTGCCGTTTGTGCCGCCTGAACTCCGTGAAGATCATGGAGAATTTGCGGCGGGTGAAAAGAACGATTTGCCGCGACTCATCGAGTGGACGGATTTGAAAGGCGCGCTGCACAATCACTCAACGTGGAGTGACGGCCACAATCGGCTTGAGGAAATTGCCGAATACATGGAAGAACTTGGTCTGGCCTACTGGGCGATCACCGACCATTCGAAGTCGTCGTTTCAGGCGAAGGGTCTCGACGCAAAACGCGTTCGCGAGCAAATCAAGGAAATCAAAAAGATTAACGGGCGGCTGGCCGAACGCGGCAGCGATTTTTGTCTGCTCACCGGAACTGAAGTGGACATTTTGCGCGACCGGCTGGATTTCAACGATGAATTGCTCGCCGAACTGGATGTGGTGGTGGCAAGCTTGCACGTTCCAGCCAGCGGCGAAGCGGAGAACACCAAACGTCTGATTCGGGCGGCGGAAAACAAATTTGTCCACATTATCGGTCACCCAACCGGCCGGCTGCTCTTGGAACGCGAACCGTATCCAGTCAACGTGCCGGCGGTGATTGATGCGTGTGCTGAGACTGGAACCTGGATTGAGCTGAATTGTAATCCGCACCGGTTTGACTTGGACTGGCGGTTGTGGCCTTACGCAAAAAGCCGGGGCGTGAAATGTGTCATCAACCCGGACGCGCACCGCAATGAACACGCTGCTTTTCTCAGGCTGGGCGCGGGAATTGCACGCAAGGGTTGGCTGGAAAAAACAGACGTCGTCAATACTCTTGCCCTAAAATCGCTGCGGAAGGAGTTAAGGCGCAAGCACTTGAATGTTTGAAGCATGCAAGATTTTAAGGACTTTTTGCCGGCCAAATAAGCAAAAAAATGCTTTGACTGTGATAATATTTTGTTGGTAGCTTTTACAAAATTATTGGCTGTTAGAATATTTTTTGAAATGTTTGAATGCAAAAGGGCTTGAACGGTCAAAAGAACGATCTGGTGGGGTAGTGATATGAAGAAATTTTTTGTCTCTGTGGGACTCATCGCTGCTGGGACGGCCAGCCTTCAGGGGGCCTATGCCCCTGATTGGAATTCCACGGAAGCTTCCATGTGGCGGGTTTCGGGCACGTTGCGCGGGTTTTACGATGACAACTACGAAACAGCGCCAGCGGGAGCCAAACAAGGCAGCTTCGGTTTTGAGGTTTCCCCACAACTTGAGCTTAACGTGCCACTGCAACAAACTGAGTTGGGGGTGCGCTACACTTATGGTTTGTATTATTATCAGAAGCGGGAGGATTTAGGGGAAAACCCGATTGACCAGACCCATCAATTTGATTTGTGGGTGGATCACGCATTCACCGAGCGTTGGCAGGGAAAAGTGCAGGATTCATTCGTCATGGGACAGGAGCCGGAATTAATCAATGGTGGTACTTTGCATCGTACCTCTGGAGATAACATCAGCAATTCGGGCACCTTGACTTTGAACACAATTTGGACGCGGTTGTTCAGCACCGCGTTGAACTATCGAAACACAATCATTGATTACCAGAACCACGGCGCCACCGACGCAGATGTTCTACCCGGGGGGAGAGGGGCCAGCCTTGCTGGTGAGTTGAATCGCATTGACCAATCGGTTTCGTTGGATCTTCAATGGCTTGTCGCACCGGAAACCACTGCCTTCGTTGGCGGCTCGCTCGAGTGGGTAAACTATACGGCAGACGAACCGATTGCCCCTGATTATTATGCGTCTTTACGCGACCCGACAGCTCCGCGTACGTATCTTAACAGCGACGCTCGCGACAATCGTTCGTATTATGGATATGTGGGTGTCCAGCGCAGTGTGCTTGCGAATTTGAGCCTCACCGCCAAAGGCGGAATACAGTACACTGAGAATTATAATGATCCGTCTGACTCAACTTCGCTCAATCCGTATGCGGATCTTTCGTTGATTTACACCTACTTGCCGGGCAGTTACGCCCAAATTGGTTTTACTCAATCGCAGAACGCAACCGACCAGGTTTCACCTGACCCGGCCACCGGCAGTTTCGCCTTGGATCAGGAAAGTTCCACGGTTTACGGTTCCATCAATCATCAATTGACATCCAAGCTGCTGGGCACAGTCATTGGGCGCTGGCAACATTCGATATACAACCAGGGCCTTTACAATAATCAGGCGGATGATTACTATAGTTTGGGGGCGAACCTGTCGTATAGTTTCAACAAGCATCTTTCAGCTGAAGCCGGCTATAATTTTGATGATCTTGTCTCTAAAATTCCGGGGAACGGTTACACGCGCAACCGTGTTTATTTGGGAGTTACAGCCGCCTATTAGCCAGCCGTGTCAAACCAAATTGTTTTGAACGTTTAGACGGGAGCCGGGTCAATGGTCTGGCTTCCATTATTTTTTTCCGACATATGGATTCATTACAAAATCAGCCGCAACAGGAAACCAGGCTGCACTTTCTGGACTATTGGCGCATTATCCGCATTCGCAAGGCCATCATCATCACTGTTTTTCTGATCACCGCCATCGTCGCCACCGCGGTAACATTCCTTTTGCCCGAATCCTATGCCAGCACGGCCCGAATCAGAATCGAACCCGACACCATCTCCGACATTCGAGGGGTTGGCGACGTAATGCCATACGCGGCTTACGACCCTTATTTCATTCAGACCGAATTTGAAATCATCCAGGATCGTGTTGTTTTGGGAAAAGTCATTGAATCCCTTAATCTGAACGAAGTATGGGGCAAAAAATACTTTGGCGGCGAGATGCTCAAAACTCCCGAGACCATGGAGTTTCTCAAGAAACGAATGAGCCTGATGCCCGTGCGCAACACCAAGCTCATTGAAATCACCGTCTATAGCGAAGACAAAAACGACGCTGCGCGCCTCGCCAATACCATTGCTGAAACCTACCGCGATTACCGCCTCCATCTGCGCAGGCAACTCAGCCTGAATGGCATCAAGGTTTTGGAAGATCGGTTCCAGTCGGACGGAGAGCAAATCGAAGCTATTCAAATCAAAGTGGACACCCTGCGCAAGGAATTGGGCGTCAATGACAGTGATCCCAACTCCATGCTCCCCACGCCTACGCTCTCGCAGGAACAAGTGCGCAACTACAACGCCATGCGTCTCGAAGGCGAGACGCACTACATGAAACTGGAGAAAGAAGTGACCCAACTTCAGGTATTAAGCCCGGATAAAATGAGGGACGTTCTCCCCACGTTGGCCCCGGATCCAGCCCTGTCCGAGTTGTTGAACAAACTGCATGAGTCTGAACAGACCTTCGTCACTTTGACCAACGACTATTCCCCGGCCGATCTACATATCACCCGTATTCAATCCATGATTGACGAGTTGAATCATCAGATTGACGCCCGGGTCGCCGGCATCATGGCCGGTTTGGAAAATCAGGTCCAGTCAGAGAAAGCCGCGCTCGACGCACTTACCGCCAGCGTTGAAACAGCCAAAGACAAGGACCAGACGGATTTCACCAAAGGCCAGCCCTACTGGTTGGTAAAGCGCGAACTGGGAGAAAAGATCGAATTCCACAGGCTGCTTGGCGTCAAAATTGCACAAGAAAAGCTCGACCTTGAAATTCCCAAAACTTCAATAGTGGAAATTACCGGCCAAGCCGAGCCTGGAGACCGCCCCGTCAAACCAAACAAGACATTGAACATCGTTCTCGGTGTTATCATCGGCTTGATCATGGGGGTCGGTTTGGCCTTCTTCATTGAATATCTGGATACCAGTGTCAAGACGATTGACGAGGTGGAGCGTGCGTTCCAATCGCCGGTGCTTGGCGTTATCCCGCAAAACGTTGGTTACTTGGTGGACGAAGGCCTCGAAAGCCCGCACGCCGAGGCCTACCGCGTGCTGCGCACCAATATCCTGTTCTCACGCAAGGACGAAAAGCTCAACACCGTTGTCGTCGTCAGTGCCGGTGCGGGAGAAGGCAAATCCATCACCGTGGTGAATCTGGCCACAGTATTTGCTCAAGCCGGCCAGCGTATATTGGTCGTGGATTCCGACCTGCGCCGTCCGACACTGCATAAACTGTTGCACGTCAGCAACAATATCGGCCTGACCAATTATCTGCTGAAACAAAACCAGCTCGAAGAAGTCATCCAGACCACCGGCGTGCCGATGCTTGACTTCATGGCCAGCGGCAAACTGCCGAGCACTTCGATGAGCATTCTCGGTTCGGCGCAGATGAAGGAAATGGTCGCCGAATTAAAGCAGCGATACGATTTCATCTTCTTTGATTCGCCGCCCATTCTGGGTGTGAGCGACGCCTCGGTCCTGGCCAGTGAAGTGGACATGGTCATCCAGGTTATTCAATACCGCCGCTATCCACAGCCCATGAGCATCCGCGCCAAGCAATTGATCGAAAAAGTCGGCGGCAACCTCATCGGCATCCTCCTCAACAATATCAACATGTCACAGGACGAAAGCTATTACTACTATACCGGCTACTATCACGGCAATTATTACTACACGCGCAACGAAGACGCTCTGGAAACTCCCGCCAAGGGAAAAGATCCCGATGACACCGACACGATCGGGATTAAACAAAAGTATTGATTGTGCGCCCAGTTTCGTATGGATTAGGGACAATGAAATTATTTTGGAAAGCAACAAGTTTGGGATTCTTTGCCTGTGGCCTGCTGTTCACCGGTGTGATTTTCACCGGATGCTACTCGCCATCAAGCAATCCCATCTTTTCCGACACCCCCATTCCGCCGGTAATGATCGGTTCGCCATCCACAGGCTATAGCGCGGTGGAGGTTGCCCGTTTTCATATCGGTGACTCTGTCTCGGTGGCCTTGACCGGCCTGCCGGAAATCATAGAACCACACGTGGAGCCCATCAAAGAAGATGGCACCATCACCATGCCTGATATCGGCCACGTTCAGGCTGCGGGTAAAACTGCGGGGGAACTTCAGAACGAAATATATAATCTCTATGTGCCGAAGTATTACCGCCATCTCACCGTCACGGTGAATGCCGGTGACCGCGTCTATTACGTCACCGGTGAAGTCAAGAATCCCGGCCGCCAGCTCTACGCCGGCCAAATGACCGTCACCAAAGCCATCACCACGGCGGGTGACTTTACTGACTTTGCCAATCACAAAAACGTCAGACTCATCCGTGCCAATGGCCAGACCATCAAGGTCAATTGCAACAAAGCCCTTCAGGATCAGTCCCAGGACCCGCTGGTGTATCCCAACGATCAGGTCCAAGTGCAGCGCCGATTTTGGTGATGATTCAACTCAACATCCTTTCAGGAAGAAAGGCGGGCGCTCAATCGGCAGCCCGCCGTTTTCCTTTCCGCATCGGACGTGCGTCTGGAAACGAACTGCAACTCGACGATGACGGCATTTGGGATCAGCATCTCACACTGGAATTTAACCGGCAGAAAGGTTTCATGCTCGCAACCGCGCCAAACGCCCTGACCACCGTCAACGGCGAACCCGTTCAGACCGCGATTCTTCGGAATGGTGACATCATCACCCTCGGTTCCGCCAAACTCCAGTTCTGGCTTGCCGCCGCCCGCCAGCGCAGCCTGCACCTGCGTGAAGCATTCGTCTGGGCATTGCTGGTTGCCGTCACCGCCGCCCAGTTTGCATTGATCTACTGGCTTATCCGTTAATGCCGGAAATGCCGCGCGCCGGTGAAGACCATGGCCATGTTCCGTTCATCCGCTGCCGCAATCACTTCCGCGTCACGTACCGAACCGCCCGGTTGAATCGCCGCCGTTGCGCCCGCTTCCGCCGCCGCAATCAAACCATCCGGGAACGGGAAAAATGCGTCGCTGCAAACCACGCTGCCTTTCAGCGAAAGCCTTGCCTCGCCCGCTTTCCAGACCGCAATCCGGCTTGCGTCCACGCGGCTCATTTGTCCGGCGCCAATGCCCAGCGTCCGGTCGGCCGCCCCATAAACAATCGCGTTTGACTTCACGTGCTTGACCACGCGCCAGCCAAAAAGCATTGCGCGCAATTCATTGTCCGTCGGCTGCCGGCGGGTGACGATTTTCAAATCCGCGCGCGCCGCTGTTTTCAAATCGCGCTCCTGCAATAAAAACGAATTTGCCCCGACACTTCGCACGTCCAGCGACCGTGCGGCGAGCGGTGATTTCAAGACTTTGAGCAGCCGCAGATTTTTTTTCTTTTGCAAAATCGCCAATGCTTCCGCTGAAAAATCCGGCGCCACGATGACCTCGCTGAAAATTTCCGCGATGGCCTCCGCGCACGCGCCGTCGAGCGGACGGTTTACGGCGATAATGCCGCCAAACGGCGCCTGTTTGTCCGTCGCAAACGCCTTGTCCCACGCCTCACGCAAATTTGTGCCTTGGCCAACCCCGCACGGATTGGTGTGCTTCAAAATCGCCAGCGTTGGCGGGTCGTCCGAAAACTCCGCAATCAAATTCGCTGCCGCCGTCAAATCCAGAATGTTGTTGTAGGAAAGTTCCTTGCCGTGCAGTTGCTGGAAAAATTCATTGAAACCGCCGTATAGCGCCGCCGCTTGATGCGGATTTTCCCCGTAGCGCAACGGCTGTGCCAGTGGCGCGGAAATTGAAAGCAGGACAGGCATCTTGCCTGTCTCATTATTTTTCGTTCCCCTTGAGGCGGGAGATGGATTTGGAGACAGGCAAGATGCCTGCCCTACGTTGAATTCTTTTTGCAGATGCGCGGCAATGGCGCCGTCATAGGCGGCAGTGCGCGCAAAAACTTTCGCTGCCAGTTTGCGCCGCAGTTCGAGGGTCGTATCGCCGTTGGCGGAAATTTGTTCCGCGACTTCCGCGTAGTCCAGCGGATCAACGACCACCGTGACACTGTCATGATTTTTCGCCGCACTGCGCAGCATCGAAGGCCCACCGATGTCGATGTTCTCAATCGCGTCGTGCAAGGTGACATCCGGCTTCGCCACCGTCTGCTCAAACGGATAAAGGTTCACCACCACGAGATCAATCGGTTGAATATGGTGCGTGCGGATGGCGGCTTCGTGCGTTTCGTTGCCGCGAATGAAAAGCAAACCACCGTGGACTTTGGGATGCAAAGTCTTGACGCGGCCATCGAGCATTTCAGGAAAGCCCGTGTATTCGCTGACGTCCTTCACCGCGAGTCCGGCCTCGCGCAGCGTTTTGGCAGTGCCGCCAGTGGAAATAATTTCAATTCCGGCCTTGGCCAGAATTTGCGCGAACGGAACCAGCCCCGTTTTATCCGAAACCGAAATCAGCGCCCGTTGAATTTTTGCCATGGCCCGACAAAATCTCAGAGCCACCGGTTTCGTCAATGGCAAATCATGGTTTTGACGGCGCGGGCTTTTGAATCATATCCTCGCCGATGGCGCGTTCGAGTCTGGCGCGAGCGACGGCATAATCGTGTAACGCCTGAATTTGCGTCGTGCGCGCCTGCGTCAGCGAAGTCTCGGCGTCGAGCACGTCGAGTTGCGTGCTGGTGCCGGCCTCGGCGCGCGCTCGCGCCTCGCGCAGGGCTTCATCGGCCTGCTCTTGCACTTTTTGCTGCGACTCCAGAACTTCCCGCGCCTCGATGAAATCGGAATAGGCCGTGCGAACTTCAAGCTCAATTTGGCGTCCCTTGTCGTCCACGTCCGTCCTGGATTTTTCGTAAAGCGCCCTGGCTTGGACAACTTTGCCGTGCGTGAGCATTCCGTCGAATATGTCCCAGCTCAACTGTCCGCCGGCATTCCAGCCGCGAATATCGTGATCGAGTTCGACCGGCGGCGTATATTGCGCGTTATACCAGCCATAACCCGCGAAGACCTGAACCGTTGGTTTGTAGCCGGCTTTGGCGTTCACGACATTCAAGCGTTGCAACTCCGCCGTTTTGCGCACGGCGACAAGTTCCGTGCGTCGGGCCAGTGCCTGCTGAATCGCCGCCGGCAAATCCACCTGATACGGTGCGGCGTCGAGCATATCCGTCAGGTTCAACGGAATGTCCTCCCAGATTTCACGCGGCAGATTGTAGCCCAGCAGATTCGACAAATTATTTTTGGCGATGCGATAATCGTTTCGCGCCCGGATCAGGGCCGGACGCTCATTGGCGACAGCGACTTCGGCGCGGAGCACGTTGAAGTGCGGCACGGTGCCGGCATCGTAGCGGCGTTGCTGGTCTTCGAGTTCCTTTTGGAGCAAATTGACCGAGGCTTCATGCACGGTGATTTGTTGGGCGGCAAGCAGTACGTCGTAATAGGCCAGGCGTACGACGAGCAGCGTGTCATCACGCACAGCCTGAAATTGCGCAACGGCCTGCTGCTTCGTGGCAGTGGCTGCTTTCAGCGCTGCAACCATTTTTCCGCCTTCATAAATGGATTGGACGATTTGAACGCCCGAATTCCAGTTTTGATGTGGTGGGGTGAAGGTGAAGACTCCAGGATCAGAAAGGGATTCAATCGCGTGAGGATCGGTGTCCTTGTATTGGCCGGTGGCTTGAACCCGGGGCAGGGCGACGGCGCGAGTTTGCACGACCACGCCATACTGCGCATCCAGATCGTTCCCGGCCTTGAGGATCGTGGCATTTTGTTGAAGCGCGATATTGAGGCAGTCGGTCAGCGACAGCGGACGCGTGATCCAGCCGGGCAAACTGGTATTTGTGTTTTGCGCTGTTATGTTCCAGACAAAACAAATGAGCAACCCGGCGCCGAATAACAACTTTTTCATACGGCCATGAATCTATCAGTTGGTCAATTCGGTGCAAACTTGCAATTTTTTGTTGCATGGGTTTTCCTTTGCCCGATGTGGCGGCGAAGAATATTTGTTTTAACCTTCAGTTTTGCACTGGCTGCGATTTTTGTCGCTGGTTGTTCCTCGAACTCTTCAAACGCCTTTCAAGGCTACATCGAAGGCGAATACGTTTATGTGGCGTCACCGCTCGGCGGCGCGCTGACGAACCTCGCCGTGGCGCGCGGCGATGCGATCAAAGCCGGACAGTTGTTGTTTGAACTGGAACGCGGGTCGGAAGCCGCTGCTGTCCAACAGGCGGAAAAAAATCTCGCGCAGGCGAAGGCCAGTCTCGCGCTTTCCGAAGCTGAATTCGCCCGCCGCCAGCAATTGCGCAACGATCAGGGGGTGATTTCTGCCGAAGAGCTCGACCAGACCCGCGCCCAACGCGACGCCGACCTGGCCCAGGTGGAATCACAAACCGCCGCGCTGGACAAGGCCCGCTGGTCGTTCGACCAAAAACAACAATTTGCGCCGACGAATGCGCTGGTGCAGGACACCTTGTATCGCGCCGGCGAATGGGTCGCGGCGGGCAATCCGGTCGTCGAGTTGTTGCCGCCAGCCAATATCAAAGCGCGCTTTTTCGTTCCCCAGGCAGTATTGCCGCGAATCAAGCCCGGGCAAACGGTCAGCGTGACATTCGACGGCGGCCAGCACGCCTATTCGGCCACCGTCAATTACATTTCCACGCAGGCCGAGTTCACCCCGCCCGTAATTTACAGCCGCGAAAACCGCTCCAAGCTCGTTTTTATGATCGAGGCGAGATTTTCTCCGGCGGATGCGGCCGCCCTTCGCCCCGGCCAGCCGGTGGATGTGGCGTTGAAATAAAACGTGAAACGTGATGCGTGAAAAACCATTGACGCCCAAATGTAATTCACGCATCACGTTTTACGTTTCACGCAAATGGACATGAACTCCCCTGACCTTGTCATTGACGTGCAGGGCATCACGAAGCGGTTCGGCAACCGCACGGTCGTGAACAACATTCCCATGCAGGTGCGCCGCGGGGAGATTTACGGTTTCCTCGGCCCGAACGGCAGCGGCAAAACGACGTTCCTGCGGATGTTGTGCGGTCTGCTCCGGCCCGATGGTGGCAGTGGGCGTTGCTTGGGCTTCGACATCCGCAGCGAATCTGGCGAGATCAAGAAGAACATCGGCTACATGACGCAGCGGTTCAGCTTTTACGAAGACCTGACCATCGAGGAAAATCTGGATTTCATCGCGCGCATTTACGGCGTGCCGGAACGCAAGTCGGCCGTGGAAAAAAGCCTGGAACGCCTCGGCATGACCAAACGGCGAAAGCAACTCGCCGGTGAATTGTCCGGCGGCTGGAAACAGCGGCTGGCGTTGTCCGCGTGCCTGATTCACGAGCCGCAACTGCTTCTGCTCGACGAACCGACGGCGGGTGTGGATCCAAAGGCGCGCCGCGATTTTTGGGATGAAATCCAGCAGCTTGCCGGCAGGGGGTTGACCGTGCTGATAACAACACATTACATGGATGAAGCGGAACGCTGCAATCGCGTGGCCTACATCAGCTATGGAAACCTGCTGGCCAGTGGAACGGTTGACGAAGTTTTGAAAAATTCAAAACTCACGACGTGGGAAGTGACCGGCGGAAATTTGCACGAATTCGCGGAAAAAATCCGCGGAAAACCCGGCGTCGAACAAGTCGTTGCGTTCGGCTCGACGCTGCACGTCAGCGGGCTTGACGCGGAAAAATTGCATGCGAGCGTCAATCCGATGATCACGGGTGATTATCACTGGCAACAAATTCAATCGGGACTTGAAGACGTTTTCATCAGCCTGATGGAAACCGCGAAGGACAATTTCTCATGAAAATATCCAAACATCTGGTAGGGCAAAGCTGCTGCTTTACCCCGATATGTCGGCGGCGCGGCAGCGCCGCCCTACCGGAGGAAATGGAGCCGTTTTCGTGAAACTGCACGAATTCAACTGGCGGCGGTTCTGGGCGGTCGTGGTGAAGGAATTCATCCAGATGCGCCGCGACCGCGTCACGTTCGCGATGATGATCGGCATTCCGATACTCCAGCTCATTCTGTTCGGCTACGCCATCAATTCCGATCCAAAACATCTGCCCACAGCCGTTTACTCGGCGGACAACAGCGTTTTTTCGCGGACCATCGTGTGGGGTTTGCGCAACAGCAGCTATTTTGACATCACCCGCGAGGCGAAGAACGAGGCGGAAATTCAAAAGTTGCTCGCACAGGGCACAGTTCAATTTACGGTGGACATCCCGGTGGATTTTTCGCGCAAATTGCTGCGCGGCGAACGCCCGGATTTGCTGCTGGAAGCCGATGCGACCGATCCTGCGGCCATCGGTTACGCCGTTGCCGCCATAAACCTGTTGACGACCACCGTCCTGAATCGCGACCTCACCGGGCCGCTGGCGAAATTGCAGGGAACGCCGCCGCCGGTCAATCTGGTGGTGCATCAACATTACAATCCGGAAAACATCACGCAATATAACATCGTGCCCGGGCTCATGGGCGTGATGCTCACGATGACCATGATCATCATCACCGCGCTGGCCATCACGCGCGAGCGCGAGCGCGGCACGATGGAAAACCTGCTTTCGACCCCGGCGCGTCCGGGCGAGGTGATGATTGGCAAAATCGTGCCTTACATCACGGTCGGTTATATCCAGGTCTTCCTGATTTTGCTGGCGTCGAAGTTTCTGTTCAATGTGCCGATTGTGGGCAGCGTGCCGTTGCTGCTGGTGCTGACATTCTTCTTCATCGTGGCGAATCTGGCCGTCGGCATCACGTTTTCGACCATTGGCAAAAATCAGCTTCAGGCGGTGCAAATGGCGTTCTTCTTTTTCCTGCCGTCGCTGTTGTTGTCCGGCTACATGTTTCCGTTTCGTGGCATGCCGGGTTGGGCACAGGACATCGGCGAAATGTTGCCGTTGACGCATTACCTGCGCGTCGTGCGCGGGATTCTGCTGAAGGGAAACGGTTTCGCCGAAATCGCGCCCGACCTTTGGCCGATTGCGTTGTTCTTGGTCGTGATGCTGGCCATTGGCATCAAACGTTACCGGCAAACGCTGGATTGAATGGTTTTTTTAGCGGCATAATTCATTGTCATCCAAGCAGTTGCTGGCTAAACTTGCAAATTGGACTTATTTCGGTTCTCCTTATCTAAATGCGACGATTTAGTTGTTTGGTTTTAACCATCGGATTGGCGCTGGCCGGCAAAGCTTTGATTGGCGCGGAATCAGCCCAAGTCAATTTGGATTATGTGGCGCAGCGCGCTCTCGAACGGGCGCGCCAGCCTTTCCACTCGCCGCGCGCCGATGTGCCGAAGGTGTTGCGGCAGGAAAATCTCAACTATGACAAGTACCGTGAAATTGAGTTCCGGCATGATCGGGCGTTATGGGCGGCGGACGGCCTGCCATTTCGCGTGGAGTTTTTTCATCCGGGTTACCTCTATCAGGAACCGGTTCACGTTTATGAATTCACGGCGACCCATGTGCAGCCCATCCGGTTCGTGCAGGACTTTTTCAATTACCGCGCGTTGCACATTCAAAACGAGATCCCGGCAGATACAGGTTACGCCGGGTTACGCCTGTTGAATCAATTGAACGACTCGAACAAGTGGGATGAAATCGGCGCGTTTCTCGGCGCGAGCTATTTCCGGCTGCTCGGCAAGGGACAGCGTTACGGGCAATCCGCGCGCGGGCTGGCCTTGGACTGCGGGGAACCGGACCGGCCGGAGGAATTTCCCATTTTTACCGACTGGTGGCTGGGCAAGCCGCAACCGGACGCCCGGGGACTGACCCTGTTTGCCATGCTCGACAGCGTCAGTTGCGTGGGGGCGTATCAACTGATCATCCGTCCCGGTGAGACCACCGTGGTTGACGTGGAGGCGGTGCTTTATTTACGCGAGACGAACATGGTTCAGGCTGTGGATGCGAACCGACGGCCCATCAGAACCATCGGCCTGGCGCCCCTGACGAGCATGTTTTGGTTCGGCAAAAATTCCGAGCGCAAATTCGATGATTACCGTCCCGAAGTTCATGACACCGACGGCCTGCTCGCCCGCATGGATGGTGGCGAAATGCTCTGGCATCCGCTGGACAATCCCGCCGTCATGCGCCACCAGGTTTTTTTCGCGCCGAACATCCGTGGCTTCGGACTGTTCCAGCGCGAGCGCACCTTTGCGGCATATCAGGACAGCTTCAACTTCTACCATCTGGTGCCCACCGTATGGGTCGAACCGCATGGGAATTGGGGCGACGGCGACCTGCATCTCGTGCAATTGAGCGCGAGCTACGAGGGTTTTGACAACATCGTCGCGTTTTGGGATCCGAGAGACAAACCCGCGCCGCTGAAACCTTTTCGCTTTGGATACACACTCTCCTGGACGCGCGGGGCGGACATGAAACTGTCCGACGACAAGGTTGTGTCCACGCGCATCGGCCTGGGCCCGAACTGTGTGAATTGCCGGCAAATCGTGATTGATTTTGCCGGGCCCGGGCTTGACACCCTTTCTGAAGGCGATCCGCCGCAGGCCATCGCCAATTGCAGCACCAACGCGGCGATTGTGGACAATCAAGTCTTTCATGTTCCCGAATTGAACGCCTGGCGCGTCATTTTAAAAATGCAGCCCAACTCCGGCAATACCGACCCGGTGGACCTGCGCTGCACGTTGCAAAAGGGAACCAACATTTTGAGCGAAACCTGGACTTACCAATGGAGTCCGCCATGAACGGCCTGGGCACGCTGACCGATTCCTACGGCCATCTGGCGGGACGCCGGCTCGAAGAATGGAACGCGGCGTATGAGAAGGTGGAAAATTATTTCCACGCCCTGCGCGTCCGCAACAAAGCCCTGCTCGGCCAGTTGGTGCTCCGGGTGCTCGAACGCGCCGCGCACCGCGCGCCCACCGAGCCGGAACGCTCCGCCACCCAGCTCGCCGCCGAGGAAATGGACCGCATCGTGATTGAGTGGTTCGCCGAGGTGTTGCAGGAACCGCCGACCAACGCCGATCAAACGCTCTCCACGCGCGGGCGGCTCGCGTTGCTGCTCGCCGACATGCCGGGCCGATGGCAGCAACAATTTTTGCGGCCCGGTCCGTGGCCGGAGGAATTCATCAGCGCCATGCGCGAAACCTATCTGTGCGCCGGGCCGGATTTTCAGCTCTCAAAAATGACGCCGCGCCCCTTCGATCTTGGCCCGATTACAACATTGACGAATCTGGGCAAACTGCCCTATCTCAGAATGGTTCTGGCCTGGACGCTGTTTGCCTTGCTGCTGGTGGCCATTTTCATCCTCACGCACTAAGCCATGTCCGGCGTTTCCCAATCCGCCCCGGCCTCAAGCCAGCCACCGCCATTGCGGGTGGTTGCCGCGCCACGCATTGAGCGGCATGGCTGGCGGCTGTTCATCTTTTATTCATGCGCGCTCCTGCTGACGGGTTTGGTCTCGATGCTCTTTGCCGATTTGCTGTGGCGGAAGGGCTGGTCCGCGTCGAGCACCGCGCTGCTGGTTTTGTTTGTGATTTTGTTTTTATTCATTGCCATCGGTTGCATGCACGGCCTGTATGGTTTCGTGTTGCGGATGTTCGGCGACGACCGCTGCATCACGCGGCTGAAGGAATATCGCGGCCAAAGCATTGCCGGCATCAGCACGGCGATTGTCTTTCCGGTTTACAACGAAGACGTCGTGCGCGTCTGCGAAGGCTTGCGCGCGACGTATGAATCCCTGGAAAAAACCGGCCAGCTTGAACGCTTCGACTTTTTCATCTTGAGCGACTCCACCAATCCGGACAAATGGATCGAGGAGGAACGGTACTGGTATGATTTGGTCCATGAACTTGACGCGCTGGGCCGCATTTACTATCGCCGCCGGTTGAACAACGAAAGCCGCAAGAGCGGGAACGTGCGCGACTTTCTCAATGCCTGGGGCCGCCGCTACCGCTATTTCCTGGTGTGCGACGCCGACAGTGTCATGCGCGGCAATACGCTCGTGGATCTGGTGAAATTGATGGAAACGCATCCGACCGTCGGACTGATTCAGACCGTGCCGGCCACGGTCAATGCCGAATCGTTATTCGGACGCATCCAGCAATTTGCCAATCGCCTTTACGCGCCGCTGTTTATTGCCGGATTGAATTACTGGGCACTCGATCTGGGAAATTATTGGGGGCACAACGCCATCATCCGCACCGAGCCGTTCATGCAATTCTGCGATTTGCCGCAACTGCCCGGCCGCAAACCGTTCGGAGGCCAGATTCTCAGCCACGATTTTGTCGAGGCGGCGCTGATGTTGCGCGAGAACTGGGAAGTCTGGTTCGCCTACGACCTGGAAGGCAGTTACGAGGAAGCGCCGCAAGCCCTGATCGAAAACGCCCAGCGCGAACGCCGCTGGTGCCAGGGCAATCTGCAGCACGGCCTCGTGCTCTTTGCCAAAGGACTGCGCGGGGTGAGCCGGCTGCATCTGATTCTGGGCATTTGCGGCTATCTCGCCGGGCCTTTATGGCTGGCCTTTCTGCTCACTTTTAACTGGATCTGCTGGTTCCACAAACACACCGGCCTTTCGGACATCACCGTGCAGGCGTTCACGCGATACCTGAGTAGCTTCAGTGGCACCGCTCATGCCCTGCTCATTTTCATCATCTGCATGGTCGCCATCATGCTGCCCAAAGCGCTTGCGCTCATTGACCTTTCGTATGATTCGGAACGACGGCGGGCGTTCGGCGGTCTGACGCGCGCAACCATCGGCGTCTTTTACGAAACAATTTTTTCCACCTTGCACGCGCCGCTGCTGATGCTGTGGCACACGCGGTTTGTCGTCACCAACCTGCTGGGTGTCAGCACCGGCTGGTGGCCGCAAAAACGCGCCGCCGACGGCACAACGTGGACCTATGCCATCCGGCGGCATTGGGGGCACACGCTGATCGGGCTGGTTTGGGGCGGATTCATGTGGTGGCTTGGATCGTCGCTGTTCTGGTGGTTCACGCCCGTGCTGGCGGGAATGGTTTTGTCCATTCCCTTGAGCGTTTTCACCAGCCGGCGCAGCCTCGGCGCGCGGGCGCGAAAGCTGGGATTGTTTCTCACACCGGAAGAAATCGCGCCGCCGCCGGAACTGGTCACGCTCCGGGCGAACATGAAAGTCCATGAAATGACTGAGGACACTTCCCCGCGCCGTCCCCACGCGGGGCTGGCGGAGGCGGTGCTCGATCCTTACGTCAACGCCATTCACGTTTCGCTGCTGCGCGAGAAACAACTCAATCCGGTTTATGCCGAGCAGCTTGCCGGGATGGGCGTTGGCAGCCCGAAAGTCCGCGCGCTCGGCGAAAAATTATTGGCCGCCGGGCCGGACAAATTGACGCCGGCCGAACGGCTTTTAATCATGGCCGACGAGCACACCATGGTCTGGCTGTATCATGAAGCCTGGCTGCGTCAATCGCTCGCGCCGTGGTGGAAAGCCTCGATTCGCGGATACAGCCGGCTGGATGAGTCGTGACTGCGAACCTTGGGTTTGCGTTCGCCAGTGATTTATCCGGGCTGGGGCTGTAAATTAACATCATAGTTGGTTTACGCCGTGCCGCTGCTCGCGGAAAGGGGCATCGGCACTGACCCGGGTTCGGTGAAGAACAAAGTTCTGCCGCTGATTATTCCATCAACTCTCAACATTCAGCCATTCCTCCAGTTTGTAGTCGCAGATGCGGGAGACGGGATTCAATGATTCCCGATAAAATCCGCACCTTTTGGCTCAAGCGTCAGTTCAAATTTATTGGTTGTTCCCGGTGAGAACGTCATGCGTATATGTCGGTCACGCCAACCCTTGGGTTCCTGTAGCGGGACTTGGAATTGAGGATGATACACTTCCATCCCCCGGTTTGTGGCAGGAACATTCCGAATGACAGCGACACCGTTTTTGTCCGTGGTGGCAGAATATGGGACGTCAGGAAGGGGTGCCAGTGCTCGAAAAGGCTCTTCGCTGGATTGTCTCATATTGCCAAAGATTCCATTCATCCGCCCTACGTTTGGATTGAGATAAACGGTGGCGCCTTCAATGGGCTTTCCCCATCTGGTTTTGGCCGTCAATTCCAAAGTCGCGGTGGGTTCGGTCACCACCTCGATTTTTGTCGTTGGGGCCACCAGCGGGAACGGCTGCGGCACGCCAATGACCGGACCATTTACTAATTGAGAGTGAATCCGGTTTTTAACCTGGCCGATGCTTTTGGATACAAAGCCATCGCCGTGAACAATCACATCCACCTCTCCTGGAGGAATAGATTCAAAAACAAAACTCCCATCCTCGGCAATCGGTCGGTAGCTCTTCCAAAAATGAAAATAGCCGTATTTTTCAAAAAGGTCGCCCATGTCTTCAGGAACAAGCGATGCGGGAAATTCTTTGGGACGCACCATGATCAGCACCCGGCCATTTTTCACCGGCCTCGACACCTGGTCGTCAAGCCGTCCCTCCAGACGAATGCCGGGTTTCATTTCCAGGGAATAATTATATTCCTTCCCTTTTTCGGCGGTGAAAGGGAAGGCTTCGCTGTAAACAATCTCGCCCGAGGGCAGTCGGCCCATGAGTTGGAATAGATGTCCACCCGGAGACATTTTATGAAATGCGAACAACCCGTTTTCCTTTTTCTGCCAATCCTCCTTGTTCAACATTTCTTCGCTGAGGTTGGGAACCAGTTCAGTCACGCGTTGGTGATCGCTGCCGTAATAGCCCGAAACTTCCACATGAATGCCTCGGGTCAATTGAATCGGTTTCTCCGGACTGTCCACCGAATAACTCTGCAGCCGTACGGTCGCATATTCCGGATGGAACACCGAGAAGATGAGTTTTCCCGTGAGCTCCTTTTCCTCCGGGATGCCTACCACTGGATATTTCACATAAGCTTTACCTTCGCGATCAGTGACGGACTTTTCAGGCGGGCCACCAAATTGCTTAGGCCCCCAATGATACGCGTCAGCCCCATGAATTCCTTTGACACGAAAACCATCGGGCAGAACAGTTGCCCCTTCGATTGGTTTACCGTCTTCGTCCTGAACTACAACCAGCACTTTTTTGAATTCAACTGTTGCCGAAACTTTTGAATCGGTTGGACTGGATTTTGAAAACTGGCAACCGGCGGTCATCAGAAATAACAACCCCACTAACCCAAATCCGGCCACCGAATATTTCCAATTCCAGGCCCCCATACCCTTTTGGCCAAGATGATTCAACCGTCGCGCAATTTGCGAACTTCCATTCAGCGTAAGTTTGGTCTCAACTGCCGGCAAAGCCAGCACCCGCAACGCCAGCCGGGCCAACATCTGGGCGTAGGAATCCTTATCTGCCAATTGCCCTGACGCGACCCGGTCGGCTTCCTGTTCACAAGCGAGGTTGTGAGCGGCAGGAACCTGCCACACGAGCGGATGAAACCAGCAGACAGCCTTCATCCATTGCCAAGCCACGCACCAGGCCAGGTCGTGCCGGCGCAGGTGCGCGATTTCGTGGCTTAAGAGCGCGGATACTTCGCCCGGCGAAAGATGTTGCGCCAGCATTCGCGGCAGGATGATCGTCGGTTTCAACAGGCCGCAAACAAACGGAGAAGTGACCGCGTCTGAAATTTGAACCTCAACCTTCCGCCGAACATTGAGGCGGTTCTGAATTTGTCTTGCCAGTCGCTGAAGGTCTACAGTCGGGTGACCGGTTTTTCGCAAACGGGAAAGCTGAAGCTGCAGCCGGACAAGCCGGCCGGCTCCACCGACGCAGCCCAATGCCCAGACCTCCATGAGAATGATCTTCCATGAGACCGGCTTTGGTGAAGTTGGTGGTTGGATGGAATTTCCGCTGCTGGAAGCCGGGCTGAACGCGACCGGCGCTTGTGCCGGCGGCTTCGCTGATGCTGCCGGCGGGATGGGATTGCCGGCGACGGCCGGCGAAAGCGGGCCGGCGAATTCAGTTGGGGAAGCAGCATCGCCGGCGATGGGAATCTTGAGGCCGGGGATCTGGAAAAAATGCAGCAGCGGCAGAACCAGACCGAAGCAAAGAATGCTGCGCCAGAGAATCAACCGCCAGCGGGCATGACGGCGACACAACACCCAATGAGCCACCCAGCCCAGCGCGAGCAGGCAGGTCCATTTGAACAGGATTACGAATTCCGGTGAGGCAAGCAGGAGAGGCAGGTTCATTTTGATTTCCTTTTTGCTTTGTTGGATGACAACCCGTCGGCGGTTTGGCGGATCAGTTTGAGGTCTGCCGGTTTGATGTCGGATGTTTCCATCAATTGAGCAACCAATTCTTGATGGGAGCCACCCGCAAAGATTCGCGCCAATGTTTGCATCGCGATCTGCAGCAAGGTGGCTTTGGGAATCCGGGCCGCATAAAAAAACGCCTTCCCCTGCAACCGTCGGGTGATGTGCCGCTTCCCGACCAGGTTGACCAGAACCGAGCGCAAGGTGGCGTTTTCGATCGGCCACGAGAAATGCGCTTGAATCTCCGCCGGCTTCAATTCACCCCGCTCCCAAAGGATTCGGAGGGCCTCCAGTTCATTTTGATTCAGGGAAGTCATGGATATGTGTGAAATGTTCACACATTGCGCCCCGGCTGTCAAGCGCAATGTGTGATATTGTCGCACATTGATGTAGTATTCTTGCATTTCACACCGGTGTTTCTCGCCGATGCCAGAGCCTACCCCAAATACCATGGCTGGGAGCGGTTATGTGCCGCGTGTCCAAGCCGATAAATAATGCGAAACGATTCGCCACAGTGCATCCAACCGGCGCAGGTAACTTGTCCAACCCCTCGTCGTTAATGTCTCATCGGCGGGCGGAACCCTCCTTAGCAACGCAGCGGACCGGCGGGACGCCAGCCTCCGTTCTGAAGCTTCGGCCCGACAGGCCAGCGCTCCCAAGAAAAATGGGTTGCGGCTACAGCAATTCCAGCGTGCGTTGCAGCTCCGCGTCCGTGTTGTAAAAATGCGGCGAGAAGCGGATGTAGCTTTGTCCTTTGCGGTCCGCGCGCAACGACGTCACAATGCCGGCGTCCGTCAATTTTTTGTGCAACGCCGTGAGGTCTTTGCCCACCTTCGCGGCTGAAGCCGCTTCGGCGAGGCTGGAGCCCGCCTGATAAAAGGAAATGATCCCGCTGGCGTTTTCAATTTTCGCATCCGCATTCAAAACCGTAAAACCTTTTGCCTGCAAGGCCGGCACGAGCCGCGCGCGTTTGCGCAGCAGTTCGGCGGCGATGTTTTCGATGCCGATTTCCGCCACGAGTTCCATGGCGGCAATCAGACCGATCAGTCCGAGCAGATTGTGCGTGCCGGCTTCATATTTCGTCGCGTCTTTGCGGAAAACAATTTGTTCCTGCGCGACGAAATTCGGGCAGCGCACGTTATGCCAGCCGTAAACCGGCGGGTTCAGTTTTTCCTGCAACTCGCGCCGGACATAAAGCAGGCCCGCACCACAGGGGCCGAGCAGCCATTTGTGCGCGTCGGCGGCGAGAAAATCCACGTGCTCGACCGTCGTCGGAAACGCGCCGAGCGTTTGAATTGCATCAACACAAAACAAAATTCCGCGTGCGCGCAAAAATTTGCCGATGGCCTGAAAATCAATGCGATAGCCGCCGATGAAGTGGCAGGACGCGAGCGCGACGAGCCGGGTGTTTTCGTCCACCTGCCCCATCACGTCCACCGGGCGGATGATGCCGAGGCCGCGCGTATTGAGCAGGCGGACTTCGACGCCACGTTCGGCCAGTGCCATCCACGGATAAACGTTCGACGGGTAATCGTCGTGATAAATGAGGATGTTATCACCCCTGCGAAAACTCAGCCCGGCGGCGACAAAACTCAGCGCGAGCGAAGTCGGCCCGACGAGGGCGACTTCCTCCGGCTGGCAATTCAACAATCGCGCCCCGAGCTGGCGCGCATCGTTCAAGCGGTGCAGAACGAAGGCTTCCTGATCTCCCAGTGTGCCGCGCTGGGCGCATTCGGAAACCGCTTCGGCGACGCGATGCGGCAACGGGCAAACCCCGGCGTGCGCGAGGAAAATCTTGTCGCGGGCGACGGGAAATTCACGTTGGCGAAGTTCCTCGTTCGCGTGCAGTTCAGTCAATGTCATGCGGCGAAAGTAATGGGCAACCGTCCGGCGCGCAAAGCGGAATTAAAATCCTTTCAGAACATTAGAAAGGTCACTGTGTGGACCATAGAGGCCAGCCCAGAACTGGATTACTTTGTAGGCGATCAGCAACGCGACCAGCATATAAACGAGCCGTGGCATCCAGGTGGCGAAGGCGTTCAGCTTGCGCGTGCCGTCCTCATTGTAGATCCGGCTGATTTGGCGGAGCGAATCATCCAGTTTACCGCTGACCTCGCCGCTGGCGTAAAGGTTGGCGAAGGTTCCCGGGAACAGCGGGCAGAGGCGCACGGCCTCAGACGGCATTTGGCCGGCAACCACGCGCGGCTTCCAGGCGGTGACCGCCCGACGTAAGGCCGGCGAGCCGCTGGCTGTGGCAGCCAAGTCCCAAGCTTCAAAGATGTTGACCCCGGCGCTGATGAGCGCTTCGAGCGCCGCGGCGAGCCGGGACAGGGCAAGGTAATGCCGTGCCGTGCCGAGGATTGGAACCGGTCGTAACAGGGATTCCATTATGGCCCGCCAGTTTTCGCCGTGTTTGCTTTGCGAGGCGTAAATCATCAAGGCGACGGCGCCATAAAATGGTGAGAGGATGAGTGCAGCTTTGGCAAACAGGAGGGTCAGGCTGGCGTTGAATTGCGACGCGGCGAACGGAAGCACAATTAAAAAAATGAAGGCGGCAAAATGAATCAATCCGACGGGATAAATAAGTTGGGCGATCACCTGCTTGATGACGCGGGCGCGGTCGTTGTAGTAATCGGCGAGCATGCGGAAACAGGTATCGAGCCGGCCGCTTTGCTCGCCAGCCGTGATCAACGCCAGGTCGAACGCGGGCAGCCAGTCGAGGGCCTGCAATGATCCGGCCAGCGTCGCGCCCCTGGCGAGTTCATCGAGCAGGCGTTGCAGCGGCTCGTGGAACGAAGGAGCAGGAGGGTTGCGTTTGATTTGCTCCAATGCGCGAACGATGGGGATTCCGGCGGCCGTGAGCTGGCCGAGTTGGTGATACAACTCGGCCCGCTGGGTGAATTGGCGGGGGGTGACAATTAGCGGCATAATCCCGCCTCGCGGGACCGGCAGCGGTCAGGCCGCGACGCGATCCAGGCTGGCCTTGAAATCGCGCCGGCTTTTGGCGCCAACCATTTGCTCGGCGATTTCGCCCTTGTTAAAAAGCAGCAGAGTGGGAATGGCGCGGATGCCGTACTCGGTGGCGAGCGACTGATGTTCGTCAATGTTCACTTTACCGATTTTCACCTTGCCATCGTATTCGTCGGCCAGTTCATCGAGGAGCGGCGCGATCATTTTGCACGGGCCGCACCACTCGGCCCAGAAATCAACAAGCACGGGCACCGGCGATTGCAAAACCTGCTGCGCGAAATTGTCCTGCGTGAGCGTAACGATTAATGGAGAAGCCATACGTCAAATGGAATAGTTTTGGACACGAGAAACAATGCGATCAAAACCGGCCATCAGCTGATGGCACTTTTAAGGATCAGGAACATCCAAACCACCGTGCCGGCGGCAAATAATCCAGCCACAACCGCGGCGATGACCAGAATGTTGTCGAGCGCGCCAATCGTGGGAGCGGCGGCGGGCGCCGCTCTTTGAACCGCCGGAGCGGAGCGTGTTTGAGCTACGGGCGCAGCAGCGGTAGCAGTAGCGGCTCGTGGCGCGGCAGCAGTAGGTGCCGATGGAGCTTTTGCCGCGCCGGTTGACAATGGTACCACGCTGGGAGCGCCGGTGGGGCCGCCGGGCGGCAGCGTCGGCAGTTTGATGGTCGGCGCCGTGGATGGTTTCGGCGGCAAATTGATTCGGACGGTCTCTTTTTTGGGCTGGACCTTGCCGGTTTCTTTTTTTACCGGGGGCACAGCACCGGCAGGCGCGCCTGGAATGTTCGAAGGAATGTCAGCCATAGTATTTAGTGGTTCAAGATAAACGGCGGACGGCGGCTGTCAAACTTAATTCTGGAAACATGGGAGAACGGCTGGCACACCACCCTGCCATCAAGTCTTTTCCTCAATCAATTCACGCCGCGCGCCGCCGAGCAATTGTTCGACGAAACCGGTCGAATAAACGCCACGCCGGAAATTCGGGTCCTGCATGATGGCTTGCTGGAAGGACACGGTGGTTTTGATGCCGGTAATCATATATTCGGCGAGTGCACGGTTCATACGATCCATCGCCTCACGCCGGTCTTTGCCCGTGGTGATAAGCTTGCCAAGCATTGAGTCGTACATCGATGGGATCGTGTAACCCGCGTAAGCGTGTGTGTCCACGCGCACGCCGCGGCCGCCGGGTTGAAAATACATCTCAATCCGTCCGGGGCTGGGACGGAACTCGTCAAACGGATCTTCGGCATTAATGCGACATTCGATGGCGTGACCTTTGATTTGAATGTCACTTTGCGAATGTTGCAGCGGCTCGCCCATCGCCAGCAGGATTTGATAGCGCACGAGATCAATGCCCGTGACTTCCTCTGTGACCGGGTGCTCGACTTGAATCCGCTTGTTGACTTCGAGGAAATAAAAATTGCCGTGATTGTCCACGATGAATTCGATGGTGCCGGCGTTGGTATAGTGTGCGGCCTCGGCGATTTTCACGGCGGCCTTGCCGATTTTGTCGCGCAATTTGCGGAATTTATACTCGAGCAATGGCGACGGTGCTTCTTCGATAAGTTTTTGGTTGCGGCGTTGAACGGAACAATCACGTTCGCCCAGATGAATAATGCGGCCTTTTTGGTCACCGAGAATCTGAATTTCGATATGATGCGGATTCTCGATGTATTTCTCAATATAGACCCCGGAATTGCCAAACGCTTTTTCCGCTTCGCTTCGCGCCGTGTGATAACCTTTCACGAGCGAAATGTCATTATGCGCCACACGCATCCCGCGTCCGCCGCCGCCAGCAATGGCTTTGATCATCACCGGATACCCGATGTGTTTGGCGATGGTCAGGGCCTCCGGTTCTTTTTCAACGACGCCATCCGATCCTGGCGGTAAGGGCACGCCGGCTTTTTTGGCCAATGCACGGCTGACCGCTTTGTCGGCCAGTGCTTGCATCGTGCGCGGATTGGGGCCGATAAAACGAATGTTGCAACTCTCGCAAACCTCGGCGAAATGCGCATTTTCCGAAAGAAAACCGTAGCCGGGATGAATCGCGTCCACATCCGTGACCTCCGCTGCGCTGATGATGCGGTCAATGCGCAAATAACTTTCCGCCGCCGCCGCTTTGCCAATGCAAATGGCCTCATCGGCCAGTTGCACGTGCATGGAATTGGCATCCGCTTCCGAATAAACGGCCACCGTGCGGACGTTCAATTCTTTGCAAGCGCGGATGATCCGAACGGCTATCTCGCCGCGATTGGCGACCAGAATTTTTTCAAACATGGGCTTTCAGTGAAAGCAAACAGGATTAACGAATGTTTCCGGCGCCGAAGTCAGGCCGGCCGCACTTTGAACAACGGCTGGCCGAATTCCACCGGCTTGGCGTTTTCCACCAGAACCTGAGTGATCACGCCTTTGACTTCAGCTTTGATTTCATTCATCACTTTCATCGCTTCGATAATGCATACGACGGATTCGGGACTTATTTCGGTTCCAATCTCAACGTAACTCGCGGCCTCAGGGGACGGTGCGCGATAAAAAGTGCCAATCATTGGCGATTTGACCTCAATTTCGTTCGTGGCGGGAATCGGTGGTGTGCCAACCGGTGCCGATGGGACGGCGATAGGCAGTAAAGCTGGAGCGCCGCCACCAGCTATTGGTTCATCATACTGAACGACAGGTCCCCCGCCGTTGGAACCACGTTTAAGCCTGATTTTTGAATCCTGACGTTCCAGCTCGAACTCCGTAATGGAATTCTTCTTCATCAGGTCAACGATGGCTTTAATATCTTTTATATCCACAGTACGTTTTCGTTAAAGTAAATTCAAATTCCCGTTTTTAATCTAAAATAACCCAAAAAACAGCATCCCAAGTGTGACTATTCTTAACCGATTATTACGTCGAATTAAATCCTAACCATTTGAATGATTATCGTCAAGTCGCAAAATAGAAAAATTTAAATCAAATAAAAACCGCTTAAAATGCAATAAAAATACAGTTTTATGACTGTTTTTTATTAACTTTAACGTCAACGGATGCTTCTAATGCCAAAATATAAGATTTTTGTCCAAAGCCAGTGATTTGTCCGCAACAAACCGGCGCAATGAGCGATTTGTGTCTGAATTTTTCTCTCGCATGAACGTTTGAGAGGTGGATCTCAATGGTCGGGACTCCTACCGCCGCAATTGCATCCCGTAGCGCAATGCTGGTATGGGTGTAAGCAGCGGCATTGATGACAATCACGTCAAACTTCCCCTTTGCCTGCTGAATCCAGTCAACCAGCTCGCCTTCCAGATTGGATTGCCGGAACTCAATCCCCACCTTCAACTGTGCGGCACGTTCACGCACTTTTGCCTCGATGTCAGCCAAAGTCACGCGGCCATAGACTTCAGGCTCGCGTTGTCCCAACAGATTCAGATTCGGCCCGTTGAGGAAGAGAATTTTCATGTGCGGTAGGCAGAATAACCGGTCATCAGATGTTTGTCGATTTGAATTCCGGTCGGGGCGAGCAGAAAGCCTAACAAGATGAAAGCCGTCCAAGCCAGTGCCGGAACATAGAGGCTAAACTCACCAAACCCCTGGATAAACCAGGCCCATACTCCAAGAAAAATGGCGAAGCTTGCCGGATCACCAGAGCGCCAAACGCGCCGCACGATCGTCAGCAATGAAAGCACAATCCAGGCTCCGTAAAGTGTTCCGCCGACAATGCCCGAATCCGAAAATTGTTCGAGGTAGTCATTATGCGCCAGGCGGGCCATTTCGGCGGTGGGCGATTTGAGTTGTGCGTAAGGCCGTTGAAAAGTGCCCGGGCCCGTTCCCACCAGCGGATGCATGAATGTGGTTTCCACCGCCGCGTGCCAGTAATCAAACCGTGCGCCGATACTGGTTGCGCCGGCGGCAAAGTAACTATGGAATCGCACGGCGAAAACTCCCAGTCCGATCACAATGACCGCAGTCAAGGCCGCCCATTTCAACCGCGTCGGCCACTGCAGGCGAAACAAGCATGCGCCGCCAATCGCCACCGCAATCAGCCAGCCCAGCTTTGAGCCGGTCCAAAAAAATGCCGCGCCACCCAGAAAAATGGTGAGTGTGATTACCACCGCGCGAATGGATGATCGCAGCCGTTTTGTGCTGTTGAACGCCAAATTGAGCGACATTGGCAGTAACAGCAGAATCAAGCCCGCCAGGGCATTGGGATAAACCAGCGTGCCATAGACGCGCCCTTTGGCAAACTTGGCAAGGATGGCTGGATTCGGCACGTCCATGCCATTGGTGGTGACGATGGCCCCGTCGCGTTTCATCTCCACAAGCAGTTCTGGCGGAAGGTTTGTCCAACCGGTGCGTCCGCCTTCCAACAACATTTGCCGGCTTTGCGGGAACTCAAACAGCCGCTGGTTGATTCCCCGAACAAGGCAAAATGCAAACGCCGCCAGCAACCCGACAAGCAGCCAATGCCATGCGCGTTCGCGTCCCAAAACCAATGCGCCGATGAAATAGCAGGCGAGGCATCCGGCAAACTGACAAAGCGTCGTTGCGGTGAGATTGCCATCCACAGTTTGCGTGGCTGAAAGAAGCTGCCAGCCGAACCATAGCAACGGCAGCAACCAGAGCCAGCGCGTTCCCGGCCAGCGCGGCCTGCTGGCGAACACAAACACTGTGCCCGTCAGTGCCAGCGGCAACAAAATCCAGTTGCCCCAATGGGTGGGCCAGGCGTCCGTCCAAAATTCGGAAGGTGAAGCTGGCGGCGTGATTTTTTGGTCGAGGATGACCGGATTGCCGAACTTCAAAATCGCCAGACCGAGAAATAGTCCGAATACGAGCGCATAAAACCCGGTTCCGGTGATTTTTTTTTCAGACTTCATTGCGAGATTTTGTTCGCAACCGGTTAAAAACGAAGTTTGAGCAGGCTTACTTCCAGCGCCAGTGCTTCCTGCACGTTGGTGTGCAACAACCGCTGGGTTTGCTCCAGGGTTTGCATATTTTCCAATGCCTGCCGCGGCGTAATGCGCCGGGCGACGGCTTCCGCGCCGGAAATTTCAGGGAATTTCAGCAGGCTTCCGCCGGCAGCGAGCGTGCGCAGCCACACGTCGCGCAACCACCACTGCACGAGCAAAAGCGCCTCCGCCCGCTGGCGACGATATTCCGCTTCGATGGCCGCGGCCAGTTCGTCCTCCCACTTTTCGCGCAGTTCTTTTTCGATTTCATCGTGCTGCTGCAATGGCGAGCGCGCGGTCAGGGTCTCTTCCACCCGCACCCGGATTTCGCCGAGCCTTTGCAGCAGCGCGTCGAGCAGCCGGTAGCGCCCCAGCAAACTTTTTTGTTCATTGGCCGCCAGGGCGTCGAAATGCGCGAGCCATTCCACTTGCGCCGGGTCAAGCGGGCGGGTGCCTTCGCCGAAAAAATTCAGGCGCAGACAGCGCGACAAAATTGTTTCCAAAATCCGCTGCGGCTCGGTCGAAAGCAGAATCAGAACCGACTTGCCGGGCGGTTCTTCAAGCGTTTTCAAGAAAGCATTGGCGGCTTGAACATTAAGCCGGTCCGCTCCCGCGATGACCGCCACCTTGTATTCGGCCTCGGTGGGTTTGAGTTGGATTTCGCGCATCAACTCGCGCGTTTGCTCGACGGTGACGATGCGCGATTTGGACTCAGGCCGCGCCCAATGCACGTCAGCATGGGTATCGTGGTCAATTTTCCGGCAGCTCAAACAGACGTCGCAGCAATCGGTCGTCACGCCGCCGGCTTTGACGGGGTTCTGGCAGTTCAGCGTTTTGGCCAGCGTGCGGGCGAGCGATTCCAACTCTTCGAGCTGATCCCCGGCGAACAGGTAGGCGTGGCCGAGCCGCCCGCGGGCGAGCGAACGCTGGAGCAATTCGACGCCTTGCGTCTGTTTCGCAAAATGTTTGAAGGCCATGCGTGTTTTGAAAATTGCAGGCTGGTGCCCACGGAGGGGTCGAAGCCAAACTAGAGGCGTTCGTGACCCTGCGTAAATCTGCGCCGTGACACCATGAACACATGAGATTTTGCACCTTTGCCAGGTGACGGTCAAGACACTGAATCGCGCGGTAGTGCCCTAATTTGAATCTTATGACCACCAGCGCGCCGCGCACCGCGCCAAGCAGCGCGAGTACGAACGGCTGGTTTTCCGCCAGCGCGGCGGCAAGTTGCTCGCAGCCGCGCGTCATAAAGTTTTGCTCACCGGCAAATTAAAACGATTTCGCGCGAATGGTAACCAAGCATGAATCAAGTCACTTGTGCCGCTGGAAGGGCGGATGGCACAAACATGCTGGAATAAAACCTTGAACCGCTTCGTTCGTGGTGTTATCGCAAACTGGAATTTCACAATCACAATCCCGATATGCAAAAACCGCGCCTGAATTTCTGGCAAATCTGGAACATGAGCTTCGGCTTCCTCGGCATCCAGTTCGGCTGGGGCCTGCAGATGGCCAACATGAGCGCCATTTACAGCTACCTCGGGGCGAACGCCAATGCCTTGGCCATCCTGTGGCTGGCCGCGCCCGTCACCGGCGTGCTCATCCAGCCCTTGATCGGGCAATCCAGCGACCGCGTCTGGACGCGGCTGGGCCGGCGGCGTCCGTTTATTCTGGGCGGCGCGATTCTCGCGTCGCTGGCCCTGGTCTTGATGCCCAATTGCCCGTCGGTTTGGATGGCGGCGGGACTGCTCTGGGTGCTGGACGGAACCATCAATGCCAGCATGCAGCCTTTCCGGGCATTGGTGGCGGATAATCTTCCCGAAGAACAGAACGCCCAGGGTTTCGCCATTCAATCCCTGTTCATTGGTCTGGGCGGAACCATCGCTTCGGCTTTGCCCTGGATGATGACCAACTGGTTTGGCGTCACCTCGGAAGGCGCGGGGCAGGGACATATCCCCAATTCCGTCCGGCTCTCGTTTTACATCGGCGCCGTGGCGTTCATGGGCGCAGTACTCTGGACGGTTTTCAGCACCAGGGAATATCCGCCCTCCGATTCCGAACTGGCCGCCATCCGGGCGCGGAAATTTGATTGGACGCTCGGCCTGGGCCAAATCTTCGCGCTGGTTTTTCACCTGCCCCGACGGATGTGGGAACTAGGACTGGTTCAGTTCTTCACCTGGATCGGGATGTTCGCGATGTGGGTTTATTTTCCCCCGGCGGTGGCCCGAAATATTTTCCATGCCTCGCCCGGCTCGGTGGAAATGGAAGCCTCCGGTTCCTGGTCGGGCTTCTGTTTTGCCGCGTATAATGCCATGTGCTTCATTTTTTCATTCGTGCTGCTGTGGGGCACGAAATATACCGGCCCCAAGCTGATGCACATTCTCTGTCTGGCCGTGGGGGCGCTGGGGCTGGCGACGGTTCCGCTGACTTCCGACAAATACCATCTGTTGATTTCCATGACGGCCATTGGCATCGCGTGGGCGAGCATTCTATCCATGCCTTACGCCATGCTGGCGCCCGCCCTGCCGAAGGAAAAAATCGGGGTCATGATGGGAATGTTCAATTTGTTCATCGTCCTCCCGCAGATTGCCGCCTCCAGCCTGCTGGGATGGATCCTGAAAAGTTATCTGCACAGCGAACCCATGAATGCACTCGTCCTGGGCGGCGCGAGCATGGGGCTGGCCGCCCTGCTGACGTTGGTGGTGGTGACCTTCAAGAAAACCGGCGGGGAACCCGGTTGATGAACCATTCAGGCTCAATCGGGACTGGAAAAAGGACTTGCAAACCTGTAGAGAGGGAAGAGAATCACGAAAAGACCCACGCTGGGCGTGGGCAAGAACCCAAATGGGAAAATCCCAGTAACAATCTATTGGACCCCCTGGACCCCTTTACGACCGGCTGTGGAGAGAGATGAAAACCGACAAAGCAATTCGGGTTGGGTTCATCAGCAAAGTCTTCATTCTTCTGATTCGATTTGTCGATCTGATTCAGGGGAGCATCTTGAAGAACTATGCTGTATTTTCTTATATCGTCCGCTACGCTCCGCAAAAGCTCGGCGCGGACGCCTGCTATTATAGGGCTTTCAAAGAGTTACTGATTGCTTGTCACCGCGTTCCCGCCTACAGGGATTTCCTGCGGAAGCGCGGTTGGTCCTGCGTATCCTCCGACCCGAAAGAGATTCTCAGGTCCCTGCCTCTCACGGATAAATCGGATTACATCCTGGCTTACAGCACTGAGGAAAGATGCCTCGACGGGAGTTTCTTCTCTAAAGGGGTTGTCATTGATGAATCCTCCGGGGCTACCGGGATTCCCTATAATTGGGTGCGGAGCGAAACCGAGCGCGAAATCGTCAAGAGCCTGATCGGAGTTTACTTGAGGTATTGTTTCGGCGACAAAAAGTTCATTGTGCTGAACATGTTCAGCATGGGAGCCTGGGCAACGGGTTTCAACATGGCGTTGGCGGCCCAATCCTTGGGCGTCGTGAAATCCACGGGGCCTGATGTGGACAAAATCCTCCGAACCCTTGAGTTTCTCGGAAGCAAGTACCCATACATACTCAACGGTTATCCGCCCTTTCTGAAATACCTCTTCGATGAAGGAGAGCGGAGAGGGTTCAATTGGCAGGCATACACGATCCATGGTCTCGTCGGCGGCGAAGGAATGTCAGAAGGACTGCGTGATTATCTGCTCAAGTACGCCAAGACTGTTTACTCCGGTTATGGCGCTTCGGACTTGGAAATTGGCATGGCGGGGGAGAATCCATTGACGGTGATGATCCGAAAACTCTGTTTCAAGGATCTGTCCTTGAGAAAAACTATCTTCGGAGACGAACATCGCTTGCCGATGCTCTTTCAGTATAACCCACTGGACCATCTGGTCGAAATCATCGACCACGAGGTGGTTGTGACCATCAGCAAGCCTTGGACCCTTTCCCCACGGATCGGTCATGTCCTAACGCTTTGTTGCTGGCAGGAGGGGAAGGCAAACGGCGCTTTATTTAGAGCTTATCCGTAAATAGAGTTTCATGTTAAAGTCAGCACATACGCCAACAAATCAAAGCCGCCGCGCATTGCAGCAACGCCAGAAAATTGGCCGCGGTCTTTTCATAGCGCACCAGCAG
>Ga0224553_1000115_pt1 | contig 39557 bp, 30 predicted proteins | sample 714S21014metaG_FD_179897 | JGI IMG/M metagenome (GOLD analysis project Ga0224553, IMG submission 179897) | Peat soil microbial communities from Stordalen Mire, Sweden - 717 S2 10-14 | ecosystem: Environmental > Terrestrial > Soil > Wetlands > Peat | place: Sweden: Norrbotten County, Stordalen... | reverse complement strand
ACGAACAAGGTGGGTTACTATATCACCACGACCAACTGACCTCGTCCAGCGTGTTGAGTGATTCATCGGGCAACCAAAAGGAAGTGAACGCCTATTATCCTTTCGGGCGGACGCAGACGGCCAGCCCGCAGGCGGGCTTCCAGGTGTCGCGCCGGTTTACGGGGCAGATACTGGACGCGGAAACCGGCCTTTACTATTACAACGCCAGATATTACGACCCGGAATTGGGCCGGTTTATTCAGGCGGATACAAAGATTCCAGACCTCAGCAATCCGCAAAGCTATAACCGTTACAGCTATTGCCTCAATAACCCGTTACGCTATACTGACCCGGATGGCCACGGTTTCTGGAGCACCGTCGGTTCGTTTTTCAACGCGGAGACATACAAGAGCTCTGGCCAGTTGATGGTCATGCACGACTCGTTTGGCTGGAGGTGCGTGGAAATTCCGGTGGCCATTGGGGGCATGGCAATAGCAACGGCGGATAATGTGTTAAATGTCGTGTCACTAGGCGGCAAGGGAGCCGCAGAGGGCGCAGGAAAGGAACTGATTAAAGTTGCCGAAGGACTTGGAAAAGAAGAAGGAGAGAAAGCAATTGTAAAAGCTGGAACCAAGTTAGAGGAACGGGCAAAAGAATTACATGGTGTTCTTGATCCTCGCGCACAACGAGCAAGAACAACAGCAGTAACCGAAACGGAGGAGGGTGTAACAGTCGTTAGTTCCAGTGAGAGGCGGCTTGCACCCGCACAGCGCGCACAACTTAGGCCCGGTGAAATTGAAGGTGTAGGTGAGGGACATGCTGAAACAACCGGCGTCGATGCGGCAAAGAAGGCAGGGCTTACACCGACCGCAACGGGGGCTAGTCGGCCAATATGTCCGGAATGTGCGAAGACTTTGGAGGAACAAAATGTCAAGGCTGTCAGCCCCTTAAAGTAACCCTAAAGAGATGGTGATTATGCCGAGTTTAACTTATAGCAAAGAAGTAACACAGCATCAGTTGGAATTGCTGCCAAGCCGTAGCCGTGTTGCCTTTGGATTATCCTGTTGCGAACGGATGCTTCCGAATTACATGGCGTTCAAGCGAGAGGTAAAATGGGGAGACGAGCAGCCGTTAAGAAAAGCGCTTGATGAGTTGTGGAAGCACGTCGAGGGCGAAACTATGGATACGGCAAAAGTCAGAAGTTTGACGAAAGAGTGTGAAGTTGTCGCCCCCGATTCTGAGAACTTTACGGCACTGCTCACGACTGCGGCCCAAGATGCCTGTTTTGCAATTTGCAGCGTTTTGGATTACGTGTTGCAAGAAAATCCTGAGCGAATTGCCAAGGCATCATCCTTTGCAATAGACACGTTAGACCTCTACATTCAAGAACTACAGGATGGATTTTCAAATACCCCAACCTTAGTGTCAAACACCCCAGAGCGTCAAGAACGGATTAGATTGCACCCACTCATGCAATGTGAACTTGCGCGTCAGGATGCCGACCTCAAATTGTTGGCAAGTAATCCCGATTTGAAGTCGCTTAAATCTCAGTGGCGCGCTCCCAGCAAAAGCAATATTGATCTCTGATTGGACTAAATATGTCTTCCGCCACAATTGATATTATTATTGAAACTGGCCTTGCCTCGATTTGGTGGACAAGCGTTGGGGTGATTCCGGCTTGCTGGCCTTGGCAAAAAAAGATATAGTTGTCGGCAACAAATCGTTCTTTGAAAATTTGACGTGAGTCTGGCGCGCGCTTGTGGAAATGGAACAACCAGACGCCGACCAACCTTCAGGTGTGGATCGGGAACATCTACGAGGAAAAAGGCGGCAAGAAGTTGTTCCATGTTTATGCCGGAGACCAACTGGTTTGCACGTTTGAAACCAACTCGGTGCTCTATGGCGGAACCGACACGAACAAGGTGGGTTACTATTATCACCACGACCAACTGACCTCGTCCAGCGTGTTGAGTGATTCATCGGGCAACCAAAAGGAAGTGAACGCCTATTATCCTTTCGGGCGGACGCAGACGGCCAGCCTCTCAAGTTACCCTTGAGACACAAAGTGGCACAAAAACGCGCGTAGATTTTGCTACAAAAGACCAATTGGGGCAGATTGGATTAACTGAGGCTAAATCGTCTCAAACTGCTAGATTGACACCAAATCAGGCAAAAGCATTTCCTGAAATTGAACAAACGGGAGCAACAGTTAAGGGTGTGGGCAAGCCGGGATTTCCAGGTGGAACACAAATACCGCCTACAAAAGTTGATATTGTGAGGCCGAATCAATAGCCATGAAAATCACCGATCAAGTTATTGCATATCTGAAAGGTTCGCCACCGGACGATGGTCGTTCCGTAATTGAATTGTCGCATAAAGACAGTCCAGTCATTCGGCCATATTCGGAAGGTTTGCATGTCTGTTACTTGGTGGATAAGGGACAGACTTACGAATACATCCAGAATCGCCATTTGGAGGAGGATGGAATCAGCCCTGACGAATTACATCAGATTGGACTGCGGAATCTGAAGGGTCTGATTGCCCAAAGAAACGCCAAGGTGCAGCCGCATGGCAACGTGTTTGCTTTTCTAGCAGGAGGCGACTTCGAGGCAAGCATCATGTTGTTGGACGAATTTTGGGAGGGTGAATTTCGGAAGTTCGTCACCGGCAAATTGGCAACAGTTATACCAGCGCGCGACGTGCTGGCATTTTGCGATGCTGATTCAGCGAATGGAATCGCCGAACTACAAGAGGTAATCAATCGTGTTTGGCCGACAGGCAATCATTTGGTTTCCAACAATATCTACGTTCGGCAACCGACTGGCTGGCGAGTATTGTTGCTTCCCCGATGAACCCGATTACTAATTCGGAACATTTCACTCGTTCCCTATTGAGGAATGAATGACGGTCACCGACTATGCCACTTGCTACAATAGACTTCATTACAGAAACTCCGGAGACCGGGGAATTCGCTTTGATATTAGTTGAAGATGGTCCTTGGCCTAATAAAGACGCTAACTGGAACGAATGTCTTTCCAGAATTCAAAATCGAATCTACGATGCCATAGACATTGCAATAGATGGTCATTTAGCAGCGAAGCACCCTAATTCAAAAGGCAGAAGCGTGCGGGTTCAAATTGATTCTCCAAGCGGGCTGCCTCCTGCTTTGGCAAAACTGGTAGCCAGAATGAAAGAACACATCGAAAAGGATGCTGAATACAGTAAAGCAATCAAGCAATCCCGATTCGTTCAAAATCTTCGCATAAGCACCGGCCACGAGATGGGGCGTTTCAAAAAGTGATATTGTGTAGAGTGAAGCCAACACAGACATTGGTTATACAGATTGGAAACGAGTTGGGGAAACCTCTCCTTCTTCTTGGCATTTACATAGATGTGGAGTTTTACATAAGCGGTCAACATCGCTATGGATTTCGATTCGGCCCCACAGACCACAATGGACGGCTCCGCATTACATATTCAGATGTTGAAACAAAGCGAGCAATAGAAGCTAAAATTTTTTTGATGGATTACAACACACCGCTGGATGATTGTGATGACTGTCTAAAAGTAAAAATACCATCGGCTGATGAATTGAAAAAGGCATACGAATGGAACACCAAATGGTTTGCAGACAAAGCATCTGAAGATGCAAAAGGATGGCTTAATGCCGCGAACGGCAAAATTAAAGCAAACGAAACTTCTGTCAAATTGCATGGAATAGAAACAATCGTTTCTGTTCCATGTTCGGTTGTTTGACAACAAAGAGAGCCGCCTGATACGCTTTTGGGGCAACTCTTATGAACACGCCGCCAATTGTCGAGCATACACCGCGGAAGCCATCAGGCTTTGATCCGGGACTCAAATGCCTTGCTGCCGTGTTCATCTTCGTTGTGGTCGTTCGGGTTCTTCTCACGTTGGCCAACAAAACAGGGTCCCGTGAAATCGTTGGCATCGGACTTATTGGCGCGTTCTTTGGTTTGATAGCTCTTATCGTCACATCATGCGTTGTCTGGTCGCGCAGAGCAACATCACCACGACCTGCAAGACGGTGGGCACTTATGATTGCGATTACATGGGCATTTCTGCAACTTCTCGTTTGCTTGCTGATAATGCTTCAAATGTTGCCACGAGCTTTGAGTGAAACAGACCGGCCTGCCACTGAAATAAATCGCAAGACATTTTCAATAACGTTGCCGGGTAACTGGATTGAGGACACAAAAAGAGACACGTATGATCCTGATTCCCTCGTCTTTTTCGACGGCCCGGAATCCGCCCTTTTTTCTGTCATCGTGGGTCAGAAATCAGCCGGCTCTTCAGTTGATACTATGCTGGATAATCAAAAGGATTCCCTTAAAAGAAAGATCGTCAATGCAACAATTATCCCCATTACAAAATGGTCAAATTTTGACGGCAAAGGCTTTCAGATGGAAGGAAAGATTCAGGGGATTATAAACGGGCGCGTCACGGTTTTTGGATTTGAGAAGGGTGACAATGTTTGCATTGTCGAGGAGTGGGCAACTCCTGGTGACTACAAAACTTATGCCAAGGATTTTGAGAAAATCCGGCAGACGTTTCGACTACATGATTGACAAATTATTCAGTTTTACAAAACGATTGTTTCAATTCAATGCTTAATGATTGAAACATGAGCACACAAATGAAACTAAAATCAATTTTCACGCTTATTGTCGTCCTAGGCAGCGCGCTGACCTCGCAACTGGCGTCCGCGCAAGGCGTGGTCAATTTCTCCAATACTAACGCTGTCAGCATCAGTTCCCAGGCGGTAGGAGACGAGCAAATGAATCTATTCTTCACCACAGGCAACAACGCAGGGGGTTATACCTTCAATAGCTTCGCGCTGCTGCTCGCAGCCAACCCAAATGCCGCAGGCGTGCAAACATATGCAAATCTTGACTTAACCTATGGGGACATCCTTAATGCCTTTAGCGGGGATTCAGCAAATCATGTTGTGTCAGCAACGGGGGGGTATGATGTGTTTACGCCTGATTCAGTTGATGCTCACACCTCATTTTTAGCCGCCAACACGACTTATGAAATAGTCTTTTTTTGGTTTGGGGGAAATCCGTTGAATATAAGTTCCACAGATACTTTGCCAACTTCAACCGATGGCTGGAGCTATGGCGGCGCAACATTTCCTTTTGATTCCTCGTATGTATTTAACGGCAGCCCGGTCTTTGCCATCACTGCCACACCTGTAACGGCGGTGCCGGAACCTAGCACTCTGGCTCTCGCCGGTCTCGCCTGTCTTGCGGCGTGCTGGCGGTCAAGGAAGTAGCCGGGACGAAAGGCGCGCACTACATAAAAACGTCAATACGGCGAATTTTATCTTGTCCAAAAAAAATCGAGTCGCGCGCTGTCGCTGCGGGCAATTATACGGCAGCGGCGAAAAACTCAAGGTATTGCTCGCCCTGTGCCCTCTGCGCTCCACCTAATACCATTCTCCAAGTTATTCATCGCCGACCGAAGGCGGCTCCAAAAGCCAGCCACAGGGCGGTGGTGAATAACTTGGCCGCCGTCGTCGCCAGCGAACCGATTCCCGCTGACACTACGGCTGGCAGACGTTTTGCCGCAGCGTCGATACGGTCGTTTCCACCGCACCCCGCGAGGGTTAAGTCAAGGAAACCGGCGACGCTGACGGCTCGTGTTCAGAAGTCTGAGAGAACTTTGCCCCGTGAGGGCCACCGTATTAGTTCGACTATGAACCGGGTCATCCCGACCAGCGCTGCCGTCACCACAAGAAAGGAATCAAAAAACATGAACGCATGGAACGAAGTCACCCACTTCGCGGGATTTGACTGGGCCAAGGATCATCACGATGTGCTGGTCTTGGATAACACCGGAAAAATCGCCGCCGAATTGCGGTTTGAACACACGGCCGCCGGTTGGTCACTGTGCCAGCAAAAGCTGGCGGCGTTTCCGCACCTGGCCATCGCGGTCGAGTCCGGCCACGGTGCGGCCATTGAGCGGTTGATGGTGCTGGGCTACCGGGTTTATCCGGTGCATCCGCGCAGCTCCAAATCGTATCGCACGCGCAAGCTGCCCAGCGGCACCAAAACCGATCGCATTGATTGCTGGGCGTTGGCAGACGCACTGCGGTTGGAGGGCGAAAGCTGGCACATGCTGAACACCCCGGAGCCACTGGTGCAACGGTTGCGGTTGCTATGCCGGGATGAAGTCGCGTTGATTGAGCAGCGCACGGCTTTAATCAACCAACTGCAACAGGCACTCTATGAGTATTATCCCGCCGCCTTGGCAGCCTTCGATGACTGGACCAGCCTTTCGGCCTGGGCCTTTGTGGCGCGGTTCCCCACGCCACAGGCTTTGGTCAAGGCGGGCAAACGCCAATGGGAAAAGTTCCTGCACACGCAAAAATTATATCATCCAGAGTGGTATCAAAAACGACTGGCGATTTTTGCCAAGGCCGATGAATTTTGCGGCCCCGAGGCGGTGACCGCTGCCAAAAGCGTGCTGGCCACCGCGCTGGTAAAGTTGTTGCAGACCTTGGAACTGCAACTGGCCAGTTATCGTTTGCTGATCACGGAGTGCTTCAAACAACATCCCGACTATCACGTCTTCGCCTCTTTGCCCGGTGCCGGCCCGAAGCTGGCACCCCGGCTGTTGGCGGAACTGGTCGCCCTGCAATCACTGGCGGATCAACCCCAAGTCTTGCAATGTCTGGCGGGCATGGCTCCGGTCAGCTATCAGTCGGGCAAGGTGTCGGTCGTGTATCTGCGCCGCCAATGCAACCGGTTCTTGCGTGCAACGCTGCACCTGTGGGTGGATTTGAGCCGACACTATTGCGACTGGGCGCGTATTTACTACGAGGCCCACAAGAAAAAAGGGCAAAGCCATGCGTGTGCGCTCCGCTGCCTGGGAATGCGCTGGCTGAAAATCCTCGCGGCCATGATCCGCAGTCACACGCCTTATGATGCCGCGCTCCATGCGCGCAGCCAACTCCAGCACGGATCGTGGGTGTTGCAGTTGCAACCCAAACTATCCATCACGAAGGATGCCAGCTAAACGCGCCGACATAAAAACAGCGGTCGGGCGGCTCGTGCTGTGCAAGCCGTTCCTCGCTACCGCTGCGGTCTGGCTTGACAGCGCCGCCCGCCGCTGTGGGTTGCGCTTAAGGTTTTGCGTTCGCAAAACCGTGCCCGGCTTTGGGCACGAAACTAACCTGAACACCGGTGAACAATTATTATGAAAAAGCACTTGCCAGCACAGAGAACTCCTTGACTTTTTCGCCGCCGCCAAGCCCTTGCTTTTAGGAACAGCGCGCGGGGAAGTGACGCTGCTTTTTGTCACTGGACAAATGAAATTTTTGGGCTATTTGATTTGATTATGGACAGCGAGCCAGGTGCTATTTTGACCGGCAGGTTGAGCGAGGCGGATTCAATTTCAATTCCGAGAGCCGCCCGCAGGCTTGGCCTCGACACCTATACGCTTTGCACGCTCATTCAACGCGAGCGTGTCCAGGCCGGGCTTTCCCCTTCAGGCGAATTTGTCATTGCCAACGAGGAATTGAACCGGCTTTTGAAAAAGGATTAACGGCATGGAGAAGCGCGAAGAAAATCCACAACACGAAGTGCCGGGCAGCGAGGCGCGACTGACGGATGGACAACTGGCCGCCTACAACGCCGCTTTCCAGACGATTGAAGGCGATCTTGCAACCATGCGGCCCGTGCGCGAGGCGTTGAGCCGGTTGGAACACGTCCAATGGGAACGGCCAGTGCCAAAGGCTTTTGCCACCCACACCACGCCGGAAGGCCAATGGAACGCGCACGCGCTGCTGCTTAAACTTTTCCGAACTGAAATTTTGCTTTGCCGCAAGGCGGACGGCGACGAATGGGCGGTGATTCAACGGCTGGTGGCTTCCCCCTACACGCAAGCCCACGGCGACACCGAGATTTTGCTGAAAGGAAATGGCCCCCGCGAGGTGGCGACCGAATACATGGGGCAAATGCGGCACACGCTGCGATTCATGGCGCGTAACGCGGAAGTCAAAGCGCAGAAAATCGTATGGGAGCAATTCCCCGACGACCATCCGGGCAAAGTCATTCGCGCCCTTTCAGAGCGATGCGACAGTGTTGCCGAAGGCACGGAAGTGATTAAACAGGCGCAAACGCAGTCCGTGCGCCAGTCGCGCGGCATCGGCATTTGATTGAGGTATGGATCAGGAACGCGAAAAATTTCTGAATTTGAGGGAGAAACCGGCGCGCGTGACCGTGGAGGAAGCGGCGTGGATTTTGCGATGCGCCGCGCACGACATTCCGATTTTGGTTTCCAACGGATTGCTCAAACCATTAGGGCATCCGGCGGACAATGCCACGAAGTTTTTCGCTTACGACACCCTTCAGGAACTGAAGCACGACATAAAATGGCTGGCCCGTGTCACCGACGCGGTAAGTGAACATTGGAAATTCAAGAACGCCCGTAAATCGGAAAACGCGGGACAGTTTTCTGCGCCAGGCGAATCAGACCGTTCCGGCAAATCCGCAATGCAACGCGCATGAATGTTCTCATTTTGCGGACACCAACGGACACCAAAACGGACACCAAACGAGTTAAAAACGGTATGGTTGGATTAAGCCGAATTAGCTTGAATAGCCAATGAAATCAGCTATATTTGAACTGCAAACGCGGGGATAAATGGCCGATTCCGACCCTCGCCTCCAATCCGAACCGTGTGTGCGGCAAGGATTTATGAAAATTGACTGGCCGGAGCTCCAGCAAAAGCTCCAGCAAAAATAGTATTGCGCACCATTGCGCGAGTATTGGCCAGTATCTGCTAACGCGGCTTCTTCGATACGAGGCATCCTTAACAACCAGGATGTCTATGAAATGCAAATACCGTCTCTTCCAACGGAACAACGGGATATTTTTCATTCAAAACAACGCGACCGGCAAACAGGAAAGTCTCCGAACGCGGGACAAGGAAGCTGCGCGACGGATTTTCAACGCCAATAACGAGGCACACCAGCAGCCAGCCATCAACCTGCAAATCGCCCGCGCGTATTTGATGGCGTGTGATCCGCTCATCGTCAAACGCACCTGGCAGCATGTCATGGAAGAGTTGGTCAAAACCAAACATGGTTCGACCCAGGAACGCTGGCAACGAGCCATCAAGGACAAGGCTCTGGATTCGATTCGTTTACTGCCATTGATTGAAACCCAGGCGGAGCAGCTCTTTCGGGTGTTGGAGAAAGGAACGGTCTCGACGAATGTTCATTTGCGCAAGTTGCACAATTTTTGTCTGTCGATGAATTGGCTGCCGTGGCCGACCATTCCAAAGAAACTATGGCCGCCGGTTCAGTTCAAGGAGAAGCGAGCCATCACATTGGAAGAACACCGCCGGATTGTGGAACGGGAGAATAACCCGGAGCGCAAGAAGTTTTACGAACTGTGCTGGCACTTGGGCGGCAGCCAGGGCGACATCGCCAATTTGAAGGCCGAGGATGTGGATTGGGAAAATCGCACCGTCAGTTTTACCCGGAAAAAGACCGGCGTTCCGGTGATTCTGCATTTGGGCGAAGAAGCATTGAACACGCTGAAAGATTTGCCAAGCGAAGGGTTGCTGTTCCCCTACCTGTCGGGAGTCCGCGCCGGCGACCGGGCAACCGAATTCAAACAGCGTTGCCGGGGGCTTGGAATCGAAGGCGTATCACTTCACAGCTACCGCTACGCCTGGGCGGAGCGGGCCAAGACTTGCGGTTATCCCGAACGCTTCGCGCAGGAAGCTTTGGGGCACAATTCCATCGCCGTGCATCGTGCCTATGCGAAAAAGGCCAAGGTGAAGCTGCCAAGCCTTGAGGAATACGAACGGAAAATTGTGCCGTTGCCAAACATGAATCATCGTGAAAATCCGGTTGGTACACCCATCAAGGAGGTCGTATGAATGTAAGTCCACTCGATGTTCTCGGACCTGTGTTCCATTTTTTGGATGAGGTCATTGCCGACGACGGAGTTTATCTCTATCTCGTATTCGTCTGGCTCTGCCTGATTCTGATTGCGTGGATACTGAGTGGCGGTTTGCGGCGGAAACAGCGGCCAGGAAATTCTGCCGTGGTCATGCCGGGCATTATCATCACCCCGCGATCCCCGGTTGAATCATCGCCACCACCACCAATCATCGGCGCTGATATTGACTCTGGAGGGGATGATGGCAGCGACTCGTCAATTGACTGACGAACACGATTATCGGCGCAGTGTGGTGTCTTGTTCAAGGGACAAAATATGTCATGCTGCTTTCATCGGCTTCGGGTGAAATCTGTGCAATGGTGACTGAGGATAAGATTCTTGCCGAAAGTGTCATCGCGGCAATAAATGAAGCGATTGTTTCCAGAGGGTGAACAGTTACATCCCACGTGTTGGCTTGCCGGCAAGTCGAAGGCTTGTCAGAAGGTACGCGAGCAAGGAGTTGCTAACGTTCGCTAAATCCCCGACTGAGTTGGTTAATGACCAGCGGTGCTCCGACCCCCAAAGTGAACGCTGCGGAAGCCGTATCTACCGTAAATATCACCGGCAACACACCCGCGCCCAATGCAATGGCTCCTCGCACCACATAGAACGACATCTTCTCATAACGCGCGGGAAGTCTTTGGTTCCGCCGGAGGCAATCGTAAGCTGCAGCGCACTCCGCTAAAACACTACCGGTCACGGCATACAGGATGTAATAATTGCTCATAACTCAAATTGCGCGAAGGATGCGCGAGAGTCGAAGGAATCAAATGGCGAGCCTTTATATTCCCAGACTGGTAGGCCAATGAAGAGGTCTTTCCCGCTCGGTATCGCCAGATAATTGCGGTGCTGCGAAAAAGCCTTCTGTGAATTCACGGAAATGGGTCAACGCACGCCGAGCCTCTTTGTTCCATTCAGCATTGGCTTGGTTCGGATCGGCATGAATTCGCCTCATTATGCCGAGGCGTCGTAGGGCAGCGCGGTAGTGATCCAAGTCGTGCCCACGCCGGTCAGTCGGACAAGAAAAAGGTGGACGCTTCGATTTGAGCCAGTGCCGAAAGGCGGTAACAATGTCATCGTCACCATAGTCCCACTTGATTTGGAAAGTTCCGAAGGTTACTTGGTTCTCAAAGACCGTGCCAGGACACCCCTCCAAATTCTGACCCAAAGACTCAGCAAAAGCTCCTTCACGAACAGGGTCAAGACGTGAAAGAACCCAAGCACCTTTACCCGATTTCCGGCTCTTCTCCAACGGCCAAAACTCAGATAGACGGCTCCTGGCTGATGGGTTTAGCGAACGCCAACGGTTTGGAAAAGGTAACGGTGGGGAGAAGTGATGCCCGGCTATGGCCAGATAGACTACCCGTGCATGCTCATTTAGCAGTGCTAAAAAACAAGATCGGCCCAGCTCCGTTTCGGTAGATTCCTTTCTCTTAATTTGAGCCAATCGAGTATTAAGCTCTGCCACGGATTTCTCAACCTCCTTCAAATCCTTTACCCCGAACTGTGCAGACTTTCCTGATACCGTCTCCATCAGTCGGCGAGCATCCCCTTCCAACTCATCAAACGCTTTGTCAATTCGACCAATGCGCTCAACGATTGGCGCCAGCGCAGCTTTTGTTCGCTCTTCAATGTGCTTCGTGAATCTCCTAAGCTCCTTTTCCACAATTACGGATTGCTGCATAGACGCTTCGGAGTCAACTATCTGGATGGTCGCCGCTTTCTTCAACAGCAATTCCCTCTGCTCGACAGCCTCCGCACTGATGCCCAAGGACATCTCCTCCGTACTAATTCCTGGAATACCTTCGTCGAGGGCTTTAATCCGCCTGACAATCTCCCGGATTCTCTCTGACTCCCTCGCGTACTCCCAAAGGCAGCAAGGCACAAGTTCTTCGATGGAAAGGCCGCTGAAATTCCATTCTTCCTTCTCGGCTTCCGTTTCCGTTTTCGCTCTAACTTTCCGTGTGGTGTCAGGTAGCATTTTGTGGTAAACTCTCAAAATCACAAAGCTCAAGAACTCCATACTCTGGGCAATCACGAACCGCGAATGACACCCGAACATCACCAGCGTCGTAGTAGCAACGCGGACGGCTGCCCGCACTCTGCTGTTTGTGCATTACGTAGTGGCCAGGGCCGCGAAATGGCGTATAGCGATAGCGCCCCGGTGAGCGGGGAAAATCACTCTCCTCAAAATAGCCAACTGGTATCCCATCCAACATGAACTTGTGCTTTGAAAGTGCCATATCGCTGAATGACGCCAATCAATATCTGAACCGCACTCACCCAATGACGCAAGAACTTTCCTACAACTTCCGGCAAACCCAAAACGCCAACCGGCATTGGCTCCAACGCGTCTGGCTGAATTCATCTTCGACAAACACAGTTAACGACGTGCCCGATGATTGCGTATCATGGCCAGTTGAATCCGGCATCCTCGCACTGTCAGAAAGTTTTCAACTGCGTCCGGTTTGGTCTGCTTCAGAATAAAATCGAACAGCAATCGACAAGTAAAAGAATTGTGGGCCGTTTTGTAATAAATTCTCCCGGCAGGCATTCGTGATGCATGGTCACGTCGAGAAATAAAACCGTTGAAAAGAATCGCTGAAATTCAATCGCTCTGCTCTGACTTTTTCGCCGGTTTGACCTCGGTCACGATGATGTTCTGAATTAAAGGCGTGCCATCAGCGGGCGAAAGCTGGTAGTTGGTTGACACCTTGGCAATGAACGCCAGTTCCTTTTTCTGCATCGCTATTTGAAGCCGTTTCAGATTTTTCCCGCTGATCAGAACTTCGTGCATGACAAAGACCAGACGGAGATGATGTTCCTTGTTTTCAATCTTGAGTTCGGCCAGCAGAAACTGATTGAACGGCAGCAGCAGGCAATGCTCGCTGGAAAGCTCAATCCGCAATCCGTCAGCCTGGGAATCACTCGACCAGCATTCGGTTGTTTTTGTGCTCATATTTTTGGTTGTGTTGATGTTTGCTTTGCTCGGTTTTTTTCAGACGGCAAATGGTGTCGGCCACCTCCTTGCCAAAGCGGAGGAGATAACCGTGAAGTTTGTCCCAAAGCTGCAAACCGGGTTGCTGATGGAAATCCCTGGCAAATTCAAACGCCAGCGGACGGTGCCCGGAACGGGCAACATTTTCCCGGAGCTGTTCCTTGTCGGGCGTGAAAATACGGATGCCGCGCCGGCCGCGCGAGATGGTCACATACCACTGCTGCGCGTTGGTCGCGGCCTTGACGGTGGAATCGGAAAACAGAACGAAATCCACCGTTTTGCCCTGTGAACCGTAGGAGGTGACGGCATAGCCGGGTAGAAATTCCCGGAAACTTTTATCCAAAACACGGCCATCGGCCAATTCAATGCCGCCGTCAGCGCGAACGGATTTCACCGTGACCAGTTCACCATTGGTGATCCGGCTGCCGGATGCCAGCTTACGGTTGGCCTTCAGGTGCAGCCGGTCATTTTGGGAAATCGGAAGTTCACGCGGGAGACAGACGTTGATTTTGTCGAGCATCTTGCTTGGGACGGTGATGAACCGTCCGTCTACTTCGACCAGCACGCCCGACTTCACGATACCGCCCAATTTCCCGGTCTTGCCCGGCTGGGCATCCCGCACCTTTTGATTGAACACAATCACGGCATCGGGGGGATAGAACCGTTCATCCCGCTTCTGTGCGTTGGTCAAATCGAGGCGGTCAAGGATTTGAACGGCGGTATCCGCCACGCCGAGCAATCCTTTTGCTTTTAACGCTTCACGCACCTTGGCGTTGATGCGATGAACTTCACCCCACGTTTGAGACACCACCACGGCAGTGGCCGATTGTTCAATGACGCGGACATATTCATCCGCCAGCTTGTCAGACTGTTCACCCAAGCCGCACGCCACCACCGCACGCATCTTCTCCAATTGTTCAAACGATTCGACCAGTTTGCCCGCCGCCGCCAGTTCGACAACCTTGCGATACTGCCGGATGGACGCACGTTCCTTTTTGTCCCGGCCAAGTGTCGGGTTCTGCCGCCGGATTTTATGCAGTTCAACCGGGCGAATCCCCGAATGGCGTTCGATGGCCAGCAGCGCATCCGAAGCTTCGACTGCTCCATGCTGGCGCGTGTCGCCCGAAAGTACCAGCCGGGCATTGCGTTCACACACCAGCCGGACCAATTCGAGCATTTGTTTCCCGCCAATCTGGCCGGCCTCGTCCACCACGACGACTGTGCCTTCAGCCAGTTCACGTTTGAGCAGAAAATTGGCAACTGTCGTGGGTGACGGGAAACCCGCTGTTTCCATTTCCACCACCTGCTGGCGTTGCGGCGCGAGGACCACCACGCCCCGGCCACCGTCGCGGATTTGTTCGACCAACTCACGCAGGACGAAACTTTTTCCAGTGCCCGCACCGCCACGAAATGACGACACCCGGTCAATTGATGAAATCAAATCAGCAAGCGCCTTGCGCTGCTCCTCGTCCAACTTTGGATTGGCCGGACGCGGTTTCCATACCAGCGGATAACATTCGCCGACACCGGCTTTGACCGTTTGAACAATCTCCATTTCACGCAACAAGACCTCGCGCAAAGTGACTTCATTCGGACGCTCCTCATTGCGGATATAATTTCGCTGGCGCGTGAACGCTTTGAGTTCAGCGAGGGAGAAATCCTCACCGCGCGCCCGTTCCAATGCCTGCTGCCATATCTGGCATTCCAGCACGACGGACTTGCGCTCAAACAAATGTTCTTCCGCCCATTGAATGGCGTCAGCCAGGCCGACGCGTTCACTGGCGGCAACATTCTTTTCCGGCCGGCTTGAAAGCTGGCGCAACGAATCGCGTTCGGTTTTGCTCATCTGTGCATCCCATAGAGATTGCAGTTCATCACGGCTCAAATCCTTTTGTTTTCGTGTCCGCTCGGCGGTCGCCAGTCGTTCCCGCAAATCCTTGATGTTTGTGCCAGCCAGTTCAGGCTTGCCAGCGAGCAGCTTGGCCACGGCCTTGTCAATCTGCGCGTCTCGTTTGGAAAAACGCTCGCAGAGTTCTTCGGAGACGCCTTCAATCTGGAAGTCACCGCTCATCCGGTTGTGAATCGAATAACCGAATGAACGCAATTCACGGGCGAGTTCATGGTAATAAGCGTTCTCGGCGAATTTCCGCGCCCGCAAAAGCTCATAATTCTGGAGGGCCTTCCAGCGATTTTCCGCCGAATCAAACGTCGCGTTGAAGACAATGCAATGCGTATGCAGATGCGGATCGAGGGCGCGCGACGTGTCATGGGTGAACAGCGCCGCCGCAAAATTGCCGGTTCGCCGGTCAACGTTCGCGCCACCGGCCCGGACGCGCGTGGAAGCAAACACTTCAAACTCGCGCAAAGCTGATCGCACTGCGCGCTCATGCGCCTCAAGGATGCGCCCGTCTTCACCGGCCAGCGCGACCATCGAAACGGATTTGGGCGGGGAGAAAGTGAAATCGTAAAATATCCGCCGATTGGCCGCAGCGTGGCCGTCTTCGACCCGTGTCGTGTTGATCCGTTGCGTCAAGGTTTCACCCGTGGCCGGATGCTGATTTTCGCAGAGCCGCAGAAAATCATCCGCGCGGATTTTCCCCGACAAGCCAAGCCGTTCCACGCCCAACCCATACCAGTCACCCGCCACCCGCTGGCCCTCGTTGTAATAGTCGCCGACGCAAAGATGCTCCTCAAAGTATTCCCTGGCGTTCTTCAGATTGTATTGCGTCTTGGCCGTGACCACACCCAAACCCTATCGGAACCTGCCCATGATTTTTTGCAGTTGCTGCAAGTTCGCACACCGCTTTTGTGGTGAGCTAGGGCCATGTGCGAAATCGAAACGCTTAAACGCGACCGTCTGACCTAGCCATGCCAACCACCACCACCGCCCAATTACGCACCGCCATCGAGGTGCTAAATAAGCTTGCCGAACGCCTCAACGAACAGGCCGCGCATTCGGTGATTCAGATGCCGGAATCACGCCTGGGTGACGACTACGCCACACGGATTGAATCACGAACCATTGAGCAAACCACCCGGATTGAGACCGTTGCCGCGCAACTGAAAAGCTGGCGGGAAGAAATTCTTCAACAGCAGAAGCAATCCATTTCCATCCATGTTTAACACGATTTTTTCACAGGCAAGCCCTACCCCTTCGCCAGCGAAGGATTTTATGTCCGCGAAGTGGTCGCGGAATGGATGCGGTATGTCCGCACCGTGTCCGGCCTGGATGTCCGCGTCCTTGTCCACTCGCTGTCCGCAAACAGGCCACGGACAGTCCGTGTCCGCGTCCAGTCCGCGGTCGCAGTCACGGACGCGACATGTCCGCACTGATGGTCTCAAGACAGTCCGCAGGCCGGCCACCGCCATGTCCGCAAAATGTCCGCGCAAAGTCCGCGACCTTGGACGCACCATGTCCGTATACAGTCCGCAACACCGGATTGTCCATGACCACTGGCTGGCTGCCGAATGTCCGCATGGCGGCCACGCCATGTCCGCATGACCCATGTCCTCGTTTGATCCCATCATCGCACGCAAGGCGGTCACGGAATTTGCCCCGCCCCGGCCGGAGCGATTCCGGGAATTATCCGCCGCGAAGGATTTCATCACCGAGTTGCGGCAAAAACGCGCCTCGTATCGCTCCATCGCCGACCTGCTCACCCGGCATGGCCTGCCGATCGGCAAAACTGCCGTGGCCGCATTCTGCCATGTAGTGCTGGGTGAGACATCCCGTTCCAACAAACATCGCGTGCGAAAGCGTCCACTGATTTCTGATTCGGCCAATGGCCAATTACCTCTCCCCGCTACACCACCATCTGTCCCGCCGGCCACCGGCAACGGCGGCGAAAATCCGCAAACCCGCGTTCGCGGTCCGCGCATCGCACAAATCCGAATGCTCAAACCACAAAATCCATGAAACGTCTCGACCTCATCCTCAACGGCAAAGGCGGCGTCGGCAAAAGTTTCTTCGCCATCAACTTTGTTCAATACCTGAAAGACAAGGGCATCACCCACGTCGCCATTGACAGCGACAACGAAAACTCGACGCTGAAACGGTTTCATCCCGATGCGCGGTTCGTTGACCTAGACGACCGGCGCGGGCCGGACGCCATTTTCAGCACCTTGGAGAAATCGAATCTCGTGGTCATGGACTGCCGCGCCGCGTCCACCGACCTGTTCATTGATTTCTTTGCCCAAATCAACCTGCCGACTGTGCTGTCGGCGCTCGGCGCGTCACTCACGCTGGTCATGCCGGTCAATCACGAATCCGACAGTGTGGATCAGGTGCAACGGCTGGCCGACGAGTTTGGCAAAAAGTGCGGTTACGTGGTGGTTCGCAATGCCGCCCATAGTGAGAGCTTCACGCTCTATGAAGGTTCCGAAGTCTGCGCCCAACTCAAGGATAAGCTGGCCGGCAAAGAAATCGCCATGTCACAATTGCAAGATTGGCTCGTTGTGGCGCTCAACGAGCAGAATTTAACCATCACGGCGGCAGCGAAGCATCCCGCTTTCAGTCTGCTGGACCGGCAGCGGCTGCAAACCTGGCAGCACAAATTTTACGCCGGGATCGAATCCGCCGCCGACCTGCTATTGCCCGCCAAACCATGAGCACACCCAACAAGGACAAGCCCGACTTCGACGAGGAATTTGACCAGACCGTCGCGCAATGGCGTGAACAGCATAAACTGCGTGAAGACGATGCCGTGCTATTGCTTGTCGAATTATTCCGCATCCACCAACATCATTGGGATCAACTGCGCCGCCGGGAGATGCCCTCCTTCGAGCAATTCCGCTCCGACATTGGGTTGCTTACGGCAGCGGCGAAAACATTTCAACAACAGGTTTCAACCCTGATTGAATCCCTCAAAAAGCTGCCGGCGGCTGCGCCTTCGGAAAATGTCACGCTTGTTGCCGCCATCTTTGCCGTGATTGCTGCTCTGCTCGGCGGTTATCTCATCGGGAGGGCCTGGCCATGAAAGTCGATTTTGTTCCATTCCACTCAACCCATCTTTCAATCTGGTTCAAATGTCTCCGGCCAATTGTGTTTGGATATGGCGTTTTGCTGGTCATCATGGCCATCTGGCTTTTGGTGACCTCGCGCGCACGCAAGAACCATGTCGCGCAACTCGGCGGGCTGACTTGGAAACGCAATCAATTCTGCCGGGGCTGGCTTATCACCGGCGACACCGGCTCCGGCAAGACCAGTTCCGGCATCAATCAACTCGCCCACCAAGTCTTTCAAAACGAACCCGAATGGGGCGGGCTGTGCATTGATGAAAAGGGCGTTTATTGGGAGACGCTCGTGGCGATGGCAAAATTTTACGGGCGCGAGCACGACCTTATTCACCTGCAAATCCGCGCGGACGATTCGGACACGCAATGGACGCCGCCGCACCGCTACAACTTGACCGGCGACCGCAGCATTCCCTTTATGACATACGCCAAGTTTGTCATAGATACGGCAACGAGCCTGGGACAAGGCGGTGACAAGGGGTTTTTCAAGAGCCAGGCGCAAATCCACATCACCAATGCGCTGGAGCTTTTATTCGAGTTGAGGCGTCCCGTCACGCTGGCTGGCGTTGCCAAGCTGCTCACCGACACCGATTTTCTGAAGGAACAAATAGACAATCTTGGAAATCTGGTTGAAACGCCACGGCGCGCCGCCGTTAAGGAGCATTTTTTGAATCGCTTCATCAATGACCAGCCGCCCGAACAAATCGGCGGTGTGCGGGAAACCACCGGCAACTATCTGCAATACTTCCTGACTCCGGAAGTCGCCGAGGTGTTCTGCACCGGAGAAAGCACATTTGATTTTGCCGCCATTGACAAAGGAAAAATCATCTGCGTTACCATGCCGCAAAAGTTTCAAACCGAGCGGCGTTATGTCAACACGTTCCTGAAATTGCTTTTCTACAATCACGCACTGCGCCGGTTCGACAAATCAAAGGCCAAACGCGCCAAAGATAACTTGCTCATTCTGTGGGCGGATGAAGCACAGCGATTTATGACCGCCAGCGAGGACGGGACGAGTGATTACAATTGCGTGGATGTGATCCGCGAAGCAGGCGCAACCATCGTTGCCGCCGCCCAATCCACCACGTCCCTTGTGCCGCCGCTTGGGAATGACAAGTCGAAGGTGCTGACGTTGAATTTGCGCAACCGGATGATTTTCCGTTCCGCCGACGAAGCGGATGCCGTTCAAGCCGCAGATTTTCTTGGCAAAAAACAAGTCGTGAAACGTTCGTGGGGTTCAAGTGCGGGAAAGCGCAGCGTGAATTTCTCCGAAACCGACGAACACAAAATTAAACCGCACAAGCTCCGCAACCTGCGCGACCATGAGTGCGTCCTCGTCCACTGCGAACGGGGATTCCGCCGCGTGACGCTGCCTCCTTTGGAGGCTGACGGAAGTGTTTCCAACTGGTTCAGTTGGTGGATGCGGTTGTCGAGATTGCAACCGTGACTTCAAAGGCCGCGCGGCGAAACAATTACCACAACTCGGAGGCCACCCGAAATGGCCGCAACATCCTTCTCCAGAGCAACGGGGTTGTCGCAATAGCCTTCTGGATCGTAAACGAGGCAGACCAGTGTCCGACAATCAGGGTGCGTTCGATACCTTTCCTTGTCCTCGATAAGTTGGTTGGCGACTTCCTTTTGTCCAAGGGTCTTGCGAGTCATCTTCGCTTCAACCACCACCTTCTCGGATTTCAGTAGAAAATCCATTCGGCTCGAATTCCCCGCGTAGCTCGGCGTAACTTCTTCCGGCCTCACATCATCAAAATGAAGAAGAAGCAAAGCGTGCAGTAAATCTTGAACATCATACTCATCCTTGATGCGAAATCCTGGGCGGCTGTCGTGACGCGTGCTAAGTTGCCGTGCAAACAGAGGAAATCTTCGACATACATTCTCGACCAACGCGGCAGCATCTTTCTCCGGTCTGGTTAACTGCCACGTTTCTGCGAGCGCGGATTCAAGCCTTGCTGTTGCCGCCGCACGCAGCGCCACCCAAATCACTGCTGCCTCGGCTGTGTCGCGCGGTTCAACTGGATTGGTTATACATCGCCCCAGCAATTCTCGATCAAGAGCGGCAAAGCCATCACTAACAAGTGAAGGCGGGACGAAGTCATTTCTCCAAAGCGAAACCCAACGAAGCACCGCGATTTCGGTGAGGGTCAAAAGTTCAAGCTGGCTACCGACCTCTCGCGCTCCAGCAATTCCCAGCGTTTGTCCGGCCAATCGGTAAAGCCACCGCGCCCATACCTCAGAATGTTCCTGTTCAAGCAGTCGGCCCACAACATTGTTAAGCCAAGCAGCCAACTCAGCATCCGCCTTTTCATCACTCATCTGGCCCAGGCATATTCCCAACACTTCGAGCGGTCGGTATGTAAACGCAGACCGATCCGCTGGAAAAGCTTCTCGTTGTGAAAGCTTCTTCAACGCTGCACGCCAGTCCACGTCGCAAGGTAAGTTGGGACCTTTCACCCGGATTGAGCGCAAATATCCTGTCGCCGCTAAAACGGGTGCCTCACTCAATCGTCTTGGCTCTGACACAAGTGCTGCTAGGTTTCCCAGGAACAAATTATTTTGTCGCGCCGAATTGAACACATAGGCAGCGAAGCCCACCTCTGGAGAAAGTCGGCTGCCGTTGGCTCTGAGGAATTGCTCCAGAGTTTGCAACTGCGCTCCGAATGAAAGTGTGAGTTCCCGGCTCATAGAAACCATTTACTTGCCCTGAGCTTTACATTGAGCATCGCCGGTGACCAGTCTGGAACGTGTTTTAGGCGACTCAGCAGGCCCGCGATTAAATCTGAATAATAGATTGTCACAGGGAGCTTCGCTGGCAACGTGGAACGCCATGACAAGGACGTAAATTTCAGCACTTGCTCGGTCAGGGATGACAAGGAGCGATAGGTTGATTCGGGATGAATATGAACCAGCAACGGAGCGGGAAGCGGCGAAGTCTCTCGCTTGATTAGTTCTGGGCCATTCGTGCAGAGGAGCCGCGTAAAACTTCCCAACTGTGAAATGAGGCCGCGCATCGGCACATAAGTCGCCTTAAACGCCCCGTGCTTGTTTCGCACCGCAATTCCTCTTTGCTCCTTATCCAAAATCAGAAATGAGTGATCCTGGGTCACTGTGAGAAATGCGAATTCAATATTTTGTTCGTTTCCCACGCTCTCAACACATTTGCGCATTATTTGGCCGACCTCAACATTCTTCAAGGGTTTGAACGAATGGACGACCACACGAACCGTATCCCCTTTTTGCCAACCGTTTCTACGTTTGATCTCTTCGAGGATTTGGACTGTGCTCTTTTCAAGCACAGCAGGATAATCTTGATAACCACATTCGGACGAAAGGTTCGACAGTAGATAATTCCCGTCTCCGCGAAAGACGGTAGTGATTCCAATGAATCGTTGTTTCTCAACAAAGCGACTTTCCAACAATTCACAAGTGCCGACACCGATAACCAACTCATCGGCGATGCTCAAGTCATGGTCCACCGTCCACGGAATTCCATTGAGCTTCGCATACAAAGCGACGGCGATGTTCTGGAGACTATACTGCAAGTTCATTTCCGCTTGGCTGATAGTGGACACCCGGACATCTTGGACTGGTATTCCCGCCATCAAGAGCACCGCTTTGGAATGCAGATACGGATTATCTACGTCAGGAAGTTTTTCGTGTTCGTTTAATACAACCACGATGGCCGCGTCGAAGCTTCCGCCTGCACTCAGGAAATCCTCGACCGCCTTCCGATAAACTTGGGAGGGCTTCCCCGCAGGTTTTGCCAACCACGGCACACGACAGAAAACAAATTCTGGATTCACCAAGCCGAAAGTTTTGGCGAAGCCGCCACTAAACGCCGAATTCCCTTGCTCCAGATTTACGCCGTCACGGAAATAGCGCAAAAATCTTTCGACTGCTCCTTGGACTGAATCCGGGAACACCACCAAAATTCTTGGTGATTTCTTTCCAAAAGTATCGCGGCTGAATGGGCCAAACCGATCCAAACCTTGCCACGCGTATTTGTGCCGCTTGCTTCGCGCCGAATCAAAACAGTAATCTACTGGTGGTGCGAGCAGATGGGTTTTATAGCTGTCCACATTCTCGATGATAATTTGCTCGCCGACAGAACACTCCAATCCAGAACAAAGGGTGATGGGGGAAGCCTTGGCAAGGTAGCCCCCCATTCGCGTCACCATCACGTCCAACGCCGGGCCTGTCAGACACGCCGCCTCTTGAAACTGTCTCTCCTTTTCAAAACTCTCGTAACGGTTACCGAGCAATTGCTTTAGACATTGACTGAACGACGCACGCGAACCCTCCAACATCACATCATCGGCACAAATCGAGTCTGTGCCATCGAACGATTCGGAGAGTAACACTTGCAACCCGGATAATTGTCGAATCCGGCCAACGAGCCGGCGCTGCTCTGGTTCGGGATTTCTCCGCACTACATATAAACCTTGGATATTCACTCCTGCCGCAACCAACTCATCGAGCGAAGCGGTGATCAACCAATTTGTCGAAACCACGAGGAACAGACCAACCTCCAGCACTCCGTCTCTCAATTCAATCAATCGTGCGTCCAACTCGAACTTGGGATGAATTTTGAAGCCGTTCATGACTTGCGGTAGCCCCGCAAGCTTCCCACGGATGGCTTCAACCATTTCGCCTTTTTTGCCACGAAAAGTGAATGGGCGCCGACGAAAGGCTTCATAGTCTGGAAACTTCTCCGGCAACACATCGTGAATCCGTGCTGCGAGCAGCTTGAGATGATCGGCACAGCGCAGTGTTTTGGACTCGCCGAACTTTGTCCCGGGATTTGCCGACCTAGGCATACCGTAGCAGACCCCTTCCTGCCAGTGCAGAAACCACGAGCCTTTTAATTGGTTTCGCAGCGGTTTGAGTTCTTTGTTGTCCGCCATTGCGCGGACGTATCCTGCGAACTCATCGCTCGAAAACCTAATCCTGAAGCCGTTCAAATAAAGTGTGCTCATTCCTGGTCCTTGGGTTATTCCACCAGCGCCTTCAAAAAGGCGTCTTTCGAGTCGGCGTAAAACTCGATGCTGATTTTCGTCGCCAGCGCGTCCGGCAGATCAAACAACTGCTTCCGTGCCGATATTGGCATCAGCAACGTCGTCGCGCCTTTCTCCACCGCCAATTCCGCGACGGCCACCGGGTTCGCAATCATCTCCACCGACCCGCCCAGATTAAGCGCGCCCACGACAATCAATCCACCCTTCACGCTGCGTTCGATCAACCCGCTGCACAGCGTCATGAGCACGGCCAGCCCCACGCCGTGTCCAGACGTGTCGGAGTCCAGTGCCCGCAATTGCACGGAGAACTCGTGCGCGCGAGGGTCGCGGTCGCCGACTAACTCCTTCGCCCGCGTGTAAAGGTTTTGCTCGCCGTAACGCACGCTCTCGCGGAATGCCGGCGACACCGGCGCGTTCAGGATTTTCACGCCGCCGCCCGGTCCGACCGTCACTTCCAGCCGATACAGTGCCGGATTCGTTCCGTTCCCGCCGGGGCTGATGGTCCAGACCTGTCCGGGCGGGAGCGGGTCGCTCTCGATGTGCTCATCGCTGTGCAATTCTGGCGTGGAAACGAATTGCTCCACGCCCTCGACGCCAAGGTGATAACTGAAATGCGTGTTCCGAAACTCCGTCCGCAGCACGCGCTTTTGCTGCTCCTTCACGCGCCGACGCGCTTCCAACGCCAGCCGCACGATCATTTCTAAATCTTCGTCGGGAATCTTCATGGCTGCATCGGGATACAGCAACTTGATCAGGCCGCTCACTGTCTTGCTTACGGCCTCGATGTCGCGTCCGCTCAACGCGCCGCCCCAATTCACCCGGCCTTGCAGCGCGGACAGCCGGCTGCCCGTCCGCAGTTTGTTCCAGCACTCCGCGAGGAAATCGCTCACCAGCCCGAAATGATCCGTCAGGTGCTCCCGCGCGCTGACTTTCGGGAATTCCCAGCCCGGCACGTAACAATGGATGCGATCCATGAACGCGCTGTCGTTTCGCATCTCCGGCGGCAGTGGCGTAAGCAAATGTCCGATGCGCTGCTGCTGCGTCACATCCACGTCAAAGTTGCCCACCATCACGATGCTGCCAAAGGCCCGGATACTTTCCTTGCCGCGCGAAAACTCGCCCGACGCCATGTAACCCTTCATGATGTTCACCCCGTCCTTCTGGTCGAACGAGATGCCCGATACTTCATCGAAGCACACCACGTCGTAATGACATACCAGACCGCGCTGGCCACTTGCGTTGTTCACAAACATTTTCGCTACTGTCGCCTTGCCGCCGGAGATCAGATGCGAATAAGGCGAAATCTGTTGGAACAAATGGCTCTTGCCCGTGCCACGCGGCCCAAGCTCCACCATGTTAAAATTCCGTTCGACGAACGGAATCATGCGCAGCAACGTCACCGCCTTGGCCCGCTCGCTCAATGCCGCCGGCTCAATCCCAATCGAACGAATTAGTAAATCCGTCCATTCCTTGACCGTGAATTTCTTCCGCGCCTCTTCCATCGTTTGGAGAACGTCCGGTTTCGAGAGTTGAATCGGGCGCAGGCTTTCAATCGCAAAGGGCCGCCCGTTCTTTTCCTCGGCGATGGCTGCGTCATACGTCAGCGACACTTCCGCGTAGAACCCGTCCGTCAGCATCCGCTCGTTGTCGTGAACCAGCTTGTCCTCAATCCGCACGTCCTTCAGGGCGAGGCTCGGCAGTTCCGCTAGAAAGCAATCATTCTTTGCATCCAGCCGCGCCTTGATGATGTCTATCAATTTCACCGAACCCTTCTCGCGGGCCCGCGCCTTGAACAATTCTTCCTCGCCCGTCCGCACCGTCCGGTCTTTCAGTTGCCGCTCGACGATTTGCAGACCTTCCTCGATTTCCTTTTCATCCGTCGTGGCGCAGTAGCGCCCGAGCAGGAACTCGACGACATACGTCGGCACTGGATATTGCCGGCTGTATTTCCGCACCAGATCCTTGCGCACCATATAGCCTTGAAAGGCCGACGCGCCCAGCTTGTCTAAATCATCCATTGTCATAGTTATTGATCTCCTCCCACCATCGTCGCTTGTTTGCTCAGAACCCGGCCGGTCGCGTCGAACACGACGATGCTCGTCGCCGTTCCCGCGAGGTTCTCATCTTCCACCAGCAGCCCGGCCTTGCCCTCTTTGTCGAAAGATTTCGTCTGCGTGATGCTTGTCTTCGGGTCGTTTGGCTTGGATCGCAGGTCGGCGAATAATCCCTCAACCGCCGGCTCGATGACCACGCGGCAGCGTTGCCCCAGCCATTGCACGCTCTCAATCTTCACCACCACGGCCTTGCCTTCTGTGGCGCTGCGGAATGTCAGGTCGGGCGTCACGCACTCTTGCGGACTCAATCCGCCGTGCGCGTATTCCGTCCCGCTTGAAAAGCAATACGCCCCTGGCGCGTAGGCAACCGGCTGCCGCGTGTCCCAAAACCAACCCGCCGCCGGCACGTCCGCTTGCGCGCCTTCTTTGATGACCGCACAGCGCGACCAGCGGCACTCCGCCAGATATTTCTTGAGCGGCAACGACGGCAAACCGCCCGGCGCGAGCAGCCAGCCGTGATCGGTGATGACGCGCACCGTCCGCCAGCCGGTTTCGAGCAGATGAATGATGCGTTCCAGCACATGGTCGAGTTGTTCCTCGATCTGCCCCGCCAGCCGCGCTTGCAGTTTGTGGCCCAGCGCATCGAACTCGCCATGCTCCGTCCATGCGCGGGCATCCTCACCCGCCGGCAAACCAGTATCCAATCCGCGCAATACTTGATGCCCCGTGGCAGTAATCGCGTCGCGCAAACGGTCTGCCGTCACTGGCCTCTTGCCGTCGGCGATGACCGGACAGAAATCCGCTCCCGCTTCTTCGCCCATCACCGCGAGCGCAGCCGGTGTCACCGCCGGTTTGGCCGTTGGCGTCACCGAGGGCAGCGCCGACAGGCGGTAGCCTTCCGTCGCCAGCAGTTGCCGTTCATGCGCCTTCGCCAGTAGCCGTTGCGCCACGTCAAAGCGCAACCCGTCCACGAACATCAGGCACTCGCCCGGTTCAGCGACCACCAGCCGTTCCTTCAAATCCGCCCGCCCCGGCAGCGGCCATTTGCGCGCCGCCGCTTGGAAATTCCGCGCTGTGTCATCCAGCCAGCCAAGATAAATGCTTCGAATGGCCGCGCTAACCGCCGCCATGTCATCGCTGGTTTTCACGCAAGCCAGCGCTCGCAACACCGCGTCGTCCGCCCGGTAGCCGCCCTTTAGGTAGGCACTTGCGATGGCATCGGGTGAATCACCGACCAGCGGCAACGCCGTGTGTTCGGCTAATGTCCGCAGATGTTCCAGCGCCACCGCCATTGGACTCAATCCCATCCGCGCCCACACCCAACCCCGCCTTGCGCCATGCTCTTGCTCCAGTTCCAGAATCGCCTTGCGACCTTCTTCCGCTACGAACTTTGGCAGCGCCATCAGCGCCGTGCGCAGGCTTTTTTCATCCTTCTCGTTTTCGTCCGGCCACGAATCCCGTTGCACGAACAAGTCGCCCGGCCTCGCGCGCCGCAGCGCGGCGGGGATACCCGGATACAACGCGGGTGATTCCGTGAACCGCCGCCAAACTTCCGCCCACGCACCTTTCCGCAATCCCAATCGCTCTGCCGCCACCAAATCGCCTTCACTCACCGGGTCGAACTTGAACTCATCCTTGCAGCGCGAGCAAAACGCTTTCCAATGTGCCGTGTCCCAACCGTCGCGCGTCTTCGGGTCGCTGACCCATGCCAGCAAGTCGCGCACGGTGTCGCCCACCATCAGCTTGTCAAAATCTTCCGCCTCCAGCTTGTGTCCGCGTAGCGTGGAAATCGGTGCCGTCGCCAGCATGTCGAGCGCCCCCATTAAAGCGTTATGCGTCGCGTGATCGCGCGCCATGTCCAGACCCAGCCCGCCATTCTCCGACATCAAAAACGCTTCCAACGTCCAGTCCTTGCCGTTCATTTGCGTCCATACCGCGCCGCGATATTGCAATTCCACCAGCGGCTTCAATTCTTCGGGACACTCCTCCGGCGACCGCAAATCTTGCCGGCTCACCTTCGGCAGATACAAAACCGGCACGGCACGCTTGCCCTTCTCCGCATCCGATGGGGAGAAGGTGTCCGCAGGACGGATGAGGTGTTCCATTCCCGGCATCGGCAATGCGCCGTCCACGATGCAGCGCAGCCAGATCGCCGGCCCGGTGAGTTGTTCTGGTTCGTATTCACCCAGCGTCAGCAATTCCGGCATCAGGGCGCGCAGCCGCGCCACGATCGGTTGCCAGTCGCCTTCCACGTCCGTCCACAAAATCGCCGCCGGCGGCAGACTGTCGCCGGAATTAAAACGGCCCGCCGCCGCGAGGCTCACCCTCACGGCTTCGACGAAGGTTCCGGCCGTGGTTGTTTTTTCAATGGGCATTGCTATTTCCGTTCGCGGTTGGGACTTGGGGTAACACGGGCTGATAATCTAACTCCTGAATGAGGTCGCCCCGACGGAATGTGGCCGCCAAGCGTTGCCAGGAAATCTCCTGCTCGCCATAAATCCTTTTCAGCGCGGCCTCCACTGCGGTGACCGCCCTTTGGTAATACGCATCGCTTTTTTCCTCCACCAATTGCTTTGCTGCCGCAAATTTCAGGTGATTCAATTCCCCGAGTGAAATACCGAGATCACCCAGTAGATATTTCCCCATCAACATCGCCAGGAAACCAGAGCCGTAGGATATAAATGGCGGCGCACCGAACGGCGGCCGCTTGCGTTTGTTTTCTGCTATACGGAAAAGCAAAGTGGCGATGACAACTTGCGCGCCATTCAAGTCTGGCGAAAAAATAATGCCATATAGCTTGCCGAAATGTTCCCGCGACTGATATTTCGCCTGATGCGGACGATTCCGCCACACGGACAAAACCGCCTCCGCCGCTGTGGCGGTGGAAATGTCCGTGGCTTGAAAGGAGACTTCACTCCGATGCCGCCGATAATTATATCCCAGCAGTCCAATGGCGTTTTCAAGCTGTCGCTGGGCGAGGTCGTTTGAGCGCAAGTCCCGCAAATCAACCGGATTTTGACTGTTGGTTGCGAAAGTGATGTTTCGCATCAAGTCCACATCCTCGTCGGCCAGCTCATAGATTCGGACCAGCGCGAAAGATTTTTCCACGCTGAGTTGTCCCGCGAGGGAACTGGCGAGGGCTTTTTGAATGGTCACACACGTTTGTCCTCCGTTGATCACCTGCAAACCGTCCACCTTCACTTGGAAGTCACCCTGCTGAAGTGCATTGTGACTGAAACGCCGGCAGACCATCGTGATGCCGTTGTTGTAAAAGTAGAAGTTAGGCGCTTCCGTCGCTACTCCCAGGGTTTTGCTGATGGCTTCGTTGACCCGGTTGCCTTGCAGCCCTAAATAGCGGCGGATGTTCCGCTCCAGTAACCGCTCGCCATGCCGTGTGAACAAGGCGGCAATTTCCGTTACCGATATGCGCCCGACCAACACCCGGCGAAAATCATACTCCTCTATGATGGCTTTCCCGCTCAAATGCAAAGAATCATCCACTGCTTTGACCGATTGCATCAGGGCGATCAAACTATCGCTGTTCGCGTGTTCCCATGTGACTTGGTTTCCAAATCCCGCCTGATCCATCAGGCTCTGCGCGGTCGCAGTCCATACGAGTCCATTATTGCAGAGCACGACGCGCGCCTGCGGTATGTTGCCATCGCGGATCAAAGACCTGATTTCTTCCAGCCTTGGCTTTAATCGCGGATTGACGTTCAAAGTCGCGTTCGGGTCAAAGAGCATCCGCACGGCTTGAATGACCTTGGTCACCCCGTTTTCTGGAAAATTGGCGGTCGCCTCCAAATCCCTTTTATATTTCCCTTGAAATATCGTCACCACGAACTCGTCGTCCTGCACATCGGAAATGTGGATGGCATCAATTCCGAAATCGTCCCCGCCTTCGGTCAGACATTCAAACGCCTTGTCCGTGGTGAGGTCCAGGACCGTTTGCACCGTCAACAGCACAAAGGCGGTGGTTCGTTGCTTCTCTTCTTGGTTGATGCCTAGCTCATCTACCAATTGCTGGGCGCACTCCTCCGCCAGTTTCCGCACCTGTTGATCAATAATGCTTGCGTTGATATTCATGGTTTCCTCATTTCTTTGAATGTGATCGGGCTGCTTGTTTGACCTTGTTCGCGTAATGACAGTCATTCCACCGGTTGCCGTCAAATTCCCGGCCACCGGCAAAATCAATCGTTTGTTCATCCCAACTCCATAACCACGGAAATTCTTCTTTGGCCCGGTGAGGGTCTTTGCCGCGATCCTTGTCCCATTTGATGTTCGGCTTGATGCGCATCACGCCCGCGCCCTTTTTGCCGCCGGCAATGTCCGCCGCCATGAAGGGGCGGATGTTCATCCGCACACCATCATTGATGTCCGGCTGCCAGCCTACGGCTTGATGTGCCAGTGACTTCCAACGCACGAATACATCAAACGGGGGCTCGCCGACGAGAATGGCTTCCAGTTTTTCCTTCAAGACCAGTGCCGCCGCCAGCCGTTCATCCGCGCCTTCTTCATCGCGCTTGATGCCATCCTTCTGCCGCGTGATCCAGTCGCCTAGATAACTGTGCGTCAGATTTTCCAAAGTCCGCCGGCCTTTGTCGCCGCTGGCCAAGACGTGATAATTCACCAGCGCATGGAAACCATCGCGCTTGCGCCCGTCCCAGATATGCCAGACAAATGGGCTTTGATGGAACACGTCACAGTGCTGATCAAAGAAATCGTTCCGCAACCATTCTTCTAGGTCGGCCGCGTCCGAACCGCTGGCGCGGATCAGTTCCAATTCCGTTTGCGCTTTCCAGTCCTTGCCATAAGCCATTTGCAAAAGCTGGCGCAGTCGCTCCGCCGCCGGCGATTCACCGCGCACGGATGGGAGGCACACGATGCCATCGTCATCCGCCAGCTTTTCCAGACCATCCGGGCCGAGCGCCGGGCAATCGGGAAAACTCGAACCCGTCTGGCGCGGCCACTGGTAGCCGACCAGGCGCGCCACGGCCACCTGCAATGGCTGATCCGAACCTTTGGGCTGACCGTTGAACAACCACTGCGTCGGGTCACTCGAAAACGGCTTCGGTAATCCGTGCGGATATTTCTCCGCTGCCACCTTCTGCCAGTGCGCTAGGTCGAAGGGCACCTGTAAGAGCGTTGTGTTACCTCCAATATTTAGTGCCTGATCTAACTTCCGCAGTTCGCGGGAATAAGCACCGGATTCACAAAAAGCCCACAGTGCAGGAACGTTGTCCTCCGAGTTTGGGATAATTGCGCAACATGTGCTGTCGTAAATCTCGCCTGAATAAATTGTGGCTGGAATTTCTGCCATCAAACCCACAACAACCCCATGTTTTTTCCAGTTTGGCTTTCCGCGGAGCCAGTTTTGCGCAACGTGATTCAGATGTTTGACGCTTTGTGCAAGTTCAAACATCTCGCCTCGCTCTTTTTGCCAGAACACACCCATTTCTCTGGATACAAATGGCTCAGAACGCCTAGGTGCTGTCTGATAGAATTCCCAGTCACCACCGAATTCTTTGGCAGGAATTTCCCAAAAACACTTGGTAAAACGGTTTAGGTCTCCGGCCTTGGCACCAGACAGTGCTGTGCAGTATTCGGCCAGCTTTGGAATGTCTAGTGCAATGTCTGCAGAAATTATTCTAGCGTCTGGATTTTTCAGTTGGCTTATCTGGTTATGTTCAGAGGGTGGAATAACGGCTAGATGCAGGGATTTATTCTCGCAATCCCGATCAACGCTGACGTCAAGTGCGGCGAACTGATGCAAATCACTGGGTTGCGTCTGGGTCGAAATGATAAGCATGACATTGAAGTCCCACATCGGAGTCTGGAATGCTTTTGGCCCCAATCTGGCGATCAAGTCCCATTCGACAAGTGGCAGCAACTTGCGCCGAAGCGATTCGTCTTTTCCAAGGAACAACCAATTCTGTGGAGTGACTAGGGCGGTGCTTCCTTTAGAAGCGCAGAAGTCTAGACTACGTTCCACAAAACAAGTGGCGAGGTCCGCTTTAGCTTCAGGGTAAACGCGTTCGCAGTAATCTTTTAGCACATCATCCTGTTTTTTCGCGCCGAGATAGGGAACGTTGGTGGCGACGAGCGTGAACTGGCCGGCGAGAATTTCCGTCGCCTTGGCGATCCCTTGTGCCGCCACTCCTAACTCATGGCGCTCTGGTTTCGACGTGGTTAGTTCAATAGCTCGGCCCAGCAGTTCCATCAACCGGTTCATCTGCTCCTTGCTCAACATCCCGCCTCCCAAAACCCGCTTCGGGTTGATCAAGCTGCCCAACACCGGGCTTTTCTGAAAAAGGTCGTAAAGCTGTCCAAAGAAAAATCGAAACGGCGTCGCTTCCGAACCTTCATCCGCCAGGATTTTAATCCATTCGTCCTTCGTTGTTCCAATCACCAATCCCGAACAGGCCAGGTTCATCGCTGGCAGTTTGCGGTGGCCTACACGCCGCCACGCGGCCAACGCCAGATTGAACGCGCCAATCTGCGTGCAGCGCGGGTCAATCTCCAAACCAAACAGATTGTCGCGGATGACCGCCGCCACCATCGTCGCTTCGTCCAACTTTTCCTCCGACATGCGCAACGCCACCAACCGCTCGAACATTGCCACCACGAAATGGCCGCTGCCCATGCACGGGTCGAGGCATTTTAATTCCTTCGCCGTCTTCGGCCAACCATCAAACGTGCCGGCGGCGGGCGTCCACTTGCCGTCCTTGCCTTTGATAAAGCGCAGAAATTTCCACGAGCATCCCGGCAACGCAACGACCTTGCGGAGTTCATCTTCGCTCTTGGCATTTTCCGCCAGCCTGAGACTCGCGGCGAGGACTTTGCCGGCCCACCACGCGCCGAGCGTGTTATCGAGCAGGAAATCCACCATATAATCTTCGGTGAACAGTTGCGTGACGGACGGCAGTTCATCCGCGCCGATTTTGTTGCCGGCGGCATTGATCTGATCCTTCCGTTCAGTCTGCCAGAATTGGTAGCACCAACCAAGGCTGTCACCGGCGGTGAATGTGTCCTTGGCCAATGTGTCCAGCAGTTGCTCCAGCTTGATCTGGTCTTCGCGGGCCAACGGCACTTGCAGCACGGGATCATCGGCGCGGAAGATTTCCGGCAGCATTGTCTGCGCATAACGCCCGGCCAGCGCCCACAAATTCGTCTTGGCGTCCTTCGCCAGTTCCTTGACCTCGTCCAGACTCACCGCCACGCCCATGTCCGGCTCGATCAGCAAATTATTTTCCGCCAGAAACCTTGCGAACAACATCCGATGCCAATGCTCATAAGCGCACTCCTGCGCGAGATGCTCAATTTTGGAGTTGCCCCTTTCGTCTCGCTCGTCTCCCAGTTGTTTGGCGTGAGCACGAAGTTTTTCGCGCAGCTTGCGCTGCTCTCCTGACATGGATTCGTAAGACCTGTCCTGATGCACCGCCAATGCCTTCAGCGCATCATTCGCCGCCCGCTCCGCTAGATTGCGCGCCGCGATGCACGTCTGTTCCAGCTTGTTGCGAAGTTCGGTGGGAAGTGTGTTCATGACTTAATATTTATCCTTTCAAACGTAACGAAGGTAACGATGCCAAAATTCTTTGTTCGCAACATTCGGTGGAAACTCTAAATCTTGTTCGAGTTTGGACAAGAATTCAGCATTTGCATCAGCCTTTAGAAAATCAGTTAATTCTTGCAACGCAGTCTGCGCCCTCGAAACTCGAATGTGCTCGAAACGTGGTGAAAGACGATCCCCTTCCCTCTCGACTTCTTGAATTTGAAGAGCGTTCATCGCTTCTGGCCATTCACCGTCACCAGGAAAACAAGGGTGGCCGGCTTGCTCTGCAAATAATGCTGTAGCGGTGATTTGGTGAACTTTTCCTAATGCATTTTTTGCGCTTTGAACAAGTTTTTCAAACTGTTCTTGGGTAGTGGAATACTTGCGGGCAACGGCGTTCCCCTCGTCCTTGTCTTTGCACTTCTCCAAGTCCGCAATCTGTTGTTTCAATACCGCCGCTTCTTTTTCTTTTTCACCAATTTTGATAATCGCTCCCTGATACTTGTCTTGCGCCTCTTTTAGTTTGTCCGCAGGCACAACCTTCGGCGCGGGCAGGGATTTTATCAATTCACCCAAACCGGCAAGGAAGACGTCGCGCTGCAAACCCCAGGCATCCGTGCCCACGCTGGTTCCCACCGTGTCCCGAATTTTGTCGGGCAGTTGGTCGAGATAGCGGCCATTATTGATTTCTCCCGCCTGAGCCACTTCGAGTGTCGAGCCGAGTTCACTCTTTGAGAGGGGTGGAACGACCAGCGGAAAATACGGCCTGTCGAGCGTCCAGGTCGCGCCCAATTCACAGAGACAATACTGGCTCGAAAAAAAGTTTTCGCTCAACAGCAGAACCACGATTTCCGCGTCCTGAAGCCTCGCTTTCAGGTAATCAACAAAGCTGGGCGTTCCAGCCGGAATCCCGTTGCCCGGCACGGATGAAACCAGAATGTCATTGGTGCTTACACCACAGCCGATAATCAGCAGATTGCGCACCTCCGTTGCGAGCGCTGCATCAGCCGATGAGTGGCTCAAAAATATCTTTTTGTGTTGCGTGCTCATTAGTTGATGACCACCGGCCCTTTCTTTATTTTTTCAAGCAGTTCCCCTTCGGTTTCCGCCAGCCACGCTGTCACATCTTCCGGCGTCTTGAGTGTCCCGCTCGTCAAACTCACGCGCTGCGTTTTGGGTTCAAGCAACCGTGCTGCCGCCAGTGCAGCTTGCCGGAAACGTTCCGGTAAGGCATCCGCCGTCGTCGCCCACATCGGCAGTGAGCGTTCGGTCAGTGCCTTGATGATGGCCGCGTCGTCGCCAACGGCCAGATCGCCTACTGGCTCAATGCCCGCTTCCTTAAGCAACCGCGTCTGGTCGGCTTTTTTCGTTTTCTTCCAATTCGGGTTTTCTTCCAGCGCCGCCATCGCGCGCTCAAACGCTTCCTTCGTTGCCGTATGCACCTTCTTCAGCGCCGCGCGCAGGAGCTTCACCACCTTGTCGTGAATGGCCGGCACTGGATCGCTGTCCTCCAGCAACCGTCGTTCATCGCGCACTGCGTCAGCTTCGGTCTGTAACTCCACTGCTTCCGGCAAACAGTTCGCGTAGTCGAGCAGGTCGCCCAAAATCTCCCACGCGGGTTTCCGTTTTGCCGCGAGCGTCGCTTGTGCCTGCCACTTCTCCACGAGCTTTTTCAATTCGTCATGCTCCGCCAGCATCGCCGCCAGCATTTCGTTGCCGGCCAGCGCGTGGATGCTTTCTAGCGTGGTCGTTTTGGGACACGCCGGCAGCGGCGGTTCACCGCCGGCCTTTGCCGCCAGGTCATCCATTGCGGTAAGAAATTTCTCCGCTGCCACAGCTTCTTCATCGGCCTTGCACGGAATGTTGGCATCTTGGAACAACCGGCGCAGCTTGATGCGGCCCTTCACGTCAATCGCCACCGTCTCGGAACGGAAATCCGTCACCGGCACTTTCGCCTGGTCGAGTTGCCCCAACGCCAGCACCGTGCCCTTGTGGACGGCGCGCACATGGCCGCTGGTGTGCAGCGTGATCAGCACGGCATCAATGGCATCGCGCGGCCAGCCATAGGGTGCGCCCTCAAATTGCTCGCGGATTTCCTTGCCCTTCTTGCCCGAACCGATGGCCGACAAAACCGCCGCGCTCACCGGATGCTTATCCGGGTTGTCCTTGTGATCTACCGCCAGCAGCGCGTTGCTGTCCTTGTTCTTCGCACGGTTGATGACGCTGTTCCAGCGGCTGTCATCGGCGTCCCGGAATTGCGGGAACAGCCGGTCCAGCGAGTCCTCGGCGGCGGATTTCACTTTCTCAATCAGGTCGAGGCCATGCACTTCCGTGCCACCGCCCTTGAACACTTTGGCCGTGCCGATCAGTTCGCGGATGATGTGATCACGGTTGCTTTCGGCCGTGGCGCGGCGCGTCTCCATCGCCGAGCGCGCTTCATTGCCTTCCGTCGTCGTCGGCACGCCCTTGAATTCCAGAGTTGCCTTGGCAGCTTCAAACTCGATGATGGCCTTTTTCAAATCGTCAGCGCTCGCTTTGGCGATATGCACGAACACCGTCGCGCTGTCCGTGCCGGCCTTCTGCGCGTCCGTCACCACCACTTTTTCGGCGTCGCCCCAGCCGTCGCGAATCCACACCGGCACTTCCGTGCCGACCACCGCCGGTGCGTCGCTGCCGTAATGGACTTTCAAATCACGCGGCGTCTTGCTGACACCATGTGGCATCCGGGTGTTGCCAAGCATCTTGAGGCATTCGGCGTTCAGCAGCGCCGCCCGCTTGTTATTGATTCCAGTCAGATCGCTGTTGAGCGTCGTGGAACGCCGGCGAACCTCGTTTTCCCACTCGCTGCTTTCGCGTGTTTGCAGGCTGTATTCGTCGTCAATCTTGATGAGCTTCGCGTCGGTCACCAATCCGTCCAGGATTCGCGGGATGTCCCGGCGCAGACGCGGGCCGTCCTTCTCCAAATCTTCCACCAGCAAATCGGCCAGCATGGCCGGCGTGGCGCGCACGCCGATGTCCGCCACCTTCTCGCGCGGCAGTTTCCGGATGAGAAAAATCAGGCCGCACAGCCGGCTCGCCAGTTTGCCGTCGGGCGTGCCGTCGCGTAGGTTACGGATCATCTCGTCAATTTCTTTGGACAGAAATCTCGTTTGGAGCAGGATCGGTTGTTGCTGGTCGAAGATGCAATCCGCCGCCAATACTGTGCCCAACGGTTTTTCTGCCAGGTCGCGCACGGCCTGATATACAATGGTCAACTGATTCCGCAGCTGCGCCGCCGTGCCTTGCACATCAATCGCGCGCAGAACGTGCTCCCAGAAACGCCGCCGCACGGGCAGCAAGGGATAGTCATCCACCCGGACCCGTTTATCTTCCTCACGCGGGCCGACTTTGGTTGACGCAAGTTGACGATCTACTTCACCCGCGTTCGCATCCAGAGTCTCTTCGATGATCTTCCGCTTGTCCGCCTTCTTTGCCAGCACCACGCGGCGCGTGACCGTTTCCACATCCGCGTCCGAAAGCTCCACGCTGATTTTGAAACGGTCGCGCAGGCGTTGCAACAGCGAGTCTTGACCGGCCAGCGCCGTCTGACCCGCGCCGACCAGCATCACCCGGCTGTTCAGTTGTTTGCAGACGGCTTCCGCCACCATCTGCACGTCCAGTGAACGCTGCGGGCTGTCGTTGATGTAGAGCTGGATTTCATCCAACACAATCAAGGTGCAGGGCAGCTTGCCTTTTTCCTCCAATACCTCGCGGATAAGCCCGATGAACTCCGCATCCGTCACCGTGTCGCGCCGTGGGAATTGCGCACGCAGCGCTTCCTTTGCCTTCTTCTCATCCGTCGCAAAATCCGGATCCGCCGCCAGCAGGGCCTTCGCAATCAACGGGCTGACATACAGATCATTTAACTCCCGGAGAAAATCCTGCCCCGCCGCTTCCACCGACTTCCACACTTTTTCGTAAAGCCCTGTCTTTTGCAGCCATAGGCAGAACTGCGCCTGTGGCAGCGACTCGGGCAGGTCTTTCGACCGGAAAATAATGCTTAAAACCGCCAGCCGCACATTCTGTCCGCCGCCGGTAGGCAGCGCGCCCGCCGCCGCGTGCAATCCGGCAAACCGCTTGCCCAGCGTGTCGAGTTCCTTGAGCAATTCCTTCACTTCGGCGGGCAGGTGTGCGAGCCCGCGCGCCGTCTCCCCGCTGTCCGGGAACTTGGTGTCCACCCATAAGTGCCGCAGCATCTTTTCCAAGTGTGTTTTGCCGCTGCCGAAGAAGCCGCTCACCCATCCCGCCGGCTGGGAAGCAGAGTTGATGTTCGAGATGTAGGATTCCAAAATCCTGATGATGCCATCCTTGTATTGGCCCTCGCACACAAAGTGTGAAAGTTCATACCGCAGGGTTTCAATTTCCTCGGCGGTGACTGCGTCCTTCACGGCGGCCACGCCGTCGTTAAGCAGCTTCGTCTTCGTCGGATCGCGTTGGAACAGGTCTTTGTTTAGGATCATAGTTCAACTCCACTGTGTATGGTGATGGGCACGGCCCGATAATTCAACCCGTCGCGTGCATCGAGCAGGCGGTAATTGTTGTTGTCAAATTCGCCGGGAAAAAACAGAACCAGCCGTCCCCGGATGGCTTGCTCCACTTCCTTCAACACCTCCGAGACTTGCGTGAATCCGTAAAGGCTTGCCACTCCACAGGCCGCCACCACCGTGTCCTCCCCGACCTTGCCGTCAGTTAATGCGCCACGCAGTTGCGTGGCTGCGAACGGTAAAAAATCATTTTCAAGTTTGGTCGCCATATCCGAAGGTTCGCGGAAATATTCCTCGCGATAATTCGTCGCTGCCATCCAGCGCGCGAACACGCTGGTAAAGTCGAATTGCAGCCACCCGTGCCCGGATTCTTTTGTCGCCAGCTCGAAAAGTTCCAGCCGCGCCCGCAGCCGGCGTTCATCCGCTTTCGGATAGACTACGAAGATGGTTTTTTGTGGGCCGGCCAGATTCCGCTGCCACGGGGCGGAGATGTGTGCTTTGTAACTGCCGACAAGTTCTTCAATGTGTGCCATGAATCAGCCTTTTCTCTTTTTCCGTCAGAATGGCGTCGAACGACACCACCATCATGCCGCCGCCGCTCTTGATGTCCAGCAGTCCGAGCCTCTTCGCGTCCATCGCGAGGAACGTCAGCGCGTTCTCATCCCGGTCGAGCACGCGGGCAAACAGACTGTCGAACAGGTCGTGGCCGCGTAGCCCGAGCATGTAACCCAGCACCAGCGCGAACGCCGCCGACACCGGCGTCGGCTCAACCGTCTGCCGCTTCTTCCGGCTGCGTCCGTCGAAATGCCCCGATTGCGTCCACGATGACGCGGCGTTGCGCACTACCTTGTCGAGCGTCGCATCATTCAAGCGACCCTCGACGGCCTCGCGAATTGCATCCGTGAAATGTTGCCGCGCAATTTCTTCGCCAACTGACATTGAGAGCACCACCGGGCAGGTCGCCCGTAGCAACGGATCGCGTGCGATGGATACCAGCAGAGCCAATTGCCCATGTGCCTTTTCGTCGGCATACCAGAACTGCCGAAGCAGTCGAAAAATTGCCACAGACACATCGAGCGCATAAAGCTCTGTCATCCGTTGCAACGTGAGGCGCCGGGTGGAAAGCGTGTGCTTGCCCAGGCAGTTGTCTTCCACCAACGCCTTCACGTAATCCGCCCGCGTCGCCGCCGGGTTGCTCGCCCGGAAGAGGGTCGAAAGCTCATCCAGCATCATGGTGCGGCTTGTGTGCGTCCCCTTGTCGCCAAAGTGAAAACCCAATTCTTCCCAAGCGGCCTTGGTTTGGTCACTCGGCGATGTCGTAGTTAATAATGGGTCACGATACATTCTTCGTCTTCCGTTTAATCTAAAATTTTAGCCGGCAAACCAGCCGGCCAAAACGTAAGCTCACAATACACCGCGCAATTAGGTTGTCAAGACACGAAATGAGAATTTAATAAATACAAGGAATTCCGTGCTTTTAGGGTGCAGTTCCGCTCGCGCTCCTCTGCGTCTGTCTTTTAGCCTCTCGCGCCGGCAGCGCATCTGGACGCCATGCGTCCCGCGTTGGAATCAAAATCGTGACCGTTTCAAACCCACTTCCCATTTCGTTTCCAACCTTTCGTGGATGTCGCTTACCTTGAACCACACCACCTTGCCAATCTTGTAGTGTGGCAAAACCCCGCTAACCATCCACCGGTCCACCGTTCGCATGCTGATGCTCAAAAGTTCGGCAACCTGTTTCCTCGTGACCAAAGGTGCCTGAATCTTCAACGCATTTTTCTGTTCCGCCACTTTGCACTTGCCACACCAAGCCACAAACCTATCTTCATTTGCATGCTTTCCAAAATCTTGAAACTCATTATTCCTGGTATTGCAAGCGCCATAGCTATCAAGGGAAGTGCGTATTTAGAAAAATTAAATACGCCCAAGATTTTGGCTGTTTTCATCGCCGTATGCGTAGCTGCAAGTTTTGCTGTAATTGCCGATGAAGTTCTTATTGGCGCGAAAAAGTATTTTTTATTTATAAGAAAGATCATGGACAAACGCGCGCGCTTTGAGGGCGATTGGTTTGTATCCCAAGACGAGGGATCACGAATGCCATACGGCGCCATCTCGATTGACTACAACGCAGAGACAGATGGCTATGTTTATAACGGACAATCATACGACAACGCTGGGAAAATAGCTTCAGAATGGGCGTGTGACAGGCTCCAGTTTGACATACCAAATTCCCGCGTTCGGTTTATTGCCCAAACGATAGTGAAAGGCGAAAGTGGTGCGGAGCATGTTGCTTATGGTTGGATTTCCTTTCGGCGCGTTTTTGAATCAATGACCTCAAGCGCGGGGTAATTACGCTACAAGGGCGGCGGGCATTGTTTTGCGTTTGTTTGTTTTTTGTATGCCGGTTTGCTGTTGTTGGTTTTCTTCCCGGCG